>Ga0207701_10006996_pt1 | contig 11230 bp, 9 predicted proteins | sample KBSSwiSSwithPhiX_FD_184294 | JGI IMG/M metagenome (GOLD analysis project Ga0207701, IMG submission 184294) | Switchgrass rhizosphere bulk soil microbial communities from Kellogg Biological Station, Michigan, USA, with PhiX - S5 (SPAdes) (version 2) | ecosystem: Environmental > Terrestrial > Soil...
GCACCCCGATCTCGATCGCGCGGCCACCGACGCAGTGCGGCAGTGGGAGTTCACGCCGACGATCCTGAACTGCACGCCGATCGAAGTGCGGATGAAGGTCACCGCGAATTTCGTCGTGCGTCCGTAGCCGGCCCGCCACCTCAGCGGTTGCCGAGGAACTGCTCGAGGATGCTGCCGTCCGGCGCGACGCGCACGGTCGCGGTGAACATGCTCGATCGGCCGCCGCGCTGATCGAGCGCGACCGGCCCGCCGGCGAACCGCACGTCGGTCCAGCGCACCGTCGTCACCTGGTCCTTGTCGATTGCCGACCTGGCGGCAGGGAAGCGTGAGAACCCGAGGAACACCTGGCCGACTTGGGTGCTCGCCGCGGTCTGGACCGTCGGCGTCCACACGTTTGGATAGCGCAGCGTCAGCCGCCACGGCACGTCGCTCTCGCTCTCGTCGTCGGGATCGCGGAGGCGCTGGTCGAGCAGATCGATGTCGTGGATCTCGTACGCGTTCGAGCTTCGCGCGATGATGCGCCAGCGGAACGGCGAGGTGAACGACGGCATCGCCGCGATCTCGATGAGGCACCGCCGGCCGTCCGCCCGGGTTGACGGCACCGGTTGCGGCCACGACTCCAGCAGCTGGCTCTCCCTTGGCGGGCCGTCGCATGGCTGTGGCAGCGTCGGCCCGAACAACTGCGGCGCGACGATCAGCGCCTGGCGGTGCGAAGCCGCACGCAGGCCGTAGTTGGTCATCATCAGCAGCAGCACGAAGGTCGCTTTCGCGCGCGCCTGCGCCGGCGTCGGCCGGCCGAGCAGGCCGATGCCGAGCGCCGACAGCAAATAGATATCGACGATCGGCATCCAGTCGAGCGCATACCATTGCCAGCTGAACGGGCTGAGCGGTCGGGTGCCGTAGACCGTCGGCAGATCCATCAGCACGTGCAGCGCGATGCCGATCATCGAGATGACAACGAGCATGGCGAACGACGCGTCAGGCGGCCGATTGCCTTTCGTCGGCGTATCCTGCGCCCTGGTGCCGTGGCGGCCGTCGTACCAGCGGCGTCCCCACCACACGATCGACGCGGTGATCACCGACAGGCCGATCAGGCCGAGCGGGCCGTGCGTCGGCCCGCGATGCCATTCGAGATACTTCACCGCGCCGCCTGCAGTCGCGAGGATGTCGATGTCCGGCGCGTTGGAGGCGAGGATGAGCGCTGCGGTGGTGCCCCGGCCGGCGCGCCCGAGCGGTGTGCGCGCGATCGTCGCCGCGAACAGCGAGTGGGTGACGTTATCCAACTGCTAGCAGCCTGTGGCGCAACGCAGCCAGACTCGGGGCCCCCGCCGCGCGTTGTTCAGCGCGGTGGGGTGGAGATGGGATGGATCGCCGCTCGAATGCAGATGGGGTTGTGCCACCGGCTGCTAATATAACTGAATGCGAAAGGCGTCCATCGTTGCTGCGCTGGTCGTGGCCGCTGCGCTCGCGCCCGCTCCCGCGCTCGCGTGGGGCACCGACGCGCATCGCTACATCATGAGCCGCGCGATCGATTTGCTGCCCGCCGAGCTCAAGCCGTTCTTCGAGCACTATCGCACCGAGCTGGTCGTACGCACGGTCGATCCCGACACGTGGCGCCTCATGGGCTGGGAGGACGATCCGAATCACTTCGTCGATTTCGGGATGAAGGAGCTCGGCGCGTTCCCGTTCGCGGACCTGCCGCGCGAGTACGACGCCGCCCTGCAGAAATTCGGCGCCGACACGATGAAGCGCGTCGGCCACCTGCCGTGGAGAGAAGCCGAGATGTTCGGCAACATGCGGCGTGCGTTCGAAGGCTTCGCCACCGGCGCACCGTACGCGGGGAGCAACGTCGTGCTGTTTGCCGGCGCGGCGGCGCACTACATCCAGGACGCACATCAGCCGCTGCACGCCTCGGTCAACTACGACGGCCGCCTCACCGGCAACGACGGCATCCACTCGCGGTTCGAGCGCGATCTCTTCGAGCGCTTCGAATCGCGGCTGTCGGTCAACCCGCCGCGTCCCGTGCCGATCCGCAACCCGCGCGACACCGCGTTCGACGTGCTGCTCGCGAGCTACCAGCTCGTCGACGCGATTCTAACGGCCGACAACGAGGCCGTCGCCGGCAAGGACGAGTACAACGACGCCTACTACGAGGCGTTTTTCGCCAAGGTGCGCCCGGTGCTCGAGCGCCGCATCGGCGATTCCATCTCGGCCACGGCTGGGCTGATCGTCGGCGCGTGGGAGCTCGCCGGCAAGCCGGTGCCCACGATCAAGCCGGCGCGGCCGGTGCAGAAGGTTCGCAAACGCCCTTAGAATGAATTGATTGAGCGCCGCGATCGTATATCTGGTGCCGGTTGGCGCGGGACGCTTCGAGCTCTACTCCGAAGCCCCCGAGGATCCTGAGCCTGAAGGACAGCCGCCGCCCGAAGACGGGTTCTGGAAGCGGACGATCCACAACGCTCAGGTGAAGTGGCGCGAGGCCGTGCATTCCGCGCGCGCCACCGACGAGTCCGCCGGCTGGTTCGCGCGGCTGCGCGACCGCGCCGTCTGCCGCGCCGCCGAATCCATCGCCGAGCAGCGCACGCTCTGGGCGCTGCGCCACGGCACGATGGCAACGCTCGTCCACCCCTCCGATCTCGACGCCCCGCGGGTCGACCAACTGCGGCACTCGCTGCTGGCGCGGGCGCGGCAACATCATGGCCGCTGGCTCGCGATCGATGCGCTGCTCTTCACCGGGTCAGGGCTGCTCGCGCTCGTGCCCGGGCCGAACGTGCTCGCTTACTACTTCCTGTTTCGCGTCGTCGGACACTATCTCTCGTGGCGCGGCGCCGGCCAGGCGCTCGACGTGATCACGTGGACCAACCATCCCGAGCCGGCTCTGGCCGAGCTCGGCCGGCTCGCCACGCTTCCGCGCGACGCGCGACAGTCCCGGGTCGAAGCGATCGCCGACGCGCTCAACCTGCCGCGCCTCGCCGCGTTCTTCGATCGCACCTCCGTGCCGGTACGCTGACGCGCCGGACCCGGAGGGCTGAAACCACCGTGCTATACTCGGCGCATCTCCTTGAAACTACGCGACATCGCGGAACAGTTGCACTGTCGCCTCGAGGGTGACGGCGAGCTCGACATCGTGCGGGTCGCCCCCATCCAGCAGGCACAGCCCGGAGATCTCACCTTTGTCGCCAGCGCGCGCTACCTGCCGGAGTTGAAGACCACGCGCGCCTCGGCCGTGATCCTCGGCAAGAGCAAGACGGGCGATCCCTCCGCGCCGTGTGCCGTGCTGAAGGCCGACGATCCGTATTCCGCGTTCGCGCGCGCGGTCTCGCTCTTCGCCGGCGCTGAACGCCCGGCGCCCGGCGTCGATCCGTTGAGCGCCGTTGCCGAGGATGCGTCGATTGGCCCCGACGTGTCGATCGGCGCGTTCGTGGCGGTCGGCGCCGGTGCCACGATTGGCGCGCGCACGATCGTCTATCCCAGTGTGGTCATCGGCCACGGCGCGCGGATCGGCGAGGACTGCGTCATCCATTCGCAGGTCTCGCTTCGCGACCGCGTCGTGCTCGGCAACCGCGTCACGCTGCACGACGGCGTCGTCATCGGCAGCGACGGGTTCGGCTTCGCGCCGCAGAAGGACGGCACGCACCTCAAGATCCCGCAGCACGCCGACGTCGTGATCGAAGACGACGTCGAGATTGGCGCCAACACGACGATCGATCGCCCCGCGATTGGCGAGACCCGCATCCGCGCCGGCACCAAGATCGACAACCTGGTGCACATCGCCCACGGCGTCAGCATCGGCCGACGCTCGCTGCTCGCCGCGCAAGTCGGCATCGCGGGCAGCACCGTGGTCGAGGACGACGTGATGGTGGCGGGGCAGAGCGGCGTCACCGGTCACGTCCGCGTCGGCGCGCGCGCGAAGATCGGCGCGAAGAGCGCCGTGCTGCAATCGGTCGATGCCGGGGCGTTCGTCACCGGGCATCCGGCCTTCGATCACACCGACTGGCGGAAAGCGTCCGTCGTGTTCCGCCAGCTGCCGGCAATGAAGAAGCGGGTGGAGGAGCTCGAGCAGCGCATCGCCGAACTGGAGGAGAAGCTCGCTGCATGCCCGCCGCCCGCCGACCGCTGACCCCGATTGTTCTTGCCAGCCTGTTTCTACTCGCCGCCATCGGAACCGCCGGGGCGCAGCAGCAGCCCGTCGCGGCTCCGGCGCCGGACCAGCCGGAATTCCTGCCGCGCTTCGACTTTCACCTGACCATCGATCGGCTGCTGCGGTCGCAGACGCCGCAGGAGGAGCTGGTGGACGAGCGCTTCTCGTGGGACACGCATTACGGCGGGTCGTTCGATCTGGTCGACTATGTCGGCGGCCGCGCCACGGTCACCGCGGATTATCAGGCGGTGCTCGGCCACGAGTTCCGCCCCTTCGACCCGAACCAGGCGAACTACATCCTGGAAGCGTCGCTGTCCGGACGCACGAGCGATCGGACCGAGATCGCCGCCATCTTTCATCATGTCTCGCGGCACATCAGCGACCGGCCGAAACCCTTCGCCGTGGCCTGGAACCTGCTCGGCGCCCGCTTCCTGCACCACGCCGAAAGCGGCACGACGACGTTTGACGTCGCGATTGAGGGCGGCGGGGTCGTGCAGCGTTCGTTCGTGGACTACTCGTTTATCACCGGCGGGCAGTTCCAGGTGCGTCACCCCTTCAATGCCCACGCTGGCATGTTCCTGCACGCCGAGGGGCAGGTGTTCCTGCTCGACAAGGACCAAATCGGACGCAGCGGGCAGGCCGGCGTGCGGATTGAGGCCGGAATCCGGCTGAATGGCCGGGGTGGGGCGATGGAAGTGTTCGGCGGTTACGAAAGACGTCCAGACGCCCACCCTCTCGAGCGACTTTCTCAACGATGGGGCCTCGTCGGGCTGCGCCTACTCAGTAGATAATCAGATCTATATGGCCAGTGCTTCTCGACTGCTGGCCGCGGCGCTGCTGGTGGGCGGTATCGTTGCCGTGACCACCCAGCCGTCAACCGCGGCGTCACGCCCACCGAAGCTCCAGTACCAGATCACGACGTTGCCGAACGGGCTCACGGTGGTGCTCTCCGAAGATCATTCGACGCCGATCATCCACGTGCAACTCGTCTATCACGTCGGCTCGAAGAACGAGAAGCCGGGCCGCACCGGGTTCGCGCACCTCTTCGAGCACCTGATGTTCAAGGGCTCGAAGAACGTCCAGCCCGAAGCGCACACCTCGATGCTGGCGTCGGTCGGCGGCCAGAGCAACGCCTACACGACCGAAGACGAGACGGTGTTCTGGGAGACCGTGCCGGCGCAGTACCTGCCGCTCGTCCTCTGGCTCGAGGGCGACCGGATGGCGACGCTGCGCATCGACAAGGACACGTTCACCAACGAGCGCGACGTCGTCAAGGAAGAGCGGCGGATGCGCGTCGACAACCAGCCCTACGGGCGGCTGAACGAGATCATCTACGACCAGGCGTTCAGCGTGCATCCCTACAAGCACGCGACGATTGGCAGCATGCAGGATCTCGAGGCGGCGTCGGTCGAGGACGTGCGCGATTTCTACGAGACCTACTACGTGCCGGCGAACGCGACGCTGGTGCTGGTCGGCGACTTCGATTCGGCGCAGGCGCTGCAGCTCGTGAGCCAGTACATGGGTCGCGTGCCGAAGGCCGAGCGTCCGGTGCCGCGCGATATCCCGCAGGAGCCGCCACAGACGAAAGAGAAGCGTGCGACGCTGCAGCAGCCGTGGCCGCTCCCGGCGGTCGTCGTCGCCTACCACGTGACCAACGACGGCAACCCGGACGCCTATCCGCTGCATATCGCGGCCAAGGTACTGTCCGACGGGCAGACGTCGCGGATCTATCAGAAGCTGGTCTACGAAAAGCAGCTCGCGGTCGCCGCGTTCGGCAACGCCAACCTGATCGAGCACCCGAACCTGTTCTACGCCGTCGCCATCGTGCAGCCTGGCAAATCGCCCGAAGAAGTCACCAACGCGCTGATCGCTGAGCTCGACCGTCTGAAGACCGACCCGATCAGCGAACATGAGTTGACGCGCACGAAGAACCAGTTCGCACGCGATTACATCCTCGGCCGCGAGTCGAACCAGCAGAAGGCAGGGCAGCTTTCGCACGCGGTGGTGATCCACAACGACATCAAGACCGCCGACGGCGAGTTCGACATCTTTCAGAACATCACCGTCGCCGACGTCCAGCGCGTCGCGCGGACCTATTTCCGGCCGGAGAACCGGCTGGTGCTGACGGTGATGCCGTCGGGAAGGGCAGGCGCGCAATGAACGCTCGGAACCTCAGAGGCGGTTGCCTCTCGGCCGTCTTCGCGCTGACCTGGGTCGCCTCGGCGGCGGCGCAGTCGCGCCCGTGGCCGATTGAGCGGCCGCCGCAGCCGCTGCCGGCGCGCGAGATCAAGTTCCCGCCCTACGAGATCCAGACGCTGCCAAACGGCCTGCAGGTGGTCGCCGTGCTGCACCACGAGCAGCCGGCGGTGACGATGCGGCTGCTGGTGCGCAGCGGCACGTCGTCGGATCCGAAAGACAAGCTCGGGCTGGCGCACCTCGCGGCCTCGCTCCTCGACCAGGGGACGAAGACCAAGTCGGCCGAGCAGATGAACGACGCCGTCGACTACATCGGCGGCGCGATGGGCGCCGGCGCCGGCACCGACCTGACCTTCGTCAACATGGTGGTGATGAAGGACAGCTTCGACGCCGGCATGCGCATGCTGTCCGAGATGACGCGGCAGCCGGGATTTGCGGCGGCTGAAATCGAGCGGCAGCGGCAGCAGATGCTGTCGGGGCAGCAGGTGAGCCGGGAGGATCCGGAGTACATCGCCAACTCGGTCTTCGATCGGCTCGTCTACGGATTCCACCCCTACGGCATGCCGGCCAACGGCACGCCGCAGACGATCGCGGGGCTGACGCGCGAAGATCTGGTCGCGTTCCACTCGCGCTATTTCGTTCCCAACAACACCATCCTCGCGATTGTCGGCGACGTTACCGCGGAAGAGGCGTTCGCGGCGGCGAAGAAAGTCTTCGGCGACTGGGCGAAGAAGGATCTGCCGGCACAGACCTTCATCGAGCCGCCCGACCCGACGCGCCGCGTCATCGTCGTCAACAAGCCCGATTCGGTGCAGACCGAGATCCGCGTCGGCCACCTCGGCATCCCGCGCAGCCACCCCGACTACATGGCGGTGAACCTGGCGATCCGCATCCTCGGCGGCGAGGGGAGCAACCGCCTGCACCAGGTGCTGCGTACCGAGCGCGCGCTCACCTACGGCGCGCAGGCGAACATGGACACGCTCAAGCAGACCGGCGACTTCGAGGCGGAGACCAACACCCGCACCGACGCGACCGGCGAAGTGCTGCGGCTGATCGTCGACGAGTTCTGGCGCCTGCAGCGCGAGCGCGTCGGCGAGCGCGAACTCGACGGCGCGAAGGCGTACCTCACCGGCAGCTTCCCGCTGACGATCGAAACGCCCGAGTCGATTGCGATGCAGGTCGTGAACGCGCTGTTCTACGGGCTGCCGCTCGAGCAGCTGCAGACGTTCCGCGAGCGCGTCAATGCCGTCACGGTGGATGACATCCAGCGCGTCGCGCGCGATCTGCTGCGGCCCGATCGCCTGTCGGTGGTCCTCGTCGGCAACGCCGAGGCGTTCGCACCGCAGCTGCGCACCGTCGGCTTCGGCACGTTCGAGACGATCGAACTGCCCGAGCTCGATCTGACGTCCGCGAACTTCAAGAAGGGACAGATCCGCGCCGCGGCGCAGCCCCAGGTCGGCCTCGTGGGGCGGCGCTTCACGGCCGCCGATCCCGTGGGTCAGCCCGTCAGGGCTGCCGATCCCGTAGGGCGGCCCTTCAGAGCCGCCGATTCCGTCGCGCAGCCCTTTAGGGCTGCCTCAGCCCTTGCGTATCAGCAAACACCAGCCGCAGGCCGGCAGGAGCCACGCGCCGAAGAAGGCGAGCGCGCGGTGGCGCTGCTCGATCGCGCAATTGCGGCGAAGGGCGGTCTCGACAAGCTGCGCGCGCTGAAGACCATCGTCGCGACCCAGACGCAGGCGAGCCAGCGTCCCGAGGGCGCGACGATGGTTGAAACCACCAACTACATCCAGTATCCCGATCGCTTCCGGGTCGAGGCGCCCGAGATGGTGCAGGGCTACGACGGCAAGAGCTCGTGGATGAAGGATCGACGCGGCGTCCACGAAGCAGCCGAGGCACAGGCACGCGAGGCGGCCGCCAGCCTGCGCCGCGACGTGGTCGCGCTGCTCGTCGCCGCGAAAGACGGCGCGCTGACGCCGCGCATCCTCCCCGACGTCAAGGATGCCGAGGGTAACGTGAGCCACGCGCTCGAGCTGTCGGCGCGCGATCTGAACCCGGTGATCCTCTACGTCGATCCTGAGAGCGGGCTGATTCGCAAACGGATGTACACCGCCGACGCCCCGGGACGGCCGGTGATCGAAGAACAGTTCTTCGACTATCGCGCGGTCGACGGCGTCCAGATCGCGTTTCGCGCCACCCAGAAAGTCGGCCCGCTGTCGGTCGAACGAAAGGTGATCGACGTGAAGCTCAACACGCCGCTCGACGCCGCACTGTTCAAACGCCCGGCTTCTTGAGCCCCCGCCTGCTGCTCTCGTGCGGCGAGGCGTCAGGCGATCTCTACGCCGGCGCGTTGACGCGCGAACTGCTCGCCTGCGATCCCACCCTTCGCATATCCGGCCTCGGCGGTCCGCGCTTTGCCGCCGCGGGCGGTACTCTCGTCGACGACTATCGCGACATCGCGGTCACCGGCCTCACTGAAGCGATCGCCAAGCTGCCGCGATCCTTCGAGGCGCGGCGCCGGCTCGTTGCCGCGGCCGAGGCCGAACCGCCGGACGCGCTCATCCTGATCGACTTTCCCGACTTCAATTTCAGGCTTGCGCCGCGTATCAGGCGCCTCGGCGTGCCGGTCGTCTACTACATCAGCCCGCAAATCTGGGCCTGGCGTCGCGGTCGGCTGAAGACGATGCGTGCGATTGCCGATCGGGTGCTGGTGATCTTTCCCTTCGAGGAACAGATCTATCGCGACGGCGGCGTGCCGGTGGAGTTTGTCGGCCACCCGCTCGTGGATCTCGCGGTGCCGTCGAGCGATCGCGGCACGTTTCTGACGGCGCATGGCTTGGCGCCGTCGGCGCCGACCGTGGCCATCCTGCCGGGCTCGCGGCCGAACGAGGTGTCGCGGATTCTTCCTGACCTTGCCGCGGCCGGCGAGCGCATCCGCGCCGCGGTGCCGGGCGCGCAATTCATCGTCGCGCGCGCACCGCACCTCGATGAGGAGCTGTTCGCTGTGGTTGGGCCGGCGGGCCTCGGCAGGGCCGCGCCTGTCGCCGTCATCGAAGGCGAGACTGATGCGGTGCTCGCGTCGTCGGACGTCGCGCTGACCGCGTCCGGCACCGCAACCGTCCAGACGGCGCTGCACGATACGCCGATGGTGATCGTCTACCGCGTCTCGCCGATGTCGTACCGGCTGCTGCGCCGCCTCGTAACGGTCGAGGCGATCGGCATGGCGAACCTGATCGCGGGCGAACGCATCGTGCCGGAGCTGGTGCAGGACGCGTTCACCCCTGAGGCGGTGGCGGCGGAAGCGATCTCGATGCTGACCGATCGCGAGCGTGCGGCGCGCATTCGCGCCGGCCTGGCGAAGGTGCGTGCCCGGCTCGGCGGCCCCGGCGCCAGCCGCCGCGCGGCCGAAGCGATCCTGCGCGTCGTCCGCGCGAACTCGCTCGGCTGAAGCCTTCGCGCTACGAGCGTGACGTTCCCGTCGCGCGACGGCTTCAGCCGAGCGTGTGTCAAACTGCAAGCATGCGAATGCTGACGGTGTGTGGTGTGCTCCTCGCGCTGGCGCTGCCGGCGCGGGCAACAGTGATTGTTCCCGCCGATCTCGGTGAGTTGTCGCGCGACGCGCGCACGATCGTCCGCGGCCGCGTCGCCTCGGTCGACGCGCAGTGGACCGAGGACCGCGGCACGATCGAGACGATCGTTACCCTCGAGGTCGAAAGCTACCTCAAGGGCTCGCTCGGTCCGATGCTCAGTTTCCGCGTCCCCGGAGGCGAGCTCGGACGGTTCCGCAGCATCGTCGTCGGCGCGCCCGAATTCATGCGCGACGAGCACGTGGTTGTGTTCCTCGGAACGCTGGGGCCGAGCGTGCCGTTCGTGCTCGGTCTCAACCAGGGTGTCTTCCGCGTCGTTCCCGCCGCCGACAATGCCGGGTGGGTCGTGAAGCCGCTCGCGATGCTCCCCGCCGCCGCAGACATCAGCGGCCGCATCGTGCGCGGCGATCCGGCGCGCCGGCCGCTGCCCCTCGACGAGTTCGAGCGGCGTGTGCGCACGCTCTCGCGGGGTGAGCGATGAGGCGCTGGACGGCTCGCGTCATCGCGGCGCTGCTGCTCGTCGGCCAGCCGGAGCCGGCGCTCGCGTATCTGAAGTTCGGCGTCACCATTGGCGGGCGCCAGATCACGCTCAAATGGGCCGACTCGCCGGTCCGCTATGCCGTCTCGACGCAAGGCGCGACCGACGTGAGCGTCGCGGATTTCCAGGCCGCTGTCGGTCGCGCGTTCACGACCTGGCAGGCGGTGTCGAGCTCGACGGTCACCTATCAGTTCGGCGGGTTCACCGCCGCGCTCCCGGGCCGCGACGATGGATTGTCGACGCTGGGCTTCGAGCGGCGTCCCGAGCTCGATCGCGTGCTCGCGGCAACCAGCTTTCTCGTCGATCGCACGACCGGCGCGCTCGTCGAGTCGGACATCTTCTTCAACACCGCGTTCCCGTGGTCGGTGGCGCAGGGCGGCGTTGCCGAACGGTTCGATCTCGAGAGCGTCGCGCTGCACGAGATCGGGCACATGAGCGGCCTCGGCCACTCCGCCCTCGGCGAAACCGAGGCGCGCGAAGGCGGCGGCCGTCGCGTGCTCGCGGCTGAAGCGGTGATGTTCCCGATTGCGTTCGCCCCGGGCAGCGTCGCCGCCCGCACGCTCAAGGCCGACGACATCGCCGGCATCACCGACCTCTACCCCGAAGCGGAGTCGACGAGCACCGCCGGCAGCATCTCGGGGCGCGTGACCAAGGATGGCCAGCCGCTCTTCGGCGCGCATGTCGTGGCGTTCAACGTCGCGAGCGGCGCCTCGATCGGCAGCTTCACGCTCGGCAGCGACGGGCGGTTCTCGGTCGGCAGCCTCTCGCCAG
>Ga0207701_10006998_pt1 | contig 11228 bp, 9 predicted proteins | sample KBSSwiSSwithPhiX_FD_184294 | JGI IMG/M metagenome (GOLD analysis project Ga0207701, IMG submission 184294) | Switchgrass rhizosphere bulk soil microbial communities from Kellogg Biological Station, Michigan, USA, with PhiX - S5 (SPAdes) (version 2) | ecosystem: Environmental > Terrestrial > Soil...
TGGCGGGAGCGGGGCGGCCAAGAGCAAAGGGCAAAGCGCAAAGTGCAATGAATTCGCGCCGCCGCGTCGACTCAGCCGTTGGATGGCTACTTTAGATTGCATACATTTGACGCCCTCTGTAACTTGTCTTACAAGTAGCGTGCTTTTCTAGACCTCAGTCTGAAGGTAAACCATGAATCCTTCTGTCATTCGCTTGATTGGGATCGTGCTGTTAATTGCTGCGGCAGCGACAGCTATTCTTAATCTGCATAGGGTCGCCGACTTAAAAATGCCTTGGTTGGCTCCTGCCCTTTTAGTTTTGGGCATCGCTTTCGTAGCATTTGCAAGGGGACGCAAGGGATAAGAGGTTTCTTCTCAACCACGACGCCATCCAACAAATCGTTGCACGCGAGCGGCAGGAGCGAGGCGGCTAAGCGCAAGGCTAAGCGCAAAGAGAAAAGACTTCGCGCCGCCGCGTCTCAATCGTTCGACGGCTCAACTGTTGTTCAATAATCAAGAAGAAAATGTTTGAACAATCCACCTTCGTCGCATTCACCACCCTGGACCTTGTCCATGCGAAGAGGTTTTGGGTTACACAACTAGGGCTTGCAATTGTGCGGGAAGCTGAGAATTATTTGATGGTGGATGCCTGTGGGGTTAGGCTGTGCTTTGACCTTCCTGATGGTGACGATCACCGGACACCAAGCTCGGATGGTGTGATCGGACTGAAGGTGAAAGATCTAGACTCTGCACTGAAAGTTTTGCAAAGCCGCGGCGTCGAAACTGTGGCGGGCCCATTCGACGATCATCACGGCAAGTGGGCCAAACTAGTTGATCCGGATGGCAGAAGTGTGATTCTTACGGAACGAGGTTGACACGCCCAATACACGCCCAACATAGGCGCCCTCGAACAAATCGTTGGACGCGAGCAGCGGGAGCTTGTAAACGAAGGGCAAAGGGGAAACCGGCAAAAGGAAAAAGAAATCGCGCCGCCGCCTCAACTCCACCGTTGGGCGGCTTCTCTGTCGCAACGGTGGGCATAGAGAGATAAAGGGCGATTCGATGCACATTCTTGAACATCTCTTTTTAGTCGGCGAGTTTCCGGAGCGGGCTCACCTGCTGTCCGGCCTAACGCTTGAGCAAGTCAGGCTCTGCCCGGAGGGCGCTTCGCACTCGATCTACGACGAGCTGTGGCATGCGGCGGGGTACCAGCGATACGTCCTCGAGCGTGGGAATGCGGTCGGCGACCTGTACCCGACCGCAGCGCCGGAACACGAGCATCAATGGCACGACCTGGTGCACGCATTTCTGGACGGCGCGCGAGCTGCGGCAGCGATGGGGCAAACGCCGGAGCGGTTGGCGCTCGAGGTCGAGCCGGGTGTGACAATGGCCGACGAACTCAATAGTGTCGCGGTGCATAACGCGTATCACCTTGGCAAGATCGTTGCGTTGCGGCAGCAGATCGGCGCGTGGCCGCCCACGGCAACGTCCGACGGATCGTGAAACGACGACGCCCCACAAGTCGGACGCCGCCCGGTCTCAAACGTTCGGCGCTCAACCCTCATATCGGATGGATAAAGAACGCATAGAACTAATCTTCTTTCTAACTTGGCTCGTACCTGGTGTCGCAAGTCTTTACCTGTTCTTCATTAATAAGAACGCCGCGTTCAAGAACTGTATTCCCATGATTCATTATCCTTGTGGGTACGTTGTTCTTGTCTTTTTTGATCTTACTCAAGGTGCCTCGGCGGGGCTTCCTGGTGATGATTAAGGCTGGAAGCCAGCGGGCCGCGGCGCGCCCTGAATTCGAATTGGAAGTTGAGGGGCGCAGCAAACCTTTACCAGGCGATCACGGTCGCGTTGCATCTCCCGATCGTTTGCCAGCCAGGACAACACATCCTTGAGTACCCGCGCCGCGTCTGCGTCAGACGGTTCGACAATTCGGTAATGCATCCAGGGACCCTCGCGGCGGGCGCCGACGATTCCCGCTCGCCGCATGTACGCGAGGTGCCGGCTGATCTTTGGCTGGTTTGTTTTGAGTATTTCCACGAAGAAACAGACGCAAACCTCATCAGCTCTCATTAGATTCAGAAGCCGCAACCGCGTGCGGTCGGCCAGCGCCCGAAAGAATAATTCCTTGTCGAATGACTTCGTATCTTTACTCATAACAGCGGCATCTTAGCACAGGTATGACATATGGCTTGACATATATACTTCACGAGAGGATACTGGCGACAGATATTCGCATACGCGCATATGGGCAGGCAGAGTCAGCCAGATCGAATTTTAAGCGACGCGATGCGGAACCCAAAAAGGAGAACCGGAATGTCAGCAAATATTGAAGAGGCCGTGCGATCAAGATACGGCTCGGTAGCTAAAAGTAATTTGTCATCTGATAACGAGGGCGTACGCGCCGTCGCAGAGGCCTTCGGATATACGACGGCAGAGTTATCGTCGATTCCCGCCGCAGCGAACATGGGTTTGTCGTGCGGAAATCCGACCGCTCTGGCGAATCTCCGCGAAGGCGAAACGGTTGTGGATTTAGGCAGCGGCGGCGGACTGGACGTATTCCTCGCCAGCGCCAAAGTCGGCGCGAACGGGCGGGCGATTGGCATCGACATGACACCCGAAATGATTGATCTGGCTCGCCGCAATGCGGCGCGAGGAAACGACGGCCAGCCATTCACAAATGTCGAATTTCATCTGGCCACTATCGATAAACTCCCGCTTGAGGATAATTCCGTCGACTGCGTAATCAGTAACTGCGTGATTAATCTCGCACCCGATAAATCAGCAGTCTTCCAGGAAATCGCCCGGGTACTCAAACCCGGCGGACGCTTGGCCGTGAGCGACATTGCGCTGAAGAAGACACTGCCGGCCGAAATCGGCAGCGACATGATGGCTTACGTCGGCTGTATTGCCGGCGCAATTCCAATCGAGGAGTACCGGCAAGGCCTGGCGGATGCCGGCTTCGCACACGTCGAGGTGGTTGATTCAGGCGCCGACCTCAACGCCTACGCGAAAATCGAAAATCAGGCAGCATGTTGTGCGCCAACTGCATCTGCTGTGAAAGAACCGAAATCGCTTCCGGTGGCGACGGCGAGCTGTTGTTCACCTGAGCCGCCCGACGGCGAAGTGCATAGCATGCTCAAAGATCTGTTGAGCCGCTACAACGTCAACGATTATGCGGCGAGCGTGAAAGTCTATGCCGTGAAGTGAGGCACGCTCAGATGTGAGGGTTCTATGGAAAACGCGATTCAGAATAGAGCTACGACCGCCGACCTTTCTTCGATTCGGCCACGGCTCTCATTCCTGGATCGCTTCCTCACTCTTTGGATCTTTGCGGCAATGGCATTTGGTGTCGCGCTTGGCTATGCCAATATCGGTGTCGAGGCTTTCATTAATCGGTTTCAGGTGGGAACGACGAATCTTCCGATAGCGATTGGCTTGATCCTCATGATGTACCCGCCCCTGGCAAAGGTCAGGTATGAAGAGCTGGGCGAAGTATTTCGGAACTGGAAGATACTCAGTCTTTCCCTGGTCCAGAATTGGATTATTGGACCAATCCTGATGTTCGTCCTGGCCATTGTTTTCCTCGCCGACCGTCCCGAATATATGGTTGGCCTCATTATGATAGGACTGGCGCGCTGCATTGCCATGGTAATCGTGTGGAACGAGTTGGCCCGGGGCGACAACGAATACGCCGCGGGCCTGGTCGCCTTTAATAGTGTGTTTCAGGTGCTCTTTTACAGCGTCTATGCCTGGGTCTTCATCACCATTCTGCCGCCCCTGTTCGGTTTGCGAGGAAGCATTGTTCACGTAAGCATCGGGCAAATCGCTCAAAGCGTTTTCATCTATCTCGGCGTACCCTTCATTGCCGGCATGCTCACTCGCTTCCTTTTGATTAGGGCGAAAGGCAAGGAGTGGTATCACCGCGCCTTCATACCAAAGATCAGTCCGATCACGCTCATCGCTTTACTCTTCACAATCGTCATAATGTTCAGTCTCAAGGGAAACCTGATCGTGAGACTACCGCTCGATGTGCTGCGGATCGCCATACCTCTCCTCATCTATTTCGTCGTGATGTTTCTGCTCAGCTTCTACCTGGGTAGGAAAGCCGGGGCTGATTACTCCAGGACGGCAACTCTTTCCTTTACGGCCGCGAGCAACAACTTCGAGTTGGCGATCGCCGTCTCCGTGGCCGTTTTCGGCATCAACTCGGGCGCGGCTTTCGCGGCCGTAATTGGTCCCCTGGTGGAAGTGCCGGCTTTGATCGGTTTGGTTAATGTCGCTCTCTGGTTTCAGAAACGATTCTTTGTTCACGAACCAGAGACTTTCACCGTCCGTCCGGGTGAAGCCGGGCCATGATCAAATCGCCGCGAGTCGCTGCAAGTCTACGCCCCGTGCTTGTCGCAATCGTTCATGAAGAAGGAAAGAGTTGAATGAGTGAAAAGAAGCGTGTGCTCATCCTTTGCACCGGCAACTCAGCCAGAAGCCAAATGGCCGAAGGCCTCTTGCGACACGACGCTGGCGACAGGTTCGAGGTCGCGAGCGCCGGTGTCGAACCCAGCCACGTTCGACCGCAGGCGATCGAGGCGATGCGTGAGGTTGGCATCGACATCTCCGGCCATCGTTCGAAGTCTGTAGATGAATTCACCGGGGAAGAGTTCGATTATGTAATTACGGTTTGCGACCATGCGAACGAACGTTGCCCTGTCTTTCCTGGCCGCACGAAGCGAATCCACTGGAGCTTTGACGATCCGGCGGCGGCCGAGGGGGAAGAGCCGGAGAAACTTGGTGTCTTTCGGCGCGTGCGTGAAGAGATCCGGGAACGGCTTCGTACATTTGCTGCTATGACAAGCAACAATGAAGGATGATTGACTGTTATTCCTCAGAAATCCCAGGGAACCGTTCAACGGTTTCCATCTGCCTCCTGCTCAACTAGCTCCAGCTCATGGCACTTTCCGAGTTGAAGAAGAGGAAACCGCTAAAAGGTTTCGCGGCTTCTATGCCAGGCGAGTAACCGGGCGGAAGCCGGTCTGAATGAGGACGGTTCGGACCTTTGAGGCAAAGCACGCTCCGGGTTCTGACACGAAAATGCCACTCCTGGTTAACATCGATTTAACTTCAAGTTAACGTCACCGTAATCGCCCTCCTGTAGCTTCTTTCCTTACACCGCAATTCGCATTTTGAAAACGCTTGGCTGTCCCAACTACCAGTCTATTCCGTCGCTTCGTGTATCGATAAATCGTGTCCTCGTCCCTAATTTAATGGAAAGTCGATAGTTCGGAACTGAGCAAACCGAAGTCCAAACCGCAACCTTGAGGAGATTTTATATGCTGAAGAGATCGCTAACCAGATTTCTAATTAGTCCCCTGGCGATTATGACTTTGCTGCTGCTGTCAGGTATGGCCATGGCCCAGAGTGACACCGGAAAGATTTCCGGTTACACGAAGGACGCCAACGGAGCCATCGTGCCAGGCGCCAGCGTCAGCGTGGTTAATGAAAAGACCGGCGAAGAGCGCAACGCCAGGGCCAATGATGATGGCTATTTCGTGGTGCCGGTGCTGAAGGCATCGACTTATCGCATAATTGCAGAGGCCTCAGGAATGACGGGGAAGATTGATCATGCTGAGCTGAATGCCGGACAGTCTCTGGAACTCAATCTGGCTATGTCGGCAGCCGGCGTTTCCGCGACGGTGAACATCGTCAGCGCCGAAGAGACGGTTGTCAACAACGGTTCCGCCGCGATGGGCGCCAGCGTGATCCCACGTGAAGTTGAAGGTCTGCCCGTGAACGGCAGGCAACTTTCGCAGCTTTATCTTCAAGCTCCCGGCTCGGTTAACAGCGGCTCAGGCACGTTCGGAGACATCCGTTTTTCCGGCCGCGCCACCGAGCAGAACATCGTTCGTTACGACGGCATTGAAGGGACGGCGATCATCGACGCTAACCCCGGCAATCTCAACGGCGAGATTCCCACGCCTTTCCGCCTGCAGTCATCGCTCGAGAATGTGCAGGAATTCCGAGTCGATTCAAATAACTACCCGGCGGAACAGGGTACCGGCACCGGTGGACAGATAAACGTGGTGACCAAGTCGGGCGGCAATCAGTTTCACGGCTCGGCGTTCGAATACCTGCGCAACGATGCCCTCGACGCAGCGAATTATTTCGACAACGTCATCGGTCAGAAAAGCAAGCTTCGACTTAACCAGTTTGGCGGGTCGGTCGGTGGTCCAATAGTCAAGGGCAGAGTTTTCTTCTTCGCCTCGTACGAAGGTTACCGGTTGCGCGGCAGCATCAATTCCATCGAGTCTGTTCCGGGTCTCGCGTCGAGAATTTGCCCGGGCGGAATCGTTCTGGGTTCGGGGACCCCCTGCGCCGCGGCCACGACGAACCTGATTTCGACTTTCCGGGCGCCGGGGGCGGTGACCCTTCGCACCGGCCCTGATTTGTTCGATACCGTTCAGCTTCAGGCTAACAATATCGTCAATGAAAATGCCGAAGCTTTACGCCTTGATTTCAAGCTCAGTGAAAAGCACTCTGCCTACTTCCGCTTCTTCCGGGATAAGGGATTCAACAGTCAGCCCGATGGTGTTACCGGCCGGCGCGTCCTGGTCGAGCAGGTGCCGCAAAACGGCATCATAGCCTTGCAGTCAACCCTGCGCTCGAACCTGACCAATGAATTCAAGTTTGGCTACAACTCTTCATTGTCCCGGATCAACGGCAGCGCTCCGCCGAGCACTGCCGTCGACCTTTCAAATCTCAGTCTTAACATTGCCGGGAGCGTGGCCGGGTTTGCGTTGCCAGGCCAGGGGTCCAACGCCGGAGTCGCTGTGCCCGGCGGGCTGGTTCGCGCCAATAGTGCTCAGAACGGCCGCGCCCAACCTTACACACCGTATTCACTCTCGGCCATTGACAGCGTGAACTGGATCAAAGGCACTCATTCAGTTAAGTTCGGCGGTGAGTTGCGCTTTATCAATGTATATACGGACAGACTTGGCGGCATCACCTATACCTGGGCGAGCATCCAGAACTTCCTGTCGAATTCGCTGCAATCAACCCAGTTCCTTGGTGACCTTTCGTCGCCGTCGCCCTTCTTTATTCCTTCGCTGGTCGGGCCGGCTCATGCAAAGCAGCAATACTATATTGGCTATGTGCAGGATGAATGGAAAATAAAATCCAACCTCACCCTGAACTATGGCCTGCGGTACGAGTACTACACGCCGCTGAAGGAAGTGAATAACCGGCAGATTTATTTCGACATCAACACCGGCGTGCTGCGCAATCCGAGTGAGGATCCCTATCTCACCTCCGGCAACAATTTCGGGCCGCGTATAGGGCTGACCTGGTCTCCTGATCCAAACGGAACGGGATGGTTCGGCGGTGGCAAGACGGTGATTCGCGGCGGCTTTGGCATCTATTACGGGCCGGGCCAGACTGAGGATCAGATTCAGCCTATCGAATCAAACCGCATCAGCTCGACACTCAGCGGCGGCAATTTTCCGCAGGATCCCAATGTGATCGCTGCCGCGTTCATCAACAATCCGGCTAATCGCCAGTATCAGCCGCGTGCTTATGCCAGCGATTACACAATCCCGGAGAGGGTTTATCAGTACAGCGTCTCGCTGCAACAAGAGTTGCCTTACCAGCTGGTGATGACCGCCGGGTTTGTCGGTTCTCAGGGACGGAATCTTTTCCTGCGAAGTATTGCCAACCGCATCCTCCCAGGTCAGACAACGATACCGGATGGCACGACGCTGCCGACCACTTTCGGAATTGTGAATAGAACGAACGCCGCGGGTCAGGTCATCGCCGTCAACACGATTCGTGAGTTTTCGCAGGTTTCAGGATCCTCGACCGTCAACAATCCATTTGCTGAGATTGATGACAAGACCAGCGGTGGCCACGACACCTACCGAGCCTTGCAGGTGACGGTTGGCCGGCGCTTTAGCACGGGTGTAACGTTGAATTCGCAATATACCTGGGCCAAGTCCTTTGGCAATACGTCAGGATCGAATGAAGCTCGCACCGCGGCAAACAACGCGCGGGCAACAGGCGAATTCGATTACGACGAGGGCCGCAATAACTTCGACGTCCGTCATACGTTCAACCTGAGCGGTCTGTACGACCTGCCTTTTGGCAAGGGAAAGAAGCACGACCTCGGGGGCGCTGGTAATGCGATTCTGGGTGACTGGGAAATCGGCACCATCATCAACGCTCGTTCAGGCGTACCGCTTGAAATTGGCATCGTTCGCCCGGACGTAGTGATTCAATGCCGCAATGCGAACGGCTGCGTAGTACCAACCGGTGCGGGCGGCCTAAACACCACTTTCGCCAACGGCTTTGTGGCGCAGTTGCCAGGAACAATAAACGCGGCGACGCCGTTGCCACCGGGATTCATCGCGGTAGTGAATACTCCGAGCGGCGGCGCTTCGCGAAACGTCCGACGTCCGGATCTGATTTCAGGCGTTAACCCTTATCTGACCGTCGATCGACTGACTTTGAATCCGGCGGCGTTCGCAACACCCGCCCCGGGCGCTTTTGGCAATGTGCCGCGAAATTTCCTCAGCGGCCCCAGCTTCCGTCAGTTCGATTTGGTTTTCAACAAGCGATTCAGGTTTTCTGAAACAACCAGCCTGGAATTCAGGACTGAAGTTTTCAATGTCTTTAACCACACGAATTTTGAGATTCCGGGGTCCCGCTTGAATCTGGCGCTGCCAACTGTGAGCCTGGCCGGCGGTATCTATACGATCTCCTCCGGAGCCAACGTCGTGCAGCCGGGTCAAGCGTATACTCAGGGAGCGGCCGGTGGCACATTTGGTCTGTTGCGCCAGACGGTTTCACGCGATGTTGGTCTGGGAACCAGCCGCCAAATTCAGTTTGCTGTGCGGCTAAACTTTTAATGAGCGTGGCCGGCAACGCCATGGCCGCGATCGCTGCTCAGGCATAGACTCTGACGCGATCGCGGCTTACTTTCTGAGGTTTGCAATTCACCTCTGGGCATGCTCGGCTATCGTCGCCTTCGCTGAAAGGATTACCGAAACATGGGTCTCTTTGGCATCGGACTAATGCCGCGCGAGGAAGACTATCATTCTTCTCTCGCCGCCATGACCACGCAGCTTGCTGAATCGGCGCAAGCCCTGGGAGAAATGTTCGGCGATGAAATCGGAGAAGGCGCACGCTATGCCGATCACATTAAAACGATCGAACGCGCCTGCGATGAAATCACGCACCAGGTGTCAACTTCGCTCAGCCGTTCATTCATCACGGCGATTGATCGCGAAGACATTCATGCCCTGGTGACCACTCTGGATGACGTAGTTGATTTTATTGAAGCTCTCGCCAGCGCCGTGGTAAGGTACGGCGTTCAGGAATATACCCCATATATGCGACTGTTCGCCGGGGTCATCCAGCAGATGGCCCAGGAACTGGATGTGCTGGTGCCCGCGGTCGAGCGACCGAAGGACATCAAGAATCATCTGGTGAAAATACGCCAACTGGAACGAGAAGGTGACGAAATCTATCGCGAAGCAACTGCGCACCTTTTCAGCGGTAGGTTTGGCGTGCAGTCAGTCATCATGATGAAGGATATTTATGATGACCTCGAAAACACAATCGATCGCTGCCAGCACGTCGGCGATCTGGTCGAACGGATAGTTATCAAGAACACCTGATCCGGATTCTCAAAACTAGCAACTCATGCCTGAAACAATCACCGGGACCGTAGTACTCGCTCTTTTCATTGTACTGGTTGCCCTGATTTTCGATTTCACGAATGGTTTTCACGATGCCGCAAATTCAATCGCTACCGTGGTTTCGACCCGAGTCCTGTCGCCGCGTTATGCGGTGATGTGGGCGGCCACCTTCAATTTCATTGCGTTCGCTTTTTTTGGAACCCGGGTAGCGAAAACGATTGGCGGAGATCTGGTGAGAATCGATCTGATTGATCAGGATTTGCGCCTCTACGTCTTAATGGCGGCGTTAATTGGCGCGATCATCTGGAATCTAATCACCTGGTATTTTGGTCTGCCGACTTCGAGTTCGCACGCTTTGATTGGCGGCTATGCCGGCGCGGCGATTGCGGCGTTTCGCGGCGTCAGCGGTTTGCTGAAGCCCGAAGGATGGATCAAGACGCTGGTCTTCATTGTCGCCTCGCCGGTGATCGGATTCGTGCTGGGCTTTGCCTTCATGGTAGCCGTCTATTGGATCTTTCATCGCTGGACGCCGGCCCAGGTAGACAAGACTTTCAGGCGTGGCCAATTGGTTTCCGCGGCCCTGTACTCTCTGGGCCATGGCGGCAACGACGCGCAAAAAACCATGGGCATCATTACGGTCGTGCTGGCTTCTGGCGGACTGTTCAACTTGAAGCTGGGGGCGCAGGGCTCTCTGCCTCAAATTCCGATCTACGTTGTGCTGATTGCCCATGCGGCAATCGCTCTGGGAACGCTCTCGGGCGGGTGGCGCATCGTTCACACGATGGGATCAAAAATTACCAAGTTACGGCCGGTGGGTGGATTCAGTGCTGAGACGGCTGGGGCCACGACCCTGTTTGCTGCCACCTTTCTGGGAATTCCGGTTTCCACAACTCATACCATCACCGGTGCAATTGCCGGCGTGGGATCGACCACCCGATTGTCGGCGGTCAAATGGAAGGTTGCCGGGCGAATTGTCTGGGCCTGGGTCCTCACAATTCCTGCGGCTGCGACGTTCGCAGCGATATCTTTTTTTATCGCCGAAATAATTGTAAAGCTGACCAGATGAATCAAAGACTTCCCGGCCATGATTCCGGACTTTTAGTTATGCCAAAACCTGCTTTAATCATTGAAGACGATCCCGACATCGCTGAGAGTGTTCGCTTCAATCTCGAAACCGCTGGTTTTTCTGCGCGAGTAGCCTCGACCGGCGAACAGGGTTTCACGCTGGCGATGGACACACAGAACCCACCCGCCGTTATCGTGCTTGATTTGATGTTGCCCGGCATGAATGGAATGGAGCTATGCCGCCGCCTGCGCCGCGAGAATCAAACTCGGCGAACCCCAATCATCATGCTGACGGCGAAGACTTCAGAAGGCGATCGAGTGGCCGGATTGGATGTCGGCGCTGATGACTATATCGGTAAACCATTTTCGGTGCGCGAACTTCTCGCACGCGTCAGAGCTGTTCTGCGCAGAGCAGAAGACGAAGTCGGAGAACGTTATGACGATGGGCGCCTGACCATCGATTTTGATGACGTGCGTGCTTTGTGCGAC
>Ga0207701_10006999_pt1 | contig 11227 bp, 9 predicted proteins | sample KBSSwiSSwithPhiX_FD_184294 | JGI IMG/M metagenome (GOLD analysis project Ga0207701, IMG submission 184294) | Switchgrass rhizosphere bulk soil microbial communities from Kellogg Biological Station, Michigan, USA, with PhiX - S5 (SPAdes) (version 2) | ecosystem: Environmental > Terrestrial > Soil...
TGGACCTAAGAGCTCAAACGAGTTTTGATTATTATTTTATTGATTATAGCAAGTGGAGAAGTATATCCGATGATGATCTACATCAAATTTTTCAGAACGGAACGATTTCACCAGTTCCAACTGAGCAATGTCCTATACCAGGGACTGCATCAAGGGTTGGAGTCAATGGCGCAACCATTAACATATATGCCGGGTTACGTGTGCCGCAGTACCTTGATGCTAGTGGTTTGTCATTAACAAACATAAAAATCAATGATGCTGTTAAGGATAATTATTCTCTTGTGATGGCAAGAAGAGTACTCGGTTCAATGACACCTGTACTTATCACTGTATATGCGGCGGATAAGACCACAGTTCTTTGTAACGATTATGATCCTACATTATTCAAGTGCAATTAATCGAAAGGTGAGTATGCGAAATAGATTCAATTTTTTTCAGTCATTTTCTTTTTTTCTCAGCTTGTTTTTTATTGTGGCTTTTATAGGCTGCAATAAAGAACCATTATATACACCAACATCAAACAGCAGCACTGCTATTTATGATTTTTGGCTTGAGAAAACAATCAGTAACACAACACTAAACAGAGCATACCAGGGTATGATCCTGGGTGATACAACTGTTCGCCTCATGGTGGATCATGGTACCGATATTACGGCATTGGAACCCACGATTTTTTCAGATGCTGATAGCATTGCGCCAAAAGGCAAACAGAATTTTTCCAACCCGGTTAAATACACACTATGGGCCAATGGAAAAATGGCATCCTATACTGTTAAGATCTATGTATCGCCTGTGCAGTTTCCAACCATAAAAACCATCGCAGCAGGATTTAGCCACATCATGGCTTTAAAAACCGATGGCACATTATGGGTATGCGGTAACAATTCTTCCAGCCAATTAGGATTGGGCGATTATAGCGGACGCAACAGGTTAACACAGGCTCCTATTTACGATGTTGATCAAATATTCACCGGTGATGCTGCGAGTGTGATCAAATTGAAAGATGGTACTGCCTGGGGAGTCGGCAATCAATACGGTCAATTGGGATTGGGTCATAAAAACAGCATTGTAAACTTTACGAGAGTTCCTTTTCTCGATGATGCAGTGCAAATAGCGATCACCTTCGGGGAAGTTTTTGCTTTGAAACCAGATGGCACTGTTTGGGGAGCAGGAAGAAATATATACAAAACGCTGGCGCAGGGAGATAATGAATTAAGAGCAACTTTTGTCAAAATTCCAATCAATAATGTTAAACAATTGAGCGGATGTGGCATCGATATGATTGTTCAAAAAAATAATGGCGAGTTGTGGGGATGGGGCGAAAATATTTCCGGTCAATTAGGTTTGGGAGATAATGTGAAAAGAAGCGTTCCTGTTTTGCTCCCTTCTCCATCAACAAGTATTACCAAAATATTTTCGGGCGGCAGCACTACTTTTTTATTGGATAATGCCGGCAAAGTTTGGGCGGCAGGAGCCAATGCCCGCGGACAAATGGGTTTAGGAGATCTAGCCAACCGCAGTTCCTTTACTGAACTGACTTTTTTCAATACAATATCGATTGATGCGATCATGGCTCACTCAGGAGCTACAAGCTTTAAGGATATAAATGACAATGTGTGGAATGTAGGAGATAATGTGAATGGACTAATGGGACTTGGCACTGTTTCCGTTATACCTTATAAAATCCCGGTTCAGTTAAACGGCTTTTTAGCTACTAAACTTACGGGAAATGGTAATACATCATATGGTTTAAAAACTGATGGTACTTTATGGGCCTGGGGATCCAACTCATCGGGAGCATTAGGAACAGGAGGAGATTCAACGTATAGTTCATTTCCCATTCAAATCAAATAATTTTTTCAAAAAAATGAATATGTATAAAAAAATATGTGCAGTGATTAGTGTCTTCGCACTGTTGTGTGTAAACGAATTGAAGGCGCAATTGTATATAGGCGTTGAAGGTGGCGCAAATCGCAATTATATTGTGACAAACACTTCTGATAAACCTTTTTTTGAATATCAGCCATCCTATGGATATTCTGTAGGTGTGCCTATTCGATATGAATTTCCATCGCTGCCGTGGTTCGGTGGTATACAAGCCACGCCTGGGTTTGTTCAAAAAAATTATCTCATTCAGCGAACTGGATTTTACTCGCCCATGTATCAACAGACTGATAACAATTACCTGGAGTTACCAATAATGACACAGTTCCGGTTTGGCGGTCAATTTAAAAAACAACAAAGCCTGTATGGTTTTCTTAACCTGGGAGGTTTTGGAGGATACTGGCTAAGTGGTCATGTGAAAGGAAGAGCTCTTTCACCAATGGATCCTAATAATTACCAGGAGTTTGATGAGAGCTACACTTTTTCCGATGTTAAAGACAATCGATTTGAATGGGGTGGACTTGCTGGTGCAGGACTTCAGTACATGCCTAACAAAAACTATGTGTTTTCTATTGAGGCGAGATATTCAACTGCTTTATCTGATCAGCAAAAAGCATACTCCGAAAACCAAACGCCCCGGTACAATGATACCTACAGTTTGTTGGTTGGTGTGCAACGCCAATTGCCTCTGAACAAAAAACAAAACAAAAGTAAAGCAGCCAAAAAATAAATTGTTGATTGGTTGCTATTGCATTTGCTAACTATTAGAACATTAATATATGTTAGGGATTAAAACATTTTTTAAATACTGTATCCGCCTGCAATTCTTAATGTATGTCGCGGCGAGTGGGATGGTCGTGGGATTATATTCCTGTAAAAAAGAAATACCTAAGCGTGAATTGCTTTCCAATTATGAGGTTAATGATTTTTCAGAATTGTTTAAAGTGTTTTGGCAGGGGATGAATTCCAATTACCTTTTTTGGGATAAAGAAACGGTGAACTGGGACAATATGTATCGTGAATACAAGCCTAAGTTTGATTCATTGAATTTGCGTCCCTTTTCGGATACGACGATGAATATTTGTTTTCAATACATGGTGGATATGACCAAAGACCTCAAAGACGGACAATACGCTTTGCAGTTGTTTAATGGTGGTGATTTCCGCTTTGAAGACAGCCTGTATAAATCCTACATATCATTTATTCCAAAATTATTCAGGGCGCAAAAAATACGTCCCGCTTTGCCCGATACCTTGTTTGATTATGTTATCCAGTATAACTACCTGAAGAATTTTGATTATGGCGTTTATACGGATTTCAATACGATGCAGATTTTTCAGATCATAACGGGAAGGATATCCAAAGGCACGAAGAATATATTGTATACAAGCCTCAACAACTTCCTCATTAAACAGGCCTATAATGCAGATTATGCATCACGTCCTCCGCGGGTTGTGATAAAGAATTTTTTTGACAATATCCACCGATCCAATTGCGATGCTGTTATTATTGATCTGCGGAATAACCGAGGCGGCAACCTGGAAGATGTGGATTTCCTGGTGGGCCAATTCACTTCAAAGCCAGTATTGTTTGGTTATGCCCGTTATAAATCCGGGGTTGGTCGTTTAGATTATACACCACCATTAGCATTGAATATAACACCACAAACAGGGGCCACTGATTTTAAAAAACCAATTGTGATCCTGACTGATATTTTTTCAGCTGCGCTTAGTGAAACAGTGATCCAGGCTTTCAAGGGATTGCCGGAAGCCAAAGTAATTATTATCGGAGAACACACTTATGGAACGTCAGGAATGTTCACCGGTAATGATATAAGCACTAATGGTGGCACTTTTGGTATGGGTTCTTTTGGAGCAGTACGTATATCGAATACAGCCGTACAGGATAAAGATCACAATTTCAATTTCTCTGGCATTAGACCTGATATTGAAATTAAATACAATGCAACTTCTATCCAGGAAATGCGTCGCACCGGTATTGATATACAATTGGAAAAAGCAATTCAATATTTACAATAGAAGAGATATTTATTATTTGTATCAAAAAGTTTTTAAAAATGTTTATTCCTCCATATACTCATTCAAATAAAATAAACAGTACCGGGTTTCGCTGCATACTTCTTGTATTGCTTTTAAGCACTACCATTGGGGCCTGCCGGAAAGAAGTTACTACAGAACGTGTGACCAGCTACTATGGTAATTCCTATTCAGAGATATTTGAAGCTTTCTGGAATGGAATGAATACAAATTATATATTCTGGGATATCGAAAAAGTGAACTGGGATAATATGTATATAACCTACAAGTCACGGTTTGAATCTCTTGACGCACAAAAAAGCGATCCGAAGTCTGCCGAAAAAGCAGTGCAGTACCTTGTAGATATGACCAAGGACATGGCAGATTCTCATTTGTCATTAACATTTAACGGACTTGCAAACTTTGTCATTGCCGGTTATCCTCTTCAAACAAATGTTTTCACTCCTTCTGATATTCGTCATCAATTGAGAGGAGACAGGACCCCTATTCCAAGAAAAACATTTGATCTCATTATTCCCAAATATTATTTGACCAACGCAGAGCACGGAACTGATGGTGGAAATTTCCATGTGAATTTGGGAGTTATTCCCCGCAACAATAAGAACATTCTATACCTTGAATACTCGTCATTCGAGTTGGAGGGTCAGTATTACGCTAATAATAATACTCCCAAACCAGTAAAGCCAGTGCTTGATAATTTTTTCCGCTACACCAAAGATCCATCTATCGATGGATTGATCATAGATCTTCGGGGCAACCCGGGAGGCAGCGTTCCTGATCTGGATTTTCTCCTCGGGCGCCTAATCACATCACCTGTGCATGTTTCCTATACACGTACGAAAAATGGAGGTGGTCGTTTGGATTTTACACCATGGATCAAAGGCTATGTACATCCCCAACCGGGAAGCACCAATTTTACTAATAAACCCGTAGCTGTATTGGTTGATGGCTACTCTGCGAGTATGTCGGAGATGACATCGATGGCCACAAAAGCCATTTTTCCCAAAGCAAAATTGGTAGGTGAAAAAACATGGGGTGCTACAGGGCCGATTCCGTTTAATGATATAAGATATTTGGGAGGGCAGTTTGTTGCAGCAAATTTTGTACATGTGTATTGTGCAGGAGTTGAATTCCGGGATAAGAATCTTATAAGCTATGAAAACAAAGGCCTCACGCCGGATATTGCTATTGCTTATGATACCACTGCTATAAAAAATAATATTGATCTGCAGTTAAATAAAAGTATTGAATACGTAATCTCACAATAGATCATCCGTACAGTATGATTGCTTGTCTTAATCAAAACGAAAGGCTCAATTAATTTTGAGCCTTTTTTATTTGAAAGTTCCTTATTATAAAATACAATTATAAGTTAACCACTGAAGGTGCAACCTTTTTTAATTTTTATACAGGCACAGTTTATGTTTATGATGATTTGAAAAGATCGTTAACCTAAAAAAATAATTTATGGCAGAAATACACGTGCAAGCCAAAAAAAGCTCTTCCTCCACCTGGATATGGATACTTGTGTCTTTAATAATTATTGCAGCAATAGCAGTCTATATATTGATGCGTGATAATGTGGGGAATGAAAAGAACATAAGTAAACCAAGTCAGACTTCATTTATTATGTACAAACAAGAAGCAGCATTTATTTAATACAATAAAAATTAATTATATGAAAAACAATCGTCTGCAAGAACTAGATCATTCAAATTTTGAAATTGTAAAAGGGGAACCTGATATACGGGGATGGGATTTGAGATACAGAAATGGGGAAAAAATTGGATCAGTTGAAGAACTGATCTTAGACACGAAGGCAAAAAAAATAAGATATATGATCGTTGACCTGGATGAAAATGAACTAAGATTAGAGCATAGAAAAACAATGATACCTATCGGATTTGCAGAATTAGACAAACTGCATGATGACGTTCTGATCCCAAATGTATCGGTTGATCAACTTTGCAGATTGCCCGATTATAAAAGAAATTCATTGTACCCTGAACTTGAAAGAAGTATTGCCTCAGTATTTGGCCGGAAAGTTAACGTAGAACCTGTAGCAAGCATTAAGAGAGAAGAAAGAAAAGTAAATGAAGTGGACGATGACATTGATCCTGATTTTTACAGTCATGAATATTATAACTCAGATAATCTTTATAAAAACAGACCCAATCGGGAAAAGAGACCAAGACTTCAGGATTCAGATTATGACCACGGACTTCGTGTTGGGGAAAAGAGGAATGAAGCTGAAACTATCGACACATCCGATTTGACAGATGAAGAAAGAGAAAAGCTATTGAAGTATAGAAGGGAATTATATCGTCAACGAAGATATAAGGAGCAATCAGTCTAAAAGAATTGCGCTGGATCGGTTAGATAATTAAAATTGTAAATGGAAGGCCGTTCCTTCGCCATCGACAGATTGTACCTGGATATTTCCTTTGTGCAACATCATTATTTGCTTGCAAAGACTAAGTCCAATGCCGCTGCCGCTTTTTTTCGTGCTGAAAAATGGTATAAATATTTTTTCTAAAATTTCTGCAGGCATCCCACTGCCGTTGTCTGCAACTCTAATGATAGTTTTGCGATTATTGTTCAGGTAAGCGGATAATACAATTTTAGGATGGGGTTTTTCTTTTACAGCTTCAATTGCGTTTACCAGGAGATTAATTAAAACCTGTTCGAGCAAATTGGTGTCTGCTTCCAATGATAGATCAGGGTCTTTTAAAATAGTTTCTATTTCAATATTCTTTTGCTCTAATGTTGGTTGCATTAGTTGCAATAGATTTTCAAAGATATCCCGTACAAAAATTTTTTTCAGGTTAAGGGTGGTGATCTTATTAAGGTTTCGATATGTCTCAGCAAATTTTAAAAGACCTTCACTTCTTCTTTTGATCGTTTCAATACCTAATTCAAGATCATCGACAGATCCTGATTCATTACTTAATACGGCTACTGATTGTTGCAACCTATGTTTCAATGTATCAGCAAGTGATGAAATAGGCGCCACGGAATTCATGATCTCATGTGTTAATACGCTCAATAATTTCTGCCATGCTTTCGATTCAGTTTCATCAAGTGCTTCGTTCACATTTTGAAAAGCAATGAGCTTATAAATTTTTCCTTCCGTTTGAAAGGCTGTTCCCGATATTAAAATTTTAAATGAAGAAGTTTCTAAATGAGCCGTGGCGATACTTCCCCCGCCTGGTTTTAAAGAAAGGATCTGTTGATACAACACATTATCTCGTTTTGACAATGAATGTATCGTTTTAAGATAGGGGAGCTGTAACATTGACTTAAGCGATTCATTCATCCAGACAACTGTTCCGCTTTCTTCTTCGTAAGAAAGAATACCAGTATCAACCAACTCAAGGATCTTTTGCAGGTATTGGTATTGTGTTTCCTTTTCTTTACTGATAACTTTAAATGTGGTGTTGATCTCATTAAATCCCTGGCGAAGGGATTGAATTTCTACCGGTGCATGTTTTACATCAAAGTTCCTGGAGAAATCACGGTAATGTATTGACTCGACAAACTGGTTTAATTCATCATGTGCCTTCTTATGGAAATGATAAAAATCGACAATCTGGTAAATGATGACAGGCACTGCTATTAATAAATAAACATATAGCTCTTTTACTAAAAAAAATGAGGAGATGCTTAATGTTATAAATAACAGAAGCACCCTTACTAATATCCGCCATTCAAATTGTTTAAATATCATACTTACTCAATCTCCTGTACAATGCAGTTCTTGTTAACCCTAATTCTTTTGCGGCTTTGGTAATATTGCCATTATTTTTTTCAATGACTTTTAGAATTGTATTTTTTTCAATAGTACTTAATTTCATTTCCACCGGTTCATTATCACTTGCCATGGCAGATTCTATTGGAGAAAAGATCAGGTCTTTTGCCTGTAACATATCTTCATCTGCCATTATTACGGCTCTTTCAATAGTGTATTGAAGTTCTCTTACATTTCCCGGGTAATGATAACTCATCAGTTTGTCTATTGCTTTATTATCAAACTCGAGTGCAGGTTTGATGTATTTATTACAATACAATCTGCAAAAATGTTTTGCAAGTAATAATATGTCATTCCCTCTTTTTCGTAATGGAGGCATTACTATTTCAACTGTGTTGATACGATAAATAAGATCTTTACGAAAACGGTTCTCATTTGCAAGTTCACTGATCGAAACATTGGTGGCGCAAATGAGACGGATATCTATCGAAATGATCTCATTGCTGCCTAACCTGTTTATCTGGCGGTTTTGCAATACACTCAACAGCTTTGCCTGTTGCTGTAAAGAAATATTGCCGATCTCATCAAGAAAAAGTGTTCCCCCATTTGCAGTTTCAAATCTTCCGGTTCTGTCTTCTCTTGCATCCGTAAAAGCGCCTCGCTTATGGCCAAACAATTCGCTTTCAAATAGTGATTCGGTTAATGCACCTACATCTACTTTTACATATGACTTTTCAGCCCGTAAAGAATGTTGATGAATTGCTTTTGCAACAAGATCTTTACCCGTCCCATTTTCTCCCAATATTAAAATATTAGCATCAGTTGGAGCTATCTTTTCAACCTTATAAAAAATTTGTTGCATCACTTCTGATTCACCGATCAGTTCCTTACCGATAATTGAATCTGAATGCAAGCCGGGTGTAAGCAAAGTCTTACTTTCTTTTCTTCTTAATGCATCCTTGATTATAGAAATGAGCTTTTCATTATGCCATGGCTTTACCACAAAATCTGCAGCGCCTTCTTTTAGTGAGCGAACGGCCAGGTCAATATCACCATAAGCCGTGATCATAATAACAGCGGAATCTGTTTTGAGTTTTTTGATCTCGTTTAACCAAAACAGTCCTTCGTTACCTGTGTGGATCGAACTAGTGAAATTCATGTCAAGCAAGATCAGGTCAAAATGATCTTTGTTGAGATGCCACCTGAGGTTTTCTGGGTTCTTCTCTGTTATAACTTCTTTTACTTCCGTCTTCAGCAATAACCTAACGGCAGTCAGTACATCAGGATCATCATCCACTACTAATATTGAAGCATTTTTTAAGATCATCACTAATTCCTGTTACAAATTCTAAAAATATTTTTAACAACTTCTGCAATTATACCATAAATACAAAGTCATGGCAATTAATTTTTTAGTAATACATAAGTGTACCAGCTGTATCAAAAGCGTACACTGATTGTATCACAAACGAACGCTTTCGTAGATTGTCCGCTTGTAACATTCTGTAAATCAAAATCGTCATAAACTGGCATATTCTTATAAGTATAGGAAGCCAGATTCTCATGTAGATCTTTTGAAAGCTGCTTTGATCTTCAATGCAGTCGTAAGGTTGAAGCAGCTTATTTTAACAAAAAGAGGATTTTAAAACCAATTACTACCGTGGATAGAGTCATTGAAAAAAAGACCTGGAGTCGCAAACGCATACTAACTATTGTTGGAATTGTAGGCATCATTGTTTTGATCGGCGCAAGTTATTATCTCACTTCGGGGAAAAGCCGGTTGAATGTAGATTCGGAACGAATTACTGTCAGCGAGGTTAAATCAGGTCCGTTCAAAGAGTTTATTCCTGTTAATGGAGTTGTGTTACCAATTACCACCATTTATCTTGATGCACTAGAAGGTGGCCGTGTTGAACAAAAATATGTGGAAGATGGCGCCATCATGAAAAAAGATCAACCCATTCTTCGATTATCAAATACCGATCTTGAACTGAGTCTCGTAAATCAGCAAACTGCTGTTTACAACCTGCTTACCCAAATGCAGATATCTCAAAATGCTTCACAGCAAAATACAGTCAACCGGATGAACCAATTGACCGATGTGAACAGTCAATTAAAAGAAGCGGAAAGGGTTTATAAACTCAATAAAAGTCTTTACGAGCAAAAAGTAATCGGTGGCCAAGAATTCAAACAATCAGAGAATAATTATTACTACTTACTGGAAAAGAAACGACTTTCTGAACAGATCATGCAGCAGGATTCTATTTCCGGTCATCAGCAATTGAAGCAGGCACAGCAATCTTACGCGGGATCCCAAGAGGCGCTAAATGTAATGCAAAAGAAAGTCGGTGACCTGATCGTAAGAGCTCCTGTTGACGGACAACTTACTTCGCTTGATGCAGAAATTGGTCAATCAAAAAACAAAGGAGAACGGCTTGGACAACTTGATATTCTTAGCGGTTTTAAAGTAAGAGTTGATATTGATGAACATTATATTTCACGTATCTATAATGGCCTGTTCGGCGAATTCACTTTTGCGGGCAAACAATATAAACTCAAGATCACAAAAGTTTATACGCAGGTTACTAATGGCCGCTTCCAGGTTGATATGGAGTTTGAAGGCGAGGTGCCCCAGGGTATTCGCAGAGGACAAACTTTACAGATAGGTTTAGCATTAAGTGATGAGATCACTGCATTGCTTCTTCCTAAAGGTGGGTTCTACCAAAAAACCGGTGGCAACTGGATCTTTAAAGTAAGTGAAGATGGGAAAACAGCCTACAAAGTGGATATACAACTTGGTATGCAAAGTCCGGATTATTACCAGGTATTACAGGGATTAAAAGCAGGGGACAAAGTGGTTACATCAAGCTATGAAAATTATGAGAACATGGAAGAACTGGTTATTAAAAACTAAAACCATTATTCATTAAAAGTATAGCCATGAAAAAGAAAATTCTTTATTTATTCATCATGATCTTCACGGTCAGCTTATTTTCTTCTGCGAAGAAAATAAAAGGGTATTGTGAAAATGCTTCTGTGTGCTGCAACATGATGAAACAAAATTGCAGCGATGCAATAAAATTTAAAACGGCCAATGAAGGAGAGCTGAGTTTTCCTTCACTCGGTCTGTTCCTTTTCACCAATTGAATCTTTCACCTTCACTTTAAAAAATAAAAAATGATCAAGATTGCAAATCTCGAAAAAACCTATCGCACCGAAGAGGTGGAAACAGTGGCACTTAACAAACTTTCTTTTGAAATAAAAGAAGGAGAGTTTGTGGCTGTAATGGGTCCATCAGGATGTGGTAAGTCAACCCTGTTAAATATTGTAGGACTGCTAGATGATCCGGATGAAGGAAGCTACCAGTTCAACGGAATTGAAGTTGCAAAATTCAATGAACGTAAAAGAGCAGATCTGCGTAAAAGAAATATAGGTTTCGTGTTTCAAAGCTTTAATCTTATTGATGAGCTTACTGTTTTTGAAAATGTTGAGTTGCCTCTTATTTACACAGGTGTAAAAGGAGCTGAAAGAAAAAAGA
>Ga0207701_10007002_pt1 | contig 11226 bp, 11 predicted proteins | sample KBSSwiSSwithPhiX_FD_184294 | JGI IMG/M metagenome (GOLD analysis project Ga0207701, IMG submission 184294) | Switchgrass rhizosphere bulk soil microbial communities from Kellogg Biological Station, Michigan, USA, with PhiX - S5 (SPAdes) (version 2) | ecosystem: Environmental > Terrestrial >...
TCACGGGCACAGTGCTCCCGTTGTGCATGGGCTCCAAGTGCTCGCATTTACGGCTCCTGGAGCCACGATGTTTCCTCATTACATAGGGGAGGTCTTCATCGCGTTTACTGAACTTTCGTGCAAGTTCTTAAAGGAAGTGCATTCCGGAGACACTTTGTACTCGTCCCTTGAGATTATCGATCTCTCGAAACAGGGACCGAACGGACTTGTCACCACTAAAGTCACAGTCTTCAATCAACGCAACGAACTCGTGTTGTTAGGGGAACACAAGTACTTGCTTAAGGCTAGCTGAGTAAAATTTACCCACCGCATGATGGAGCGTCACGATGCCATTGGTGAGCGCAGATATTCCGAAGTCCCTCAGGATCGCCTTAGACCAGGAAATTGCGCGCTTGCACACGGATGAATCAGCGGTCGTCACGGCTGCCTTGTCCAAATATCTGGGCATACCTGTACACACGCTATTCCAGGTCTCCACCTCTGGCGCCTTAGTCGCAGGGGTCTTTGATAGGGAGGTAAGCGTTAAGTCTATTTTGGAGCACGGCGATTTCGGGCTCGGCACCTTCGCCAATTTGGACGGCGAGATGGTGGTGCTCGACGGGCGAGCCTTTCAGGTACAGGGCACTGGAAAGGTGTTCGAAGCCGCGTCCGACGCTGGCGCACCGTTCGCGGTGGTGACTCGTTTTTCTCCCCAAACCCACGCGGATAGCGGGCCCCTGGAGAGCTTCAAGGACCTCGAGGAGTGCTGCGACCGATATCGTTCTTCCGGAAATATCTTCTACGCGATCCGACTGGACGGGCACTTCAGGCGTGTCCGCACGCGCGCGGTCAATCCACCGTCGCCGGGCACGCGCCTTGTCGACGCGACCAAGGCCCAGAGTGAGTTCAGCTTCACTGACATCGACGGGACGTTGGTCGGCTTGTGGTCGCCGGGATTTTCGAGTGCGTTCAGTGTCCCGGGATACCACTTTCATTTCATTTCCAATGACCGCGAGCACGGTGGACATCTGCTGGATGTTGAAGCTACCCAGCTGCACGTCAGGATCGAATCGCTGACTGACTTCCATCTCGCGCTGCCGGCGTCCGAGGCATTTCTGAAGGCGGATCTCAGCAAGAACACTGCTAAGGAACTCGCCTATGCCGAGCACGCGCACTAGACAGATTCGCGTTCGACCACGACTTTCTGCCGCAACTATGCAGTCCAAGAGTTCGTACATTCAACCCAGGAGACGATGATGAGTATCTCAGAGCAGGAACGACCAAAACCATCGTCGGCAGAAAAGACTGCCACGAAAATCAATGTTGACGCCAAGCCCCAACAAATCGGCGCGCAGCTCGTTGTTCGTGCCCTTGAAGCGCAAGGTGTCAGCCACGTCTTTGGAATCCCAGGCGCTAAGATCGATGCTGTTTTCAATGCGCTCGTCGACTCCAAAATCAAAACCGTAGTTTGCCGACACGAGCAGAATGCCGCGTTCATTGCAGGCGGTATCGGTCGTATGACGGGCAAGGCCGGGGTCGCGATCGCTACCTCTGGCCCCGGGGTCTCAAATCTCGTCACAGGACTGGCGACGGCGAACTCGGAAGGCGATCCCATCGTGGCACTTGGCGGTGCCGTTGACGTCGCGGAAGCGCTGAAGCAAGTGCATCAGACCATGGACGCAGTTTTCATTATGAAGCCGGTGACGAAGTTCAGCGCTACGGTCGGTGCTTCAGCGCAGGTCAATGAGGTGCTGATCAACGCCTTCCGGGCCGCGGAATCCGGTCGACCGGGCGCTGCGTACGTGAATCTGCCGAAGGACATCATGGCGGCGCCGTCAGTGCACGACGTACTGGCGCCGCCGGCCTTCTCTGGTCCCGGGCCAGCGGACGAAGCGGCGCTCACCGAGGCAGCGCGCTTAATTAATGCCGCCGAAAATCCCGTCGTCCTGCTGGGGCTTTACGCCAGCAAGCCTGTCAATGCGGGCGCAGTGCAGGACTTCATCGGAAGGAGCAACCTGCCAGTGGTCGGCACCTTCCAATCAGCGGGTGCGGTGAGCGCACAGCTTCTGGAAAATTTCGGCGGACGCGTGGGCCAGCTCGCCAATCAGCCAGCAGACCGGCTTCTGGACGCCGCCGATCTGGTCATCACCATCGGCTACGACTCAATCGAATACTCACCGTCTCTGTGGAACGGCGGCAATTCCCGGAAGCTCATCCACGTCGATGTTCTGCCGGCGGACCTGGACAACTCCTATTGTCCCAGTGTTGAGTTACAGGGCAATATTGCTGCGACTCTCAAGCTGCTGACGCCGCAGTTGAAACGTGCGCACCGCTCCGCCCTGTCAGAGGATATTCTTCGGCGCATCAAGAGTTACAGGGACGATCTGGCAAATCGCGCGGCAGGTCTCGGAGGCGCGCCAATCCACCCGATGCGATTGGTTCATGAGCTTCAACCGTTACTCGGCACCGACATCACGCTGTGCCTCGACATGGGGTCCTTTCACCTATGGATGGCGCGCCATCTCTACAGTTTGAAGGCCAGGCAGATCCTCATCACGAACGGTCAGCAAACGCTCGGCGTGGCATTGCCTTGGGCTATCGCGGCATCCATCGTTCGCCCGGCCGAAAAGGTTCTCTCGATCTCCGGTGACGGCGGCTTCCTGTTTTCGGCCGCTGAACTGGAAACCGCTGTCCGCCTGAAACAAAACATTGTCCACATGGTTTGGATCGACCGCGCGTACGACATGGTACGTGTACAGGAGGTGCAGAAGTACGGCCGGCCGTCGGGCATCGATTTTGGCCCGGTGGATGTCGTCAAGTACGCCGAGGCGTTCGGTGCCAAGGGAATGATGATCAGATCCCCCGAGGAAATCACAGCGGTCCTGAAGCGAGCCCTGGATTACCGCAATGGTCCAGTACTCATCGGCGTACACGTCGACTATAGCGACAACCACAAGCTGTTCGAAATGGTCCACGCGGACAGCTTCCACTGAGCGATCCACAACCAAGCTCATCGGACGCGATGCGGACAAAGAGGACGCGCATGCGAACATCTTCACGGCGACGGCCGCGTTGGCCTTCGCCACCGGGACGATTCACGGCAACTGAGCTTTCCCGGCGGATTCATCCATTGACGGATTGGAGATTCTATGGAGTCCGATTTGAGTGTCGCTAGCGAGGTGACGCAAGCGCGCGTGACGGAAGCATTGAAGGTCGGCGCCGAAACCGCGACCTGTCAGCGCGAGCCGGGGGGGAGATACAGTCACAACATCGATATGTATCACGATTCCCTTTTCTCGCGTCACTAACCAGCGATGATTGCAAAGAACCCACCGCTAAAGAGCTTGCGTGCCAGCGCGCGATTACACGCACATCACGGCCGCAGCGCGATATAGCACGAGCCTTTGGTCCGAAGCCGATTCAGCCCAAGCCGCCGAAACCGTGACCATCGCCACACGACGAGGATTATTTCCAGCAATGACTCGTACGAAAGAGCCCGTTGAACAGTATGATTCGGACATGCGGTGTCACCGTCATCAATTCCTCAAATCCTTCAGTGTCTTTAGATCGTCGACGACGTATGCCATGGAAGCGCGTATGCCTTTGCCACAACGGACAGGCGCCAAGTCCGAAATTTCTTCGCCTCTACAAACGGGCAGTGTAAGGGAACCTTCTCCTATCCACGCTTGCTCTATCTTCATGTCGTGCGGGACGTTCTCGACAAGCTCGTGCAGTGCGGGCTTCTCTTGCTCGTCGGCGGCGAGACGCGGGTAATGCAGTAGATTGACGATCGGCTTCTGCTTCAACAGCGACAGGTCGGTGACCGGTTCTTTCAACGTAACGAGTGCCTCAGCAAGCCGTTGTCCGCTTGCGGTAAGCGCACCGGCAAACTTCGATCCTGGTGCGAGCGCGGGGCCTGCATTTCCTGTCGCGGCGTAATACCTGGTCTGAAACACCTGGCCGAGTCGCTTTGGATATCCCTGAGTCCAGCCGCGAGCAAGTGCCGCATCGTTATCGACAAAGATATAGGGGCAATAGGAGACCGGCTTCGCCTCGTATAGCGCATCGACGAGTATGAAAAACTCGCGATACTGATAACGCGTCGGATCGAGGTATTCTTCGTTCTCCCCGCTGAACTGCCAGTCGTAGAAAAAAGCATTGCCGTGACCGTTTGCGGGGGGATCGGGATCGAGCCCGGTAGGCAATAGAGCCGCCACGGCAGAGGGCTGCGACCAAAACTCAATGTTGAGGAAGTCTGAAGAGTAGTACCAGGGAGGGCGCGGATTCAGGGTCGACTTCCCCTTCGGTGTAAGCGGATAGTTGAAGCCTTGAAGCATCGAATGTTCTCCTCTCTTCCTCAAGCCGATTCAGGCAAACCTCACGCGCTCAAGAAAGAATGCGGTTTGACAGCCGAATCGGAAGTCACAAGAGAAGGAGCGGGCCTTCCTCCCAGGACTGCATCAATGTTGTCCAGCGCCAGCATGCCCATGGCCGTTCGCGTCTCGATAGTGGCTGAACCTATATGTGGCAGCAGGAATGTGTTCTTCAGCGACAGATATCCCGGATTTAGCTTCGGTTCTCCCTCGTACGTGTCCAAGCCGGCGGCTGCGACTTGGCCACTTTTGAGGGCAGCAATCAGATCCTCATCGACCACCATGCCACCTCTCGCAGCGTTCACAACGATTGCGCCACGCGGCAAGCACGCAATTGCTTTTGCGTCGAGGAAGTGATGGGTTTGCTTTGTTTCGGGCGCGTTTAAGCTCAGAAATGGGCTGACTCTGAGCAAATCATAGGGGTTATCGTGGAATATCGCGTCTCCTTCAATTTCGGGAGACAAGCGATGCGGATCGTGGTAGTGGATCTTCATCCCAAAACCGCAAGCGCGTTTTGCAACCGCCTGTCCGATGCTACCCATTCCATAAATTCCGAGAATCTTCCCTGTAAGTTGCCAGCCCAACAGCAACGTTAGGTCCGATGAATTCCAGTTTCCACTCCGGACCACTTGCTGGGCCTCATACGCTCGTCGCGATGCCCCTAACAGCAACAGCAGAGCGACGTCTGCTACCGCGTCCGTCGATATTCCAGGGATATGGGCTATCGCGATCTTCCGTTCGGTGGCGGCGCTCAAGTCGACGTGGTCATAGCCCACCGAGTTGGTAGCAATGACTTTGACCGACGAAGACACCCGTTTAAAAAACGCCGCGTCCAGGCTGTCGACCGGCGTGATAAACATCGCATCAGCTCCGTCGGCGGCTGAGAGCAGGTCCTCCGGTCTGAAAAAAGCATCTTTGGGCTTGCGTCGCGCCTCGAATTCCCGGTCGATTCGCGCTTCCACTTCATCGACAAAATGCGCAGTCACTACCAGAATGGGTTTGCTCATGGTGCTGTCTCCTCTTTAATACTCTGCGATCACGCGGCGACGTGGATCAACTTTTTGTTTACGAATTCACCGATCGCGAGCTCGGCGAGTTCGCGGCCGTAGCCGGAGTTCTTCACGCCGCCAAACGGCAGGTCCGGTGCGGTCCACGTCGCCTGATTGATAAACACCATTCCCGTGTCGATCTGGCGCGCAATCCGCTTTCCGACCATCAAACTTTCTCGCTCGTGCAAAGGCAAGGTTTGTGCCCACCGGTGTAGTTAGAGCAGGGATACTTTTGGGATTTTGCTAGCTACGACAAGAAGCTTGCCGAAGTACAGATTTACGCAACCAGCCTGCGAACGAAGCAGTTGAATTTACCGGAGGTGAAGTGCCAATCGGCTAGCAAGTGCCAGCCCGTTGGCAGTTGTCCATAATTATTAGTCTTCGATTTCGCAACTGATATGTAACTGTTCTCAAGCAGTTTCCGGCGCAATCCGCAAGATTTCATAAGTCGGCACAACGATTGCCTTTGATCAGGGGCAACGATTAGTCCACTCAGAGTAAGGAGAACGGAAGTGGCAATAGAAAGAAGAGAATTGGCCTAATGCCCGCCTTGGACCCGGGAAAAAAATGACCAAAAGAAACTGGGCGTCGCTTATCAAAGATCAATTCTGTGGAGGTCGTTATGAAATCACTTGTTTGGTTCATTACCGGAGCGTCCCGTGGCTTCGGGCTCGAAATCGCTCGTGCGGTACTTGAGCGCGGCGACGCCGTCGTTGCGGCTGCTCGTGATCCTAAAGTTGTCGAGATCGCACTCGGTCAGCGTGACAAACTCCTCAGTGTTGAACTGGATGTCACCGATGAGCGTCAGGCGCAAGCGTCGGTCCGGGCTGCGTTAGCCCGCTTCGGGCAGATTGATGTGCTGGTGAACAATGCTGGTCGAGGCCTACTCGGTGCCGTCGAGGAGGCGTCGGCCGAGGAAATCCGGTCCGTCTTTGCCGTAAATGTGGATGGTCTGCTAAATGTGACGCGCGCGGTCTTGCCCTCGATGCGCGAGCGGCGCTCGGGCCGTATCTTGAATCTCAGCGCGGCGGCCGGATTTGGCGCGTGGCCAGGGTGGGGCGTGTATTGCGCTACAAAGTTCGCAGTCGAGGGCCTCAGCGAAGCGTTGCGGGCCGAGCTGCTGCCGCTTGGGATCCTTGTGACTGTCATTGAGCCAGGCACGTTCCGTACAGACTTTCTTGACGCCAGTTCGCTGCGAAGGGCGGTGCAGGTTATCGATGATTACAGTGGGAGTAGTGGCACCGCTCGAGAATGGGCTGACAGCTCGAATCACAATCAACTCGGCGATCCGGCGAAAGGCGCTGCCGCCATCGTGACCGTCGCCACCAGCACGGAGCCGCCGTTGCGCGTGCAACTGGGAACCGACTCTTTGGCGGCGGTCGAAGCAAAACTTGCCCAAGTGGCAACCGAACTCGCCGCCTGGCGCACACTGGCGCAGTCCACAGACCACGAGTAGACCGGTATGTCGCTACCGCCAGTTTGATGGAGAACTGGATTGATCTGTAAGTGAGACGCGCCGCCGCCATCGCGGGAGGCAAGTCGAAGCTCAGGCCAGAAAAAAAGGTGGTTTAAAATTCCTATACAGTAAACGTTCGCTCTCGTTCCCGCGTTTTGCTGAGACGTCGGCAACGCGGCACTCGTGCGGCAGTTAAACCTACCGGCAGTGAAGTGCCAGTAGGTTGGCAAGTGCCAGCCCGTTGGCAGTTGTCCATCGTCACCTGTCTTTGATTTGCAACTGATATGTAACTGTTCTCAAGTATTTGCGGCGCATCCGTAAGATTTCAAAATCGGCATAACGATTGCTTTTGATCGGATAGTTCAGAAAAGCAGAACAGAGAAAAACAAAAACAAGAACAAGGAGGAAATCATGGCAACGAAACGTAGCGAAAAGGGCCTGTTGACCCCGGACAACTGTGTGGTGGCAATTATCGATCTGCAACCCCAGATGCTCTTTGGCGTCACCAATTTCGACCGCCAGACGATCATCAACAACAACGTCGCGTTGTTAAAGGCGACTAGGGTTTTCGACGTACCCGTCGTGCTCAGCACGGTGGAAACCAAAAGCTTCAGCGGCAACATGTGGCCGCAGATCCAGGCGATTTATCCGGATCGGACGCCCATCGAACGGTCATCGATGAATTCCTGGGACGACAAAAACTTTGTCGCCGCCATCGAAAAAAGCGGCAAGAAAAAAATTCTTCTGGCCGGACTGTGGACTGAGACCTGCATAGCACTGCCGACCATACAAGCGATTCACGACGGCTATGAAATTTATGTCGTCGAAGACTGCTGCGGCGATATGACCCAGCTCGCGCACGATAACGCGATGAAGCGCGTGATCCAGGCCGGTGCCAAGCCCGTCACGGCGCTCATGGTGATGCTCGAGTGGCAGCGCGATTGGGCGGCGAAAGATACATACGATGCGGTGATGGATATCGTGAAGACCCATTGTGGCGCCTACGGCATCGGCGTTGAGTACGCCTACACGATGGTGCATGGAGCGCCGCCGAGCAAGTTTCCCGAATACGTCGTGCCGGCGGCGGCCGCGCACAAGTAGTGGCTTGGCTGAGAACTAGTTGTCACGCGGATGTTCACCCTTATCTTTCCCTCTCCCTCGGGAGAGGGAAAGCGTCCGGGCGTGTGTCTTATGATTGGGAGAGTGCACTATGGCTGCAGAAAATAACTCGCCAGAGTTAATTTTAATCAATGGCCGAATCGCGACAGGTGACCATTCACGACCTTTTGCTGAAGCCGTTGCCATTCAAAATGGGCGCTTTATCAGCGTTGGCTCCAACCAAGAAATTATCCGTTTGAGAGCTTCCAACACGGAAACAATCGATCTCGGCGGCCGAACGGTGATCCCGGGTCTCAACGATTCGCACATGCATCCGATCCGCGGTGGCCTCAACTACAATATGGAGCTGCGTTGGGACGGCGTGCCATCGCTCGCCGACGCCATGCGTATGCTGAAGGAGCAGGCTCAGCGCACGCCGCCGCCCCAGTGGGTCAGAGTGATCGGCGGCTGGACGGAGTTCCAGTTCGCCGAACGGCGCATGCCAACTTTGGAAGAAATCAATCAAGCCGCTCCTGACACGCCGGTCTTTGTGCTGCATCTGTACGACCGTGCTTTTTTAAACCGCGCAGCATTACGCGCTGTCGGCTACACGAAGGACACGCCCGAGCCGATCGGCGGCGAGATTCAGCGCGACAAGCAGGGTAATCCCACCGGACTGCTCATCGCCAAGCCAAACGCGATGATTCTTTATGCCACGTTGGCCAAAGGACCGAAGCTCTCGCAAGAAGACCAGATGAATTCGACGCGGCACTTCATGCGCGAGCTCAATCGCTTCGGCGTGACCAGCGCCATCGACGCCGGCGGCGGCTTTCAAAACTATCCGGACGACTACCAGGTCATCAACGAGCTGCATAAACGCGGCGAGATGACGGTACGTCTGGCTTATAACCTGTTCACACAAAGACCCAAACAGGAGTTGGCGGACTTCAAACAGTGGACACACATGACGAAGCCCGGCGATGGGGACGACTTCTATCGAGTGAACGGCGCAGGCGAAATGCTCGTCTACTCAGCCGCGGACTTCGAGGACATCCTCGAGCCGCGCCCGGATATGGCGCCCGTAATGGAGTCGGAGATCAAAGCCGTCGTCAGACATTTGGTTGAAAATCGCTGGCCGTTCCGTCTGCACACAACTTATGACGAAACGATCGGCCGCGCCTTGAACGTATATGAAGAAATCAATCGCGAGATCCCGTTCAACGGCCTGCATTGGTTCTTCGATCACTGTGAAACGATCTCGGACCGCAACATCGAGCGGATTAAAGCCCTCGGCGGCGGGATCGCCGTGCAAAATCGCATGGCATTTCAGGGCGAATACTTCGTCGAACGTTACGGCGCAAAACAAGCGGAGCGCACGCCGCCGATCCGCCGCATGCTGGAATTAGGCGTTCCGGTCGGCGCGGGCACCGATGCCACCCGGGTTTCGAGCTACAACCCGTGGCTGTCGCTTTACTGGCTTGTGACCGGCAAGACAGTTGGCGGACTCGCGCTGTACCCGGAAAATAACCGCTTCGAGCGCATGGAGGCGCTGCGGCTTTACACCGTCGGGAGCAGTTGGTTTTCTTCGGACGATGGTAAAAAAGGATCGATCGTTCTCGGTCAGCTCGCGGATTTGGCGGTTCTTTCGGCGGACTATTTCGCTGTTCCTGAAGAGGAGATCAAGAGAATCGAATCGGTGCTGACGATCGTCGGCGGCAAAGTGGTGTACGCCGACAAGGAATTCTCCAAGCTCGCGCCGCCGCCGCTGCCCGTGAGTCCGGATTGGTCGCCAGTGAAAACCCATGATGGCTATTGGCGGTCAGGCCTACAGTCGTCTCAATCGTTGCGAACCGGTCACGCTATGGTTTCTGCCAAACCTGCGGGTCGCGAGTTCCAGGGCGCGTGGAATCCGTGGTGGTTCGGCTGTGGGTGTTTTGTCTGAGGAAGTGAGCTATGCGTGCATTGCAATTCACCGAGTTTGGCCCAGTCTCAAATCTACACTTGATCGAGTTGCCTGATCCCAAGGCTGGTACCGCTACAGCGATTGTAAAAGTCGCGGCCGGTGCGATCAGCCCTAGCGATGTGAAGAACGTCGAAGGGAAGATGGAGCACACGACTTTGCCTCGCGTGCCTGGGCGCGATTATGCCGGCACGGTCGTCAAGGGCCCGCTCGAATGGATTGGCGCGGAGGTCTGGGGAACCGGTGGCGAGATTGGCTATTCGGTCGATGGCAGCCACGCAGAATTGATCGCAGTTCCCGTCGCGAGTCTTCGGCGCAAGCCCAAGTGGCTATCATTAGAACAAGCGGCGGCGATCGGTGTTACCTATCTCGCCGCTTGGCTCGGCGTAGTTGAATACGCTCAGCTCGCTTCCGGCGAGACCTTGCTAGTCATCGGCGCGGGTGGAGGTGTTGGAGGAGCTGCGGCACAAATTGGCAAATGGCGTGGGGCGCACGTCATTGGCGTGGACCAACATCAACTCCGATCGGATGCACCCGCGGCACACGCTGTCGACGATTTCTTCGTTCTTCAAGGCGAGCCTCTCGGCTCCCTGGTTGCTCGCGCAACAGACGGCCGCGGCGCCCAAGTCATCTTTGACGCGGTCGGCGGACCCATGTTCGAGCCCGGCCTGAAAGCATTAGGACATTACGGCAGACAGGTCGAGATCGCATCGGTGGGTAATCGCCGGGTAAGTTTCGACCTCCTTGACTTCTATCATAATGAGAGCCGGCTTTTTGGCGTCGACACGCGCCACCGCGACGCCACTGCATCTGCGGCTTTACTTGAGGCGCTTACGCCATTCTTCGACGATGGCGTATTCCAGGCACCGGTGATCGATCAAGTGATTCCTCTCTCCGACGGACGTATGGCGTACCAGCAGGTGGCCCAAGGGGACGTGAGGGGCCGGGTCGTCCTGGTGCCGTAACACCGGATCGGCTGAGACGTAGGAATGGTCTGTCCGGGGATCAATCAATGCTCCAAACGTAACAGAGTTAACGATGAATGAATCCCTAGATCAACTCAAAGAAGCGCAACATGGGCCGCTGGCCCAACTGGCCCGAAACACTGCCTACGAATTGATCCTCACCTTCATCCTGCTTTTCGGCGTAACAACTATCGTGAGATGGGTGATCGGCCCCTCGCTCATCTCCCGGTCGATCCCGCAGATCCATGCCGAGCTAGTGCTTGTTGGTGCGGGCGTCGCGTTGCTCTTGCTAGCGGTGTCGACACTCGAGCGTGGGAGCGAAGAGGGTGCCGTCGGCCAGGCCGAC
>Ga0207701_10007003_pt1 | contig 11225 bp, 5 predicted proteins | sample KBSSwiSSwithPhiX_FD_184294 | JGI IMG/M metagenome (GOLD analysis project Ga0207701, IMG submission 184294) | Switchgrass rhizosphere bulk soil microbial communities from Kellogg Biological Station, Michigan, USA, with PhiX - S5 (SPAdes) (version 2) | ecosystem: Environmental > Terrestrial > Soil...
TTATACTTTTGCAATATCACTTCAGCTTTTTCAAGATCAGTTCCCATTGGTGCAGTCACAAGATTAGTCTTAGTCATAATATCAGAGACGAGCTGAGGTTGTCGGCTTGTAGATTGTGGTTGGTGTAGTTTGTGTAAAAATACGCCTCAAACCTGTTCCCGCCTGTTTTTGGTATCAGGTTGATGTTGATGCCACCACCACTGAATTCAGCCGAACCGGCACCCTGCTCAATCGTGAACTCGCTGGCGCTCGCTGGGTTGATGAAGAACCCGCGGCCGGTTCCACCGCCCTCCATCGAGTTATAGTTCATGCCGTCCTGGAGCAGTCGCTGGTCTCCAGGCTTTCCGCCGTGGACGGTCATACGGACAGAAAATTCCCCCTTACTACCGCCAACATCCTGGGCTGTTGTAGGAACAATGAGCGCGGGCGTGAGCGCGGCAAAGGCGAGCAGCGACTTGTTGGTCGGAATGTTATCCAACATCTCGCGAGTGATAACTTGTTGGACGACGACGCCTTGCACGTCGACGAGTGGCGTTCCCGCTGAGACGGTTAGGGTTTCCTGCAGCGACCCGACGTGCATGTCGGCATTGATTTGAGCGGTGAAATTTGCCGTCAGTCGAATGCTCTCTCGCTTTATCGTCTGAAAGCCTGATAGGGAAAACGTTACTGTGTAGTCACCCGGCGGCAGTTGCACAATCCTGTACCCTCCCTGCCCGTCCGTCACCGCGGTGCGCGTGCGCTCGATCAGGGCGCTACTCGAGGCCTCAACTGTCACGCCAGGAACCACGGCACCCGACTCGTCTCGGACCGTCCCACTGATGGCGGCCGCTCCAGAACTGCCCTGAGCTCGCGCGAAAGACGCATGCAGCGCCAACGCGAGTCCAAGTAAGACGGCCCAACGACCACATCTCCACTCGCTCATCGCGCTTCTCCTAGTAAACATTTGCTGAACACAACTTGGCAGGGCACATGGACCCCGCCGGATCCGTGCAGTGCGCGCAATGTTGGGGTTGCAGTGATCGGCCAGTCAACTACCACGATTGGGTTAACGCCCGTTGAGGGCCGGTTAGAAGTCGCCAGAGTCGGAGTAGCCGCTCGGTGCGACGCCGAGGACGCGGCACATCTCCTGGACAGGATGCTGCCTCCGATTGGCTTGGATGATACGCGTCCGAAGTCGCCCCGCCGCGTGCCTCGTGGACATGGTGTCGACCTCCACCAATAGGTCGGCGTCCTAGCTCTTCACTAAAGCCGGGAACTTCAGAGGTCTCCGCCGCCTCAAAGGGCGATGCCCAATGAAAACCTTAGTGAAGCTGAAATCGACCGAGGTGTTTGCGAATCATCTGTTCGAGGTCGCCCCCATCGACCGCCAGCTGCAGAGCAGCGTTTTCGGTCTCGATCGCAAGATCCGTTCGACCTGCTGCGAAATATGCGGCGGCCAGCGCGTCCAGAACGATGACGTTCTGGTGATCAGTGAGAGCGGCCGCACGCTCAGCCAGGCGCACGGCGTCCTCGGGAATTCGGCGGCTCGGCGGCTCGGCGGTAGCCAGCAGCCACGCAAGGTCTATCAGTGCCCCCACTGCCTGAGGGTTAACGGCAAGCGCCCGTCGGTATGTCTCTATCGCTTCGTCAGTGCGGTGAATAGTCGCGAGCGCGCTTCCGAGGCTGCTCCAGGCATCGGCGTCGTCGGGTCTGAATTGAAGCGCCATACGGTATTCGCCAATGGCTTCCAAGAAGTGCCGCTGTGCCGCGTGACCGCGCCCAAGATTGTAGTGGGCAGCTGCATTCAGTGGATCTAACCGGACCGCTTCTTGATAATGCGCAACAGCCTCTCCGAGACGTCCCTCAGATTGCTTGAGAACACCGAGATTAAGATGTGCTTCTGGGAAGGCGGGTTTTAGTCGCAAGGCGTCCGCGAACTCTTGCTCGGCGGCTTTGAGGTCTCGCTGCTCGAGAAGAACGGTCCCCAAGGCGAAATGCGTTGCCGAGATGTCCGGTGAGAGACGAATTGAGTCTTGCAGTTGCGCTATGGCCGCGTCTGTACGACCGGCTGAAAGGTATACAAATGCCAGTTCCGCTCGGAGTCTCGCATCCGTGGGGTTCAACTCAACATCTTTTATGTAACCTGCGAGATCATCGCGCAACAGCTTCGGAGCAAATGTGCGGTCGAGAACGCCCAGGTCTTCGCGCGTCAGTGGAAGGACCTGAATCCAAACATTTCCCATCTCGGAGGCGGTAGTCTGGCCGAATGTTACGCGGACCGGCGGCCGATTAGGGTTTCGAGGATTCTCGGTGGAATTGTCGTAGGTGTATTCCATCAGTAACGTCGTGCCCTTTGGCAGACGAACACGGTCGGTATAGCGGTATACCTCCTGCCACCTGAAATCCCAGTCTGATATATAGAGCAGCCACTCCGTTCTGCCGTCAGGCAGGCGAGCCCGCACTTTGATCTCCCTCGCCAGATTGTGCGCGTGCGGTTGCAAGCCAATGACATCGGCGTCAACAGGCAGCACAAACGTATCAGTGAGGGCGTACCGTCGCTCGCCAGCCGGGATATCGATGGTCTGGCTGCCAAGCCGGAGGATGTAGGGGGTTTCAGACGGTGGAGTATTCGACAAATACAACCCAACAGTCGGATTCACACGTTCGGGCTTCCCTCTTGGCACCAGGTGAAGTTCGAGCACCAAATCCGTCCCAGGATCGAGTTGCCAGGCCATTCCCTCCGGCAACATTGATGGGGTCTGCCCAGGTGTCCACGCCAGGAATTGGCCGTCAGGAAAGCGCGCCGTCCGTCCACCGCCTCCGTTATATCCAGGCGCCGGATCATCTTCGTCGAGCCTCCGCGACGATCGCGTCGAATCTATCTTGATGCTCGCGTGGTGCACGACTCCTGGCGCGCCGGCGCGAAACTCGACTCCCTTGACGTATCTGCGGCTGTTTGTCGGCAGTGGGACAACGAAAGTCCGAAATACATCCGGGCCGTCCGCGGCGAGCTCATATGCCTCCGGAAGCCTGACCACAATATCCGGCTCTCCCAGCCGCCATTCGGCCGAAAATGCCGGGGCCTTTGGCAGATCCGCCGGATCTCCTAACTTGGTGCCCTCGCGCACCCACTCTGCGATCCGCGCGACGTCGTCGTCCGCCAGTCTGCGCGCTCCCTCGAATCTTCCATAGCCGGGTTCCGGTTTCCAGGGGGGCATAAATCGGCTCGCGGTGACCTGCGCAATCAAACTCGCACGCTGGCGAACATCGGTGTACTTGAGCAGCGAGAACGGAGCGTCCCCTCCCGGGTGATGACATTGCGCGCAGTGGGTAAATATCAGCGGCGCGATGTCCTTAGCGAAGGTGATAGTGCGATCCTGGGCGATTGCCGTCCCCCTGCCACACCCGAGCAGAAGGGTTAACAGCGAGACGGCTGCACGCGATCGCATTTAGAATTTGAACGTTACCGTTCCGCGAACCACTCGGCCATCAAGAGTCTGCGTCGGTCGCCCGAGCTGCGGCCCATAGGTGTTGTTGACTGTGCGGATGACCGCCGTGTTCAGTGCGTTAAATGCCTGCAAGTCGGCGCTTAGCTGTTTGGCGCCGCCGAGCTGAAACAGTTTTCGAATGCCGAGATCAAGCTGGGTCCATCGCTCGTTGAAGAGCGTTCCTGGCTGGACCAGTGGCACGACGAGTGTCGCGGGGACAAGGCCCGGAATCACAAGTGCGCCTGGAGTGCAGGGTCCAGGACAGCCTGCGTCGTACCGAGTCGTCCGTCCGATAGTCCAACTAACGCCACCCTCGCCCGCGCGGCCGCCGCGGTCAATTCCCGCCCAACTCACCAGCGCGGCGCTCGCCTGAAGCCCGTATGGTAACGGATAAGCCCCCGCGAACTTGAACTCGTGTAGCCACGGCATGCCGTAGTCGCTCTCATTGCAGAATCGAAGAGTATTCGGATCCCAAGGAGAGTCGCACTTTACATCAATCGTGCGCTCGGCACTCCAGCCTCCGAAGGCGGTGCCACCGTGCCCGAATCTGGCGCTGAAGCCTGTCTCTATCCCGTTGTAACCGTTGCTTCGCGTTTTGGAATCTGTTGACGTCGAATCAACTCGGTCGGGAGGTAGACCAAACTTCTCGGCCTTGAGGTTGTAAACGGTAAAAACCTCGCCGTCGAGCGGGTTCACTACCGTCACCGGAGTGTAGTCAGCCAGACTCAGGCTGCGGTCGTCCAGACGCTCGAGGTTGTAATTGCCCCGATGATAGTAGGTCGCGTTCACGGCCATGCCGGGCCGAAGTTCATGCTGAATGCCGGCGGTGAATTCCGTGTTGTACCCGCGCTTGAGATCCTCGCCAGGGCGACGCTGCGGCGTAGTGGCGCCGAAGGCTCGATTCGGGGAAGCACCGATCTCACTATCCTGTGCGATATCGTCACCGTTCAGGTCTCTCCAGCTGCGAACCTCACTCTGTGCGCCCATCGGATTGTATCGACGGGCATACCCCGTCGCCCAGGTCTCCATGTACTTACCAAAACTGACCTTCAGGGCGGTCTTCGCATTACCGAAGAGGTCGTACGCAGCCCCAAGACGTGGCGAGAAATTCGTGAAATTGGGCAAGTCAGGAACGGCTGGCTGGAACCGGCCCGGTACGAAACGGCCGGCCTGAACTGCCGTTTCTTCGATTGAAGCGTTGAGGTGATCCATGCGAACACCCATGTTGACTGTTAGTCGTTTTCGCGTCCATGAATCCTGTAGATAGACGCCCACGTCGGCGTTCACGCTCTCTTCAGCCAGCGTAGGGGTGTTTCTCACCGTGACGGAATCGGGAACACCACTGCGATAACGCTGCACAAGGTCAGCGTTGTAATCAGTTGTGTTCTTCTCCTGCCCGAAGACATACTGCACGCCCATTTTTACGTTATGCGAGCCTGTAACGTACGAGAGAGCCGTCATAAACGAGTATCGGGCCGGAAACACTCCTCGTAGACCGTCAGCGGATGCCCACCAAGTTCTACCTGTGATGATGTCCTGATGGGCCGCCCTTGCCAACCACTCTGGTGTGCCGCGGACCTGATCAACACCAGGCTGCTGATAGGATGTCCGGTTTTCCAGTGTTCCTGAATAACCGGCTTCAAGGAGTGCCTTGTTCGTCAGAGTTGACGTGTACTTTGCCTGTGCGTTGTAGTACAGCAGGTGCTCGGGGTCCGTCACCCGTGACGATGTGTCAGGATCCTGTCCTGCGACCAAGTCGTGCCACTGCGCCTTGTAGGTGCGGTCGTAATAGAGCGTAATCTTGTCGCGATGATTGAGCTGCGACGTGAGTCGCAGACTGGCGTTAATGATGTATTGGTCGCTGACCCCGGGCGCGCCGTTCCAGGTCTCAGGCATCCACCAGTTGTCCAGCGAGACAGGACCGGTTGGGTACTGTGTGTCGGCCACAATCTGATCGACGGTTTGGTATCGATAGGACCCGTAGAACCACAAACTGTCGCGCTTAATCGGGCCGCCAGCGCTCGTGTTTACTTCGAAAATCTTGGTTGCCCCATCGCCAGACGTAAAATTCAGTGCCTCGAATTTTGGATTACCATTGACGTTCTCTCCGATCCAGCTCTTCGGACTGCCACCTGTGTAAAGCGTCCCATGAAAGGCATTTCCACCAGTCTGAGGAATCATGTTCAACCGAATGCCGCCGGCGGCTGTGTCCGCGCCAATCGCACTCGTCTGATAGTTGAACTCCTGTGTCATGGCATTGTTGGGATAGTACTGAACCGTCCCGTCGCTGCTCATGCTACGCATGTCCATGCCATCGACCTGATAGGTCGTTTCTTTCGCAAGCACGCCATGAGCCGAGAGGGTCGTCATGTTCATCGAATTTGCACTACCCACGTCCGGGGCGCTCATCTTGACTCCCGGCATTAGCGAGCCGATCTGTTGAAAGTTTCGCGATGTAGGAATCGCGTCCAGACCGTCGCGCGTGAGGACCTGTTGGCGCGCTGTCGTCTGAACATCAACGACCGGAGACAGTCCAGAAACGGTAATCGTCTCCTCAAGCGAGCCAACCCGCAGTTCCGCATTAATCGGAACGTTCGTGTTCGACGCAACTTGGATGTCGCTGCGCTTGACCGTGCTGAAACCCGCGAGGCTGAACGTGACAGAGTAGACACCAGGCCGGAGGTCGACGATCGAGTATCGGCCTTGCCCGTCGGTAACGGCCGCTCGAACCTTTTCAATCAACGCCGGGCTTGCCGCCTCCACTGTGACGCCTGGCATGACACTGCCGGTGGCATCGGTCACCAGCCCAGCGATCGTGCTCTGGGCAGACGCTGGCGCTGGCCCGACAATCGCCGCGATCACGATCAAGAACACAAACGCAAGAAGCCGACTACGCATGTCAAGTCTCCAAAAGTGAAGGTGCTGGCTCAGTTGCGATTCGCAGCGTTCAGACGTGTCTCACCGCGATGCGCATTACGATAGTGTTGGACGAATCGCTAAATTCGACTCCGACGGTCGAGCAGAAGGCTCCTTCGCCCCGTCTCTTGCGTCTCCGGTCCTATCTGGCGACCTTCAGAAAATCGCGATCGGGTTGATCGGAGAGCCCGTGCCTTTGGGCATCGGCAACGGTGACGCGGTCAGCAGAAACTCCCACCGATTGCGCGCCGCCGCGGCTTCGGCCAGACGGTCGAGATCGCAGTCGTCGAACAGGTTCATCCCGAACACGACTAAAACGAAGTTGTGCACGGGCAAGTAGTCGTCCGGATTGGTGATCTGGGTGGGGATTGGCACTGCGCTCAAAGCAGACTCGCTCCCGAGCAACGCCACGTCACGCTCCTTGATCCAAGGCAGGACAGACGGATCGAGGCCAGCAGCAAGCTTTCCGATGTCCCACGGTCCGGTCTGGGCTCGACGCGTCCAGCGACCCGTGCGGATAAATACCGCGTCGCCGGGCTGAACCCGAATGCCGGCCTTCTTCTCCCATGCTTCGAGGTCCTCGCGGTAGATCGGCGTGCCGGGCTCAAGGTACGGCACCCCTTTGAGTCGCGGAATGTCCATCAAAATGCCGCGCGTGAAGATCCCATCCTTGTCGTTGATAATGGCATTCTTCTGAGCCATCCCTTCCATAGTGACTAAGTCATGCGGGTAGCCGTTGTACATCTTGCCGTTGAGAAAGTGGTGCGCGAGACCGTCGAAGTGAGTGTGCGCATAACCGTGGAAGGAGACGCTGATCTTGTCGCCTGAACCGGTCGCGGAGACGTTAGTCATGACGTCTTCGTACGGCTGCATATTGTCAACGGACTTCACGGTGTCGGCGTCGCGCGCAAGCGACACGGCCAATCCCTCACGCACCAGGGCAGCGGCGGCCTTACGTTTGGCGGGAGTGATCAAGTTGATCGAGCCCTTTTGATCGTCTTTTCCCCACCGGCCCCAGTTCGAAAGATCGGTCTTCCATTTATCAAATTGCGCCTGGGACACGTCGTGACTTCCCTGCGAAGTCTGAGAATGAGCTAATCGTGTGGCTGCGACTGCCACAATTGCCATCGCGATGACGGACGCCGTCAGACTCTTCATCACTCGCTCCTTGCGCTTCGCTGATCAGTGTTGCGTGTCGGTCGCTGCGGGAGCCCGGAACGCCAGCAGTTCACCCGGATAACTACCGCCTCCCACCGCCACAACGATGTATTGCTTCCCGGTGGCCTGGTAGGTCATGGGAGAACCACTCTGGGGACCAGGCATGTACACCGCGCCCACTTCACGGCCTGTTGTTTTGTCGTAGGCACGCAGCATGGCGCCCCTGGGTCGACCAGGAACCGTCGTGGCCTGAGGATCTCCTGCAATCAGCAAGGTCTTCGTGACTAGCGTTCCAACGATCCCGGCCTGCCCTGTGCGCGGAATCGTCAGGCCTTTCAGCATTGGATGATTGCGGACAAAGTCGGGCGTCTCACCGTGTGCCACCTGCCACGCGACCTCACCCTTGCTCAGATCGATCGCGCTGATGCTTCCGTATGGCGGTTTGACGATGGGCAGACCTTGCAGGCTCAGCCCTCCTCCCCCCTCACCGCCGGCCGCAGGCGCAGGCGCAGGCGCCTGGCCCGGCGCAGGATCTCGGCGTGCTCCCGTCAGTGCGCTGCCCTGGATGAAGGCCATGTCGTTCTTGGATGGGTCGGGCGGCGGCACCAGACCGAGGGGGCTCGGCGATCGCCGCGAGTAGATGAAGAGCATCTGGCTGTCAGGGTCGTATGCGCCACCCGCCCAGACCGTTCCGCCACCGTTCGCTCCGAGAACGATCGTGGCAATTGGCCCCTCAGCGCGGCTAACAACGGGCGGCGTGAAAAGCGGGCCGATCTTGTATTTGGAGATGATCTGCAGTGCCTGCTGATGCAGTTCCGGCGTGAAGTCGACAGCGTCATCGATCAGAAATCCCTGGCGGTCATAGGCGAACAGTTTGCCGTGCGCATCGAGCGGGTGCGGCTGCGTCGGTGAATACCATTCACCAGGTACATCGCCCTTCGGAACGGGCCGCTCCTCGATCGGCCATACCGGTTGGCCAGTCACACGGTCGAACACATACATGAGCGCCTGTTTCGTTGGCTGCGCCAATGCCTTGATCGACCGACCATTGACCGTGATGTTCGCCAAGATTGGGGCGCACGGAATGTCCATATCCCACAGGCCGTGATGCACTAGTTGGTAATGCCACTTCCTGACGCCGGTTCGGATGTCAACTGCCACGATGCTCTCACCGAACAGGCCGGCGCCCGGGCGATGACCGCCGTAATAATCTCCCGTCGGCAGTTCTACTGGTAGGTAGGCAAGCCCGAGTTCTTCATCCACCGAAATCTGAGCCCACACTCCGGCATTACCGGTATAGCTCCACGAGTCCTTTTCCCAGGTGTCGTTGCCAAACTCTCCTGGCCTCGGAATGGTGTGAAAGATCCACAGCCTCTTCCCCGTTCGCACGTCATAGCCTCGGACATAGCCTTTCACGTTGGTCCGACCTCGCGGCACACCGCCCGACCGATGCGCTGCACCAATGATCACGATGTCTTTTGCGATTATAGGAGTCGCGTGCAGCCCGACTTCGCCGGTGACCGGATCGATGTCCTGATCGTCCTCGCGCTTGAGGTCAACGATACCGGACGAGCCGAAGCCGGCAATCGGGACACCAGTCTTCGCATTGAGCGCGATCATCCGATAGCCCGGCGTGACGTATACGATTCGGTCGTCGCCGCGGCCATCACTCCAATAAGCCAAACCACGACCAGACAGTTGTCTCGGAGCCTGGACGCCTCTGTCCCCCTCCACTTCACTGTGCATCCAGAGCAGCTCACCCGTCACGGCGTCCAGAGCGACAACTGCGCGCCTCGTTCCCGCAGTGGTGTATAGGACGTTGTGAACCATGAGGGGCGTGGCCTCGAATTGATACTCTGGTCGAGGGCCGAGACTCTCCGTTCGAAATCGCCAGGCCAACTCCAGATCCTTGAAGTTGGTTGGCGTGATCTGAGCTAACGGCGAGTACCGCGTGTTGCCGAGGTCAGCCCCGTACGTGGGCCATTCACCGACGGGCGCAGGTGTCTGAGCGATCACGTTCAGACCAAGAGCAGTTAGCGCCAATAGCGCGACACCGACAAACGACATGCGCTGCATTGTTTCTCCAGGGCTCTCGGCATGCGCCGGCGAAGAAGACCACTAGAACGTCACTTCCAACACGAATTTGGCGAGGCGCCCATCCATGCTCTGAATGGGTATCAGCCACCTGGGCCATAGGCGGCGATGACGAGAGGCGTGCCGGTGTTGCTGCGGACACCGTGACGGTTTCACGTAGCTCGCCGACATACATTTCGGCGTTCAACTGCGCGTTGAAGTTCTCGTCAAGCGAATGCCGTCGCGCTTGATGTTTCCGAAACCTGAGAAGGAGAACATGAACGAGTAGTCGCCAGGGCGCAGCTGAACGGTTCTGAATTGCCCTTGCTCGTCAGTCACCGCCGAGAGCCCTCCAGACCTGACGACCTCTACGGAAAGCCATCGCTGTCCTCCTATCACGAGCCCTCGCCTGCCAACATTGCGAGGCGCTGGCGTTCGGATCGTAAAAGTGTCTTCGTGGGCCGCAATCTTCGAGGTGCGCGTACGTTCAGTCAACTACCGCGAATGGGTTAGACCTCACACCAACATCGTGGATCTGAGATGTGCGAGCTACCCGCAAAGAGCGGACGCGTCTGAGGCTGTTGACAGGGGCGTGATACTGGGCAGCGGTATTCATCCCAATGACCACCTTGGCAGAATCAAACGGAACGCTGAGAGCAAACGGACGGAGTGGTTCCACACTGCGGCTGCTGGTGGTCGTCCTGTTGGCGCTCGCACCAGCCAGGTTGCACGCCGCGGACTCGACTAAGTCGATCACGGACGGTTATGTCCACCGAGTGTGGGGCGAACGCGACGGCCTGATTTCGAGTCGCATCTGGTCAATCGCGCAGGACCAGGAAGGCTACCTCTGGTTAGGCAGCGACATGGGCCTCATACGGTTCGATGGCGTACGCGCAGCCTTTCAGCCCACGCGAAGCAGGATCCCACGACCTGAAGATCGAGTGCTGGCGCTATTGGCGGCACGGGACGGCAGCGTCTGGGTCGGCTTTGGCTCCGCTGGAGGCGTTTCTCAGGTGACGGCAGCGGGCCCAGTGAACTACGGGCCGGAGCAGGGCCTGCTGACTGGTCGTGTGACAGATATCGCCGAAGACGTCGCTGGCGATATTTGGGTGGCCGCCAATCGTGGCCTTTTCACATTCCGGAACGGCGCGTGGAGTTCGGTGGGAACGGAGTCGCACCTACCAGCGGGCCAAGTGAATGGCATCTACATCGACCCGGCCGGTACCCTTATCGCCTCAACGCCAGAAGGCATTTATCGAAAGATGCGTCGTGAGTCGATGTTCACGCTCGTCAGCCCGGTCGCAAGCGTTCAGGCTGTGCAGTTCGCACTACACCATCCCGCCGGCTTGCTCGTCACGGACGACCACGTCGGCTTCGCTGCAGTCACGTCGAACGCAGCTGTTCCTCGGCAATCCGTTCGCTATGGCCGGGGTACCCAGCTGTTGTCGGATTTGAACGATCGGCTCTGGCTTGCAACTGAGGCGCGTGGGCTTTGGGCGATCGATATCGCGAGAGGCACGAGTGAGAGTGTCGAGCTTAGTAGCCACGAGGGCGTCGACAGCAATACGGTGCGCGCGCTGTACGAGGACCGCGAAGGGAACATCTGGGTTG
>Ga0207701_10007004_pt1 | contig 11223 bp, 5 predicted proteins | sample KBSSwiSSwithPhiX_FD_184294 | JGI IMG/M metagenome (GOLD analysis project Ga0207701, IMG submission 184294) | Switchgrass rhizosphere bulk soil microbial communities from Kellogg Biological Station, Michigan, USA, with PhiX - S5 (SPAdes) (version 2) | ecosystem: Environmental > Terrestrial > Soil...
TTACGCGAAGCGATTGATTCATACGAACAGGCAGCACGTTTGCGACCAGACGTTGCGGAGACTTACTACAATCTTGCAGTTGCTTATTTCGAGAGTGGCAATCAAACGATGGCAGCAACCGAGGCTCGGATCCTGCAGCGACTGGATAGAAAGCTTTATGAGAAGTTCGTGAGGGAAACGTTGTAGAGTTCCTCAGATCACTTCACATCTGTAATCAACACCGCGTCTCGCAGCAAGATTCCGCGAGTACAGATCAATTGCTTCCCGTCTTTGGAAAACGTAAAGCCCGTAATCAAACTGTCCTTAAAATCAGTAATCTGTTTAGGAGCACCGCCATCAAGCGGCTGGCTCCAGATGTTGCTCACGTTGTTTGTAACCGTACTGTAGAGTATTGCCTTACCATCAGGCGACCATTCCGCTACTGCCGCTGCCGTACTACTCGTAGCGAGCGGGAATTCCCTGGAAACCTCACCACCCTCAAGCGGCATAACAACTACCTTGTTAGGGGGCGCAAATGCATCCGGTGCATCTGCATACTGATACACAAGCATTTTTCCGTCCGGAGAAAACTTCGCCGACAGCGCGGCGTGATCCGTAACCTGTTGAGCCGTTCCTCCATCGATCGAGACTTTCCAAATTGTTGGTTTAGACCCCGAGAGCGAAGTAAAAACCACCCACTTCCCGTCAGGGGAAATCGTTGCGAAAGAATCAGCGAGACCTTTGGAAAGTTGTATCGGATTACTGCCATCGATATTAATACGCCAGATATTCTTTGCTCCTGTCCGAAGCGACCCGTACACAACGTATTTCCCATCCGGTGAAACGACAGGGTTACTATTCTGAGCGCCATTCGCCGTTAATTGCTTACGATTGGTGCCGTCGGGATTCATGATCCAGATGTCCTGGTTACCACCTTCTGTCGTGGAAAAAGCAATGCGACCATCGGGTAACCATGAAACGTTATTACCAGACGACGCATAGAAACCTATGTTTCCAGTTGGTAGTCGAACAGCTTTAGTCGTATCTCCACCAGGCACAACCCAGATATTTACCAACCCTTCCACCTGCACAGCGGTCAGTTTCTTGCCATCAGCTGTTAAGCCGATCGCCCGGTAGCCATTCAGATCATTGGTAACGCGCCGGGCTTTTCCTTCTGGGTAACTCACAAACCAAAGCTGAGCATCGCGCGGTCCTTCGCCTGCCATAACGAGAACGCCACTCATGTCAGTCATCCACTGTGTCCGAGCTGCGAAGAACCACGTTTGTTTTGTTAACTCGCGCTCCGTTCCATCATCCGCAGAGAACAAACCAACTCTTGACGACCCACCAATGGTCTTGACCGACGCGGCGATCAACTTTCCATCTGGTGACCACGATGGACCAGTGAAAAAGATAGGCGTCAGTCGTTCAGGTAATTTCTTGACGACCAGGTCACGCTGCTCACTCCCATCCAGGTTCGATATCAACAACGCAGTCTCGCCTTCGTGAGGGTAGTTCCCACGCACAAAGACAAAGTGTTTTCCGTCTGGTGAAAAACTGATCGGACCGTCGAGGCTTTGGAGGATCTTTACGGGTGTTCCGCCAAGAACTGGAATTCGATAGAGCGTGCCGTTATCGAGATTCGATTTGATCACGTAGTAGAGCTCATTGCCGTCCGGTGAGAACGTCATTCCGAAAATTCCTACCGGAGCGGGCGCCAGGATCTCAGTATCGTTGGCGGTGCTGACCTGGCGAATGTACAAACTTTGGTTACTTCGCGAGCTCAACGCGTAAACGATGTACTTGCCATCGGGAGAGATCGTCGAGTCGATTACGTTGCCTGAACTCGTAATTCGTGAAAGCTTGATATCCCAGAACGGGGTGACAGGTGGCGTTCGGTTGACGTACTTGTAAATTGCAAATGCACCCAGGAACAACACTGCCGCAATACCTGCGAGCGCCAATACCGCACCCGTTTTATGTCGTTTGATTTCGACGCTCAGCGACTCGCTTATGAGAGTAATTGCACTGCGCGGCTCGGTAGTTTGCGCCAGCGGCACAACGGAAGTCGGTTCACCTAAAGCTGCGGATTCACTTCCTGATTCGGGGACTACCGATCGTTCAAGCTTCTCTTGAAACTCCAACTCCTCCTTGAGCGACTTCAAGTCCAACCAAAGATCCTTCACCACCTGATAACGCTCTTCGCGATCTTTTCTGAGAGACTTCGAAACAATGCGATTGAGTTCAGGCGGCAATCGCGGAAGCAACTGCAACAACGGGGGCGGATCAGTTTTCAGAATTGAGGCCAATGTGTCGCTCGGTGTGTCGCCTTCAAACGGCTTACGACGCGCAACCATTTCATAAATCATCGCGCCGAGACTAAAAATGTCGGACCGTCCATCAACCGCAATACCGCGGGCTTGCTCCGGCGACATATAGCCGGCTGTTCCAATAACTATTCCCGAGCCTGTACGCACCTGGATCGTTGGTGCTTCAGCTGCAACAGCAGCCGTCGCTTGTTCACTTAACTTGGCGAGGCCAAAATCCAAGACCTTTATGTAGCCGTCAGGACGCAGCATTACATTTTCGGGCTTGATGTCCCGATGGATGATTCCCGCCTTGTGTGCCGCGGAAAGTGCGTCAGCAACCTGGATGGAAACGTTGAGAGCTTCTGAGAGCGAAAGCGGAGAGCGTCTGATTCGCTCGCGTAAAGTTTCACCTTCAACAAACTCCGTCGCAATTACGTGACTCGAAGCCAGTTGCTGAATCTCATAAATCGTAATGATGTTTGGATGGTTCAAAGCCGACGCGGAACGAGCTTCCTGCTCAAACCGTCGCAGTCGATCAATGTCTTTCGTAAATGTCGACGGCAAAATCTTCAGCGCAACTTTGCGATTCAGTCGTAGATCCTGCGCCAGGTAGACTTCGCCCATTCCACCCCGACTAATAAACGAGAGCACCTGAAACGACCCGAGGTTCTGGCCGGGCTTTAGCTCCATCTTTTCGTCAGCCAACCATGTCGCGCGTTGGTACGCCGGATCGTCGATGAACTCCCCACTCTTTTCATGTGAGGCAATCAACGACTCGACTTCACTCCGTAGGTAGTCATCGCCGGAACAAGCCTGCGAAAGAAACGAGCTGCGCTCCCCAGGCGAATATTGAATCGCCGAATTGAAGATCGCTTTTACCTGTTGCCAACGTTCAGGGGTCATAAATTTTGGGTTCTACGTATAACGCGTAGGGCGGGAGGGCGTTCCCTCACATTTATTTGTAAAGCTTCTTCCGGTTGTTTTAGCAAGCCCGCGGCTATGCCGCATCCCGTGCGGAAAAGGCTCCGCCTTTCCGACGCGTCATAAGAATTAGCGGCTACGCCGCCGAGGCGCAGCCTCGAATCATTCAAACCTACTCACGGAAAGGCGGAGCCCTTTCCGCACGGGAGGCGGCGAAGCCGCTGCAATCTACCCCAACTGCCTTCGTAACCACGCCCGTGCCATTTTCCAGTCGCGCTCAACAGTCGCGTGACCAACACCCAAGACTTCCGCCGTCTCTTCAATCGAGAGTCCGCCAAAAAACTTCAGCTCGACTATTCGACCCTGCTGCGGATCCATTTTTGTGAGCTCGTCCAATGCTTCGTTCAGTGCCAATAAATCAACTTCCGATTGCTTCATCAATCCTTCGGCGCTCGTAATCGACAGCCTCTGTTGATCCGCCCCACCACGTTTTGCAGCCTGATGTTGACGGGCATGATCCACAAGAATCCGGCGCATCAGTTGAGCAGAAATCCCAAAAAACTGGGCGCGGTTCTGCCATTTCGCGTTTCGCTGGTCGACAAGTTTCAGGTACGCCTCGTTAACAAGCGCAGTTGGTTGCAACGTATGGCCCTGCCGTTCCTTGCGCAGGTAGTTGGTCGCAAGTCGACGGAGTTCGCTGTAAACCAAGGGCATCAGACGTTCGAGAGCTGCCTGGTCGCCTTTACTCCAATCAACCAAAAGCTGGGTTACGCCGTCTGGCGTGGACATTCGCTGTGCTCCGGACTTCGGTAGGAATGGGCTCGGAAATTCTACAACAAATAATTTGGCCACGTGAGGGAATCGCCCTCGAACTTCCGCGTTAGTAAGCGAGAGGCAAAAAAGACGGTCGCATTTGCCTGCACCAAGCCTCGGTTGAAATGACTTTGCAGCGACCGCAAACATTCGAAAAGAAAGAGGTCATAATGAAAAAGCATATCTACTTCCACCTCATCGCGGCGATTCTGGCCAGTGTTCTCGGCGTCACGGCCCAAGCGCAATCAAGGAACCGTCAACAATTGCGAGTGAGCGTTCCATTCGCATTCAACGTGGGCAACAAGTTGTTACCGGCAGGTGAGTACCGGCTCAGCGTGGTCAACCCTTCGTCTGATCGAAGCGTACTCCAAATAGCCAGTCTCGATGGCAAATCCACGATGATGGTTCGAACAACGGATATCTCCGGCTGGCCGACATCGAAAGCTAAACTTACCTTCCGTCACTACGGCGAACAGTATTTCCTTGCGCAGGTCTGGATGGCGTCGGACGCTACGGGTTTCGCCACTCCAAATTCGAACGCTGAAAAAGCACTACGCCGCCAACTCGGTAAAGCTGCGAAGGACGTCGACCTCGTAGCCGTGAATGCTCGATAACGAACTCACTAAGAGACTTCAGCCGGCAGAAGTTGGGGAACTCCTGGTCGAGCTGATAAGAACGACGACCCGAGGCGATAGAGCTTCGGGTCGTTGTTGTTTGTGTCGGCTTTTGAACCACATAAGAAAAGTGAAGGGCGAGAAGGACGCTTCAGTGTGTCGAACAAGCTGGGAAGGGCGACAGGACGCGTCAGTGTGTCGAACAAGCTGGGAAGGGTGGCAAGCGGAAACTAGGACGTCTCGCCATAGTAATACTTAGCGCGCCCCCGCTGAGTCGCCATGTGAAAATCTCGGCTGGTCCAAGTGAACCTCAGCGGGGGCGCGCTCAGGGTCAATACCGTGAGCCGTCCTAGTTTTCCGCTTGCCCCCTTCCCAGCTTGTTCAACCCACTGAGGCGTCCTTGCCACGCTCTTCCTAACTTCTTCTTTCTAGTGCGGCGATTGTCGTTCGCATTTCTAGACTTGGCGCTTGCCGTGTCATAGACTCCCCGACTCGTCCATTCCCCTACGAGTTGATTCGACTCTATGACAACCACCGACACTAAGCCCAACATTCGTACTGAAGCAATCGCCGGCATCACCACTTTCTTCACGATGGCTTACATCGTTGTGGTGAACCCTGCGATTCTTTCCACGCCCGGCACAGGGATGTCGTTCAGCGGCGTATTAACGGCAACCGTTGTCGTATGTTTTGTGATGACGTTGCTGATGGGTGTTTACGCGAAGTTGCCTTTCGCGGTTGCGCCGGGCATGGGCCTCAACGCCTTCTTCACTTTCACAATCATCCTTACTCAGAAAGTTTGGTGGCAAACGGCACTCGGCATTGTCTTCTGGGCCGGCATTCTATTTTTCTTGATCTCGATAACGCCGATTCGCGAAACCATCGCCAAGGCGATTCCCACTGAACTTAGAATCGGAACTGCCGCAGGTATCGGAATCTTTCTTACGTTCATCGGCCTTAAAAATTCTGGCTTGATTACTTCTGATCCTGTCACGTTCGTGAAGCTCGGACTACTTGGCAGGGAAGCCTTACTCACCATTGTTGGCCTGGCGATCACACTCATCCTGGTGATCCGGCGTAGTGTCTTTTCGTTCCTTGCTGGGATCTTCATCGTGACTCTAATCGCCCTGGCGCTGGGAATGATCAAAGCCCCGGAACACTTACTAAGCGCTCCCGATTTCAAGACTGTCTTTCTGAAGCTCGATATCTTAGGTGCCCTCAAACTTTCACTGCTGCCCGCGATCATCGCTATCCTCTTTACGGATTTGTTTGATTCGATTTCGACATTTATCGGCGTTGCGCATGCGGCGGACTTATTGGACGAACAAGGCAACCCGCGGAATCTTCGACAGGGATTGATTGTTGATGCACTCGCAACACTGGGCGCTGGAGTCGCTGGCACATCTTCAGGCACTGCCTACATTGAAAGCATCGCCGGCATCAATGTTGGCGGTAGAACGGGTTTGACTTCAGTTTTTACTGCGCTTTGTTTCCTGCCTTGCTTGTTTCTTGCACCCCTGGCCGGAATGGTTCCACCTTATGCAACTGCACCAGTCTTGATTCTCGTGGGTGCATCGATGTTTAAGAGTGTCGGGCAGATTGCGTTCTCAAAAATTGAAGAGGGTCTACCGGCGTTTTTGACTATAATCCTCATCCCCCTGACATTTTCAATCACCCAGGGAATTCTCTGGGGATTCATCTCCCACGTTGGCCTTTATCTCCTCGTCGGTCGCCGTCGTGATATTCATCCAGTAATGTTTGTCCTCGCCCTCGTTTCCATTGGGTTGTTGCTTCTGGAGCACGTGCGATTTTAGAGGGCGGCGGTTAAGTACAGGTTTTTCATGTCAGAATTTCCAGCGGCTTTGCCGCCACCCGTGCGGAAAGCCTCAGGCTTTCCGATTGCCCATTAGAAAGAGGAGAGGCTTTGCCTCCGGCGGCGCAGCCGCCAAAAGAGGTGCGAGCTTGACGGAAAGCCAGAGGCTTTCCGCACGGGTGGCGGCAAAGCCGCATAACCAGATCTCGCAGAGAATACAAAATATCAAGCACAGGTGATTTATGAAGACCTCCCACAGTCGGAAAACTCGTTTAGGTTTTCTTCTAGCGCTCGCGATCTGTTTCGCTTCCTCTGTAGGAACTTTCGCGCAGACTCCAAACGCTAGTCCAAGTCCTACTGACAAACGCGGTCTCGGAGTTCAAAGCACTGGTTCCACTTCTTCAAATCAAACAAGCCAACAAGCAAAAGAAGCCAAGCCTGAACTCGTTCTTCAAACGGGATATAGCAATCTGATTGGCGCGACCCGGCTCGTCTTTAGTCCTGACGGCAAACTTCTCGCAACCGGTAGTTTTCGCAGCAGCGCAATTAAGCTCTGGGAAACGGCAACAAGTCGGAAGTTGCGAGAACTGAGTACCGGCACTGCAAGCGTAGCCATCGCGCCAGTCGTTGCTTTCAGCGCTGATAATCGTTTTGTTGCTGCCGCTGGAGGTGACAACGCAGTAAAGGTTTGGGAGATTGCGTCCGGACGCGAGCTACAGACTCTTACCGGCACCCAGGGAACAATCGGCGGCTCACTTGGCGTTTACTTCATGGCGTTTACCCCTGACAATCGACTCATCACCCTCAGCGATGCCATTAGAGTTTGGGACATTAACTCTGGTACTGAACTCCTGAAAGTTGATGTGTCGGCGCCTCTCACAGGCTTCACCGGGACTGATGGCGGATTGACGCTTACACCCGACGGTAAACAACTCGCGCTGATTGCCAACGATCCCGAGAATGAAATCCGCTTCATAGAGTTGTCATCCGGGCGCGATGCTCGTCGAGTGAAGTTGCCGGGTGACCGGATCGATAGCTTATCCCTTTCCTTTTCGTCAGACGGTCATCTACTCGTCGCGGGTATTGTCGACAAGCACTTCAAATTCTGGGATCTGACAAGTAAAAACTCGAAAGAGTTAGCGACTACCAGTACAGAGTTTTGTCCCGTTAAGTTCAGCCGGGACGGACGCCTGCTCTCGCTATCTGACAATTACAATGTTCGGATATGGGAAGTTGCGACGCTCCGCGAATTGCCCTCGTTAAAGGTTCCGAACAGCGGTGCATTCGCTATACAGATGGCTGGCGCATTCGTAGCTTTCAGTGACGACGGCAAAAAGGTCGCTACCGGCGGCTTCGATACCGACACGATCATCTGGGAAACAGAAACCGGCAAGCAACTCTCCAAAATGAATGGCCGGACAAACATGGCCTACAACGTCGCATTCAGCGCTGACGGCACTCAACTCGCGGCCGGGGGACGAACACGTTGGGACTTGCGTACAGGCAGAGGCCTGCGAGTTTCGCCGGCATCGCTGGATAAAACCTTTCCCATTCAAAGCCCTGACGGTAGTTTGCTTGCGGTCATGAAAGCGAACGATCCGGTGTTGACGATCCTGGAAGCAAACACGGGTCGCCAGTTGTTCGCGCTGTCTCCTTCAGGCAATCCCGGCGTCGTTGAAAGAGCAAACTTTAGCGCGGATGGAAAGATGCTCGCGGTGAGGTACGGACCAAATGCCGATACCCAGGTTTCAGCTGGGTCGCTGGCGCGTGGCAGCAGCGTAAAAATCTGGGACATGAAGACTGGCACCGAACTCCGTTCGATCGTCACCGATGAATCAATCGCGGAATCGTCCTTCAGTAACGATGGCAAAGTGATCGCAACGGTTGGTTTAATGGGCGCTGTCTCGCTTTGGGATTTACAGTCGGGAAGCAAGCTTCGTGACCTCAGTTCGTCGCCGATGAAAACGATGACCGACATCATCAAGATGCCGCAGCCTGGTAAACGACCAACCATGCCGAACGTTGCCGACCTCAGCGCGATGATGGGCGATATGATGACCAACATGATCGGCGGATTGTCGTCCGGCACGATGGGTCGCAAAGTCACCTCAGTGACTTTTAGTTCCGATGGACGGCTGCTCGCAACTGGTGGCTACGACGCGAAGTCGAATATTGATATCGCGGCAATGATGAGCGGAGCGGCAAATCAAAAGCGACCGAAAAATTCCAAACCGCCGCAAGATCCTGCTGAGCTGATGAAAGACCTCAAGGTCGAATCGATTGGACAAGTCAAACTTTGGGATGTCTCAACCGGTCAGGAGATCGCAACCATAAAAGGTCACGGTAAGGCAGTTACAAAGGTGGCGTTTAGTCGCGACGGGAAGATGCTTGCCACCAGCAGTAATGACAATTCGATAAAACTGTGGGACGTCGCTACTCAACGTGAGCTGAAAACCTTTACAGGTCACTCCGCGCTTATCGAGTCGATGGATTTCAGTCCGGACAATCATCTCTTAGCATCTGCAGCGGAAGACGGCGCGACTTTTCTTTGGGACACAAACACGGGCGAACATCTGTTAACACTCATTTCACTCGACGACGGTGGCGAGTGGATGGTCGTAACCCCACAAGGATTGTTTGACGGAACACCAGTTACATGGAACCAGATTCTTTGGCGCTACAACCAGGAGACATTCAACGTCGCCCCGATCGAATGGTTCTTCAATGAGTATTACTACCCTGGTCTACTCGCTGAAATATTTGCCGGAAGACGCCCGCATGTTGCGCAGGACATTTCCAAAAAAGATCGACGCCAACCGGTTGTGAAGCTTTCGTTACCAAGCGAGGCCCCTCCAACCGGAATAACCTCACGAACTGTCAAAGTTAAGATCGACATCACGGACGCCCCTCTCGACAAGGACAACGAGAAAGGTTCGGGAGCGCGAGATGTGCGACTCTTTCGTAACGGTTCATTAGTGAAGGTTTGGCATGGCGACGTCTTGAATGGTCAGTCAAACGTTTCTCTCGAGCAAGAAATCACGGTCACCGCGGGTCCAAACCGGCTCGTCGCTTACGCATTTAATCGAGACAACGTGAAGAGCAAAGATGCGCCGTTGGTGTTGACCGGTGCCCCAACGCTCAAGCGCAAGGGGGTGGCCTACATTATCGCTGTCGGGATCAATGAATACGAAAACAAGCAATACAACTTGAAGTATGCAGTTGCAGACGCACAAAGCTTTGGCGATGAAACGCGCGCTCGACAAACTCAGATCGGCGAGTTTGACCGTGTCGAAGTTATTTCACTGATCAATGAGAACGCAACCAAGGCAAACATCCTGGACGCTTTGAAGCGACTGAGCGGCGCTCCCGGTCCACCAAGTTTGAAAGCGTCCGCTCTCGATGGACTGAAACGGGTCGAGCCGGAAGACACTGTGATCATTTATTATGCTGGCCACGGCACCGCACAAGCAGCACGCTTTTATTTGATCCCGCACGACCTTGGTTACACAGGCGAACGAACAAAGCTAAATGAACAGGGACTCAACTCGATTCTTTCGCACAGCATTTCCGATGTGGAACTGGAAGACGCCGTCGAAGGACTTGATGCCGGACACCTGTTATTGATCATCGACGCCTGCAATTCAGGCCAGGCGCTTGAAGCGGAAGAGAAACGTCGCGGTCCGATGAATTCGAAAGGCCTCGCTCAACTCGCATATGAGAAGGGCATGTACATTCTGACCGCCGCACAGAGTTTTCAAGCTGCCCTCGAAGCTGCGCAACTCGGGCATGGTTTGTTAACGTACGCACTCGTTGAGGAAGGACTGAAGACTCCTGTAGCGGACAAAGAACCGAAGGACGGAGTGCTGATCGCTCGTGAGTGGCTCGACTTCGCAACTGAACGCGTTCCACAAATGCAGGAGCAAAAGATGAACGAAGGTCGGGGCGTCGGGCTCGCGATTGCATTTACCGAAGGCGAGACAAATACCGGCGATCCTCAGAAACGAAGCGTGCAGCGTCCCCGCGTGTTTTATCGAAGGGAGATGGAAACTAATCCGTTAGTGATCGCAAAGCCATAGGTAGCCACAGATTTCCACGGATGACGCAGATCAGGCATTACTCGTTTGTCTTATCTGTGTTCATCCGTATGATCTGTGGCTACTCTTTCCCAATGTCAACAATCGGAAAACCAATCCCTCGTAAGGAAGGCCGGAAGAAGGTCACTGGCCAGGCGCTTTATGTAGACGACCTTAACTTCCCAGACATGCTGCATGGCGTGACCGTCCGAAGTCCCGCTGCGCGCGGAACAATCAAAAACATTTCATTCGCAGGCGATCTTCCGTGGGACGAGTTTGTAGTTGTGACAGCGACGGACATCCCGGGCGCGAATCACGTCGCCCTCATTCTTGACGATCAGCCTTACCTCGCCGACGGTGTGGTGAATCACCCTGAAGAACCCGTTCTTCTCCTTGCTCACCAAGACAAATACCTACTTGAAGAAGCGCGTCGTAATGTGAAGATCGACATCGATCCACTGCCCGCGATCTTTTCACTTGAGGAATCGCTAAAAAAGAACGTGATCATCTGGGGCGAAGACAACGTCTTCAAGAAGTTTCTGGTCGATAAAGGAAACATCGATGAAGCGTGGGCGGCTGCGGATCTAATTGTTGAAGGTGAGTATGCGACTGGCGCGCAGGAACAACTCTACATTGAAAACAACGGCGCTATCGCCATCGCAAAACCGGGTGAAGGTGTAACAGTTTGGGGTTCGATGCAG
>Ga0207701_10007005_pt1 | contig 11223 bp, 14 predicted proteins | sample KBSSwiSSwithPhiX_FD_184294 | JGI IMG/M metagenome (GOLD analysis project Ga0207701, IMG submission 184294) | Switchgrass rhizosphere bulk soil microbial communities from Kellogg Biological Station, Michigan, USA, with PhiX - S5 (SPAdes) (version 2) | ecosystem: Environmental > Terrestrial >...
CATCTCGCGACGACCGTCGGGCAACGCATAGCTGATCTCGCGAATGACGCTGGTCGTCGCGCTTACCGGCAACCACTGCATGAAATCCACCTGGTCGGGGTAGATGTCGAAGGCGACGCAAGGGAACAGCTTGTAATAGAGCCACTTCCGCTGGTGGCTCCCGGGCAGTCCCTCCACCCTTGGCAGCAGATGCTGGTAGGCGCGCTCGGCGGGGTTGGCGGAATCGGCCTCGACCAACTGGCCCTCCATCCGGTCAACCCATTCCTGCGCCTCGATCGCATAGCTGCGCGCGAACAACCGCGTCAGGCCGGGATGGCCGATGGGGATGTGCAGGTGGTCGGAATAATTGTCGGCTATCGTCTTCCAGTTGAGATCGCGCGGCCTCAGCGTCACCCGTCCGATCGCCCGCAAATCCTCGAAACGGTAGGGCGCGACCTCATCGTCGTAGGGCGCCATCATCTCGGCGACCGACGGCAAGCCGCTTTCCAGCCGGACGAACAGGAATCCGCGCCATTCCTCCAGCGCCACCGGCTTGAGGCCCAGCTTGTCCGTCTCCAGTCCCGGATATTCATGGCGATGCGGCACGCCGACAAGCCGACCATCGCGTGCGTACGACCAGGCATGGTACGGGCAGGTCAGCACCTTGGCGCAGCCGCTCTCCCCGTCGACCAGTTGCGACCCGCGATGCCGGCAGACATTCGCGAAGGCCCGTGCGACGCCATCGTCGCCGCGCATGACGATGATGCTCTCGCCGAGGTAATCGATCTTCTGCCACTGCCCTGGCTCGGCGATATCGCTGACATGGCAGACAATTTGCGGGCTGGCGCGAAGGAACGCCCTTTTTTCCGCCTCGAAAAACCTCGCATCATGGTAGAGCCAGCCTGGCAGGCTGACGCCCGCCAACGGGTCTTCGACCTCAGTCACGGTTTTCAAGTGCGTCGCCATGATGCCCAAATGCCATTCCGCGAAAGCCGCCGCAATTGGCCTAGGTGATAAATCCCTGTAAGCGTTGCCGCGACAGGTGGGGAGTAAATCCATGCCGCTGTACATGGACATTCATACGGTGCCGGGTGCGACGCCGGAAGCGCTCAAGCAGGCGCACGATGCCGACGTCGCCGTCCAGAACAAGCATCACGTCTGCTACCGCAAATACTGGTTCAACGAGCAGGCGGGGAAGGTCTTTTGCCTGGTCGAAGCGCCCAACGCCGAGGCGGCGGCGGCTGTGCATCGGGAGGCGCATGGCCTTGTTGCGGAGAAGATCATCGAGGTCGATCCGGATATGGCCGACGGCATGCTCGGCCCCGGCGTCGTAAGCATGGCGGGCGCGGTCATGATGCCGGAAGACCTGGACCGCCGCGATAACGGGACCCGCTCGATCATGTTCACCGACATCGTCGGGTCGACGGAGATGACTTCGCGTCACGGGGATGACGCCGCCATCGCCATGCTCGGCACACATGACTTGATCGTCCGGACATCGATCAACGACCACGACGGCCGCGAGGTCAAGCATACCGGCGACGGTATTATGGCAGCCTTCAACTCTGCGGCGAACGCGGTGAAAAGCGCCTGCAGGATCATCGGCGAGCTCAACGGCCATAACTCGGCCGGTCCGGAGTTTCCGGTGATCGTGCGCATCGGCATCTCGGCTGGCGAGCCGGTCGAGCAAGCCTCGGATTTGTTCGGCTCGACAGTCCAGCTCGCCGCGCGTCTCTGCGCCCAGGCGGAGCCCGGACAGGTGTTGGTGTCGAACGTCGTCTCCGACCTTTGCCTCGGCAAGAACCTTAAGTTCTACGACGCCGGCGAGTGCGAATTGAAGGGATTTGAAGGCAAAATCCCGACCAGGGCGGTTGAGATCATCTGCTAAGGAAATGGCGCCCCGGCTTTTGGGAGCTAAGAAGCCGGAGCGCCATGGCGCGGCGAGCGTGAGGGGGAGTCCCGCCGCTTGAGAGTTCAGGCCGCGATCAGGGCCTTGTCCTTGAGCAGCCGCGACAAATAGCTGTTCTTGGCAATCGCGAAGTTGAGCAAGCGGTCGGCATAGTCGAGCGGCACGGCGCCGATCACGGAAGGCCGGATTCCGATCTCTTCCGACCAGGCCGCGACCCTCCGGCCCCGCTCGACCAGGGTCATTCCCAATTCGCGCTCGAAGACGTCGAGATAGCGGAAGACCGGTGCGAAGGCAGCGTCGGCGAGGCCGAAGCGAGCGCCATTGAAGAATGGGCCCGCAACCTCGTTTTCGAGAACGTCGAACCGCAACTTCAACGCTCGGATCGACGCGTCGAAGGCCGCGAAGTCCGGCGCGCTGTACAGCTTGCCGATATCCGCGAGCGTTGCCGATGCATATTCGATCCAGGCGCGGGTCCGGGCCCGTTGAATGGGTTCGGATGGCAGCAGCGCGTTCCCGGAAATCTCGTCGAGATATTCGGCGATTACCGCACTTTCGAAGAGGATATGCACTTTGCCGGAATCATCGACGACCTCAAGCACCGGCACCTTGCCGGTCGGCGAAATCTTGAGGAACCAGTCGGGCTTGTTGGCAAGGTCGATGTCGACTCGCTCGAAGTCGATGTGCTTCTCGGCGGCGACGATCGCAGCGCGCTGAACATAGGGGCAAAGCTTGTGGCTGATCAGTCGAAGGCGCTGCGGCATCTCTCTCTCCATTCAATGCAAGTGCATGGATTATTTAGATGCAAGTGCATATATAAGTCAAGATTGATGCATCTGCATGAAATTGCTAGGAATTGCGCATGAACGTCACAGCCGATGCCTGCGTTGGGAGCTGCACCGAGGTCGCCGAGCGCGCCTGGGTCCAGCTGATTCGCGCCCATCGCGGTGCGCTATGCTCGGTCGAGAAGGCGCTTCGCGCCGCTGAGTTGCCGTCCCTGGAATGGTATGACGTGCTCCTGGAACTGGAGCGCGGCGGACCATTGCGCTCCCGCGACCTGCAGGATCGCCTCCTGCTCGCTCAATACAACCTTTCGCGCTTGGTCGACCGTATGGAAGCCGAGGGGCTGGTCGAGCGCACTCGGTGTTCTGACGACGGCCGTTGCCAGTGGATCCGCGTGACTCCGGCTGGCGCGGAGCTGCGCCAGCGTATGTGGCCGGTCTACGCCGACGCAATCCGAACGGCGATCCAGTCGCGCCTGACCAAGCCGCAGGCCGCCCAGCTGGGCGAACTGCTTACTCGTCTCAGCACTTGCCCCAAGGCGGATTCCGCCGCCGCCTGACCTATCGCGGCGGGAATTGCGCGTCGATGATCTGACCGTTGGGTAGCTGGCATTGCCCCACGCCCCCGCCGCCAATGCCGTAACTCGGCCGCATCAGGACAAAATTGCAACGCATGAAACCGGTCGGGCCTTGCAAATTGGCCAGCACCTGCCCGGTATAGTGGGTGACCGTGTCACCATATGGTCCCCATGGACCCCAGCCATCCCAGCCCCAGCCGTATCGGCTGAACGGTTGGTGCCAGCCGTATCCCGGACCCCAGCCGTTCCAAAGCGGTCCGTAGTCGTCGAGTACGCTTTCCTGAGTGACCTGAAAGAACGGCCCCTGGAATGCACGGCCGTCGCTGAGCTGGGCAATCATCGTCCCGCGTGTCGCTCCGGTCGACGTCCAACTGAAGGTTGCGCCAGTGTTTCCAGTGGTCGACTGGCCGGTGCCAATGCCTGTTGTAGTGCACCCTGCGGCGACGATCGCAAGCAAGGATGCCGCGACGGCCCGAACTGCTAAGCTACGCATACTCGAACTCCTTCGGGGCCTTAACGAGTGAAATCGTCGCCGGCTCCATGCATTGGCATGGGCTAAGTGGGGGCGCGGCCTTGCCTTTTCGGGGCCTTTCCGCCATAGGCCCCCCGCCGGCGCGTTGGGACTCCCACCGCGCCCGTAATTTTTAGACGATAGCCGGAGGGATCCCGTAACTGGTACGGGATCAGCGATCGGCCAACATGGATGAAGAAACATGCCGCTCTACGAGCATGTTTTCCTCGCGCGTCAGGATCTGGCTCAGGCCCAGGTCGATGCGCTGGCGGAAAACGCTACCAAGATCATCGAGGATAATGGCGGAAAGGTCGTCAAGACCGAAACCTGGGGCCTGCGCTCCCTCGCCTATCGCATCGCCAAGAACCGCAAGGCGCACTACGTCATGCTCGAGCTGGACGCGCCCGCCGCGGCCCTCGCCGAGCTGGAGCGCCAGACCGGCATCAACGAAGACGTCATCCGCTACATGACCATCCGCGTCGACGAGCTCGAAAAGGGCCCGACCGTGATGATGCGCAAGGGCGACCGTGATCGTGGCGATCGTGGCCCGCGCGGCGACGGCGACCGTGGTGATCGCGGCGACCGTGGCGGTTTCCGCCCCGAGCGCGCCCCGCGTGGCGAAGAGATGGAGGCCTAAACCATGGCACGTGCATTCTTCCGCCGCCGCAAGTCCTGCCCCTTCTCCGGCAAGGACGCCCCGCGCATCGATTACAAGGACGTCCGCCTGCTCCAGGGATTCATCTCTGAGCGTGGCAAGATCGTCCCGAGCCGCATCACCGCGGTCAGCACCAAGAAGCAGCGCGAGCTGGCGAAGGCGATCAAGCGCTCGCGCCACATCGGCCTTCTGCCCTACGTCGTGAAGTAAGGAGACTAGGACATGGAAGTCATCCTGCTTGAACGCGTCGAGAAGCTGGGCGCCATTGGCGACGTCGTTTCCGTCAAGAACGGTTTCGCCCGCAATTACCTGCTTCCGCGCAAGAAGGCGCTCCGCGCCAACGCCAGCAACAAGAAGCTGTTCGAGGCCAACCGCGCCAAGATCGAAGCCGACAACGCGTCGCGTCGCACCGATGCCGAAGCCGCCTCGAAGGGCGTCGACGGCAAGACCGTGCAGCTGATCCGTCAGGCTTCAAACACCGGCCAGCTCTACGGTTCGGTTTCGGCCCGTGACATCGTCGAGGCGCTCGACGCCGACGGCGCCAAGGTCACCAAGAGCCAGGTCGTGCTCGATCGCCCGATCAAGGCGATCGGTGTCCACGAGGTGCGCGTTGCGCTGCACCCCGAGGTCAGCGTCACCGTCAAGGTCAACGTGGCCCGCTCGCCGGAAGAAGCCGACCTCCAGGCCCAGGGCGTCGACGTCCTCGCCCAGATGTTCGAGGAAGAGGCCGCTCCGGTCGCCGTCGAGGAGCTTGCCGAGGCCCAGGCCGAGGAAGCTGGAGCTGAGGCTGAAGCTACCGAGGCTCCCGCCGAGGTTGCGGAAACTCCCGTCGAGACCGAAGAAGCTCCGGTCGAGACTGCGGAAGCCGAAGGCGACGCCGAGGCTTAAGCCTTTACCTCGTCAAGGAATTGGGCCGTCGGGGCATTGTCCCGGCGGCCTTTTTCTTCGCCGTTTCAATCCGTTCGTCGCATCTTGCACCGTTCGTCGCATCCACTGGCATCGGTGCCGGAACGGTTTTCCCGGCCGCTCGCTTTGTCCGTCGAGAGCATGGGGCGAACGAGGAGGCAGTGCATGACCGACAACAATCAGGACCGTTCGCAATCCGAAGGCCAGGACCGCGTCGATCAGGAAACGTCGCAGCGTAACCAGGAAAACGAGATCGGCCAGAACAAGCAGGGCGAATCCGCCTTCGGGCAGCAAGGCCAGTCCGCCGGAGGCGAAACCAACCTCGCCGACAGCGACCAGACCGGCGAGGCCGCAACCGGCCAGGGCGCATCGGACCAGAACGGCGGTTTCGTGGGTTCTGGCCAGGACAATAGCAGCGACTATCTGACCAAGGATGAAGCCAACCAAGACTTCGCCGAACAGGGCCAGGGCGCTGAGGAAACCAGCCAGGGCAAGTCGGACGTAGAAACCGGGCAGTCGCAGGACAGCGACTCCACGGACGACGGTTCCAAATAAGGACTAAAGCCTTAGGGAAGACGGCGCCGCGCTCCCTTGGGAGCGCGGCGTTTTCTTATGCGGCTTCCCGGACCTTGGCGAGCATCGCGGCCTCTCGCGCGATCCACTGGCTGAAGCTTGGCCGCGCCAGGATGCGGCGGACATAGGCCGCAGTGCGCGGATAATCGTCGATCGACACATCGGTGTGCTGGAAGTTTGCGAAGGGGCCGGCAACCGCGATGTCCGCAAGCGTAATGCTATCGCCGACCAGATAGCCGTTCTCGCCCGGCACGATCTTCTCAAGATAGGCCATAATCGGTGGCAGCTCGTCGCGGATCGCCCCTTCCGCCGCCGCCTCATCACCCGGCCGCTTCAGGAAATATGGCGCCACGACACGATTGAAGAACACCTTGGCTCCGCAGGCGAACAGGATTGTGTCGGAAAACTCCTCGAACCAGATAGTCCGTCCGCGAGCTCGGGGCTCAGCCGGGATCAGCGCCGGTTCGGGATACTTTGCTTCAAGGTAGTGGATGATCGCCGAGGAATCGGCGAGCTCATAGTCGCCGTCCTTAAGGGCCGGCATCTTCTTGAACGGGCTGGCGGCGCAGAAGTCCGGCTCATGGTCTGGGGCGCCGGTCGGCTTGAGCTCAATCTCAACGCCCTTTTCACCGGCAAAGGCCATGACCTTGCGGACGAACGGAGAGAGGGTGGAACCGTACAGGATCATCACGTGCCTTTCGTGCCTCGTTTGACCCGGCTTCTAATGCGCTCCTTATCCCTCCGCCAGTTCACCCGATTTGATAAAAGTTGGCGACACGGTCGAGCGCGATCGTCAGCACGACCTTACCCGCGCGGGCCGGCCAGCCGAGAGCCGTCTCGGCATCGCGCATGCCCTCCCCTCCGCAGACAATACGCCAAAGGATGTCCTGCAACCCCGGCCCGGCGGCCCGACTCGCCGCTTCAAACCGTTTCCTGGCGTCGATCTGGCGCGCGTGCAGATCGGGTGCGCCGCCTGTCCCACCGCGTCCGCTGCTGATCGGTGACGCATCCCAAGCCATGGTTACCCGCGAGGCTAGCTGCCCCCTCTCCCAATCGCCGCGCAATTTCTCGCCCGCATCATATTGCCGGCGACTGATATGCCCGCGCGTGAACAGCCAGCCGAGCGGTGACTCCACTTGGTTGACGGTGACGGACCGCCGAGTCCGCTTGGTCGACGACGGCTTGATTACCCCGCCGACGATATCTCCCTCGATCAGGCATTCCTTCAGCAGCAGCTTGCCCATCACACCTCCATTCGAATCGCTTCGAGTGAGGGGTTGCCACAACGGCAAAACTGTAGGACAGTCAAAACACCATATCGGTTAAAATGAGCATTCGCATGATCACTCGCATTCGGGAAGTCCGCAAAGCCAAGGGCCTCACCCTCGATGACGTTGGCCAGCGTTGCAGTCCACCAACCACGGCGCAGACGATCGGCCGGCTCGAGACCGGGACTCGAACGGTGTCGGTCGGCTGGCTCAACCGCATCGCATCGGCCCTCGGCGTCGACGCGGCGGACCTTGTCGATCATCCTGACCGGGCGGAGCTGGAAGTCGTCGCCGTACTCGGCACGCATGGCGCCCAGGCGCCGAAGCGCCACGGCCTCGTAGTGCCGCCCCGCAATTCCCCGGGGCAGGTCGCCATGACCGTTTCCGCAAGCATAGGCGATTATCGCGCCGGCGATGAGATCTGGTGCGACCGCCTTGGCCCGGAGGATTTCGCATCCGCGCTCAACCGCGACGTGCTCGTCCCCCGCCCCGCCGGCCGGTTCATGTTCGGTCGCCTCATCAATCGCGACGCCGACAAGCTGCAACTCTTGCCGCTCGAGGCAGGCGGGCGGCAGCAGGTGATTGCAAACCCGCCGTGGCTGGGTGTCGCCGCAAAGCTGGTGCGGTCGCTCTAAGCTTGGGCCTTTTGGGCCTGGTGGGCGCTGACGGGCTCGAACCGCCGACCCTCTCGGTGTAAACGAGATGCTCTACCAACTGAGCTAAGCGCCCTTCCGCCCTGCCCTGCCATGCGCAGGCGAATGCGGCAAGTTGCTTACAGATAGTCCTCCAGCATCAGGTTCACATCGCGCTTCTGACCACCGCGAGTGACGCTGAGGGCGACTTGCTGTCCAACTCGCCCATTCAACCGCGCAATCATCTGGCCGAAGGCATAGCCTTCCAGTCTGTCTCCGCGAGCGATACCGGCCTTCTCCGCGGGGCTACCCTTGCCAACAAGGCCGGCGACAATGGCATCGCCTTTCCGGTCAATCCATAGGCCGGACATATTATATTCGTCGGGCTCCGCAGGCAGGCCGCTCGGCCTTGTCCACAAGCGCCCGGCCTTGACCTCCGTGGCCAGGTCCAGTCGCCGGATGGTCGGCAAACCGATAAGGCCGTCCTCGATGAAATTGGCGATCTGGTCCGTGACGCGGATCAGCGGCCGCTCGATGGTCAATCCGCCGATCTGCAGCGGGACCGGCGACCGGTAATTCCTCGCTTCTTTCCCGTTCGTCGTCGCAGGTGACCAGTTTTGGCTATCGAGATCGACGCCGGCCTTGCGCGCCACCTTCGCGAAGAAAAGCGGGTTTCCGGGTGCGCCGGTGTCGAGCAAGACACGTAGTTTCTGCCCGCCGAGACTGGCCTCGCCGAACAAATGTGGCGATCCCACCTTTTGCGTCCTGATTGCATCTTCATGCGCCACCCAGCCTGCCCGCTGCGGGCCGCCGTCAGGCATGAGCCGCCATTCCATCGCCGAAAAGTCGAGTTCGGAATCCATGGTGGTCAGGCAGCCGGCGGCGAGCATTCCTTGCACGTCGCGCCCAAAACCGGCGTCCTGGATTCCAGCGAACAAAACGCTTTGCTGCCGGAAGGCGCCACCGAAAACGACCTCGCGTGCCTCGAACATGGGATAGCGGTCATATCGGCCGGCGATGCCCATCGGCGTAACCCCTCGTTGCTTGAGGTCGAGCACTCTCGCTAAGTCCGCCTGGATCACGCTCGTAACACCGCCGGTGTCGATGCCGAGCGAATATGGCCCTTTGCCTTCGATCGTGCACGATACGAGCAGGCGCCGCGACTGCAGCCTGATTGGAACGCGGTACACCTTTCTGTCGGCCGCCGCGGCGCGCCCGGAAACCGCTAAGATTGCAAGCGCCGAACCGCAACCCAGCAAGACTTCTCGACGAGTGACCATCATTCGACCCTTACGCAACTCGAGCCCGTCCTTCGAGCATGCGAACACGAATTCTGTCTAGGGGTCAGATGACGGCTGGCCTTATCACCTCGGAGAAATAACGCCGCATTGCGCTGCTGGCGGCGGGCGCCAGTTCGACGAAGACGCGGCGCCCGTCGTGCGGGTCGGCTCGGCGGACGAACAGGCCTTGCTCGGTCATCGTCTTGATCCAGCGCAGTGCCGTGGTCGCCGGCACTGCCGCAGCAATGCAAAGCGACGATACAGGCACGCGCAGCTGGGCGATTTCAGCCTGCAACAGGTCGAGCAGCATGTCCCAGGCAGGATCGGCGAACAACTCCTCCGAGAAGAAACGGGAACGCAGCCGACGGGCACGGATGACGGCGCGGACCGCGTCCGGATCGACGTCGGGAACCTCCCTTTTCAGCTCTACCGGCTTCAATACCGGGCTGCCTGGTCCGCTCGACAACCGTGCCAAAGTGGAGGCGATGCGCCCCATTTCGTCGGAGAGCTGGCGCAAGCGTGCGGCATTGTCCTTGCCGACGTCGCTGACGCCGCGATCGGCCCGCGCGCCGGACAAAGCCAGCGCCAGCACGGCGGCACGCTGGGCGTCATCGGCATCGACAAGGATTTCGCTCGAGCGGTCCGTCAGCCTTGCGGCGACCATGTCGACGAGTTCGATCGGAGTCGACGCAACCACGGCAGTGCCGCGCGTTTCCGCAAGCTGGTTGAGGCGGCCAAGGAGGCGATCGAGCTCCGGCGTATCGTCCTCTTCGCCGAGCTCGACCCAGGCCAACCCTAACGATGCCTGATCGTCCAACCGCTCCATGCCTTCTTCGAAGGAAAAGGAGCCGACCAGGCGCACTCCGGAGGCGGTCAACGCATCCTCCGCTCGACGCTGCCGAGAACCCGTGGCGAATAACAAGGCAGGTTTGGAAAGATGATAGTCGACAGCATAGCCTGCCTGGATTTGCTCGAATTCGCTCATAACGCGCCTCCCAAGAAATGACGGCGTGAAAGAAAGAACCGAGCAGGTTGTTAGTATCCATCAAACCGGTGCCAGGACAGATTAAATTGAATCCGGTGTGGACCTAACCATCACCGTTAATTCATTTCGTGCCAATATCGACCCGCCCCGAAGAAAGGAGTGGGATACATTGAGTCCGCGCAATTCAGACCAGGACCGCTGGCTCGCCGAAGCGGCTGTTGCCCTTGCCGAAGCAGAAAGACTGGCCGGCCTCCTCGCCTTCGCCCGTCCGCGCAGCGATTTGGTCCTCGCGTCGGTGCAGGCCGAAATCATAGGGCTGCGCCGCGAGATCGAGCGCATCCAGCGCGAACGCGCAGGTGAGCGGCGGCGCGAATTTCATCCGGATTGGCTGCAATCGGCCTGGAGTGCGGCGCGTTAAACGCCTTCGGGCAGGTCTCCGCCGCCTGCGAAATCCTCAAGGAAAGGTCCGCATTCCGGTGCATCCCAGCCGCCGGTGGCCACGAACGCGCGATTGAGAAAAGCCGGCTTTCCATAGCGCAACGGCTTGCCATCCGGCCCGACGACGCGCCCGCCGGCACCGAGCAGCACCGCATGGCCGGCGGCCGTGTCCCATTCGCTGGTCGGCGACAGGCGCGGGTAGAGGTCGGCGCGCCCTTCTGCGACGATGCAGAACTTCAGGCTCGATCCCACCGCCTCGTACCCGCAGCCAGGCGCCGCCTGAGCCAAATAATCGGATGTGTTCTGGGTGAAATGCGACTTGGACGCGACGACGATGATCGGGTTGGCGCAGCAGCGACATTTGATGCGCTGACGGCCCTCGCCGTCGTCCACCCAGGCATATTCACCCGCGATGCCGCCGTGCAGCCGCCCGGTTGCCGGAGCGAAGACGGTGCCGACAACAGGGCTCCCATCGACCACCAATGCGATGTTGACCGTATAGTCGTCGCCCCCGCGCACGAACTCCTTCGTCCCGTCGAGCGGATCCACCAGGAAGAAGGTCCCGTCATGTGAGGGTATGCGGCCCGCGGCGACCTCCTCTTCGGCGATCACGGGCACGCCGGGCGCCACTCGCGCCAAAGCAGCGAGGATGACCAGTTCGGCGGCCCGGTCAGCCTCGGTGACGGGCGACAAATCGCCCTTCTGTTCGACGTCGAAGCCGCGCGCGACG
>Ga0207701_10007006_pt1 | contig 11222 bp, 11 predicted proteins | sample KBSSwiSSwithPhiX_FD_184294 | JGI IMG/M metagenome (GOLD analysis project Ga0207701, IMG submission 184294) | Switchgrass rhizosphere bulk soil microbial communities from Kellogg Biological Station, Michigan, USA, with PhiX - S5 (SPAdes) (version 2) | ecosystem: Environmental > Terrestrial >...
ATTTTGATCTCTTTTAATATAATTACAATTTATGTTTCCATGAAAATCATTCCTACATTTTAAACAAGATATATATTTACATAATGGGTTTAGACAGATAAATCTAGGTTCTTTTAAAAATCTAATATATTGATCATCAATAATTGTCGAATATATACAACATTTTGGACATGTATATAAATTTTTTATATTTGCTAATATAATTACTTCTTGAAATTCTTTATCTACATAATTAGAGTACAACTTTGGATCCAAAATATTCTCCAATAATTTATGAGTAAAAAATCCTTCACATTCTGTATTTGCCATACAGTGTAGTATGTAATCTCCAGATGTAATACGATCTGCAACATAAGATGATAAACATTCTTTACAAAATTTTCCGTGAGCCCGTCCTTGACAGTTAACTGCTGAAGGAATTTCATTTCACCATTACGAATGCTGTAACAAACCAATCCACGTTGCCGTGTCCCCATCCATAGCCGGCCCGAACCATCAATATCGAAAGATCGTGGTTCCATGTTACGGTTTCGCCAGTCAAATTTATTTACAAGCCGTAAGTAGTTATCGGGATCAGAGGGGTTGATCTTATAAATATATATATTCATCGACCTCGTAATAATGAAGAGTAAATCGTCATTGGTCAGCACGGCTTTGTCTACAAAATAGCTTAATGGCTCGCTGATGACTTTATGTCCCGGCAGAATAACAGTTACCGAACTACCTATGGCAATAGGGTTTTCATTTTTATCTATCAGTAAAACACTGAACGATTGGTTAGCGAGTGAATTGGTATAAAAGGGCGATGCGATAAAACTATTGTCCGATGACGGGTGCAGTTGATAAACCGTAAACGGGCCGAGGCCGTAACATTTCTTTTTACCCATAACGATTCTATAAAGAATGTTTTTACCACGGACAGGAAATTGAGTGACGACTTGATGGTGCTCCAGTAAAATACGATTATGTGCCTGGTCGTACATCCAAACTGAATCACTGCCTTTTGATACGTAAACATCGTAAGCAAAAAAGCCAGGTGTAAGCTCTTTATAAAACTCGAAATTTTGATCTACCAGCTTTATAACACCAGCAATGTTACTACCAAACCACATAATCCCTTCCCTGTCCTGGAAAATGCAAGAAGCGACGCCGTCAACGACTCCGTTTTCTTTAGAGAACAATTTGTTTGATCCATTGCGTGAAATCTTTAAAATGGCTTCTCCCCTGTTAATCCAAAGATTTTGCTGCCTGTCGACATACATCCGATCAGTCATCAAATTTGAAGGAACGTGGTAAGACGCCGGAATTAATTTAAGCGTTCCTGATTTTAACGCGTTACGATCAAGAGCGAAAATACCCCTTGAAGTAGCCAACAACAATTCGTTTTGGGGCGTTACGACCGAATAATATACATACGGAAAAAGAGTATCCGTAAATACGCTTCCTGTATGATAATTATACACAATGAACCGGTTTGGCGTCTTGTATGCCGCGTTAAAAAGTTCCATGTTTATTACGAGAAAAGAGTCGAACTCGCTGACGTGGGCCAAATTTTTGTCAGCATTGATATTTGTTAGTCCGTTCAATGCAATTTTGGAGAAATGATCCTTTTCAAAGCGAAATAAACCTTCATCGGCAACAGCATAGTAGTGGCCGTCACTACACCTGATAAACTGGTTAATGACCGGGCAAAAAGAATCTTTTAAAAAAACATCCCTGACTTTGCCATTGTAGATATATTGAATGTTGTGCGTATTCTCGATAACGAATATCGAATCAGGACCGACCTGCATTATGCCGTTTACGAGGTTGGTGGTAAGCCCGTTCTCAGTATGGTAATTGCTAAACCTCCAGCCGTCATAAATACTTAAGCCATTTGTTGTGCCGAAATAAAGCTTGCCTCTGCTGTCCTGGGTAATAAACCGGACCTGATTCCCTACCAGGCCATCCCGGGGGGTGTAATTGACAAAAGGATATACTTGTCCCTTGGTTTGAAGACTGAAAAAGAAAAATATAAGCAGTATAGCCGGTGGCCGCAGCATAACTAAATTTACCTAAAAAGACAAAATAGGTGGTCATTAAAGCAAAAAAATGCAACCAGCTTTGCGGGGCGCCTTCAATTTTTGTTATTCACAAAAACGCCAGTTAGACGATCAATAAGATAATGGTAAGAAGAATACCTGCCAAAGTAAAGTAAAGGCCCTTCTTGAAAATGGTGGTCTTTGGCATGAACATCCAGAAAGAAGAGATCACAAAGAATAATAAACCCATCCCAAAGAAAACATTGAGATAAAACAATGGTTGTTTTGTAGAGGCTTTGTGCAGCTGAGTCAATTTTTCTATACCCTTTGGAAGTGACTTAAAGGTATACACAGTCATGCCCGTTACTTTGTTATAATAGCCCTGCTGAAAACGGATCAGCTCATTTGTTTCAGACTCTGCTTTTAAATTACCGATGCGAATGGCCCGGCCCAACTCCTCCAGCTTCAGCCCCGGAGCCAGTTTCTTTTCCAGTTGTTTTTCACGTTTGAGAAAATCAGTATCTCGAAAGATCATGACCACACCGCTAGTGGCATATACGGCCATAATGCCTGCCAGAAAAAATCCCAGGTAACGATGATATACCCTCATGTTGTTGTGTATTGTCGCTTTGGCCATGTTTTTTTTCGGCAAATAGAATAAGAGAAAGGTAAAAGCAGTAACGAAAAACGGAAATTTTATTCATCATTTAGGGTGTTGCTACCCAACCAAAATTCGTTCCTGGGATATCTTTGTAGTAAATACGTGGATCTTGTCAGGCCAGCAGCCTATAATAGAAGGATGCATTGCAGGCGATAGAAGTGCACAGGCTCAGCTCTACCATTTATATGCCCGCAAAATGATGGGAGTATGTTCATGGTATGCCCGCAATAAAGAAGAAGCGGAAGAGATCCTTCAAGACGGTTTTATCCGGGTTTTCAGCTATATCCATCGTTTTCGCGGCACCGGTTCATTTGAAGGATGGATGCGAAGGATCATGGTGAACGCCGCCTTACTCAAATACCGAAGCAAATCGTCACATCTCAGGTCGCTCATTGAATTTGATCCTGATCGTCACGACGCGGTGGACAATATTTCTGTCATCAAACAACTAGAGACAAAAGAGCTGGTTAGTTTAGTGCAGCGCCTGACCCCGGCTTATCGAATGGTCTTTAATCTTTTTGTCCTGGAGGGAATGAAGCACCGCGAAATTGCAGAACTACTCGGTATCTCAGAAGGCACTTCCAAATCAAACCTTGCAGCGGCGAGAGTCATACTCCAAAAAGCATTGACCGGGATGGGTGTTGGCAGCCGTTATAAAATTATTTGCTCATGAGCGCACATCTGCACGATATGGATGAAATCTTTAAATCTGCTTATCAACGTTTCAGGGATGATCCCACGTCTGAAGTATGGAAGAAAATCAATGCTGCTCTTGATAAAAAAGATGCAGTGGCTAAAAAAAAGAGAACTTTCAAACGGAAGCCTGTTTTTCTTTTTGTTTTATTGTTGATGACCGGTTTGATCCTTTATGAAACAATGATCGTCCAAACAGGCGCCCGTATTTTCAAAAAGACTGCTATAACAACCAATATCGAATCAAAAAACAGGAGGGAGGCAAGTTCAGAATTAAAGAAAACCATGAAAATTGGTCATGGAAAAGTTTTTTACGATCAAGGCGGGAACGCAATAAACAAAGGATCATTTTCTGAAAACAGATTGTCGCAAAATGTTGACTTAAATAAAGGCGTTGAAAAGTTTGCGACCTTTTTCACACAACCCACTGCACCTGGATCTATCACCGGAGACATAAAAACAAATTATCCGCTCTCCTATGAAAAAATACCGGCGCCATTTCTGTTCCCTGATAATTCAGTTCAGTCAAGAAATAATTTAACAAGTACCATCCGGGCAGGTAACAAAAATTTCCGGATTGCGTGGACTTACACTCCCTTTTTGTCTTATGAGTGGGCACAATACCGGATCGATAGTGATCTGCCTGCAGTGAATTCAATTAAGCAGGGCAGTGAACACGAGCCTTCTTTTTCAACCGGAGTTTTATTGTCGGGACAGTTCACAGAAAAATGGATGTTCCAGTCAGGAATTCTTTACTCTAATACGACCATTGATATCGCGCCTCAGAAAATATATGCCGTGCAAAGTCCAGGTGGTGATTATGCATATAAATACATTACGTCCGCAGGGTATGGTTACATCAGGCCAGGATTTACAACAGCCCCTGCGCTAGGCGACAGCCTTCTCACCAGTGAAGCGGAACATACTCTTCGTCATATAACAATACCGCTTGCGATCAAATACAAGATCGGAAGAGGAAAATTCTCAATTATCCCGGGCGCGGGAATTGCAGCGAATTTTTTAACAGGCACAAAGGTAGAAACGGAAATAAAAAACTCAACCCATAAAGAAACGGTTATTATTACAAGACTTACGGGGACCAAAAATCTCAGCTGGTCCCTCACAGCCGATGCCGAAATGCGGTATCAACTGAACAACAAAATGTCCGTCAATCTTCGCCCCACTTTCCGTTATGCGATCTCTTCTATCACGCGGAATGATGATTTCCAAACGTTCCCTTACGCTTTTGGAATAGGACTGGGCATGACATTCAAATTTTAGTATGGATCAACCCATTTGCATTGTTTAAAAATCATTATTATCATCACCCAACCAAAACCTCAACGCCTGTAGTCTATTCTTCAGAACATTTTTTGCAGTTCAACACTTAATGACTGGAATGGATCCAATTTTACTTTTTCCTAAAAAAGAAAACAAAAATCTATGAAAAAGATACCATTGGTCCTTTCGTTGCTTGTTTTTATTGCTGTTGCCTGCAAAAAAGAGAATTCCCATAAACCCGACACAAGCTATAACCCGGTGATCTCATCAACTGATTTTACAAAGAGCACTTCGCTCACCAATCCTTATTTCCAGTATCAACCCGCCAAAAAGTATATTTATGAGGGTCAAACGGAAGATGGTTTTGAGCATACGGAAGATTCGCTTCTTGGAGAGACAAAGCAAATAATGGGCATTTCCTGCGTCGTTGTTGAAGACAAGATATGGCTTGACGGCAAACTGGAAGAGCTTACGTACGATTGGTATGCACAGGATGACAGTGGCAATGTGTGGTACTTTGGAGAAGATGTAACGAGTTATAACCCAGATGGCAGCGTTAAGGATCACGAGGGAGCGTGGGAAGCCGGAGTGGATGGAGCAAAGCCGGGATATGCGATGCTAGCCAGCCCGCAACCAGGTGATCACTACCGGCAGGAATATTATTTTAATGTTGCAGAAGACGAGGCGCAGGTAACAGAGCAAGGATTAACTGTAACTGTCCCCTATGGATCTTTTCAAAATTGTATAAAAATAAAAGAGACGACTGTACTTGAACCCGATGTGACCGGTTATAAATATTACGCGCCGGGTATAGGCCAGGTATCTGAGGAAGAAGGTAATTCGGTTTCCAAATTGATCAGTATACGATAATTCGCAGGGATTAAATTTTTTAAGGCAAGATTTGACTTGGTGTATTTTAAAAGCGTACCTTTTAGATGTCCTTTCTCCCATACATTTTACTCTAAAAATTTCTTGTATGAAAAAGAATCGTCTAAAGGAAATTGCCAGGATCGCTTTTCCACTCCTCCTTTCCATTGCATTGGTATCCTTCAATTATGGAAAATTCGAGATCAAGACCGTTACCGGCGAGATACTCGATATGAAATGTTATATGACTTCCGGTGCACATGGACCAGAACACAAGGATTGCGCAGCGACGTGCGTAAAGGGTGGCTCACCAATGGGTATACTTGCCGATGATGGTAAAGTCTATCTTTTGATCGAAAGCAAGGACGGTGCTGCTGCATTTGAAGAAGCAAAAAAATACGCAGGCGAAACTGTAACCGTAACTGGTACTCTTTCCGAAAAAAATGGTGTGCAGGCATTAATTGTTACTGAAGTAAAAGCCAAAAAGTAAGGCCTGGACGCATAAGCGCGTCATAAACATTTTATAGCCTTCTCTTTAAAAAAAATGACTACCTTCGTCTGTCCATTTAAGTGCATTGCCGAAAGTAGTCTTCAATAATAAAAACGCGGTGTTCTATCAGTCGCTGAAAGAGGCGGCGGACAATTATTTTACGGGCAAAGGCATACAGAGAACTGGCGATCGTCGCCTGTATATAAAAACAGCTGTTCTTTTCCTCGTGGCACTTGCCCTCTATGTTTTCATATTATTCCTTTCTTTGCCGGTATGGGAGATCATCGCACTTAGTTGCGTGTTTGGTTTTACATTAGCCTGTATCGGGTTCAATGTTATGCATGATGCCAATCATGGCAGCTATTCATCCAGTGAGCGAGTCAATAATCTGCTCGGTCTGACGTTGAATGCTTTAGGCGGTAATAGTTTTATCTGGAAGTTTAAACACAACATCATTCATCATACTTATCCGAATGTGGATGGCGTGGATGATGATATTGCCAAGAGCCCTTTTATACGCATGTGTAGCACGCAACCCTGGGTACCCGCACATCAGGTGCAACATGTTTATACGCCGCTGTTGTATGCGACAAGTTCTATGATATGGGTGCTCTTCCAGGATTTTGAAAAATACTTCCTTCACAAAATAAATACGACAGCCCTGGCCAAAATGAACTTGACAGACCATTTTATTTTCTGGATCAGCAAAGTGTTGTACATCTTGTTCTACATCGCATTACCCGTATGGCTAACTGGCTGGGCGAATTGGCTGTGGTTTTTTATAAGTCTGCATGTTGCGCTCGGGCTCACCCTGGCTATTGTATTTCAGTTGGCACATGTGGTCGAGGAAACAACATTCGAATTTGCTCCGAATGATGAAGTAACGAGAATCGAAAATGAATGGGCCATTCACCAGGTGAAAACAACTTCCGATTTTTCTCCAAATAGCGTCGTGATTTCATGGTTGGTGGGCGGATTGAATTACCAGATTGAACATCATCTGTTTCCTCGTGTGAGCCATGTTCACTACCCGGCTTTAAGCAAAATAGTAAAGGAAAAATGCGAGGCATTTGATCTTCCTTATAACTGCATTCCTTCTTTACGCAAAGCTGTGATCTCTCATTTTAGATTGATAAGGTTATTGGGCAAGAAACCGGCAAGTTTGCTGACGTGAGCGCATGTGTTCATGTGTTACAAGCAGCGGATTCAATGCACTCATGTTACATGAAAGCAATTTCAAATCCTGAATAGGTAAAGTGTAGATAAATGTCCATGTTTTCTAATATCGCAGGGAAACATCTTTGCTGTCTCGCGCTTGCCAAAAAAATAATTAAAATTTAAGAAATTCAATATTCGGATGAGGGAAAGTTTGACTACCGGGAATGACTCGTACCGCAATATTGCATAAATTCATATCGGTATGCCTCACAACAACAATTTTGACGCAATTATAATCGGGGGAAGTTATGCAGGACTCTCTGCAGCATTGAGTTTAGGACGATCGTTAAGAAATGTTTTAGTCATTGATAGCGGGATGCCCTGCAATAGACAAACACCTCACTCACACAATTTCATCACACAGGACGGCAAGACACCAAAAGAAATTTCGACACTGGCGAAAGAGCAAGTCAGTCACTATAAAACCGTAAGATTTTATAGCGGAACCGCGGTGGATGCAACAAAGAAAGAAAAGCGATTTGAAATTAAGACACAGCCAGGCGATTTATTTTATTCCAGGAAATTAATAATCTCGACAGGATTAAAAGACCTCATGCCGGATATAAAAGGCTTTGCAGAGTGCTGGGGGACCTCAGTAATTCATTGTCCATATTGCCACGGCTACGAGGTAAAGAATGAAAAAACCGGGATCCTCAGCAACGGTGACCCGGGTTTTGAACTTTCAAGATTGATCAGTAACTGGACAAGAGACTTGACTCTGTATACGAATGGACCATCAACATTGACCGCGGAACAAGATGAGAAATTGAGAAAGCACAATATCCAGATTGTTGAAAACGAAATTCATTCCTTTGAACATAAAAATGGCCAACTTCAAAACATCATATTCGATGACAATTCTAAAACGTCAATAACGGCAATATATGCCAGGCCTGAAGTCACACAACACTCAGATCTCACGTCACAGTTAGGATACCAGCTTACCGAGCAGGGGCGCATAAAAGTGGATACTTCTCAAAAGACAACTATAGAAGGTGTTTTTGCCTGCGGTGATTGTTCCAACTCATCAAGGGATATTGCTCTCGCTATTTCATCAGGCGTAATAGCGGCTGGCACATGCAATAAAGAATTGATACTGGAAGAATTTTAAAAGATTTTGCAAGAAATTGAATCAACCATTACAGATATCATCTGCGTTTCCCCAGCCCGTATTCTTGACGTCGTATATTTATGTAATAACTACTATTCGATTTAACTCTTTAATAGTATGAAGACAATTCTTGCTCCCATCGATTTCTCTGAAGCATCCATCAATGCTCTTTCGTTTGCAGCTGAGCTTTCTAAAAGAACTTCTGCCCGCTTGTTTATAGTGAATATTGTGCAAAATGGAGAAGATGAAAAAGAAACAAAAAATAAATTGAGCGCCGTAGAATCTGATTTGAAGAAATCCTTCAGTTCGGGCCTAAAGTTTGAATCGTTTCTTGCCCACGGGGATCTTGTGTCTACTTTTAAAAAAGTTATATCCAGTCACCATCCCGACCTTATCGTAATGGGCACGAAAGGCGCAAGTGGTCTGAAGCGAATTTTAATCGGAAGCAATACAGTGCACGTAATAGCGAATACCACGATGCCGGTCCTTGTAATCCCGGAAGTCGCCCGCTTTGAAAATTTTTTAAATACGGAAAAAAGCAGAATTGTTTTAGCTACTGATCTTGATCAATTGGAAAATGAGGACGCCATCAACATTCTCAAGGAAATTGCCCTGTTAATTAATAACCCAAAACTGAGGGTGTTAAGCGTGAGGCCCCAAAAGACTGGTCTTCCTGATGCGAAAAGAATGTATCGCGACTTTCTTCTTTCTTTTTTCGAACCTGAGATAAACGGTGAACGGGTTACAGTTTTCTCCGGTAACGTGATAAGCGGCATTAATTTTTATCTTAACCAACACAAGGACACGGGGCTACTGGCAATGGTTGCGCGTAACTCCGGTCATCTTATCCAAAAGCATTTCACGAGGGAAATGGCTTCTCATACACACTTACCGCTCTTGATATTGCATGACGGTGAATCTTGATTTTAGGACACTCTGGCCCTGATATGCTTGAAATTAATTTTGGAGTATAATCTTTGGAGGACAAATTTTAAAGCGATTTGAAAAGACGGCGCAGGTCAACGTCTCTGTTTTCAAGAAAGTTTATAACTTAGAACTAGCATATCTGAACGATCATGAAGCGCTTGCCTCTTCTCAGTATTACAGTGCTTTCCGGAATATTTTTGTCACTGGCGATTTCCTGCAAAAAAAATTCCTCTGATTCCAGCTTTTTCAAAATTCAACTCAACGCCGAATCTTATAGACTGGACAGTTTTTTTGCTTTTATCGACAGCGCCGGTCCAGATTTCTATTCAGTATCAATCGAAGGCCTGGATACAAAGACAAATAACTCCGTAGACCTTTTTGGTGTTTCGGTCCCAAAAGGTAATATCGACGGTACGTATGAGTACTCGTTGCCTTATCCACCCCCAAACTCTTATAAACAAGGTAACATTAGCGTCATACTAAGAGTAAGTCAATATAAAGGATATTACAGTGTAAGCACCTATCAAGCGGATGCCTACTTCACAATTGAGAGTTCTGCGAATCATACTCTAAAAGGCCGCCTTTTCGGTACGTTAGACCCACCGCTCAATCCAGGGCAAGGCGGAGCACTACGGTATCTGCAGATAACCGGACAATTCAGCGTGCCATATTACTGGCATTAGAAAAGATTTTCGTGAGGCTTATACTATCATAGCAGTTGCTCAAAGTATGCGCCCATCTCATTCTCTCTGTCGATAAACTGCAACTCTAAGATCCAATGCCGTTTATTACCATTTGCATCAGGCAGGAACATATCATTGTGATTTTCCGGGTGAATATCCAATTCCAGGCTCTTGGGGTCTGGTGGTTGTTCATGCGGATATTTTCCGACAATATGACCCGCAATTTCGCCACCAAATTCCCAACCAAATTCTTCTGCCTTTTCAACAGCGTATTGAAATAGTTCCGATGCTTTCAGTGTTGTTTGCTGTTGATACCATTCCTGTATGTTATACCAGGCCGTTTCAACATCTCTCTTTAACTTAAGCTTCCGGGGATCGTTTCCTAATACATAAGTTCTGCCGATATCAGCTTCGTAGTCCTGGACTATCGGGCCGAGATCTATGAACAGGATATCGTTCTTATCTATGACCCGGTTTGGCGGATTATCCGGATAAATGGCTAATGTATTTTTTCCGCTTCTCACAATTTTTTTGTGCCAATGTTTTTCTATCCCAAATCCGTTTAAAGCAAGATCACAAACATCGGCATTGAGTTGTTCTTCTGATTTTCCACCAACAATTAAATTGTGCGATTCAATAGCTTTGAAGAGTTGGATTGAAATATATTGAGCGTTTAATAATTTTTCTTTCGTCATATTGTCTCATTTATCACAAAATAAAAGGGACAATATGGAATGAAAGTTAATCTACATTAACTCGACCCAATTTTTTCTTTAAAGTACTTAAAAATTGAGGGGTAACACCCAGATAAGAAGCAATGTCTTTTTGGGAGAATCGTTTTTCGGCGTAGGGTTTCTTTTTAAGAAACAAAAGATACCTTTCCTGCGCGGAAGCCGACAAAGCTAAATTTATTTGTTCCCTTTGAGTGATGTATGCATTTTGAAAAAGTATCCGGAAAAACCGCTCAAATTTTGGGATCTTTTGATAAAGCAATTCGAGATCGGTTCTGCCTATTTGTAAAATGTTTGTGTCTTCTATGGCCTTGATATTCGATCTGGATGCAGTTTGAGTCAAAAGGCTGTAGAGGTCATCCGCCCACCATTCTTCGATCGAGAAATCGATGATATGCTCAAATCCATTTTCATCGAGATAGTATGTCTTTAAGCAACCTTTGACCACAAAAGATTCATATTTACAAATATCCCCTTCACGAAGTAGGAATTCTCCGTTTTCTAAAAATTTTGACTTTAACAATGAAGTGAAAAATTCT
>Ga0207701_10007010_pt1 | contig 11220 bp, 9 predicted proteins | sample KBSSwiSSwithPhiX_FD_184294 | JGI IMG/M metagenome (GOLD analysis project Ga0207701, IMG submission 184294) | Switchgrass rhizosphere bulk soil microbial communities from Kellogg Biological Station, Michigan, USA, with PhiX - S5 (SPAdes) (version 2) | ecosystem: Environmental > Terrestrial > Soil...
CGAGCTCGAGCGCCAGCACGTTGAGCAGCACTTCCGAATCCGAGTTGGTGTTGACGTGGCGAAAGTCGAGCTGGAAGAGCTCGCGCTTCAGCGCGTCGCTGTTCGTCAGGTTTCCGTTGTGCGCGAGCGTGATGCCGAACGGCGAATTGACGTAGAACGGCTGCGACTCGAGCTCGGACGACGCGCTGCCGGCGGTGGGATATCGGCAGTGGCCAATGCCGAGATTGCCGACGAGGTCCCGCATGTTGCGCGTGCGGAAGACGTCTCGGACGTAGCCGCCCGCCTTGTGCAGGTGGAACGTCTGTCCGTCGCTCGTGACGATGCCCGCCGCGTCCTGGCCGCGGTGCTGCAGCAGCAGGAGGCCGTCGTAAAGCACCTGGTTGACCGGCGTTTGAGCGACGACGCCTAGGATTCCGCACATGAGCGATGATCTCCGAGGCCGGCCGAGGAAACCCCCGCCGGCGAAAAATCCAGCCTGTCCGCCCAGGCCCGCGGCAGGTAGCGCTTGAGCGACAGCGCCGCATCCGCGAGCGGCACGCCAAGAGCGGAATTTTGCCACCAATCGCGCCTCGGCAGCGTCGTCACGCCCGCGACCAGCGCGAACATCACGACCACGATGAGCCCGCGCGCAACGCCGAAGATCGCGCCGAGCAGGCGATCCATGAATCCAAGGCCGATCGCCCGAATCATTCCCGACAGGCTTCGCGCCAATATCGCGCCCGCGATCATCACGAGAATGAGGATGAGCACGAACGCGAGCGCGTGCCGCCCCACGGGCGCGATGTTCACCCACGAGAAGAGCGCCGAAAATTCGCCCGAGTACGCGATGGCGAGCACGAACCCCAGAACCCACGTCGCGAGCGCCAGCATCTCGCGGACGATCCCGCGCGCGAACGCGAACAGCGCCGACAGCACGATGACGGCGACGATGGCAATGTCGAATCCGTTCATTCGCGCTCTTCGCAGCGGGAATGGCGCGGCAAGGCCAAGGACGGCGTCACTGCGACTGCGCAATGATCCCGCTGTACCCCTCACCCTTCAGCGCGACACGCGCAGCGTCTGCTTCCGGCCGCGTGCCGTAGCCGCCGACGCGCACGCGCCACAACGTGCCGCGCGACGTGTTGATCGGCTCGACGTACGCCGAGTAACCATTTTTCTTGAGCTTGTTGGCCAGTGCGTTCGCGCCCTTGTCGTCGGCGAACGCTGCGAGTTGAACGACGAACGCGCCGTCGGCCTTCGTTCCCGCCGGCGATGGGGAACCGGCCACGGTCGGGGATGCGCTCGTCGGCGCCGTCGAGGCCACGGTGGTCTCAATCGACTTGGTGTCGGCTTTCGACGGAGACTTCGGCTCGGCCTTGGCCTCCGCTGACGTCGGCGCAGCGGGTTCTGCCTTCGGTGCGGCCGCGCTACCCGCGTTCGAGGCCGGTGCGGTTTCCGCCTTTGAGGTCGCCTCCGCCTTCGCGACCGTCGCCGCATCGGTCTTCGAGGGCGCCGGACCGGTTGCGGACGAAGGCAGCGTGTCGGGGGCGGCTTCAGTCCTGGTTTCGGATTTGCCGTCCGCTTTGCCTGATGCGCTCACTGGCTTCCCGTCCGACTTCACGGGCGCTTTCGTGTCGGTCTTGCCGGTGAGCCGATTGACGAACTTGCTCTGGTCGACGGGCGGAATCTGGACCGACACGTCGTCGCCGAGCGGGCGCGGTTCCTTTTCCAGCAGCATCGGCACGAGGATCGCGGCGGCGAGGGCAAGGACGATCGCGCCGACGAGGCGGCGGCGCGCCTTGCGCCTCATCTCGTCGACGATGAGCTCGGCGTTGTCAGCGGTTCGGTCAGCCATCGTGCGACGCGCTCGCTAAAGGCCGCAATCGGCCTTCGACTTTCTAAACTGCGGCCAGGGCAGCGGCCACCGTGAGGAACGATCCGAAAACGACGATTCTATCAGCATCGCCGGCAGCTTTCCGCGCCGTGGCGAACGCCGTCTCGACGTCATCGAATGTGTGAATCGTCGCATGCTCGATGCCCGCGCTCACGAGTGTTGCCCGCAGTGCCGAGGCGGTGGCGCCGCGCGGCCCCGGCACGCTCGCGACGAACCAGCGGTCGATACCCGGCGCCGTGGCGGCGATCACGCCGCCGATGTCCTTGTCGGCCAGCATGCCGAACACCGCGGTCGTCTCCTGGAAATAGCCCATTGTCGAAAGCGTCGCGGCGAGCGCGCGCGCCGCGTGCGGGTTGTGCGCGACATCGAGGACGATTGCCGGCCGCCCCGGCAGCACCTGGAATCGTCCCGGCAGCGTGACGTTGCATAGCCCGTCGCGTATCGCACTTGCGGGAACGTGGAGGCGATCCTGCAAAAGGCCAAGCGCCGCGAGAGCGGTGGACGCATTCGCAAGCTGGTACGTGCCGCGAAGCGCGGGAACCGGCAAACCGAAGCGCTCGCCACCGGGGCCCCAATATCGCCATTGCCGGTCGGCAGCGACGTAGCCGAAGTCCCGCCCGATCTGAACAAGCGCCGCGCCGATGGCGCGCGCGTGCGCCGTCAGCGTCGCAGGCGGGTCAGGCTCCGCGCAGACCCCGGGCCGTCCCGGCCGGAAGATTCCGGCTTTCTCGAACCCGATGTGCTCGCGCGTCGGTCCCAGATAGTCCATGTGATCGAGGGCGATCGTCGTCACGACGGCGACGTCGGCGTCGACGATGTTCACCGCGTCAAGGCGTCCGCCGAGACCGACTTCGAGCACCGCGACGTCGAGCTTCGCCCGCGCAAAGGCGTAAAGCGCGGCGAGCGTGCCGTACTCGAAGTAGGTGAGCGGCGTGTCGCCGCGCGCATCCTCCACTGCGTTGAACGCCGCAACGATGGCTACATCGTCCTCGGGCTCGCCGCCGATCCGTACGCGCTCGTTGTAGTGAAGGAGGTGGGGCGACGAATACAGCCCCGTTCTATACCCCGCGCTGCGCAGGATCGACTCCAGCATCGCACAGGTCGAGCCTTTGCCATTCGTCCCGGTGACGATCAGTACCGGACACGAGAGCGCGGCCTCCATCCGTGCGTGCACGTCCTTGACCCGCTCGAGGCCGAGCGCGATTGACTTCGGATGCAGCGTCTCGAGATACGTGAGCCACGCCGCGAGCGTTGCGGGCCGGTTCATGACGCGCGGTGTTCAATCGGCTCGGGTGCCGAGCGGGCGAATGTCGCCGGCGTCACGGGCGAGGTCATCGTCGCGCCTTGGCAACCGGCGCGCGTCAGGCCGAGGGCGCCGGCTGGTTCGTGAGGTGCGCGAGCAGCCGCGCGAGCTCGTGCTTCAACTCGCGTCGGTCGACGATCATGTCGAGGGCGCCCTTTTCCATCAGGAATTCGGCGCGCTGGAAGCCTTCGGGCAGCTTTTCGCGCACCGTCTGCTCGATCACGCGGGGGCCGGCGAAGCCGATCAGCGCGCCGGGCTCGGCGAGCACGAGGTCGGCGACGAACGCGAACGACGCCGAGACGCCGCCCATCGTCGGATCGGTGAGAATCGACACGAACGGCAGCCGCGCTTTCGTCAACTCCTGTAACACGGCGGTTGTCTTGGCCATCTGGAACAGCGAGTTGACCCCCTCCTGCATCCGCGCGCCGCCCGACGCGGAAACGCAGACGAAGGGAATCCGATTCTCGTACGCGACGCGTACGCCGCGCACGAACCGCTCGCCGACCACCGATCCCATCGAGCCGCCCATGAAATCGAACTCGAAGCACGCAAGCACGAGCGGCACGCCCTTGACGCTGCCCTGCAGCACGATCAGGGCGTCGGTCTCTCCGGTTTCATCGAGCGCGGCCATCAGGCGCTCGGGATACTTCTTCTGGTCCTTGAACTTCAGGCTGTCGACGGGGACCACCTCCGAGCCGATCTCGAACCGGCCTTCGGGATCGAGCAGCTGCTCGATCCGCTCGCGCGCGGGGACGCGCACGTGGAAATTGCACTTCGGGCAGACGAACAGGTTGTTCTCGAGATCGGTGCGATAGAGGACGGCCTCGCACGAAGGGCACTTGATCCACAGGCCTTCGGGCACCGTCGTCTTCTTGACGCCGGGCGTGCTCGTGATCCGCGGCGGCAGCAGCTTTTGCAGCCAGCTCATGCCGCGCGCCTTTGCATCGTGTCGAGCGCCTTGCGGATGCCGGCGAGCCATGCGCCGGCGCGCTCGGCGGCGGCGTCGGCGGGCCCGGCCTCGATCTCCTGGATCAGGCGGCTGCCGATCACCACCGCATCGGCCTCCGCCGCGATCGCCTGGGCGCTCGCCGCATCGCGAATGCCGAAGCCGACGCCAACAGGAAGCTTCACGTGCTGGCGGATCTCCGCGAGCTTGCGGCGCACTTCGCTCGTGTCGAGATGACCCGCGCCGGTCACTCCCTTGAGAGACACGTAGTAGACGTAGCCGCGCGCAAGCTTCGCCACCGCGGCGATCCGAGCCTCGGGCGTCGTCGGCGCAAGCAGAAAGATGAGCGCGATCCCGCGCGCTTCGAGCAGCTTGCCGAAGTCGGCCGCTTCCTCGGGCGGATAGTCGACGACGAGAACGCCGTCGACGCCGGCGTCGCGCGCGCGATCGGCGAACGTCTCGACGCCCATTGCCTCGATCGGATTGGCGTAGCCCATCAGCACGATCGGCGTCTTGCGATCATCGTCCCGGAACGCCCGGACGACGTCCAGCACGCTCGCGAGCCCGACGCCTTGTGCCAGCGCACGCTCGGAGGCGCGCTGAATCACCGGTCCGTCGGCCATCGGATCCGAGAACGGCACCCCGAGCTCGATCACGTCCGCGCCGGCCGCTACGAGCGCACGCAGGATCGGCACCGTGTGCTCGATCGTTGGATCGCCGACCGTCACGTACGGGACGAGAGCCGTGCGGCCCGCGGCTTTTTGGCTCGCGAATGCAACGTCGATACGATTCGTCACTGCCCTTTCTCGCGTTGCGTGGCTAGAAGCGGATTCCTGAGCGCTCGGCGACGGTGTGCATGTCCTTGTCGCCGCGGCCCGATAGGTTGACGAGCAGAATCTTGTCCTTTGGCATCGTGGCCGCGAGTCGCGCGGCATACGCGAGCGCGTGCGCCGATTCGAGCGCCGGAATGATGCCCTCGATGCGGCAGCAATCGTGGAACGCGGCGAGCGCTTCCGCATCGGTGATCGTCACGTACTCTGCGCGACCCGAGTCCTTGAGCCACGCGTGCTCGGGACCCACCCCCGGATAGTCGAGGCCGGCCGACACCGAATGCGTCTCCGCGATCTGACCGTCGGCGTTTTGCAGGAGGTACGTGCGATTGCCGTGCAGCACGCCCGGGCGCCCGGCGGTGAGCGACGCCGCGTGGCGGCCGGTCTCGATGCCGTCGCCCGCCGCTTCTACCCCGATGAGCTGCACGTTGGGGCGCGTGATGTACGGATAGAAGAGCCCAATGGCATTCGACCCCCCGCCCACGCACGCGATGACGGCATCGGGATCGCGGCCGGCAGCCGCCGGCATCTGGGAGAGGCACTCGCGTCCGATCACGCTCTGGAAATCGCGGACCATCATCGGATACGGATGCGGCCCCGCGCACGTGCCGATGATGTAGAACGTCGACTCGACGTTCGTCACCCAATCGCGCATCGCCTCGTTGAGCGCGTCCTTCAACGTCCTGGAGCCCGACTCGACCGGCACCACGGTCGCGCCGAGGAGCTTCATCCGGAACACGTTCTGCACCTGCCGCTTCGTGTCCTCGGAGCCCATGTAGACGACGCATTCCATCCCGAAGCGGGCGGCGACGGTGGCCGCGGCGACGCCGTGCATTCCCGCACCCGTCTCGGCGATGATCCGCGGCTTGCCGAGACGCTTGGCGAGCAGCGCCTGGCCCATGCAGTTATTGATCTTGTGCGCGCCGGTGTGGTTCAAGTCCTCGCGCTTGAGCCAGATCTGCGCTCCGCCGGCTTTTTCCGACCACCGCTTCGCGTGGTAGACAGGCGACGGCCGGCCCACATAGTGCGCGAGCTCGTCTTCGAACTCGGCGACGAACTCGGGATCGTTGCGATAGCGCGCGTAGTGCTCGCGAAGCTCGTCCAATGCGCGGATCAGCGTCTCGGCGACGAACACGCCGCCGTAGGGCCCGAAGTGGCCGCGCGCATCCGGGAGGTCGTACGGAAGATCAGCCATCTGCATTGCGCACTTCCTCGATGAACGCGGCGATCCGCGCCGGATCCTTCGTGCCCCTGATCGTCCTGCCGTCGGCGCCGATCGCCTCGACGCCGCTCGAAACGTCCACTGCCCACGGCTTCAACCTGCGTATCGCGTCGCCGACGTTCGCCGCGCTGAGACCGCCCGAGAGGATCAGCGGCTGTGCGAGGTTACGGGGCAGCGCATCCCAATCGAACGTCTGCCCCGTGCCGCCCGGCAGGCCGCCGGACGGCGGCGCGTCGAACAGCAATCCGCACGCGTCGGAATAGCGGGCTGCGTATTCTAGCAAAGCGGCTTCCGTCGCATTTCCGCCGACCGGCACCGCCTTCAAGTAGCGGCGACCGAAGCTGCGGCAGAAATCCGGCGGTTCGGCGCCGTGAAACTGCAGGAAGTCGAGCGATACCTTCGCCAGCGCCGCGCGCACGTGCCCGGGCTCAGGATCGACGAAAAGGCCGACGATCGAGACAAACGGAGACACGCCCGCCGCAAGCGTGTGCGCCTCCTCGATCGAGACGTTGCGCGGCGATCCAGGCCAAAGCACCAAACCGATCGCATCCGCGCCGGCGCGCGTCGCGGCCAACGCATCCTCGACGCGAGTGATGCCGCAGATCTTGACGCGCGTGCGCCGCATTGCAATCAGCGCGCGCACGGCAGCTCGAAGGTAACTGCGGCGCACTGGGCGCCCCCGGCGCGGCATCGAACGAAGTGAGCGTGGGGGCTCATCAGGTCAGCGCAGGCAAGATCGGGCGGCGCGTCGATGGCAGCGCCCACATCGCGTCGTATTCGACGCCCGTGAAATACAGCCCGTCGGGTGAGAACGTCGGCGCCGCGCGTGTGCGATCGCGCGCCGCGAGCAGCTCGCCGATCCACGACGGCGATTGCTTCCCCGCGCCGACTTGGACGAGCGCACCGACGACGTTGCGGATCATGTGATGAAGATAGGCATTCGCTCGAAAATCAAAGCGGACCACGTCGCCTGCGGCGGAGATCGACACGCTCGACACGGTCCGCACCGGGGACTTTGCCTGGCACTCCGCCGCGCGGAACGCCGAGAAGTCGTGCGTACCGACGAGCGCGGCGGCGCCATCCTGCATCGCGGCGACGTCCAGGCTGCGATGGTACCAGCCGATGCGTCCCGCCGAGAGCGCGGGCCGGACGGGCCGCGCCGAGAGCAGGTAAGTGTATTCGCGCTCGCGGGCGTCGAAGCGCGCGTGGAATTCCGGTGCGACGGGCTGCGCCCACAGCACGGCGACGTCGTCGGGCAGGTTCGCGTTGACGCCCCGCACCCACGCCGTATCGCGACGTTGGGCATCGGCATCGAAGTGGACAACCTGCATCGTCGCGTGCACGCCGGCATCGGTGCGCCCGGCGGCGATTGTGCGGACCGGCGCATCGGCGATCTTCGCGAGCGCGCGCTCGAGCGCATCCTGCACGCCGCGGCCGCCCGGCTGCGATTGCCAGCCGGTGAAGCTGCGACCGCAATATTCCAGTCCCAACGCCACGCGCATGATGAAAACCCGGTACGGCCCTGCCGCAATATCGCACACGGTAAGGAAGCCGCGGAATGTGATATGCGCCCGAAAACAGCGCGGGCGGCGGTTGTCGCTCCGCCGCCCGCCGCCGCCGGTCAGGGTTGCGTCAGCCGAGCTTTGCGAGCAGCGCCTGAGCTTCGGATTTTTGCGTCTCGTCGCCCTCGTGCAGCACTTCCTGCAGGATCTCGCGCGCGCCCTCGACGTCGCCCATCTCCTGGTACGCCTTCGCGAGATCGAGCTTCGTCGCCGCGTCGTGCCACTGGCCATCGAGCGTCGACGGCGTCGGATCCTCGAACGGCTGGTTCTCCGGCGAGAACGAAAGGTCGAGCTTGTCGAGGTCGATCGCGGCCTGCGGCCGCGCAAGCGCCGGCGAAGGCTCGTCGTGCTTCATCTTCGGGGCCCCGCCCAGGTTTCCGGCCGTGTGCGGATCGAGGCGGAAATCGAGATCGTTCGACGTCGCAGAGATCGGCGGCGCGGCCGGTTTCGGCTTGTCGAGCGAGGGCGGCGTGTTGAGATGCTTCGCGGACTCCTCGAATTCACGCTCCGCCGCGTCGATGGCCTCGATCTGCTGCTGCGTCGTGTTGCCGGTGCGCGAGATTGAGACGTCCTCGTCGAAGCGGAAGTCGAGCGCATCGTCGCTTTCGACCTCCTTCGTGGCCGCCGCGGACGAGCCGCGGGCCCTCTCGACGGCCGCGGCGCCGGCCGCGGCCGCAATGCCCGTGCCGGCTGCCGCTGCGGCGGCCGCTGCCGCTGCGCCGCCTTCGCCGAACATCGGATTGTTGGGATCGAGCTGGCGGCCGAGCGTCACCGCCTTCTGCCAGGCTTCGCCCTTGCCCTGCGACACTGAGTAGAGCTCCGCCGCGACCGTCTCGAACGCGGACGGCTTGTTGTGCTGCGCGTGGATCTCCAGCAGCTTCAAGTAGATTTCCTGCCGCTGCGGATCCTTCTTGAGCGCATCCTTCAGGATCTCCTCGGCCTGCGCATCGCGCCCGTACGCGAGATAGACCTCGGCCTCGGCGATCGGATCCACTTCGTCGGTGTCGATGCTGCCGAGACCTTCGCGGCTGAAGTCGGTCGCGAGCGAATTCTCGCCCGTGTTGACGACGCCGCCGCCCGTCGAGCCGAACACGGTGTTGGTTTTGATGTCGGTGCCGCCGATGATGCTGTCCTCGAACTTGACCGTGCGGCGGCGACGTGCGGCGATCAGCGCAGCGATGCCCGCGAGGGCGGCGAACGCGCCGCCGCCGATCACCCAACCGGGCGTGCTACCGAAGAGATCGTCGAACAACGAAGTGGACTTCGCGGGCGCCTTCGTGTCCGTCTTCGGCGCGGCAGCCTTCGGAACGGCGGGCTTCGGCGACTCGACGGGCGCCGTGATACCCGCTTTGGATTCGGGCGCTTTGGTCTCGGGCGCCATCGCGACCTTGGGCGGCTCGGCCTTCGGGGGCTCCGTCTTCGGGGACTCCGTCTTCGGCGGCTCGGTCTTTGCCGGTTCCGTCGCCCTCGGCGGCTCGACCTTTGCGGGCTCCGGAGCCTTGAATACGGGCGGCGGTGCGGCAGGGGCCGGCGGAGGTGCCGTCGTGACTGCCGGCGGCGCCGCGGCGGTGCCCGGCGGCTGGCCGCCGCCCTTCAACGCGAGCGCGCGCTGCAGATCCTGCAGCGTCTTCTCGAGCTCGTTGATGCGCGTCTGCGCCTCGCGCAACGCCTTGTCGCGCGACACCATGTCTTCGGCGGCGGGACCCTTGCCCGGCGAAACCTTGAGCTGATCGCGTCCGGGTTGCGCGGCAGGCACCTTCTCTTCGACGGTCGTGCCGATCTTGCCGCCGGCAACGCGCGCGCCTGCGGCCTCGGAGGGCGGCGCCGCGCCGGCGACCTTGTCCTGGTAGCTGCGCCAATCCGCGGCCTGCATGCGGACGGTGCGCGTCGCTTCGTTGGCCGCGCTCCCCGTCGCCTGCTCGGCGCTCGGCACCGTGAGAATCGCGCCGGCGCGCAAGCGATTCATGTTGCCGCCGTCGAACGCGTTTGGATTCGCATTGAACAGTGCAACGAGCATTTGCTCGAGCGTGACGTTCGGCGGTTTGACCTCGCCAGCGATGCGCGACAACGTGTCGCCGCGTCGCACGTTGTAACTGCTGCCAGCTGACCCGACTGAGGAGCCAACTGCGGCGCCGCCCGCCGCTGCGCCGCCGGCTGATGCACCGCCCGCTGACGCACCCCCAGCGGGTGCGCCGCCCGCTGGGGCGGCGCCGGTTCGCGGAGCTGCCGTCGCGCCGGAAGCCGCCGCGGGTGCTGCGCCTGCGCGCGCTGGTGTCACAGGCTCGACCGCCGGTGCGGCGGGGGTTCCCGGCGGATCGAGCAGGAACGTGTAAGCGCGAACGACGCGACCCGACGCCCAGTTCACCTCGACCAGCAAATCCAGATACGGCTCGGACACGCCTGTCGGCGTCGTCACCCTCAGCTGGGCGCCACCGTTGGGCAGTCGCTCCACCGAGACGCGGGCGCGCGACAGCACGCCTTGATAGGTGAGGCCGTTCGAACGATAGAGCGACGAGTCGGCAACGCGCGCCGTGAGAGAACCGAGGTCCTCGTTGGCCAGGGACGTAAGCTCGATCTGCGCCGACAGCGGTTGACCCAGCGATGACTGAACCGTCATTCGCCCCAAGCCGACCGAACCCGCAATGCCCGGCAAGCCGAGCGCTGCTGCCAGCAAGGTCAGTGAAAGGATGGGTTTTGCTCGCATGCAGGTCCCTTCCGATATATTCGGATTCTGCAAGCTAACATAACATCATGGGTTTAGCGGTGCAAGCTAAACCTCGGTATTAGCTGAGTTTGCTCCGGTGCCGCTTCGGCGGCACTACATCCCCGCGTCACGCGTGCGGTCTATGGGCGCAATCCCTAGCCTTGCAGGTCGGTCCGGGCGCTAGATCTTGTATCGCACAACCTGGCGCCTCGGCATCGTGGCTAAACCCCTAGGCTGTTGCATTTCGTTCCGAACCGGCGTTTGCAGGCACCGGGCGATGCGGTCACGCCGCGCGTCAAACGTCATCAAACAGAGCCACTTCCACGGTACCGCGCACAGAACGCGGCAAAACCACCGCTCAGCGGCGCAGCAGAATGCGCATCATGCGCCGCAGCGGCTCCGCCGCGCCCCACAGAAGCTGATCGCCGACCGTGAACGCGCCGAGATACTCGCCGCCCATTGCGAGCTTGCGCAGGCGGCCGATGGGAACTTCCAGCGTTCCCGTCACCGCGGCGGGCGTCAGTCGCTTGACGCTCTCCGCCGGCGTGTTCGGGATCACGCGTACCCAGTCGTTGCCGCCGGCGATCATCGCTTCGATTTCCGGCAGCGGGATGTCGCGCGTCAGCTTGATCGTGAGCGCCTGGCTGTGACAGCGCATCGCGCCGATGCGCACGCAGATCGAATCCACCGGAATGGCCCGCTTACCCGTTCCCGGGCCGCGGCCAAGGATCTTGTTCGTCTCGACGCCGCCTTTCCACTCCTCGCGAGAGAGGCCGCCGC
>Ga0207701_10007011_pt1 | contig 11219 bp, 7 predicted proteins | sample KBSSwiSSwithPhiX_FD_184294 | JGI IMG/M metagenome (GOLD analysis project Ga0207701, IMG submission 184294) | Switchgrass rhizosphere bulk soil microbial communities from Kellogg Biological Station, Michigan, USA, with PhiX - S5 (SPAdes) (version 2) | ecosystem: Environmental > Terrestrial > Soil...
TTCAGCCTCGCCCAGGCGATCTGGGACGCCGCGCCCGCCGATCGGCGGCACGCCCTCGAGCTGGCGGCGGAGGCCCGCGACGGGTACGCGGCGATCCCGGACATGTCGCCACGACTGGCGCTGGTCGATCGCTGGCTGGCCGAACACACGACGAGGGCGTCCTCGTCGCACCGCGACCGGATGTGATCGCGCCCGGCGCGATCACGGCTTCGGGGCGGCGAGCTCCTCGTCGACGATCCGCTTGACCGTCGCGGCTTCCACCTTGCCCTTGTTCGCCTTCATGATCTCGCCGACGACGCGGCCGGCCTGCTTCGGATCCGACGCGCCGAGCCGGGCGACGGTCTCGCGCACGATCGTGCGGACCTCGTCGTCCGACGCCGTCTTGGGCAGGAACTGCAAGCAGAAACCGATCTCGAAGTCGATCTGGGCGATCGCTTCGGCGCCACGCTCGCCGACGGCCGCGTACTCTTCCCGCGACTTGCGCAGCTGCTTCTGATACGCCGCGATGACGTCGAGCCAGAGGTTGTCGTCGAGAGGGCCCTTGAAGCCCGCGGCGGTGCGCCGCTCCATGTGCTTGGTCTTGATCATGCGGATGCAGTCGGCCGTGCGTGCGTCTTTGGCGCGCATGGCCTCCTTCAAGCGGTCCTGGATGTCGGTCTCGACGGACATGGGAGGGGAACCGTACCCTCGAAGCCCCAGTCCCGCAACCGCCACGCCCTGTGAATGAGCGGCACGGTCCTGTCGGGCAAAATCAGTAAAGGTCGCGGTTTTCCGGCGATTCGGGTCGAGGTACGCTCGGCGTGCCGATTGCTATCATCTTGACGTGGAGTCATGCCTGGATTCACACAATCACGAGTTCCCGTCTCAGCCGCCGGTCGCGCGGCGTTTGCGGTCGTCGTGGGCGCCGGGCTGTCGCTTGCCGGACTGAAGGGGGTCGCGCAAGCGCAAGTGGAGGTCTCTGGCGCGGTGACGGTCGCAGGTCCGACCGCGCCCGGTGCGACCGCACCCGCTGCGATCCCGCCGCCGGCACCCGCACCGCCGGCACAGCCCGCGCCGCCGCCGCCACCACCGGCTGCCGCACCGCCACCTGCACCAGCGGCGCCGCCGGCGCAGGCCGCGCCCGCGCCCGCCGAAGAGAACTTGATCCCGCCGCAGGTGCAAGGCGCCGCCGTTCAGGTCGCAGGCGGCGGCTACTGCTACGGCGGTCCCCACCCCGCTCCCGGCGGCGGCTGGGAAGCCATCAACACGCCGCACACGCATAACTACGCCCCGTTCGATCTGCGGCTCTTCTCGCAGCACGAGGGTTGCTACTACTTCATCGGCGACCCGCGCGACTTCGGCTACACCGGGCAGGTCTACAACTATTACGGCGCGCATCCGGTCGCCGACGTCTATGGCGGCGGCTGGTGCTTCATGGTCGGGGGTCACTACCACTGGTGGCGGCCGTGGTCGGCCTACTTCACCGTCGTCGGTCCCTGGTTCTACTGGGGCGGCCCGTACGATCCGTTCTTCTGGTCCTACTGGCCGTACTACTCGTACTACTACCGTTCCTACTACCCGACGTACTACGCAGGCGGCCGCTACTTCCGCAACGGTTACCGCGTCGCGCCGCCCATCACGCGCGTTCCTCCGACCGGCTGGCGCGGTACACCGCCGGGTGGCCGGACCGGTCCGGCGACGGGCCCGGGTGGGTGGCGCGGCACGCCGCCAGCGACGCAGACGTCGCCCCTGCGCGCAGGTAGCCCCGCGGGCGGAGGCTGGCGGGGTGCGCCGGGCAGCGCGGCCCCCTCTTACGGCGCACCCGGTGGCGGGTACCGCGGAGGCGCACCGGCGCCCGGCCCTGGAGGCGGATACCACGGCGCGCCTGCCCCCTCGACGGGCGGCAGCTGGCGCGGCGGCGCGCCGAGCGGCGGTGGCTGGCACAGCGCGCCGCCCAGCGGCGGCGGCTGGCACGGTGGCGCGCCCAGCGGCGGCGGCTGGCACGGCGGCGCGCCCAGCGGCGGTGGCTGGCATGGCACGCCGAGCGGCGGTGGCTTCCACGGCGGCGGAGGTGGCGGTTTCCGCAGCGCACCGAGCGGCGGCGGCTTCCACGGCGGCGGCTTCCGCGGCGGCCGGCGCTAGTCCGCGCGCATTCTCCCGCTCAGTTGTTCCCGTGCGGGAAGAAGCTGTCGTCGTACGAGAACTGCATGTAGCGATCGAACGTGATCGCGAGGAACAGGTTCACGACGAACGACCACAGCACGAGGCCCTTGAATAGCTTCGTCAGCGGGCGGCTGCTGATCGCGAGCAGCACCACGAAGTAGACCAGGTAGTCGAGGCTGTAGCGGTAGCCGAACTGCACGTAGCCCGAGCTGTGATAGAGCAGCGACGGCAGCGCCGTCGTCAGGACGGTCAGCCACAACGCGCGGCGCAGCGGGTTGGGCGCCTGTGGCGCGACGGTGTACGCGAGGTTCGGCGTGGTCACCAGCATGCTCATCCCGTGCTGACTGACCTTCACGAACGGATAGTGCGTCATCACCTTTGGCAGCAAGATCAGCGCGGCGGCCAGGTTGCGCGACAGGAAGTGGTAGTTGAAGAGGCCGAAGCGGAACATCCGCTCCTGCCACATCACCGCAAGGAACTTGTGCCCGAACTCGAACGGGCTGCCGAAGCGAGCGGCGTTCAGGCCCATGAGGATGATCCCGACCATCACGATTGGCAGCGCGAACCGCGCCATCGGGTTGGTGAGGGCGCGCCAGCCTGCGCGCGTGCGCAGCACCTGCCAGCCGCCAATCGAGCGCACCAGCTCGAAGAAGAACAGCGGGTACACCAGCCACGGCGGCCGCGTCGCGAAGCCGAGCCCCACCAGCAGGCCCGCCAGCATCGGCCGCCGCGCGCCCAGCGACGCCCACACATATCCGATCGACAGCGTGACGGCGACGATCTGCGCGCTGAACCAGACCTGCCCCACGACCGAGCAGAAGTAATAGACGCTGCCGACGCCGAACAGCGCCGTCAGCCAGAGGTCGTCGACCTCGGTGCGCCGCGAGAGCCCGCGCGCCCGCAAGTGCCGCAGCAACAGGAAGAGCAGCATCGGGTTGAGGCCCGCCCACAACCCGTTGAACAGCACGTCGTTGAACGACAGCCCCCAGATCGCGACGAACGGCGCCATCAGCACCGCGGGGAACGGCGGAAACGACACGTACCGGATCGACGATCGCGACACGATGTCGCCGGCGGGGATCGTCTCGGGCGTGCCGCGCAGTGGGTAGAAACGGTCCACCGGCCCGCCGGTGCGGCTGCCGTAGATGCCGCGCACCTCGCGGCCGTCGCGCAGCTTCAGCACGTCGACCTTCGCCCAGTCGTTCTCGTTCGGCGGCTGGCCGGGCAGCGCGAGGCGCCCGTGCAGCCAGCCGTCCGCCAGGTAGACGTAGTGGTTGTACGGCGAGTGCCCGCCGAGCCGCCCGCCGGCCGTGCCCAGATAGGTCGCCGCGAACACGACGTAGACGATGGCGGCGCCGCGACGCCCGCGGAACAACCGCAGCCAGCGCGGCGCGGGCGCTTCGGCGGCGCGGTCGCCTGCGGGCGCGGCCGGCTCCGGCGCGGTCACGGCGCCCCTCGCCGGTACATCGTCACCAGCGGGACACCTTCGCGCTCGCGCACCATGAAGGGCTTCGTCGTTCCGTAGCTCTCCCAGAACCAGCCTTCGTAGATCGCCCAGTGCTTCTCGTAGAAGAGGATGCCGACCTGCGATCGGCGCAGGCCCTCCTCGCCGAATCCGGTGTCGCCGACCTCCGGCGCCAGCCGCCCGTCGCGCTTGTACATGTTGATCGCATCGTGGATGACGTCGTGCCAATACATCGCACGATTCGCGGGGGCATCGCGATTGATCACGTCCATCATCGGCAACACCGAGTAACCCCAGAACTGGCGGTTCATCCCCAGCGATGCGCCCCCGGCGAATCCGCCCGCCAGCAGGTTGTAGTGCGAGAGACCGTCGGGATGCGAGCGCCGCGTCTCCACGACGGCCGGCAAGCAGACCAGCGCCGCGAACGCGACGGGCGCCACCCGCGATACCCACGCGCGACCGGCGGGCAACACGCCCGCGAGCACCGGCAACAGGCGCGCGACGCCGATGCCGGCGAGCACCGCGAGGTACGGCATCGCCGTCATGAAGTGCTTCACACCGCCGAAGATCGGCGTGGACGGGACGGCGAGGACCGCGAGCGGGCCCAGCGTCTGCACCAGCATGAACGCGCCCGGCGCGCGATCGACGTCGGCGCCGGGGCGCAGCCAGCTCGGCCTGTCATCGCCGGCGACCGGGCCTTCGCTCGGTCCGCCGTCGACCACGGGCTGGCCGCGGCGGCGGCGCACCAGCACCACGATGCCGACCGCCGCCAGCGCCAGCGTCGTCACTGGAACCGTCAGCCCCGTCTCGACGAACGGCGCGGTCGACCGGATCAATTTCCGCGTGGTCGTCGTGGGCGGGTTATTCCAGTTGAGACCGAGGTACTCGAAGTTGTAGTGCTCGTGCTGCACGTGGCGGTTCACGTACGCGCGCGTGCGCGCGACGGGCGAGTTCCACAGCCACGGCCAGTGCGCGTAGAAGATGATCGGGCCCAGCACCAGCATCGCGACGAAGGCGAGCGGCGGCCGCGGGAAACGGCGCGCGCGCAAATCGCCCCGCCGCATCCAGAGGTAGTGCCCGACGAGAAAGATCGGCATCAGCCAGGCGTTGTGCTTCACGCCCAGCGAGATGCCGAACAGCACGCCGGCCGCGATGCCCCAGCGCGGGCTCCGCAGCGACTTCCAGTACGCGAAGCCGACCGCGAAGGCCATCGTCGTGATCGGCGCGTCGAAGCACGAGATCGGCGCGTGAAAGAAGTAGTGGGGCTGCGCCAGCGTCAGCACCGCCGCCGCCGCCGCGGGCGGGCGCGACAGCCACCCGCGCGCGAACCGATAGACCATCGCGACCAGCAGCCCCGCGAAGAGGATCGCCGGGAAGCGAAAGGCGGTCGATTCCCGCTCGAACAGGGGCAGCGTGATGTGGCGGCCCTTGATCGGGATGGGGTGCAGGCCGCGCGTCGGGCCGGTGCAGTGGCAGCGATGAAACGCCCGCCACGATAGCCCGTAGAGCGTCTTCATGATGACCGGGTGGTCCGGCGCGTTGTCGCTCCAGTAGCGGTCGATGGAGCCGGCGCTGAACGACTTCGTGAATTCGCCGTGGGCGATGTTCGACCCGAGCTCCTCGAACCAGCCCCAGTAACGTTCCCCGGCCCGGAAGTACTGGCCCTCGTCGCGCCCGAACCCCTGCCGGCCCTCGACGGCGAGCAACCAGGTCACCGTCGCGATGGCCAGCACGGCCGCGATGAGCCAGTCGCGGTCGATCCGGCGCGGATCCAGCTTTGGCAGCGCGAGCTTCACAGGCGCGCCTCCGCCGCGAGCGCGAACTGGCGCGACTGCGGCGCGGCCGACGTGATCTCGAAGCGCACCGCCGCGACCTGCCCGGCGCGCGCCGAGGTGTCGATCCGGCGCACCGCCCAGCCGTCGTCGTTGGCGGTCGTGAATGAAGCGGCCTCGGCGCCGCCCACGAACACGCGCAGGTCGACGGTGCCCGCGGCCGCCTTGCGCATCCAGACGTTCGACAACCCGGTCGCGACGACCAGCGTTCGCCCGAGGGGGACGTCTGGATATTCGACGACCATCGTTGCCTGGGGCGCGGGCGGCGCGAGCAGCGCCAGGCGGAGCCGCGTGTCCACCTCGACGATCTGGCGGCGCACGAAGTTGTCGCCCGCGCCCGGGCACTGGGCGCGATCGCCGAGCGGCGGGCAGTCGACGCTGGCACCGGCCGCGCCGCGCCGGCTGACGTGCGCGTCGGACCAGCGCGCGACGAAGTCGTAGCGCACCTGTTCCTCGGGCCGCTCGACGCGGCGGACGGTCAGCGCGCCGAAGCGGCGTTCCTCGGCGACGGCGCCACGCCCGGCGGCGGGGGCGTGCGCGCCGCGCTGGCTGACCTCCCACACGCGCGCGAAGCGCTCGTCGTCGAGCCGGCCCGCCACCTCGACCGGGATGAGGTCGCCGAGGTGCGTGCGAAGAATCGAATCAGACCACGCGGGCGCGGCGACGATCAGATCACCCGGCCGAAAGCCCGCCCGGATCGCGCCGGCGGCCGCGCGCCAGTCCGCGTCGGTGGGCGCGCGGTAAGGCGCGACGAGCGCCGACGCGGTCTCGACGAGCGCGAGCAGCGATACCGCCGCCAGGACAGCCAGCCCGGCGCGCGTGGTCAACCGCGACGGGGCGTTCTCCACAGCGGCGCCGAGACTATCATCGCGTGGGCGGAAGCGGGCTTTGCCCGCGCGAACCCTTCGCGGGGGGTGTGGGACCATCCGATCGCGTTACCGTGAACGAGAGCAGCCGGAGCCGATTGTTCCCATCGGCCAGCGACGCCGGCATGACCGGCATGCGCTCCGGCCCGCGGAAGGCCCCGATGTAGAGCGTGTACGTCCCCGCGGGCGTGCCGGCCGCGATCGGAATCCGCTGGTGATCGCGCAGCTCCTGCCCCGGACGCCAGCGCTCGAGCGGCATCAGACCCTCGACGGGGACATGGTCCAGGTTCCGGAAGCCCGCGGGACCCTCGAGGTGGAAGAACAGCCGCCACCCCGGCGGGACGGCCTTCCCGGCCGCGAAGTGATACGTGAGGTCCAGCGTGCCGCCCGCGGCAACCGCATCGCCGCTGGCGTCGTAGCCGCGCACCAGGATCGCGTCGCCCAGCGACGCCTGCACCGGATGCGTCGCAGGCGGCACCGCGGCGCCCGCCGGCGAGACCGCCTGGCGCAGCTTCTCCCCTGCCCCATCCGGCAGCGCCAGGCCCGCGACCATGCGCTTGAGGCCATGCGACAGCGCGGCGCACGAACGGCCCGCCGACGCGTCGGCCTGGTCGACCTGCCAGACGTCGTGGTCGTCGGCGGGATCGCGCGTGCGGTCGTAGCACTCCGTGGTGTCGCTGGGCACGGCGTTCCAGATCAGGTGTCGGGTGGTCGTCGCCAGCGCCCGCTTCTTCCCGCGCTCCGACGTCACCTCCTGGAACACGGCGCGCGTCTCGGTGTCCGGCGCAGCGGGCCCGGCCGCGTCGGGCAGCAGCGATCGGCCGATGAACGCCGGCTCCGCCTGCCCCCGCGCCAGGTTCACCAGCGTCGGCGCGATGTCGATGTGGCCGACGGGCACGCGCACGCGCCGGGGCGCGATGCCCGGCACGCGGACGATGAAGGGCACCTTGGTCTGCGCCGGATAAAGGTCGAAGCCGTGCTCGGTCACGCCGTGCTCGCCGAAACCCTCGCCGTGATCGCCGGTGAGGATCACCGCCGTGCGATCCCACAGCCCCGCCTTCCGGAGGTGCGCGATCAGCCGTCCCAGGTGCAGATCGGTGAAGCGAATCTCGCCGTCGTAACGATCGACGCGCGTCGACCCGAACGGCGGCACCTCGGCGTGCGTCTCGTACGAGAGGTGCGGGTCGTAGTAGTGGATCCACAGGAAGAACTTCCGATCGCGGTGCGCGTCGACGAACGCGATCGCGTCGTCGGTGACCTCGCGCGACGACGAGCCACGCGACTCCATGGGCCCGTTCACCGCGACGTGCAGCGCGGCGCGCTCGGCGTGGTACTCGTCCATGCCGCGTTCGAACCCGCGGTGATCACCGAGCGCGAAGTAATTGAAGCTGAACATCCCGCCCGTGAAGTAGCCGGCGTCGTGCAGGGCCTGCGCGGTGGTGCGCACGTCGGGCCCGAGGCGCGGCCACCAGATCGATTCGTCCCAGGTGATCGCCGACGGCCAGCGGCCCGCCGCGATCGCGGGCATCGAGTAGCGCGTCGACGGCGCGTGCGCCCAGCCGTTCTCGAACAGCGCGCCCTCTGCCGCCAGCGCGTCGATCACGGGCGAGGTCGGGCGCGCGTAGCCGTAGCAGCCGAGGTGGTCGGCCCGCAGCGTGTCGATCGTGATCAGCAAGAGGTCGAGGTTGGGCGGCACCGTGTCGGGCACGGCGGCCATCTGCGCCGGCGGCGGCAGCGGATCGGTCGCGTCCTCGCCGTCGCAGTCGGTGTCGACGCCGTCGCCTGGTACGTCGAGCGCGCCCGGATGGATCATCGGGTCGCGATCGTCGCAGTCGCCGCCTCCCAGCGCGCGCGCGTAGCCGTCGCCGTCGAAGTCCAGCAGCCGCCGCCCCGACTGCAGCGCCTCGGTCACGAACGCCGCGCGCGCCCCCGCGATCTTGCGCGCCGCCTCCAGCGGAGACAGTCGCAGGACGACCCCGATCGCCGCCAACCAGAACGCCACCACGACCGCCGCCACCCGATCGGGCCGATCGGGCACGCGGCCCCGCGTCGCCCAGGCGAGCACGAAGGCGACCGCCGCGATTGCGGCGCCGGTGGCGATCTCGGTCCACGGCGCGAAGCGCAGGTTGTCACCCCAGGCGCGCGCGATCGCGAAGGCGGCGACGCCGCCGTAGACGACGGCCGCCAGCGCCAGCGCGCGCCGCCAGCGGATCGGCAGCCGCACCTCCGCCAGCATCGCGATCGCCAGCGGCAGCAGCAGCGCCGGGACGGCCGCGGCGTACATCCGAAATGTCAGCTCGCGTCCGTTCAGCCAGCGCGTCTGCGACAGCGGCACGAAGATCGCGGCGCCCAGCACCGCTGCGGCGAGCGGCGACAGCAGCGCTGCGGCCGGTCCCGGTGGCGGCAGCGGCTGGGGCCGCGATCGGCCCGCGGCCAGGAGGCGCGCCACCGCCGGTGCGATCACCACGCCGCCGATCGCGACGCCCATCGCGGCCAGCGTGGTGAGACCAGCGGCCAGGAATCGGTTGTTGCGCTGGGCTGTCGCCGCCACCACCGCCGCCGCGGCAGCGGCCGCGCCCAGGCCGGCGACCAGGTAGGTCACGGCCCGCGCCCACCCGGGCGGGCGCACGGTGCGGCCCCACGCGACCGCGCGCGCGAGCAGCTCGACGGCGGCGCCCACGCCGACGCCCAGCACGGTGTCGACGGCGGCGACGAGGGCGGCGGTCGCCAGCGTCGTCCCCGCGCCCGCGCCGACCAGCAGCGCCGCACGCAGCCCGTCCACGAGGCCCACGAACGCGCCGGCCAGGCCACCCGCGAGCGCACCCGCACCGATGGTCAGTCGTTGCAGAGGCCGCTCACCCATGCGGCGTGGAAGCTACCACGCACGTCCGGCGCGATCGCTCTAACTCCTAGCGCGCGACGCACACCGGAAGCGCGAGCTTGAAGCCGCGCGGGACGCCGTTGTGGTAACCCCAGCCGACGATCATGCCGTGCGCGTTGACCGCGTTCGCCTGCACCAGCTGCCAGCCCAGCGCCGGATCCACCAGATCGCCGAGGCGCCGCATGCCGCCCAGGCCCGCCGAATAGACGAAGGCGTTGTTGTGGTCCGTGGCGTCCTCGGCCCAGCCCACGACGTCGCCGTAGCCGTCGACGCCCCAGGCGAAGCTGTTGCCGCCTCCAGCGATCGTGCCCAGGTCCAGGACCTTGCCGCTGGCCACGTCGACGCGGAAGGCGCGCTTGACGGCCCCGCGCAGGCCGTAGCCGACGATGAATGACTCGTTCACGTCGTTCGCCGCCTGGAGGATCCACCCCTGCGCGTCGAAGACGGCGTTCATGTCGCGCAGGCGCGGGTTCGCGTCGCGCGGGTCGTAGATGAACGCATGGCCGAGGTCACCGGCCGCGGCGCCCTCGAGCTGCGCGTTGCCGACGACGATGCCCGCCTCGCTGATCGCGCTGGCCGAGCTGCGCGATCCACCCAGCGTCCCCAGCGTGCGGAGCCCCGCGCCGGGCGTGTAGAGGAATGCCTGCCAGGTCGCCGGATCGCGCCCCGGCAGCAGCCCGACCACGTGCCCCTGCCCGTTCAGGTCCCACACCGAGCAGCTGGTCGTGCAGATCTCGGTGCGGCCGCCGGCCGCCGTGTAGCGATGCCCGAAGAAGACGCTGGTCCCGTCGGCGCGGTCAGCGTGCCCGCCGATCGAGCCGTCGGACGCGATCGCGCTGGCGTAGCTCTGCGCGCCGAAGCCAGCCAGCGCGCCCAGGTCCTGGACGCCGGTGGCGTCGGTGTAGCGGATGGCGTGCATGTCGCCGCTGGCGGTGGTCTCGCCGCCGACCGCGACGCCGTCGTCGTTGATGTCTTCGATGAAGACCTGCTTGCCGCCCAGCGACGGAATCTCGGCGATCTGGGCGCGCGCGTCACCGCGGACGAAGCCCAGCGTCCCGCAGCCCCGCAGCTCGCGCGCCGTCAGCTGCGTCGGAGGCGCGCCGTTACCGCCCCCGTGGTCATCGACGCAGGCGCCGCAGCCCATGCACGCCACAGACATCGCCACCGTCGCCGCAAACGAGAAGGACCTCATCCGAGGGCCCATACCCTACACCCAAACAAGGTTCGCGGGCTGCGCCAATGTATGCGCGCACCCACATTTTGAAACGCGCCGTGGCTGCCACATTCGTGGCGCGGGCGGCGCTTCGTTGCCTACTTCTTCGCGGGCGTCGCCGCCGGCTGCGAGTCGGCCGTCGACGGCTGGGCGAGCAGGTTGCCGTCGGGGGCGCGCTTCAGCACGACCACCGTTTGCAACGACTGCACCTCGTTCGATTCGCGCGCGAACACCTGGACCAGGTTGCTGCCCGCCCACAGCGGGATGTCCGCCTCGAAGTCCATCTTCGTGCGATCGCCCGCCAGCTTGTTGGGCAAGTAGAAGGCCTTCTTCACCGGGATCTTCGCGTTCCGGTTCCACACGCGCACGTAGACGTCGCGGACCAGGCGGTCATCCGACGCATGGCCCTTGATGTGGACGCTGTCGCCCACGACCACGGTCGGCGCGATCACCGACAGCAGCGGCGGCGTGACCTGCCACTCCGGCTTCAGCGCGCCGTGCGCGGTGCCGCCCCCCTTGGTGTCTGCGGTCGCGATGAACGCCGACCGGTTGGTGTCGACGTCGACGCGCGTGAACGCGCCCAGCGTGCCGCTGGTCTTGAACACCGTGCCCTTGGGCGCGCGGCCGACGACCAGCGAGCTGTCCGCCGCCGCCTCGCGCAGCGGCGCATCCTCGCGCGTGATCGTCGCGGTCCCCGAGGCGGTCTGGGGCGGCGGCCCCGGCGGCGCGACCTTGACCTTGATCTTGTCGGTCAGCGACTCGCCCAGCGTCGTGTCCGCTACCGCGAGATCCAGCGCGTACTCGTCACCCTTGAAGTCCG
>Ga0207701_10007014_pt1 | contig 11216 bp, 5 predicted proteins | sample KBSSwiSSwithPhiX_FD_184294 | JGI IMG/M metagenome (GOLD analysis project Ga0207701, IMG submission 184294) | Switchgrass rhizosphere bulk soil microbial communities from Kellogg Biological Station, Michigan, USA, with PhiX - S5 (SPAdes) (version 2) | ecosystem: Environmental > Terrestrial > Soil...
GGTCGAGTCGTTGGCGCTTTTGGTGTCCTTCTTCGGCGTGTCCTGTGTGGCGGACGCAGGCTCCTCCACAGGGGACACGGCAGGGGACGCTGCCGGCTGCGCCATGGCCGGCCTGGCGATCAAGGTCGCCGTAAACAGCAGAGCAATCAGGCGCATAGGAGGTAGGACGCCGTGCCTCAGGCCGCGGCCGTTCCGCCATCAAGAGTATCGCGGGTGCACGTCTTGCGCCATTGGCCTGCGTTCGTTTTCGAACAGGTGCACCTCGTGCGGCAGGAGCGTAGAATGCCGCTGGTAGGGGAGACGAGGATGCATCAAGTCCCGCGCGCGGATCAGATCGAGCTTGCCGACGCGATTGCCGAGGGCGCGAGACGTCGTCCCGCGCAGGCCTTCGGCGAGTACTTCTCGCACAAAGGCGGGTCGTGCGCGCTCGGCGCCGCCTACGAAGGCGCCTACGCGCTGCCGCAGGACGCCGGGTCGGTCCGGCCGCGGCTCGATCGGCTGTTCGACTGCCTCGAGAACGTGCGGCGCAAATGCCCGGTCGGCTGCAACAAGCGTCTGCCGCTCAACGCGATCATCCTGCATTTGAACGACGATCACCATTGGACGCGCGAGCAGATCGTCGAATGGCTGCGCAAGTGATTGCCTGAACTTCCCGACGTCGTTGTCTACCTCGAGGCGCTGACTCGCGAGATTGTCGGCCGGCGCCTCGAGCGCATCAAGCTCTCGAGTCCCTTCGTTCTCCGCTCCGTCGATCCTCCCATCACATCGCTCCACGGCCAGACAGTTCGCGGCGTTCGCCGGATCGGCAAGCGCATCGTCCTGGAGTTCGCCGACGATGTCTTCCTGGTGATTCACCTGATGATCGCCGGGCGGCTGCGCTGGCGGGCGCCGGGCCAGAAGCCCGGGATGGGGCCGAAGATGCTGCTGGCGTCGTTCGAGTTCGGCCACGGCACGCTCTTCTTCACCGAGGCCAGCTCGCAGAAGCGCGCGTCGATGCAGCTGGTTCGCGGCGAGCCGGCGCTCCGCGCGCTCGATCCGGGCGGGATCGAACCGCTCGATGCGACGCGCGAAGAATTTCACGAGGCGCTGACGCGCGAGAGCCATACGCTCAAGCGCGCCCTGACCGATCCGCATCTGTTCAGCGGCATCGGCAACGCCTACTCGGACGAGATCCTGCACGCGGCGCGGCTGTCGCCGATGAAGCTGTCGCGTTCGCTCACCGACGAGGAGTTCCTGCGGCTCTACGACGCGACGCGCACGACGCTGGTCGCCTGGGTCGATCGGCTGCGGACGGGCGTTTCCGGCGGCTTCCCCGAAAAGGTGACCGCGTTCCGCGACGAGATGGCCGTTCACGGCCGCTTCAAGCAGCCGTGTCCGGTGTGCGGGCTGCCCGTGCAACGGATCGTCTATGCGGCGAACGAATGCAATTACTGCGCGAGATGCCAGACCGGCGGCAAGCTGCTCGCCGACCGCTCGCTGTCGCGGCTGCTGAAGGACGACTGGCCCAAATCGATTGACGAGATGTAGAAGGGTCGAAGGCTGGAAGGTGGAAAGGCGGGAAGGGCCAGGGGGTGAAGGGCCAATGTGAAGCCGAAAATGTTGCAGGGACCGCCATTGGAGTCTTGCGCCTTCGCCTTGAATTCTTATCGCCTTCGCCTTGAACCTTCTCACCTTGGCCCTTCCCGCCCTTTAGCCTTTCCGCCTTCGTGCCTTGATCTCTCGTATCAATGAATATAGATTGATAGATATGCGTCAGGCCTCCGCGCTCTACCGTCTGCTGGGCGATGAAGCGCGGCTGCGCCTGTTGCGGGTCCTGTCGAGGGAACGCCTGAACGTCACCGAGCTCACCGGCGTCCTCGGCCTCGCCCAGTCCGGCGTCTCGCGCCATCTCGGGATGCTGAAGGACGCCGGGCTCGTCGGCGAGGAACGCGACGGCGGCTTCAGCTACTACCGCCTCGCGCCGACGCTCAACGGCGGCGACGACGCGCTGACCTCGATGCTGCGCGGGCAGTTCGAGGTCGCCGCCGCTGATCCGGCCGTGCGCGCCGACGAGGCGCGGCTGCAGGAAGTGCTCCGCCTCCGCAAGGAGAACTTCGACGCCCACGCCGGCCCCGACACGCGCGACGCGCGGCAACTCGTGCCGGGCCGCAGCTGGGCGGCCTGGTCGCGCGCCCTTGGCCTGCTGATGCCGCGGGTGAAAGTCGCCGACCTCGGATGCGGAGAAGGCTACCTGACGATGGAAGCCGCCCGATGGGCGTCGCGCGTCGTCGCCGTCGACCGCTCGGCGTCGGTGCTGAAACGCGCCCGGGCGCTCGCGCAGCGGCGCCGGGTGTCGAATGTGATCTGGAAGAAAGGCGAGCTCGAGCAGTTGCCGATCCGCGACGGGGCGGTTGACGTCGCGATGTTGTCGCAGGCGCTGCACCACGCGCACGACCCGTCGCGCGCCGTCGCCGAGGCGTCGCGGATCACCGCGCCCGGCGGCCGCGTGCTGCTGCTCGATCTGCGCGCACACCAGGAAGAATGGGTCCGCGCCAAGCTCGGCGATCGGCGCCTCGGCTTCGACGACGAGGAGCTGCGGCGGATGTTGACGGCGGCGGGACTTGCCGACGTGAAGGTCGGCGTCGGCGCCCGCAAGGCCGGCGACCCGTTCACCGTGCTGATCGCGGCGGGACGGAAGGCCGCGCCGAAGGCGGCGAAAAACGCACGCACGACAAAAGGGAAGCGGAGCACCGATGAAGCCTGATGTTCGACACCAGCTCGAAGCGCTGCTGGCCACGCGGATCCTCGTGCTCGACGGCGCGATGGGAACGATGATTCAGCGCCACGCGCTCACCGAAACCGACTTCCGCGGCGACCGCTTCAGTGCGCATCCGCGCGAGCTGCGCGGCAACAACGACCTGCTGACGCTGACGCGGCCCGACATCATCAGCGAGATTCATCATCAATATCTCGAGGCCGGCAGCGACATCATCGAGACCAACACCTTCAGCAGCACCGCGATTGCCCAGGCCGACTACGGCATGCAGCCGATCGTCTACGAGCTGAACCGCGAAGGCGCGCGGCTGGCGAAGGCTGCCTGCGAGGAGTGGACGGCGCGGACGCCGGACCGCCCGCGCTTTGCCGCCGGCTCGATGGGGCCGACCAACCGCATCCTGTCGCTGTCGCCCGACGTCAACAACCCGGCGTTCCGGGCGATGACCTTCGACGAGCTGCGCGAGGCATACAAAGAGCAGGCGCGCGGGCTCATCGACGGCGGCTGCGATGTGCTGCTGCTCGAGACCATCGTCGATACGCTCAACGCAAAAGCCGGCATCGTCGCGATCGAAGAGGCGTTCGAGGAAACCGGCGTCCGACTGCCGCTGATGATTTCCGCGACGATCACCGACCGCAGCGGCCGGACGCTGTCGGGGCAGACGATCGACGCCTTCTGGGTGTCGATCGCGCATGCGCGGCCGTTCAGCGTCGGCATCAACTGCGCGCTCGGCGCGCGCGACATGCGCCCGTACCTCGCCGAGCTGGCGCGGATTGCAACCTGCTACGTCAGCTGCTATCCGAATGCGGGGCTGCCGAACGCGTTCGGCCAGTACGACGAGCGCCCCGCCGACACCGGCGGCTATCTGCACGAGTTTGCGACCGCCGGCTTCGTCAACATCGTCGGCGGGTGCTGCGGGACGACGCCGGATCACATCGGGCAGATCGCGCGGCGGGTGGACGGGTTGCCGCCGCGCGGAATTAAGAATTTGGAATTGGGAATTAAGAATTCGTACACGGAGTTCTCCGGGCTCGAAACGCTCACTATCAGGCCGGATTCCAATTTCCAGATGATCGGGGAGCGCACCAACGTGACCGGCTCGCTGCGCTTCGCGCGGCTGATCAAGGCCGGCGACTATGCATCGGCGGCGCAGGTTGCGCTCGACCAAGTGCGCGGTGGCGCCAACCTCGTCGACGTCAACATGGACGAGGGGATGCTCGACTCGGAGCAGGCGATGACCGACTTCCTCAATTACATCGCCACCGAGCCCGACATCGCGCGCGTGCCGGTTGTCATCGACAGCTCGAAATGGTCGGTGATCCTGGCCGGCTTGAAGTGCGTCCAGGGCAAGCCGGTCGTCAACTCGATCAGCCTCAAGGAAGGCGAGGCGGACTTCCTCGCGAAGGCGGCCCTGGTGCGGCGCTACGGCGCCGGCGTCGTCGTGATGGCGTTCGACGAGCGTGGGCAGGCGGACACGATCGAGCGGAAGGTCGAGATCTGCAGCCGCGCCTACAAGCTCCTGACCGAGCGCGCCGGCTTCGAACCCTCCGACATCATCTTCGACCCGAACATCCTCGCGATCGCGACCGGGCTCGAGGAGCACAACGCCTACGCGATCAACTTCATCGAGGCGGCGAGGCTGATCAAGGCGGCGTGCCCCGGGGTCAAGATCAGCGGCGGCATCAGCAACCTGTCGTTTTCCTTCCGCGGCAACGACATCGTCCGCGAGGCGATTCACTCGGCATTCCTCTACCACGCGATCAAGGCCGGCCTCGACATGGGCATCGTCAACGCCGGCCAGCTTGCCGTCTACGAGGACATCCCGAAGGATCTGCTCGAGCACGTCGAGGACATCATTTTCAACCGGCGCCCCGACGCGACCGAGCGGATGGTCGAGTTCGCGGCGACGGTCAAGGGTGAAGGCAAGAAGCGCGAGCAGGACACCGCGTGGCGTGATGCCACGGTCGAGGCGCGGCTGTCGCACGCGCTCGTCCATGGGGTCGTCGACTTCATCGAGGTCGACGTCGAGGAGGCGCGGCAGAAGTACGCGCGTCCGCTGGAAATCATCGAAGGGCCGCTGATGGACGGCATGAAAGTCGTCGGCGATCTCTTCGGCGCCGGCAAGATGTTCCTGCCGCAGGTGGTGAAGAGCGCGCGGGCGATGAAGAGGGCGGTCGCCTATCTCGAACCGTTCATGGCCGCCGAACGCGATGCACGGGCGGCAGCCGGCGGCGCCGCCGAGTCGGCGTCGAAAGGCAAGATCGTGCTCGCCACCGTCAAGGGCGACGTTCACGACATCGGCAAGAACATCGTCGGCGTGGTGCTCGGGTGCAACAGCTACGAGGTGGTCGATCTCGGGGTGATGGTGCCCGCCGACAAGATCCTGAAGACCGCGGTCGACGAGGGGGCGGACCTCATCGGCCTGAGCGGGCTGATCACGCCGTCGCTCGACGAGATGGTGTTCGTCGCCAAGGAAATGGAGCGCCGCGGCATCCACCTGCCGCTGCTCATCGGTGGCGCGACGACCAGCCGGCAGCATACGGCGGTCAAGATCGCGCCCGAATACCGCGACGCCACCGTCCACGTGCTCGACGCCTCGCGCGTCGTGGACGTCGTCTCGAGCCTGATGAGCGCGGAGCGGCGCGCGGCGTTCGAGCAGGGCAACCGCGAGCTGCAGACGAAGCTCCGCGAGCAGCACAGCGCGCGCCGCGAGCGGCCGCTCCTCGACTATCAGGCCGCGCTCGCCAACCGTGTCGCCGTCGACTGGGAGCACGAGCCGCTCCCCGAGCCGGCGTTCCTCGGGCGGCGCGTGCTGGCGGAGGTACCGCTCGACACCTTGATTCCGTACATCGACTGGACGTTCTTCTTCTCGGCGTGGGAGCTGAAGGGACGCTTTCCGGCGATTCTCGAGCATCCGCAGTACGGCAAGGCGGCGCGCGATCTGTACGACAACGCCAGGGTTCTGCTCGATCGGATCATGCGCGAGCGGCTGGTGACGGCCAGCGGCGTCTATGGCTTCTGGCCCTCGGCCAGCGAAGGGGACGACATCGTCGTCTATCGCGACCGTGAACATACCGGCGAGCTCGTGCGCTTCAACCTGCTGCGGCAGCAGGAGGCGATCGCCGACGGCAAGCCGAACCTGTCGCTCGCAGACTTCATTGCGCCGCGCGGGCTCCCTGGGCGCACCGACTACCTGGGCGCCTTCGCGGTGACGGCCGGCCTCGGCGTCGACGATCTGGTTCGCGGCTTCGAACGCGATCTCGACGACTACAACGCGATCCTGGTCAAGGCGATCGCCGATCGCTTGGCCGAGGCGTTCGCCGCGTACCTGCACCATCAGTCGCGCAAGGACTGGGGCATCGATCAGCCGGTGAGGACAGAGGAGCTGATCCAGGAAGCCCATCGCGGCATCCGGCCGGCGTTCGGCTACCCGGCGTGCCCCGATCACAGCGAGAAGTTCAAGCTGTTCGAGTTGCTCGGCGCGGGTGATGTCGGGATGGCGCTGACCGAGAACGCCGCGATGATGCCAGCAGCGAGCGTCAGCGGCTTGTACTTCGCGCACCCGCAGGCGCGCTACTTCACCGTCGGGCGGCTCGGCGAAGATCAGATCGCGAACTATGCGCGCCGAAAGGGGCAGTCAATTGATGAGGTCGAACGGTGGCTTACGCCGAATCTCTCGTACGAGCCAGCCCGCTGCTAACCGCCTAAAAGCACTATAAGTACGTTATTAAGACTCTTTAGGCTTTAAATGACCTCATATGGTATTCTGATCTCGGCCTCGTGTAACTTTCCGGCCTGAGAGCAGAAGCCTAACGTGTTGATCGGTCGAATCTTAACGACAAATTCTGGCAACCCCCCAACCTCTTCCATCTGGTGTCGCGGCCTGCTGGTGGCTGCACTCATCGTTGCCACGGCTTCATTCAGTTTTGCCGGCCAGGCTCGCCGCTTTTCGAATCTCGACCGCGAGCTCAACCGCCGCGCCGCTTCCGCCCGGACAAAACAACTCTCGAGCGTGATCGTGCGCGTGAAAGGTGCTGAACTTCCGGCGCCGCTTCGCAAGTACGCACGTCCCGGCAAGCTCGATCTCGTCAACGGCTATCTACTGGACGTTCCCGACGCCGAACTGCACGTTGTCGCGAGCAATTCCGCGGTCGCGTTTGCCAGCGTCAACGGTGTCGTACAGGCCTTCAACTTCCGCACGAGCGTGCAGAGCGGCGCCTTCTTCGCCCGGCAGATGATGGGTCTGACCGGCGCTGGCGTTAGCGTCGCGGTGCTAGATTCGGGCATTGCCCCTGTTGACGACTTCAACAGGTGGCACGGATTCGGTCGAATGCCTGGAGTAAGCCGTGTCACGTTTTTCAAGGATTTTCTCATCCCGAATCCGGGGCTCGGCAAAACCGACGCGAGCTGCGCGTCCCCCTGTGATCCGAACGGACACGGAACGCATGTCGCTGGCACCATCGCCGGCAGCGGATTCGATTCGTTTGGCGAGAAATCGGGCATTGCCCCTGAAGCGTCCCTGATCGCGCTGCGCGTGCTCGGACGCGACGGCAGCGGTTCGCTCGCCGGCGTGCTCAACGCGCTGGAGTGGGTGCGTGCGAACGCCAGGGCGCGCAACATCCGAGTGGTGAACCTCTCGTTCGGGATGGTGCCGACCAGCAGCCTCCCGGAAGACGGCTCGATCGCGGCGCTGCTCGACGAGGATCCGCTGGCGGTGGCCACCAAGGCGCTCGTGGACGCCGGCATCTTCGTCGTCGGCGCAGGCGGGAATTTCGGGCAGATCGCGTGTGCCGGACTGCCCAACCGCCCGACGCCCGATCCGGCGACCGGGAAATGCGACGTCTGGGGCGGTATCACCGCGCCCGGCACCTATCCGTGGGTCTTTACCGCCGGCGCCAACAGCTCCAAAGGCACATTCGGCCGCGACGATGACGCGCGTGCGGCGTTCAGCTCACGGGGACCGGCGTTTCCGCTGCAGAACGCGAAGCCGGACCTTCTCGCCGGCGCGGTGGGCATCGAATCGGCGGCGGCGCCAGGCAGCGCGCTCTATCAGAGCGCGTCGCGGCTCGGGTTCCTGATCCCCGGCGCGTTCCCGATGGCGACGCTGCCCTACATGGCGCTGAGCGGCACGAGCCAGGCGACAGCGGTGGTCAGCGGCGTCGCCGCGCTGATGCTGCAGGCGAACCCCCGGCTGACGCCGAACTTGATGAAGGCGATCCTGCAGTTCACCGCCGAGGATCGCGTCGGCTCGAACGCGCTCGAGGACGGCGCCGGCTTCCTGAACGCGCTCGGCGCGGTGCGCCTCTCCCGCTTCTACGCCACCGCACGCAGAGGTCAGCGCGTGCCGATGCAGCCGATCTGGAGCAAGCACTTCATCTGGGGCAACCACGAGATGTCGGGCGGCATCATGCTACCGGGTGCGAACGCGTGGCAGCTCGGCGTCGTGTGGGGTACACCGCGTGTCAACGGGAACACCGGCGACAACGTTGTGTGGGGCACGGCGTGCGGCCTCGGCGACTGCGGTGACAACATCGTCTGGGGTACATCCAGCGGCGACAACATCGTCTGGGGCACCTCCGATGGCGACAACGTTGTCTGGGGCACCACGGGAAGTGGCGATAACGTCGTGTGGGGCACGTCTGCCGACGGCGACAACGTGGTGTGGGGAACCGACTGCGGCGGCCAGGACTGCGGCGGCAACGTCGTCTGGGGGACTGCGGCGTCGGGCGACAACGTCGTGTGGGGCACGGCCAGCGCCGGCGACAACGTGGTCTGGGGGACGTCGGCGAGCGGCGATAACGTCGTCTGGGGCACGAACAGCGACGGCGACAACATCGTCTGGGGCACTTCCTACGGCGGCGACAACGTGGTCTGGGGCACGGCTGCCGACGGCGACAACGTGGTGTGGGGCACCGTCAACGCTGATGCCGGCAGCGTCTGGGACACGGCCGCTGACGGCGATAACGTGGTCTGGGGCACTGACGGCGACAACGTTGTGTGGGGGACAGACGGCGACAACGTCGTCTGGGGGACGGGCCGGCTGCGCGAGCCGCTCTCGCAGACCGATTGGTACCGGCTCTTCCTGCACCGTCGATTCTCGATGTGGTGGGTCGCCAACGAGTTCGGCGATCGGTTCGTTTCGCGGAATGGCCGCGTGGTGTTCAGGCCGCTGAAGATCCTGAAGCGGCGCTTGCGTTAGTCCGACTCCGAGGCGGGCGCGCTCTCCGCAGCCTGCAGCAATCCATCCCGACCACAGGCCGGCGCGGTTTCCTCGCGCCGGTCATTTCATCATCGGACCAGCCGCCGGCGTGCCATTAGGCGCATTCGATACGACAATTACATCATTTATAAAGACTTTAAACGACAATAAAAGACTTATGACACTTCAAAGTGCTCTATTTTGACAATCGTGACTCTAAATGGAGCAATAACATATAACCCTAAATGGATAAGTATTTTAGGGTGACTTTATGGTACCAACCAAAACAGCATGTATCGGAATAGCACAGGACGCCGACTTCCTGACAGCTCGGTTCAATTACTGTAAGTTATTATTTTAAAGAGTGTTATGCCGATAATAGATACCGTGGTTCAGTTGGTCGTACTTTTGCTCTCTTTAAGCACGCTATGATTCTGTTTAACTCCAACCAGGCACCTCGACGGAAAGCCGTCTGGGGGCCGAAACGCACCGTCGCAATCGGCGTCGGGCTTCTTCTCCTCGCGATGGCCCCACAGGCCGACGCTGAGGGGCGGCACCGCCGTTCCGGCGAACGTAAACAGTCGGGCGTGCGCAGCGCGCGCGTCAAGGACTATCGCATCGACGACGAGCTCTCGAAGCGGGCGAACGATCGCGCCCGCAGCACCGCCACGACGCGCGTCATCGTGACGCTCGTGCCGGGCGGCAAGCTGCCCAAGGACGTGAAGCGCTACCTGCGGCGCGTCGGCACGGTCGAGACGCTCGACCTGATCAACGCGATGGTGCTCGACCTGCCGAACGGGCTGGTGAAGCAGCTGGCGGCGAGCCCCGCGGTGGCCCGCATCCAGTACGACCGGCCGATCGCGTCCCACAACTACCGCACCACGGTCACCGTCGGCTCGCGCAGCGTGCAGGAGTATTACGGCTACAACGGCGCCGGCATCGGCGTCGCGGTGATCGACTCGGGCATCTCGAGCTGGCACGACGACTTCACCAACAAGACCGCGAAGCTGTTCCCGTATGGCAACCAGCGCGTGGCCAAGTTCGTGGACTTCGTCAACGGCCGCTCGCTGCCCTATGACGACAACGGCCACGGCACGCACGTCTCGGGCATCATCGCCGGCAACGGCCAGGACTCGCCGAACAGCGAGAAGCAGGGCGTCGCGCCGGGGGCGTCGATCATCTCGCTGAAGGTGCTCGACCAGAACGGCCAGGGCACGATCAGCAACATCATCGCGGCGCTCGGCTGGATCAAGACCAACGCGAAGACCTACAACATCCGCGTCGTCAACATGTCGGTGGGCGCGGCCATCCGCGAATCCTACTGGACCGACCCGCTGACCCTCGCGGTGAAAGCGGTGACCGACCAGGGCATCACCGTGGTGACCGCGGCCGGCAACATGGGCAAGAACGCGCAGGGCGAACGGCAGTACGGCGGGATCACGGCGCCGGGCAACGCGCCCTGGGTGCTGACCGTCGGCGCCTCGAGCACCAACGGCACGTTGACGCGCAGCGACGACACGATGGCGGGCTTCAGCTCGTCGGGGCCGACCTTCATCGACTTCGACTCGAAGCCGGACCTGGTCGCGCCGGGGCAGGGCACGATCTCGCTGGCCGCGCCGGGCAGCACGTTCTACATCACCAAGACCGCCTACCTGCTGACCGGCAAGCTCGGGCTCAACCTCGGCACCAAGCCGTATCTGACGCTGAGCGGCACCAGCATGGCGGCGCCGGTGGTCGCGGGCACGGTCGCGCTGATGCTGCAGGCGAACCCGAACCTGACGCCGAACCTGATCAAGGCGATCCTGCAGTACACCGCGCAGAAGTATCCGGGCTACAGCCCGCTGCGCCAGGGCGGCGGCTTCCTCAACACGCTCGGCGCCGTGCGCCTGGCGATGTTCTACCAGTACGGCAAGCCGGGCGACCCCCTGCCGGTGCAGTCGGTGTGGAGCCGCCGGATCATCTGGGGCAACCATCGGCTGAAGGGCGGCGTGATTTCGCCGACCGCCAACGCCTGGGGCACCAACGTCGTGTGGGGCGTGGCCAAGACGCAGGGCATGACGGGCGACAACGTCGTGTGGGGCACGGCCTACGCTGGCGACAACGTGGTCTGGGGCACGTCGGCGGGCGACAACGTCGTCTGGGGCACGGCCGGCGGCGACAACGTCGTCTGGGGCACCTCGTTCAACGGCGACAACGTGGTCTGGGGCACGGCCTACGGCGGCGACAACGTCGTGTGGGGCACCGATTGCGGCGGCGCCGACTGCG
>Ga0207701_10007016_pt1 | contig 11212 bp, 8 predicted proteins | sample KBSSwiSSwithPhiX_FD_184294 | JGI IMG/M metagenome (GOLD analysis project Ga0207701, IMG submission 184294) | Switchgrass rhizosphere bulk soil microbial communities from Kellogg Biological Station, Michigan, USA, with PhiX - S5 (SPAdes) (version 2) | ecosystem: Environmental > Terrestrial > Soil...
GACGCTGCGAAGTCGCAAACAGCCTATTCGCAGCAGGACGCGGCCAATGCCCTCCGCAAGCTAGACGTTGGCGAAATCGAAAAGATGCTCGCCTCTGGCTGGAATCCCAATGCCACCTTCGACAAGGATGGCACGGATTCGATGGGCTACCTGCTCAACATGTGCGAATGGGACCCGGCCCACGATCAGCGCAAGCTGATGCTCATGGGCCGCACGCTTTTGGAAGGCGGCCTCGATATCCAGCACCGCAATTTCTGGGGCGATACGGCTTACAGCATTGCCAAAGCCAAGCGCTATTGCGGCCCCGATCATCCTGTGACGAAAATGCTGAAGGCGCTGTGCTACAACGGGCTCGGCGCGCCGGGCGACCGCTGCCTTGCAGCTTATGAACTCTCGCCAGCCCAGCGGAAAGCGCAGGGACTTCCGTCCGTCTAATGCTTATCGCTGAACTTCCCGAACCGGGGAAGCAAAGCGCACGCGCGCAGAGATCGACATTCCCCGGGCTCTAGTGCGCCTTGTCTGTCTTTGATCAAGTCATTGAAAAAATGGTGGACGCACTAGGGCTCGAACCTAGGACCCGCTGATTAAGAGTCAGCTGCTCTACCAACTGAGCTATGCGTCCACTGCCTGTCAGGCGATGCGCCGGCACTCAAAGTGCCGTCATGCGCGCCGCGCCGGTAGCAAATGCAAATCTAGGGCGCAACCGCTGACCTCAATAAAATGCCCTGATCGATCAATCGCGCAGCTGCATGCCGATGGATTCATCGAAATGCGTGGCCATCTGCCGCCGCGCCTCCTCGGGCTCGCCGTCGGCGATCGCCTGCGCAAGGTCGCGGTGACAGGCAAGGATGTTCCGCCGCTCCTCCGCGGTCTGCCGGGTACGCCAGGCGCGCGGCACCGCGACCCGCATCAGCGGCTCGAACGACTTCACAATCTGGTGGAACAGCTCGTTACCGCTCGCCTCGGCGATGGCGAGGTGAAAGGCGATATCGTCCTCGGTCGTCTGTTCGTGCGGCTGGTCGTCGCGCGACATATTGGCCGCCAAAGCGACGATATCGGCCGCCTGGTGCGGCGTCCGGTTCTGCGCAGCCAGCATGGCGGTGCGCATCTCGATCGTGCGGCGGACCTCCCAAACGTCGGTCGTGCGGATTTGCGCGGTGGAGATCGCCTGCTCCAGCGATTCCGCGATGACGGATCCGTCCAGAGCGCCAACCCGCGCGCGGCGGCCATTGGCGACGTCGATCAATTTAAGGGCTGCGAGCGCTCCAAACGCCTCCCGCATCACCGCCCGGCTGACGCCCAGTTGCTCGGCAAACTTGCCTTCACTCGGCAAGGTGTCGCCGACGTGCAGGCCCTCGTCGCGGATATGCGACTTCACGGCGGTCATCGCGGTCTGGACCAGCGACTTGCCGGAAGCTGCCTGCGCTAGAACGTGGGCCATCTTAATGAGTCATCCTTGAAGCGCGCAGGTCGCTCGGCGAGACGCCGAAGCGGCGCCCGAACGCGCGCGTAAAACTGGCATTGTTCGAATAGCCGCTGCGATACCCGATTACCCCGACGGGAAGGTCGGTCGACAGCAGCTGCCGCCGCGCCTCCGCCAGCCGCCTCTCGGCGATCGCTTCGGTCACCGAGCATTGGTAGAGTTCGCGGAAGCCGCGGGTGAGCTTGGTGCGGTTGAGGCCGCATTGCCGCGCAATCTGCGCCAACGTCAGCTTTTCAGACCATTGCTCGTCGATGATCTTCTTGGCGACTACCAGGCGGCGGCCGTCGTGATGCTTCAGGCTGCCGTTGGACTGCGCCGGCACCAGCACGTCGCCCTGCAGGCCCGCAACCAGGTCGCAAAGCAATTCGATGCTCTTGGCCAGGCGATAGGTGACAGCAGCTCCCTCGCCGCGCTCACATTCCAGCAATTGGTTAGCGACGCTCGCGAGCGATTCCGTCAGGTAGAAGGACTTGCCGTCCATCATCTCGGGCGACCAATCGAACAGGCGATCCAGCGCCTGACGCTGCACCACGAGACCGATCCTGGGAGCGGCTGACGGCATCTCCCCCCACGCAACAGCGGCTTGATCCTTGTGAACCGTAGTCCGCGCGGACTGGTCGAGTTCGATGACCAAAGCGGCGCAGTTCTCGGGCAGGTCGACACCCTCCAGGTCGCCTGCGCCGATCAACGTGACCATTTCATGCGAGACAAGAATTGCTTCGATCGGTCGAGGCATGCACTCGCTCTCCTGCGGTCTCAAGTCACTATAACCTATCTGATAGCCAGTCAATACCTATCTGAAAGCATGTTGTTCGCCAGGAGCAGCGCCCCCAGCGGCCCGGCGTCGCTCCCAAGTGCTGCTTTTGAAACCGGTGCTGTGTCCGCAATGAAGGGCGGAAAGCCGTTGACCTTGCGAGCTGTCGCCACCGCGATTCGGCCGACCAACTCCGGGCGGCTGACCATCACTCCGCCACCGATGACGATCCGCTCAGTCGCCAGCGTCGTGAACAGATTGGCGCAGCCCTCGGCCAAGGCATCGACCACGCTGTCCCACAGCGGATGATCGGCCGGGATGCTGCTCCCGCCGATCCCGGCCCTCGCGACCAGCGATGGCCCGGATGCCAGCCCAGCCAGGCAGTCCCCATGATACTCACAGACCCCGGCGAAATCGTCTCCCGGCGGCCGCCGCACCCGCATATGACCCGCCTCCGGATGCATCTGGCCGGTCACCAGCTTTCCGCCGGTTATGATGCCGATGCCAATTCCGGTGCCGACAGTGATGTAGCAATGGTCGCTGCAGCCTTTGGCGGCCCCCCACTCCCCTTCCGCCAGCGCGGCGGCGTTGACGTCCAGGTCAATTGTGGACGGGCCCGCAATCGCGCCGCTCAGCGCGCCGAGGACGTCGGCGCCGGTCCACCCGGGCTTGGGAGTTACCAGCATTCGTCCGTATAGAGCCTGGCCGGGAATAAGCCCGACCGGCCCAAAGGCGGCGATACCCAGCGAATCGATTGGCTGCTGCTTGTTCCACTGTTCCAAGCACAACCGCAGCCCGGCCAGCGTCGCCTCGCCGTCAGTCGTCGGGATCTGATAACGATCGACGATCTCGCAGCCATCGCCAAGCACGGCGATCGCTTTTGTCCCGCCGAGCTCGATCCCCGCAAGCCGAGGGTGCGTCATGTCAGTCCTCGTGATCGAGTGCGTCGAGAGGAGCGTGCCGCACGGCGAGGATGAAGCCAAGCACCGAAACCAGACCGACCGCGACGCCGACGATTGCCAAAGCCTTGCCAAGGCTGGCTTCGCCGCCGAGCAGGCCGCTGATCACCGTCACCAGCGTCGGCGCGATGCCAAAACCGATGAGGCCGGCGATCGAGATGAAGGCACCGATCGACAGGCCTCGCAGTTCGTTGGGCAATAGGACGGTCAACGCTACCGAGGTGATGAGGCCGGTAACCGTGCCAGCGAGGATCAGCATGAAGATCATGACCCCGAAGCCGGTTACACCCGGCATGATCGGGAACAGAGCCGCCGGAACGCCGACGACGGCTGCCGCAACGGCGCCGTAAAGCAGCGCGCCACGCTTACCGGACTTCTTGCCCCAGTCGGCGGCGAGGCCGCCGATGATCGCTCCCAGGATACCGGTGACGAAGATGATCGCGCCAAGCCAGCTGCCGAATTCATCCGGTTTGAGGCCGTAGCTGCGTTCGAGGACGGGAGATGCCCAGATGCCCGCCGCCGCATCCGCCATGACGACACTCGTCTGGCCGACGAACAAGGGCAGCAGGAACGAACGCCGCTCCCAAAGCTCGCCCATGACCACCCTGAACGGGGCGTTTGGCGAATCCTCGACTTCGTGACGTTCGGGTTCGCGCAGCATGAACAGGGGCAAGGTCAGGATGGCGCTGGCGATGGCAAGCACCCACTGGGAGCTGCGCCACGGCGCGATGTCGCCGAACCAGTGCGGCGCATCCACCTTGCCGAACAGGCCGAGCAAGGCACCGGCGAGCGCAAAGCCGGCGGCAATACCGAGCTGCTTGCCGAGCGTACTGATGAGCATCGCCCTGCCCCGCTGGTGTGGCAGGCACATGTCGGCGGCAAGCGACAGGACGGCAGTGAGTGCACCGGTGGTGCCGATGCCCGTCAGCATGCGTCCGACAAACAGCGAGGGCACGTTCGGCGCTGCGGCAGTTAGTGCCGTTCCGAGCGTCCAGGTGATCGCCATAATGATCAGCAGCCGGACGCGATCGCCGCGGTCGACCCAGATGCCGATCGGGATTGAGAAGAGCACAAGCGGCAGGGCGGCGGCCACACCCTGGACGGTCCCTAGCGCGACGTCGGACAGGCCCATCTCGGCCTTGGCGCTCTCGCCCATGATACCGAAGCTCTGCATGACGGTGAAGCCGACGGCCATCGACAGCGACAGGAGCAGCATGCCGCCAAGCGAACGACCGATCGTCGGCGTCGCGGCGTCCGTGGGCTGGTTGGACATGGTCACAGCGCGAAGATCTTGCCCGGATTGAGCAGGTCCTGCGGGTCGAGCGCTTTCTTGATCGCGCGCATGACGTCGACCGCGTCTCCAAGCTCGCGGACCAGCCATTCCTGCTTGCCAAGGCCAATGCCGTGCTCTCCGGTGCAAGTGCCATCCATGGCCAGGGCGCGCTCCACCAGCTTGCGGTTGATCGCCTCGACCTCTTCAAGCTCTTCCGGCGCATTCGGATCGACCGAGAAGACGACATGGAAATTACCGTCGCCGACGTGGCCAAGGATGGTGGCTGGGATACTTGACTTGTTCAGATCATCCTTGGTCTCAACAATGCACTCGGCAAGCCGACTCATCGGCACGCAAACATCTGTCGCCCAGCCGACTGCGCCGGGACGCAGGTTGACCGCGGCATAATAAGCCTCGTGCCGCGCCTTCCACAAAGCATTGCGGTCCTCGGTGCGTTCGGCCCAGCGGAACTCGCCGCCGCCATTCATTCCGGCCAGTTCCTTCACCGTCTCCACTTGCTCGGCGACGTAGCGCTCCGAACCATGGAATTCGAAGAAGAGCGTCGTCAGCTCCGGCAGGTCCATTTTCGACCAGCGGTTGACGGCGCGGATCTGGATGTCGTCGAGGATTTCGACACGGGCCAGCGGAATGCCGAGTTGGATCGCCTGAACGACCGTGTCGACCGCGCCTGCGATCGTTTCGAAGCTGCACGTCGCGGCCGAAATCGCTTCCGGGATAGCATGCAGCCGCAGCGTCACTTCGGTAATGATGCCGAGCGTACCTTCCGAACCAACGAACAGACGCGTCAGGTCATAGCCCGCGGCCGACTTGCGGGCGCGGCGGCTGGTGCGAATGACTTTACCTTCGGCAGTCACGACGGTCAGCGATAAGACTGCATCCTTCATCGTTCCGTAGCGGACAGCGTTGGTCCCTGACGCACGAGTGGAAGCCATGCCGCCCAGTGTCGCATTGGCGCCGGGGTCGATCGGGAAAAACAGGCCCTGGTCGCGCAGATGTTCGTTCAATTGCTCGCGCCGCACCCCCGCCTCGACAACGCAGTCGAAGTCCTGGGCATGAACCGCGATAATTCGCGTCATGCGGCTGAGGTCGAGGGCAACGCCGCCGCGAACGGCGAGCGTATTACCCTCGACCGAGGTCCCGGCGCCGTAGGGAATGACCGGCACGCTGGCCTCCCCGCAGGAGCGGACTACCTCAACTACATCGTCCGTGCATATCGCGAAGACGACCGCGTCCGGTGGCATGGGCGCGAAATGAGTTTCGCTCTGCCCATGTTCCAGGCGAATGGCCTCGCCGGTCTGGAACCGTTCGCCGAAGCGCTCCCGAAGGCGGGTTGACAGGCCTTCGGGCAGCGCTCCGCCGGTGGCGGAATGCGCGCCCATCGGACTAGAACTTGAACCGGGTGCGGACGCCGTAGCGACGACGGTCGGCACTGATGCCCAAGTCGGATGCGAGCGGGCCGGGCCCGAATACGTTTTCCAGCGTCGTCTTCTCGATGAACGAGTTATAATATTTCTTGTCGAACAGATTATCGACGAATGCCCCGACTTCAATCTTGCCGATGTTATAGGTCAGCGCCGTATTTACGATCATGTAGCTCGGCAAAACCGGTGCGCGGGTTTCACTGATTGATGCTCCGATCCGGCTGCCCTTGGCAAAGACGCCGGCATAAAAATCGAGGTCGCCCCGGCCAATAGGCACGACATAGTCGCTGTTGATGTTGAAGGTCCAATCGGGCTGGAACGGAAGCCGGTCCGACGCAAGATGCTTGCCCGTGAGTTCGGTGTAGATATCCGAATTCTTGATGCGGGCATGGACATAGCTGGCGCCGCCAGAGAGCGTCCAGGCCGGCAAGGGCTTGAACGCCACTTCAATTTCGGCGCCGTAGCTCTTGACGTCACCCGTATTGAGATCGACGGTCGCCGCCCGGCCATCAGTTCCCAACACGAACTGATTGAGGCCGATGTAGTCTTTGTAATCATTATAGAAAAGCGCCCCAGTGACCGACAGGCGGCGGTCGGTGGAGGAATATTTGGTGCCCAGCTCGTAGGTCCAGGCGCTGTCACCCTTATAGGTGCGGAAGGGCGCAGTCGGGCCGTTGAAGCCACCGCCACGATATCCCCGCGAAATCGACGCATAGGACATGAAATCCGGCGTCCAGTGGCGTGTCAGCGTGAACTTCGGCAGCCACTTCGTTGATTTGATCTTCACCCGATCGACGGGCGTCGTCAGCGGGACATCGGGCGCGTCCGGCAGATCCACGGTGCCAAACAAGATGGTTTGACCAAGGTCTCCTTCCGCATAGCGGTCTTCGCGATCGACCCGGAGACCGAAGGCGGCTTCCCAGGCTTCCGTCGGCTTCCAAAACAGGTTGCCAAAGGCCGCCAGGCTTTCGCCGTTGCGGCGGTCGACGCTTCCGGAAACGACGGTAATCGGCCCGAAGATCGGATGCACGCCGTGGACCACGCCGAGGCTCCGACCCTTCAGGTTTTCGTCGCTGTAGTAGAGACCGAAGAGGGTGGAGAGCTTGCCAGACCACTGGCTGTCGAGGCGCAATTCCGTTGAGACTGTTTGCAGTGAATCGGTGGATTCCTGGCGGCCGATATCGAGAGGGTTGAAGTCGATATCGAGGTCCGGGTTGCGACCGTCGCGCTTATCATAAGCGCCCACAAGCGTGAGGTTGTGTGCCTCGGCGACGGGGACCTGCAACTTCGCATTGGCCCCCTTGTACTCGTAATAGATGGTGTTTTCGGCGTTCAGGTAGACGCCGCGCGAATAATCCTTGGGCCCGTCAATATGGGAATAAGGGATGTTCCCGCCCTTCACCCAATCATAGTAGCCATTGAGGGTCAGGACGACATCGCCGATCGGAACGGCCCGAATAGTCGTGTTGATCGAATCTATGTTCAGTCCATTGGCGTCTGTGCCAAGCAGCTTGTTGCGGATAAACCCGTCTTCTTGCTGGTGCGCGGCGGCGACGCGAACCTGGAGCCGATCATTGACGATCGGTCCGCTGACCGATCCGAAGACGTTCCAGGCGTCGTCCGGGCCGGCGTAGCTGGCGCCGCCATGAATGCGCAGCTCGTTGCTGGGCTGCCTGGTGACCACGCTGATAGCGCCGCCCAGAGTATTCTTGCCGTAGAGCGTTCCCTGCGGCCCGCGCAGCACTTCGACCCGCTGAACATCCACCATCGGATTGTTCAGGTACGACGTGTTCGGTTGGTAGATGCCGTCGACGAAAATCCCGACACCCGGTTGCACTGTACCGACCAAGGTTGTGCCGACGCCGCGAATCGCGAGAAAGACGCGCCCGACGGAGTCGCTGTTGATGTTGAGGCTCGGCGTCAGCTGCGCGACGTCCTTTACTTGATCGAGGCCGCGCTTTTCGAGCGTGTCGCCGGTGATCGCGGTGACCGCGACCGGGACGTCCTTCAACGCTTCTTCACGCTTACGGGCCGTTACAACGATGTCCTGGTCGGTGGTGCTGTCCATCTTGGCCGGCGCGGTCTGTTCCGACACAGCGTCGGCAGTCTCCGCTGAATCGACACCGCTAGTTGCGGACGCCGCCGCGGTCGCATTTTGGGCGCTGGCAGCGGTGCCCAGCGCCAGCGCGCTGCAAGCAAACATCATCATCGTACGAACGCGCATGATTATCCCCTCATGGTGCTTTGTGTCGTCGCGAGTCTTGCGCCCGCTTTGTATCCCAACCGGATAGGTTAATCCTCACCTATCTGAAAGGTATCTTGAATTTGCGGATTGGCCAATCCTGTATGCCGATTGGAATCCCGGATTGCCGCCAGTCATCACCAGCCTAGCTAGGCATACTTTCTCTCGCGGAGGCATGACCTGCCACCGAAAGTCTTCAAGCTTGAGAGACGGCTTGCGCTGCTTACACCGGCCCTTGCACTGATAAGATGTTGACGGCCTTTGTCCGCGGGCGAGAAAGGCTTGTTCGCGAGAGCGATGGACGCGCGGGTTCGGCGCGGAGCCCGGACAACCGCAACAATCCTTGCCCAGGCGCTCAAGGCCTCACCAGCAGGTGTAGCCGCCGTCCACTAGAACGATGCTGCCCGTCATCAGGCTGGCGGCGTCCGAGGCAAGGAACAGCGCAACCGACGCAACCTCTTCGGCTTCACCCAGCCGGCCCATCGGCGTGCCGTCGATCCAGCGCCGATACATTTCGCTGGTCTTGTCCGCGAATGCATTGAGCGGCGTCGCGATGTAGGTTGGCGCGACCGCATTCACCCGCACACCGCGAGCGCCCCATTCCGCGGCTAGCGATTTCGTCAGTTGGTGCACGGCGGCCTTGGACGCATTGTAATAGCTCTGGGGTTGCGGGCGGTTGACGATGAAGCCGCTCATTGAGCCGACATTGACGATCGACCCCTTCCCCGCCTTGAGCATGTACCTGCCGAAGGCGCGAGCACACCAGAAGGTGCCGTTGAGATTCACATCGAGGACGTTGAGCCAATGCTCGTCGGCGACATCTTCGGCCGCCGTCTCGCTCCGAGCGATCCCGGCATTGTTGATGAGGATGTCGACGTCGGCGTGGCGATCCGCGACGGCCGTCACTTCGTCAGGACGGGTCACGTCGAGCAACTCCGCTTCGACTTGATAACCCTTATCGGCAAGCGCTCTTACGCCAGTGTCGAGGATATTGGGGTCGCGGTCGGCGACGATGACACGGGCACCTGCTTCGGCGAGAGCTTCACCGATGGCGAGGCCAATCCCTTGCCCTCCGCCGGTGACAAATGCGCTGCGGCCATCCAGCCGGAAGCGTTCAAGATACATTGTCTATCCTCTTAAGGGACGAATTCGGCGGCCGGCATAACGGGCTCGCTGATGGTTTCGTTGGCATCGAGCTGATGGACGAGCCGATGTTCGGCATCGAACTCGCCCCACGGAAGCGAGCCGTGCGTCGCGAAACCCAGCCATATCTTGTGGATGCGGTCCGCAAGTTCCTGCGGCGGGTTCTCGCCAACCAGTCCGCGCGGACCGGTTGCAGCATGCAACGTCTTGAATACGAATGGCACTTCCATGGCATGGGCTGCGCCAAGTTCGCCGCCACAGGCAGGCGAATGCCAATCGAACTCGTACATGTGGGTCTTACCCTGATGCGCTGCCGCAAAAAGCCGAGCAGGCCAGCGAAATACGAGGTCGGTGAGCGCCTCGGTCATCGCATGGCCGGCTTTCTTGCCCTTCGCCCCCAGGCCGTAACTCTTCAACGCTTGCTTCGCCTGCGGGTGTGACTTGCCGACCAGCCATTTGGCGATGAAGCCAGGGACTTTGGCCCGGACCTTGGTCGGCACGAAATAGAGATTCATCTCGGCGGCATTGGTGCCGATCAGCAACTCGACTTCTCTCCCGGCGCCTTTGGCCAAGGCCTTCAACGGATGCTCGGGAAGAACATCGTCTTCGTAGACCGGAATGAACCGGCTGATGCCGTAAACCGGCTCGTATCCCTGCTCGTCGCGAAGGTCGACGCCGCCGATCGGCTTCGAAACCTTCTCCATGGCTCTCCAGGCCCGGTCGAAATCGACGCCTGCAAAGCCTTCCTTGGTCGCCGGAACTTTCAGGATCCTGGCGAGCCTGTCGACGAGCCGTTTGGCGACCGACAAATCGCGAACCATCGACCCGTGCCCGCTTTCTATGATCGCCCGCTTGAACAAGCCCTTGGCGAGCGGCGATGCGATCAAATTGGCGATGGCCATGGCACCCGCGGATTCACCGAATACGGTGACGTTTCCGGGGTCACCGCCAAATACGGCGATGTTGTCGCGGACCCACTGCAGCGCCGCGATCATGTCGCGCAGGCCGAGATTGGTCGGAATTCCCGGGATCGGCAGGAAGCCGTCGATGCCGAGCCGGTAGTTGATTGCGACGGAGACGATGCCAGACCGCGCGAATTCGGACCCGTCATTGACCGGCGCATCCTTGCTGCCGACGACGTAGCCGCCGCCGTGGATGAAGACCATCACGGGCCGGTTCTCGGCGGTCTGTGGAGTCCAGATGTTGAGGGTCAGGTAATCATCGCCGGTCGCGCCGCCCTCACCGACCAGGCTGACGACGTCGATGGCGGGAAACGGCTTGATCTTGTGCGGCGCGCAGGGGCCGGCCTTGCGGGCGTCGCGCGTGCCTTCCCACGGCTCGACCGGCTGCGGCAGCTCGAAACGGTTCTTGCCGACCGGCGGCGCGGCATAAGGCACGCTGAGGAATCGGCAGATCGTGCCGTCGCAAATGCCCTCGATGGCGCCCGACTTCAGTTTGCGGAATGATGCACCCATGGCGGAGGGCCCTAGCAGCGATGCGGTACGAAGGCAGCGTGGACCGCTTCGCAGCGCGGCGCGAAGAGTTTGCAGCAAAATGCCGCGCCAAACGTAATCCTGTCATGGCGGGGTTCGAAATCGAGGCCGTGGCAGATGGCGAGGCAACCGCCATCAAGGTCAATGGAACGGCGTATCGCATCGGTGGCGGCGACCCGGAGCATTATGCCGCATTCTATGCCGAGCTGAATCGAGACTTCGGGATTCGCGATCCTTATCGGAATGAGCAATGGTTTCCTAAATCGTCCGACCCAAGATGGAAGCCGTTGATAACCAACAATATTCACCCGCGCATTCTGGCGGGGTACGGCGACCCTGCGGTGCTGAAGACCGGCGAATCCTACGTGCTCGTGGCGACGTCGAACGATGCGCCGGATGCGTTTCCGATCCTGACATCCAATG
>Ga0207701_10007017_pt1 | contig 11212 bp, 8 predicted proteins | sample KBSSwiSSwithPhiX_FD_184294 | JGI IMG/M metagenome (GOLD analysis project Ga0207701, IMG submission 184294) | Switchgrass rhizosphere bulk soil microbial communities from Kellogg Biological Station, Michigan, USA, with PhiX - S5 (SPAdes) (version 2) | ecosystem: Environmental > Terrestrial > Soil...
GCTCACCGTATGGCCGAACGCGGCGCCGTTGAGGAAGTTCACCGGCTTCGGCGCCACCGCCCTCACCACCGCCTCGATCTGCTCGCGCGTCTTGATGCCCGGCGCGTAGAGACAGTCCGCGCCCGCCGCAGCGTAGGCATTGAGCCGTTCGATCATCTCCTCGAGATCGGGGACACCCGAGATGAAGCCTTCGGCGCGCCCGGTGAGCAGCACGTCCGGCGCAGCCTTGTCGATTGCGGCGCGCGCCGCCTTCATCCGCTCGACCGCGAATGGAATGTCGTACAGCGGATTGTCCTTGTTGCCGGTCGAGTCCTCGATCGACAACCCGGCGACACCGGTCTCGCAGCAGCGCGTGACGTTCCTGGCGACACCAGCGGGATCGTCCGCGTAGCCGCCCTCGAAGTCGGCATTCACCGGCACGTCGGTCGCGGCGACGATCTCTTTCAGATGCGCCAGCACCATATCGACCCCGACCGCGTTGTCGGCATGCGCCACCGACCATGCATGGCCCGATGATGTGGACGCCAGCGCCTTGAAACCGAGGCCCTGCAGGTAGAGCGCCGAGCCGATGTCCCACGGATTCGGGATCACGAAGCAGCCTGACTCATGCAGCTTGCGGAATGTGCGGCGCTTGTCCGCGACGGATGGGCGGGGCATGGCGTTTTCTCCTGATGTTTGCTGAAGAGTGGCCCATCCGGCGCCGCAGCAGCAAACGCAATTTATTGATTGGTCCGATCAGGCCTTCGGCGGGCGCGGCCATTTCTCCGGATGCTTCTTCCACTCCTGCTGTTCGGCCGCGATCGCCGCCGAGATTGCCGTCACGGACGCGAGCAGCCATCCGTCGGCGCGTGCCGCGAGATCCGCCTCGATATCGTCCTTCTCCCGGGTGCCGCGGTGGATCGACGCCAGCTCGTGGCCCATCGTGTGCAGCATCCTGGCATTGATCAACTGCCGCGCCGGCAACGCGTTGACCTTTTCGTCCTTGGGCTTCTTTGCCTTGCTCTTCTTCGGCTGTTCGACTTCGATCTTGAAGTCGTTGGGCGAGAGCCGCCGCACCAGCACCCTCCCGCGCAAATGATAGGTCGGATCGGGACTGCGATAGGGGCCCGCCGCGATCTCGGCGCAGCGCAGCCGGTGCGCGCCGCCATGCACGAGCGACCAGCCCGAGCGGGCCATCGCCTTCGCCTCACGCACGATCAGGGCGCCTTGCCACGGACCGACGCCGAAGAACCGCGGCCGCCCGAGACTGCCGGTGCCGGCCTCGCGCGAATAGAAAGCCAGCGCTATCCCGGCATCGGGCCGCGCGCGTCCAATGGCTTTGCGGTAGCGGCCGCGCAATTCCTCCGGCGCGACCGGATCGACCTTTTCCGGCTTCTCCTCGGCGATCTGCGCGGGATCGAACTTGGCCCAGAATTTCTTGCGGTCCTTGTCGCTCACCACGACGACATCGCGCAGCCATTTGTGATCGTGGTCGAGCACGAACGGCGCCGGCGCTTTCAGCCCCTTCGCATAACCCTCCGCAACGCTGGCGCAGATTTCCGTGGGCGTGATGCCGGGCACCTTCGCCAGCACGGCGCTCGCGGCCAGCCGCACGATGTCGAGCACATACGGCATCCTTGCCGCCTCGTCGAAATCGTTCACGCCCCACACCAGCCGTCCCTCGGCATCGCGCCAGGTGCCGAAGTTCTCGACGTGCACGTCGCCGACCGCCAGCACATGCGGCGCATCTTTCAGATCGCGGCAGACGCCGTAGATCGTCTCGGCCCAGCGCCAGTACGTGGCGCGCAGGAACTGGAATGCGCCATCCGCCATCTTCTGGTGTTTGACGGCGATGTCCTTCTCGACGACCTCGTCGAGGTGGTTGCGCAGCCAGCCTTCGTATCCGGCGGCGGATTTGAAGATGTTCATCGACGCTCCGTAGCGGATAATCGCCTCAACTCAGCGTAGCACGTTTCCAAGCGCCGCCCGCCCGCCTATAGTTTGTCCGAAAGGCACGCGCCGCCCGGCGACAGATGCCCAAGGGAGGTGACCCATGAAAATCCTGAAAACCTGCGGACTGTTGCTGACGCTTCTCGTCGCGAACGGTGCATCCGCCAACGAGAGTGCCATGAAAGAACTCAATCCGACCGGCAAGCTGCGCGTCGCGCTGGTATTCGCGCCCTCGATGTCGATCTTCTTCGTGGTGAAGGAGAACGACAAGCCGCGCGGCGTCACCGCCGATCTCGCGGGCGCGTTGGGGAAGAAGCTCAACGTTCCGGTCGAGGCGGTGCTGTTTCCCAACTCCGGGCTCGCCGTCGATGCGCTCGAAGCCGGCAACGTCGATGTCGCATTCATGCCGGTGGACGAGGAACGCAAGAAGCGCATCGCATTCGGGCCTAATTACGTGCTGGGCGAAAGCACCTACATGGTGACCGCCGCCTCGCCGGCGAAGACCGTCGACGAGGTCGATCGCGCCGGCATGCGGGTGATCGGCATCGCTAATACAACCACGATCCGCGCCGCCGGCCGCACGCTGAAGAATACGACGATATCGCCCGTGACCTCGGTCGAGGAGGCGGTCGCGGCGTTGCGCGACGGCAAGGCCGACGCGTTCGCGCTCTCGCGCGACTCGCTGCCGACCTATGTGAAGCAGGTGCCGGGCTCGCGCATGGTCGATGGCGCGTTCCAGCAGATCGGCATCGCGATCGCGGTCGCAAGGGGCAAGCCCGCCGCGCTCGCCGTTGTCACCGAGTTCATGGACGAGGCGAAGAAGAGCGGCGTGGTGCGAAGGGCGCTTGATGCGGCCGGATACGAGGTTCCGGTCGCGCCGCTGACGCAGTAACAGAACTGTGGCGCGTGGCTCTCACGCTTCGTCATGCCTCGCGAAGGCGGGGCATTCAGTAAACGCCGACGGTTGCGCTCAGGCGTAAACGGCGGTGACTACTGGATCGTCCGCCTTCGCAGACGATGACAGCGGAGCCTTCAGCGCATTATTTCGTCAGTGATTGTCCCGCGGCACACCCGACAGTTGCGCGACCTTCTGATATTTCACTGCCGGCTTGAGCACCATGCCGTCCGAGAGCTGGTCGACCATGCCGCGCTGGATCTCCTGCCACGGTGTCTGGCTCTTGGGGAAATGATAGCCGCCGCGCTTTTGCAGCGCCGCCTGCCGTTCGGCCAACTCGGCCTTGGAGATCAGGATATTCGCCGTGCCTTTGTTCAAATCAATGCGAACACGATCGCCGGTCTTGAGCAGCGCGAGCCCGCCGCCCGCCGCCGCTTCCGGCGACGCATTCAGGATCGACGGCGAACCCGACGTGCCGGACTGCCGTCCGTCGCCGATGCACGGCAGCGACGTGATGCCGCGTTTGATCAGCGCCGCGGGCGGCTGCATGTTGACGACCTCGCACGAGCCCGGATAGCCGATCGGCCCGGTGCCGCGCACGAACAGCATCGTGTATTCGTCGATCTTCAGCGCAGGATCGTCGATGCGGTGGTGATAATCCTCCGGCCCGTCGAACACGACCGCGCGGCCTTCGAAGGCATTCAGGTCTTTCGGGTTCACCAGATAGCGGTTGCGGAATTCCTCCGAGATCACGCTCGTCTTCATGATCGCGCTGTCGAACAAATTGCCCGACAGCACCTTGAAGCCGGCCTGCTGCAGCATCGGCTTCTTGTAGGTGCGGATCACGTCCGCGTCCTCGATCTTCGCGCGCTTGACGTTGTCACCCATCGTCTTGCCGTTCACGGTGAGCGCGCCCTCGTGCAGGCGGCCCGCCTTGCGCAGCTCGTTCATCACCGCCGGAAGCCCGCCGGCGCGGAAATACTCCTCGCCGAGATATTTTCCGGCCGGCTGCATGTTCACGAGCAGCGGGATGTCGTAGCCGACCTTCTCCCAGTCCTCGATCGTGAGCTTCACGCCAATGTGGCGCGCGATCGCATTGATGTGGATCGGCGCGTTGGTCGAGCCGCCGATCGCGGAGTTCGCCATGATGGTGTTCTCGAACGCCTCGCGCGTGAGAATGTCGGACGGCTTGAGGTCCTCCCACACCATCTCGACCGAACGCAGGCCGGTTTCGTAGGCGATCTGCGCGCGCTCCTTGTAGGGCGCCGGGATTGCCGCACACCCGGGCAGCGACATGCCGAGCGCTTCGGCGAGCGCGTTCATGGTCGAGGCGGTGCCCATGGTGTTGCAGTGGCCGATCGACGGCGCCGAAGCCGCCGCGATGTCGACGAACTCCTGCTGGTTGATGCGGCCCGCCGCCATCTCCTCGCGTGCCTTCCACACCGCCATGCCGGAGCCACAGCGCTCGCCCTTCCACCAGCCGTTCAGCATCGGCCCGCCGGAGAGCACGATCGACGGGATGTTCACCGTCGCGGCAGCCATGATGCAGGCCGGCGTGGTTTTGTCGCAGCCGGTCATCAGCACGACGCCGTCGAGCGGATAGCCGTAGAGGATTTCGACCAGGCCCAAATACGCAAGGTTGCGATCGAGCGCCGCGGTCGGGCGCTTGCCGGTCTCCTGAATGGGATGCACGGGGAATTCAAACGCGATGCCCCCTGCCGCGCGGATGCCTTCGCGCACGCGGCTTGCCAGCTCGAGGTGATGGCGGTTGCAGGGCGAGAGGTCGGACCCGGTCTGCGCGATTCCGATGATTGGCTTGCCGGAGCGCAGTTCCTTCGGCGTCAGCCCGAAGTTCATGTAGCGCTCGAGATAGAGCGCCGTCATGCCGGGGTTTTCCGGATTGTCGAACCAGAGCTGCGAGCGCAGGTTCTTGCCCCGCGGGTGCGGTGTCTTCGGCAGTTTCTTGGTCTTCTTGGCCATGAGTTCTCTCCCCGCGGGCGCCACATTGGAATGGTTTGATTTCGCCGCGAGAATGCGCTGAAGTCGCGCGTCATTGCAAGGGAGCGTCGCCGCGCCGATGTGGAGTCAATTGTTCGCCGGCGGCATCATCAGCTTCCTCAATTTCGGCATCCATGCGCTGATGACAGGACTGGTAATCGAGGCGACGCGCCGTGCGGCTGCGCGTACCGATCACCTGCATGCTTTCATGCGCATGATCGCGCTGCTGACCGTGACGATGATCGGCCTGATGTGCGCGCATGTCTGCGAGATCGGCGTGTGGAGCGCGTATTACGACTATGCCGGGGTCGCGCCCGCGAACAAGGTCGCGACGGCGTTCGAATTCGCGTTCGAGAATTACACTGCACTCGGCTACGGCGACCCCGTCCCACCCGAGGGCAAGCGCCTGGTCGGCCCGATCACGGCGCTCAACGGCCTGCTGCTGATCGGCTGGTCGGTCGCGATCATCTTCGAGGTGATGCGCATGGCCGAGGTGCAGGTCGGTCGCCTCGACGACAAGGACGAGAGCTAGCCTCGCGCGCCGCTACCCGCTATATCGCTGCCAACAAGGACGAACGAGGAAACGTCATGCTGAAAACCGTCGCGAACTTCGATCGCATCGGCGAGGAAAACGCTTTCGCGGTGCTGGCGCGCGCGCAGGCGCTTGCAGCGCAGGGCCGCGACATCATCAATCTCGGCATCGGCCAGCCCGACTTCAGGACGCCCGAGCACATCGCCGAGGCCGCCATCAAGGCGATCCGCGACGGCCATCACGGCTATACGGCGGCGAACGGGATCGTGCCCCTGCGCGAGGCGGTGGCGGCGGACCTGCATAAGCGCTTCAAGGCCAATGTCTCGCCCGACGAAGTGATGATCATGCCGGGCGGCAAGCCGACCATGTTCATGTCGATCCTGATGTTCGGCGAGCCGGGCGCCGAGATCATGTATCCGGATCCCGGCTTTCCGATCTACCGCTCGATGATCGAGTACACCGGCGCGAAGCCGGTCCCGGTGCCGATCCGCGAGGAGAACCAGTTCGCATTCTCGGCCGAGGAAACGCTCGCTCTGATCACACCGGCGACACGGCTGATCATCCTCAATTCGCCCGCCAACCCGACCGGCGGCGTGACGCCGAAGGCCGAGGTCGACAGACTGGTCGCGGGCCTGGAGAAGTGGCCGAACGTCGCGATCATGTCGGACGAGATCTACGACCACATGGTCTATGACGGCGAGCAGCACGTCTGCCTGCTCAACTATCCGTCGATCCGCGATCGGCTGATCCTGCTGAACGGCTGGTCGAAGACCTACGCGATGACTGGCTGGCGTCTCGGCTACGCGATCTGGCCGGGCAAGCTCTATGATTACGCGCGCAAGCTCGCCGTGAACCTGCACTCCTGCGTCAACGCGCCGACGCAATTCGCCGGGCTCGCAGCTTTGACGGGACCACAGGATGCGGCCGCGCAAATGGTTGCGGAGTTCGACAAGCGGCGCGCGATCGTGGTCGAGGGACTGAACCGCCTGCCCGGCGTCTCATGCGTGATGCCGAAGGGCGCGTTCTACGCGTTCCCCAATGTGAAGCGCACCGGCTGGAAGGCGAAGCCGCTCGCCGCGTCGCTGCTGGAGGATTCCGGCGTCGCGCTGATCGGCGGACCGGACTTCGGCATCCTCGGCGAAGGCTATGTGCGCGTGTCGTATGCCAACTCGACCGAGAACATTCTGAAGGCGCTCGACCGGATGGGCGAGTTCTTGTCGTCGCGAAAGGCGGCCTGATTACTCGATAAACACGACCGGCGTCCCTTTCCGCACCATGTTGGCGAGCGCCAGCGCATCCCAGTTGGTCAAGCGCACGCAGCCATGCGACTCGACCTTGCCGACTTTCGTGGGCTCGGGCGTGCCGTGGATGCCGTAGGTCTTCTGGTTCAGCGCGATCCACACCGAGCCGACCGGATTGTTCGGACCGGGCGCGATCTTCAACTCGCGATTCGCTTTCACGCCCTTGAACTTGAAGTCCGGGTTGTAGGTGTAGGTCGGGCCCTGCGCGACGCGCACCACCTTCAGCGTTCCCGACGGCGCGGGCTTTTCCTCGCTGCCGATCGAGGCCGGATAGAGCGCGATCAGCTTTCCGTCCGGCGCCAGCACGCGCACCGACTTGCGTGTCTTGTCGACTTCGAGCTTTCCGACCTTCGTGTTGAGCGCGACCGGCTTCACGTTGACATCGGCGACCACGATCACCGTGCCGGCTTCGTCGAACGACTTGCCGCGGTTGAGCTGTTCGAGCAGGTCCTCGTCCATGTGGAAACGCTCGGCCAACAGCTCGGCTGGACCCGTGTAGTCGAGGCGCTTGAGCTCCGCCTTCTTCTCGTAGCTGGCCGGGATCTCCTCGGCGAACGGCCCGGCGACATCCTGGCGGCTGATCGTGTATTCGACCAACGCCGGGGCGGCGTCCTGGGTCAACTTGCTCCAGGTCGGCGCATCGAGCTCGCCGCTCGCGGTCAGACCATCGCGCTCCTGGAAGGCGCGTAGCGCATTCACGAAGTTCTCGCCGTGGCGTCCGTCGATCGCCCCGGGCGAGAAGCTGGCGCGGTCGAGCAGGATCTGCGCCTTGATGTTCATTGCCTGGGAAGCCTTGGCTCCCGGCTTGGCGAACTCCGCCGCGTTCACGCTCTCCAGGGTCAGTCCGCGCGGCGCTGCGACGGCGGACAGCGGAGCGGCACACGCAATCACGACGAGCGCTATCAGCAGGTTCGGGCGCACGGGCGATCCCCTCTACGGTTTCATGCCCATTTCAACGGCTGGCACCGCGCCGGGTTCCCGGCAGCCGGGGCACTCGGATAGTCTCCCGGCCGCAAGAACCGAAGCCCGAAGGAAACCCCGAATGCCCCTCTCCGAAGAACAGAACCTGATGCGCGCCTCGTGCCGCGCCTTTGTGGACGATGCCGTCATCCCGTTCATCCGGCAGAACTGGCAGCGTGAATGGCAAATGACGCCGGAGGACCGGTTGCCGAAAAGCATCCTCGAAGGCGCCGACACGATCGGCATCCGCACGCTCGGCGTACCCGAAGAGTTCGGCGGCATCGAGCTTGAGCCGGGCAGCGAGGTGCAAACATTTGCGCTGATCTCGGAGGAGATCGCGCGCGGCGATTCAGGGCTCGCCGACAAGCTGGTGCAGAACTGGAAGGTTTCGGTGCTGCTGCGCAATCTGGCGCCGCGTCATTTGCAGGAGAAATGGTTTCGGCGCCTCGTCGAGGACCCGCAATTCCTGCTCGCGCATTGCCTCACCGAGCCGCGCGGCGCCTCGGATCGCTGGCTCCCCTACAACGTGCCGGAAGCCGCAATGCAGACCCGCGCGGTGAAAGACGGCGACACATGGGTCATCAACGGCCGCAAGCAATTCATCTCGAACGGCTACGACGCCTCCCTCTACGTCGTCTACGCCAATACCAATCCCAAAGTCGGCATGCTGCAGGGCACCTCGAGCTTCCTGGTGCCGCGCGACACGCCGGGCCTCACCGTCGCACGCTGCAACGAGACGTTGGGCTGCCGCTTCATGAACAACGGCGAACTCGTGTTCGAGGACATGCGCGTGCCTGAGGATCACCTGCTGGTCGAGAACGATTCGCTCGGCAAGGCCGGCATCTATTTCCGTCCCGGCAAGATTATCCAGGCGTCGAAGAACCTCGGCGTCGGCGTGCGCGCCTTCGAGGTCACATCAGACTATGTGCAGAACTACGTCCAGGGCGGGCGCATCCTGATCAAGCACCAGGCAGTCGCGCTGCGCCTCGCCGACATGGCGACACGCATCGAGGCAGTTCGCGCGCTGCTCGGCCGGGCCGCACAGGCGGTCGACGACAACGCGGCCGACGCCGACACGCTGTGCAACATGGTGAAGGTGTTCGCCTCGGAAGAGATCTTCAAGGTGGCGCAGCACGCGATGGAATTGCACGGCGGCAACGGCGTGATGCTTGATTTCGGCGTGGAGAAGATCTTTCGCGATGCCGCGATCTTCCTGCACATGGACGCGACCGCGGACGTCTCGAAGATGAAGATCATCAAGTCGATGTTTCCGGCGACCGCAGGCAAATATGCCGGGCCGGAATGACTTGTTTGCGCATGATCTATTCCGAAAACCGGTTTCCACTTTTCGGGATCATGCGCGTTTCATTACGAACCGGAACCCGACGGCAACCACGCCAAGCCCGGCGAGCTGGATCAGCGTCGGCATTTCGCCGAGCGCCACGACGCCGATCAGGATCGTGAAGCCCGGCACCAGCGCCGAAAAGGTCGCGCCGCGCCCCGTTCCCAGCACGCTCGCCGCATAGGCGGAGAGATAGGTCGCGAGCGGGCCCGATAAAATGCCCTGCGCGACGATCTGCAACAGGTTCTCGCGCCAGCCGACTGCGATCATGTTGTCGAAGCCGAAGACCAGCGCGTGCAGCGGCGCGTAGATCAGCAGTGACAGCACGCTGATGATCACGGTCGCGCGCACGCTGTCGATGTTGCCCAGGCGCAGGATCGTCAGCATCGTCGCCCAGCACATTCCGGCAGCCACGAACGAGATGTCGCCGCCGAGGGCATGCGTGCCGATATTGATCAGTGCATCGATGCCCATCAGCACGAGGCCAGCCACGATGGTGAACGCACCGGCAACGCGCATGCGCGACAGCGGCTCGCGCAGGATCAAGGTCGCGAGCAATAGCCCGCCGAGCGTCGCGGTGGACGGCTGGATCACCGCACCATGGCCGAGCGGCGCCAGGATGAAGCCCGCGTGGCTCAGGATCGACAGGCCGGGCCCGCCCAGGATCATCAGCGCGATGCCGGTACCCCAACCGATCCCTCCGAGATCGCGCATGCCCCAGAGCCACGCGAACGGCAGCATGATCAGGCCGGACCACATGAAGCGATGGAACGCGAGATCGGTTGGCGAAAGCCCGATCGCAATGCCGTGCCGCGCGGCAACGAGGCCGACGCCCCAGCACGCCGCCGCGCCGACGCCGCAGAGGACAGCAATGAGCTTCGCATTCGGCGCAATCGCCGCTGCCGGAGTTTCGACGGTCATGGGGTTCCTTCGTTGCCGCGGGGATACGACAGCGCGGCGCGCAACGCACGCTTTTCGCCCGCATGGCTGGCTTGCAGGGCGCGTGACGCTCAGAGCATGGTCCCGAAAAGTGGACACCGGTTTTCGGAGAAGACCATGCTCCATCGATAACCTGGAGCGAGATGACGAAGTCAACTCGCTCTAGCGTCCCACCTCACCGGCAGATTGAACAGTCCACGGAACGCCCAGCCGCCGATGCGCACCGGTTCGCCCTCGTCGAGCCGCAGGCCCTTCAGCCGCGCAAACACGCTCGGCAGCGCGACATCGGCGATCATCGCGCGCGAGGCCGCCGCGCCCGCGCAGAAATGCGGACCCGCGCCGAATGCGATGCTTTTTCCCGTATCGCGCGTCAGATCGAACTTCTCTGCATCGGCGAAATGCGCCTCGTCGCGATTGGCCGAGCCGAACATCAGGAACACGCGATCCTCCGGCGCGAAGTCGACGCCGTTCACGCTTGCGGCCTTGGCGACGCGGCGCGGCGACATGCCGATCGGCGAGATCCAGCGCGCGAACTCCTCGAACACCTGCAGCCATTCGACCTTGCCGTCCGCCACCCGCGCGAACTGCTCCGGATGCGTCAGCAGCGCCCAGATCGTTCCGGCGATCGCCTTGCGCGGTTCGTTCTGCCCGCCGCTGATCGTCAGCTTGATGTTGTGGCGCACGTTCGCTTCCGGCATGCCGCCGCGGATCATCACGCTGAGCAGGGAGTGGTTCGGTGCCTCCCTCACGACGGGTAGCATGTCGTCGATCGCCGCATCGATGCCGGCGGTCGCCGTACGGCAGCGCGCCTCGATCGCCGGATCGCCGGTGTAATTCGCGATGCCGTCGATCATGCCCTGCGACCAGGCGTCCATCTCGGAAAAGCGGATGTTGGTGAGTCCCGTGACGGACTTGAGGCACTCGCCTGACAGCGGCAGCGCAAACTGCGCCAGCAAATCCGCCCGCCCTGCCCCGCTCAAGCCATCGAGAATACGGTCCGCATGCGCCTGGAACTCGTCGCGCCAGTGCGCGCGCACGGCCTTCGGCGACACCGCGGGGAAGAAGATCGAGCGCTCGGCCACGTGCGCCTCGCCGTCCTTGCGCATCATGTTGTGGCCCATCAGCTTGGTCATCAGGCCGGCGGGCTGGTCCGACGAGAACACGTCGATCCGCTTCTCCGAGACGAAGATGTCGTCGCGCCGTGTCAGCAGCGTCGAGCCGAGCTGCGGCACGAACGCGATCGGTGCCTCGCGCCGCATCGCGGCGAGCGCCGGATACGGATCGCGCCAGAACGCCTGCACGTCGATCGGAAAATG
>Ga0207701_10007018_pt1 | contig 11212 bp, 6 predicted proteins | sample KBSSwiSSwithPhiX_FD_184294 | JGI IMG/M metagenome (GOLD analysis project Ga0207701, IMG submission 184294) | Switchgrass rhizosphere bulk soil microbial communities from Kellogg Biological Station, Michigan, USA, with PhiX - S5 (SPAdes) (version 2) | ecosystem: Environmental > Terrestrial > Soil...
CTGGCCGAAGCCGATATCGGGATCGGTGAGGTGGACGCCATCGCCGCTACCGCCGGCCCCGGCTTGATCGGGGGCGTCATGGTCGCCTTGCTGGCCGGTAAAGGCCTTAGCCTGGCGACCGGCAAGCCGCTTGTGGCGGTCAACCATCTCGAAGGCCACGCGCTTAGCCCCCGGCTCGTCGATCCGGAATTGCAATTCCCCTATCTGTTGCTGCTTGCCAGCGGCGGCCATTGCCAATTGCTCGAAGTACGGGGCGCCGGAGATTATTCGCGATTGGCCACCACTATCGACGACGCTGCCGGCGAAGCATTCGACAAGGCCGCCAAGCTGCTCGGCCTGCCCTACCCCGGCGGGCCGGCGATCGAGGAGTTGGCGAAAGATGGGGACCCGAAGGCCGTTCCGCTCCCGCGACCTTTGGTTGGCAGCGGTGAACCTCATTTCTCCTTTGCGGGCCTCAAGAGCTCGGTCCAGCGCGCCGTGGCCGCCGGAAAACACACGCCAGCCGATATTGCGGCCAGCTTCCAGCAGGCCATCGTCGACTGCATGGTCGATCGAACCTCGCTGGCGCTCGAAAAGAGCGATTCTCCGACATTGGTCGTGGCGGGGGGCGTCGCTGCCAACCGGGCGCTGCGTTCGGCACTGGCAGAATTGGCATCCGGCAATGCCCGGCAGTTCAGTGTTCCGCCAGGCTGGCTCTGTACCGACAATGCGGCAATGATCGGCTGGGCGGGCGCCGAGCGCTTCGCGGCCGGGTTGTGCGATAACCTGGACGCACCAGCGCGGGCGCGCTGGCCGCTGGACGAAGCTGCGGAAAAAGTGCGCGGTGCAGGGGTGAAGGCATGATGGTCGAGCGGCTGGCGGTCATTGGTGGCGGCGCATGGGGGACGGCACTGGCACAGGTTGCCGCCGGTGCGGGCCGCGATACATTGCTTTGGGCGCTGGAGCCGGAAGTCGCGGAAACCGTCAACACGGCAAACGAGAACAAGCTTTACCTGCCCGGCGTACAACTCTCGCCCGCCATCCGCGCTACCACCGAGCTCGCCGATCTTGCGGATTGCGATGCCTGGCTGGTGGTGACGCCGGCACAGCACATGCGGGCGGTGCTGGAAGCGGCCCCTCGCTCGGGTAAGCCGCTCGTTCTCTGCTCCAAGGGTATTGAAAATAGATCAGGCCAGCTGCTTCACCATGTCGCGGCTGAGGTATGCCCCGGCTCGCCAATCAATGTTATTTCCGGCCCGACTTTTGCGCATGAAGTCGCTGCGGCGAAACCGACCGCGGTCACGTTGGCCTGCGCCGACTGGGATCTTGGCGAGGCGTTGCGCGAACGTATCGGCCTGCCGACGTTCCGCATTTATCTCACCGATGACGTCACGGGTGCGGAGATCGGCGGGGCGGTGAAGAATGTCCTCGCCATCGCCTGTGGGGTCGTCGAAGGCTCGGACCTCGGCCAAAACGCCCGCGCCGCCCTGATCGCGCGGGGCTTCGCGGAAATGGCCCGCTTCGGGCTGGCCCACGGCGCGCGGCTGGAAACGCTGACCGGCATGGCGGGTCTGGGCGACCTTGTTCTCACCTGCACATCGACCAGCTCGCGGAATTTCTCGCTTGGCAAGGCGATCGCCCAAGGCCGCTCGGCAAAGGAATTGATGAGCGACCGCCGCACCGTCGCCGAGGGTGCGTTCACCGCCCCGGTCCTGCGCCGAATCGCCGAAGAACAGGGCATCGACATGCCGATCGTCACCGCAGTCGATGACTTGCTGGCAGAGCGGCGGGCCCTTCCCGAGGTGCTCGAGGCACTGCGGACGCGCCCGCCCCGCCGCACCGAATTGCACTAGGAATGTCGAAAGTCGAAGGTCTCGGCGCGCGTCAGGCAGCGCTCCACATGCTCGAAGCCGTTCTCCGCCAGGGCCGGACGCTGGAGTCGGCGGCGCAAGGCGTGAAACTGCCGCCGGCCGATGCCGGGCTGGCGGTCGCCATCGCCGGCGAGACCCTGCGCCGCCTGCCGGATCTGGACGTCCTGATCGACAGTGCCACGCGCCAACGCATCCCGGACGACAGCAAGGCGCGCATGGTCCTAAGGCTGGCGCTTGCCCAAAAGGTGGGCCTCGGTACCCCCGACCACGCGCTGGTGGCGACCGCCTTGCCGCTGGTCGATGGCGGCCCCCGCCGGCTGGTGCACGGGGTGCTTGGCGCGCTGCTTCGCAGGGGCATTGCTCCCCCCGGCGCGCCGACGCTGCCCGAAGTCGTCGAAAGCCGATGGCGCGATGCGTGGGGGGACGAAGTTGTCCAGGCAGCGCGCCGGGCCATCGTGCAGCGCCCGCCGCTCGATCTGAGTTTCAAGGATGATGCTGACGCGGCGGCCTACCCCCTTGGTGTTGCGCTGGCCACTCGGCACCGCCGAATCCCCGATGCGGGCCCGATCACGGATCTTCCTGGCTTCGGCTCGGGCCAATGGTGGGTCCAGGACCTCGCCGCGTCTTTGCCGGCCCGGCTGATGCCGAAAGTGCCGAGCGAGATCCTGGACCTGTGCGCGGCGCCTGGCGGCAAGACGATGCAGCTGGCGGCGGCAGGCCATCGGGTCACCGCCCTCGACCGCGCGGAAAGTCGTCTGGCACGACTGAAGGACAATCTGGCGCGTACAGGCCTTGCGGCCGAGGCGGTTGCCGCCGACGCCCTCCAATGGCGGGCGCCGCATGCATTTGACGGTGTCCTGCTCGATGCGCCCTGTTCGGCGACCGGCACCTTCCGCCGTCATCCCGAAGTGCTCTACCGCGCCAGGCCATCGATTATCTCTGACAGCGCGGAATTGCAGGCAAAGCTTATCGACCATGCCGCGACGATGGTGAAGCCGGGCGGCGTGCTGGTTTACGCCGTCTGCTCGCTCGAGCCGCGCGAAGGCGAAGAGATTGTCTCCAATTTCCTCGCCCGCACCCGCGATTTCACCATCGGCCCACCCGTGGCCGAAGAGTTGCCCGACGGTGTGACGCCATCGCCCGAAGGCTGGATCCGCATCCTCCCCGGGATGCTGGAGCCAGAAGGCGGGCTCGATGGCTTCTTCGTCGCTCGCCTCGGGCTTCGTTAGACAGCTTGTCGGCAAGGGCGATTCCCGTCTAATCGGCTCCATGGCCCAGCCGATCATCGCACCCTCGATCCTTTCCGCCGACTTTGCGAAGCTCGGTGAAGAGGTGCGCGCCATTGACGAAGCGGGCGCCGACTGGATCCACATTGACGTCATGGACGGCCATTTCGTGCCGAACCTCACCATCGGCCCGGCCGTCGTGAAGGCGCTCCGCCCGCACAGCGCCAAGCCGTTCGACGTCCATTTGATGATTTCGCCGATAGACTTGTTCCTGGACGCCTTCGCCGAGGCCGGAGCGGACATCATCACCGTCCATCCGGAAGCCGGCCCGCATCTCCACCGCACGGTCCAGCGTGTGAAGGCGCTCGGCAAGAAGGCGGGCGTGTCGCTGAATCCGGCGACTCCGGCAAAAGCGCTCGACTATGTGCTGGAGGAAATCGACCTTGTCCTGGTGATGAGCGTCAACCCCGGCTTCGGCGGCCAGAAGTTTATCGGCAGCCAGCTCCGCAAGATCGAGGCGATCGCCAAGCGCATCGCCAAGGAAGATCTCGATGTCATGATCGAGGTCGATGGCGGCATCGATCCGGAAACCGCCCGACAGGCGATCGACGCCGGCGCCACGGCTTTGGTCGCCGGTACCGCCGCCTTCCGTGGCGGCCCCGGCCAATATGCCGCCAACATCCGCTCACTCCGGGGAGAGTGATGAGCGCAGCCGATCCGGCCCGCCACGACAATATCGGCAAGCTGGCGCGGGGATCGTTGCTCTCGCGCCTCGTCGGGTCGCGCAAAAGCCCGCTCCGGCTCACGGCCGTTCCCCGCGATCACGTCGTCGGCAGGCGAGCGCGGGGCGATGCGATGCTCGCCGGCCGGTTCGAGCTTGGCGATGAAAGCGTGTCCCTGCCTGATCTCGACTTTGCGGCGCTTGGAACCGACGGCCTTCTTGCCGAAAGCCTTCAGGGCTTTTCCTGGCTGCGCGACCTGTCGGCGGCGGCCGGCCGGGAAAAAGGCGCCCGGCTCGCCGAAGCTTTGGTCGGCCGTTGGCTGATCGCCCACGGCACCCGGGCAGATGCCGCCTGGGCGCCGGAACTGTGGGGCGAACGCATCCTCTACTGGACGGCCTACGCGCCCTACGTGCTGTCGAGCCGCGACGCGGGTTACCGGTCGGCCCTGCTCAATACATTGGCTCGGGGTGCGCGACATCTTGACGTCAATGCCGACAAAGCGCCGCCGGGCCTGCCGCGCATCACTGCCTGGTCAGGCGTGGTCGCCGCCGCCTTGCTGATCCAGGGCGGCCTGCCCCGCATTGCCCGGAGCGAGGCAGGCCTCATGCGCGCTCTCGCCGCTGCCCAGTTCGAGGACGGCGGGCTGATGAGCCGCTCGCCGCACGAGCAATTGCTGCTGGTCGACCGGCTCGGCCTGCTGCGCGCCGCCTATTTCGCCGCCAAGCAGACGTTGCCCGATAGCCTCGAAAGCGCCGCCGCCGCGGCACTCGCCGCGCTTCACGGCGTCACCATGGGCGATGGCGGCCTGTCGAGCTGGCAAAGCGGCAACCCCGGCAATCCCGCGCGCATCGCTGCACTGGTCGAAGGGTGCGGGCTGCGCGCCCGGCCGCTGCGGCAGGCGCGGGGTTGGGGCTATCATCGTCTGTCGGCACTCGGCACCATTTTGGTAATCGACGCCGCCCCGCCGCCGCCGCCGAAAATGGTCTCCGGCAGCGCCTCCACCCTCGCGTTCGAACTCAGCGACGGCGCCCAGCGGATCATCGTCAATTGCGGCGGCCCTGGCGACCTGCCGCATCGGCTGTCGCGCGATCTTGCGGATGCGCTGCGCACGACTGCCGCCCACAGCACGCTGACGCTTGCCGACACCAATTCCACCGCGATCCTAGACGACGGATCGCTCGGCAAGGGCGTTAGCGACGTGGTCATCGACCGGTTGGAGGACAATGACTCAAGCCGGGTCGTCGCCAGCCACGACGGCTACGTCCGGGGATTTGGCCTCGTCCATCAGCGCACCGTCATTCTCGGTAATGACGGCAAGGAAATCCGCGGCAACGACCAGCTTATTGCCAAGGGTCGCAAGAAGATTCGCGAATCTGCACCTTTCGCGATCCGTTTCCACCTCGCGCCGGGGATCGAGGCAACGGCAACGGCCGACGGTATGGGTGCGATCTTGCGTCCTCCCGGCGCGCCGCCATGGAATTTCCGCTGCCGCGGCGCGATGCTGTCGATCGACGAGAGCCTGCACGTTTCGGGAGCAGGCGAAGTAAGGCCGACGCTGCAATTGGTGGTCGTCGGCGAGGTTTCAGCGCTGGGCGGCCAAGTCGCCTGGCAGTTCCGCCGTTCGAGCTAGAGGAAGTTTTCGATGTCCGATGTGGTGCCCGTCCGGCGCGCGCTGATTTCATTGTCCGACAAGACCGGTTTGGAAGAGCTTGTCGCCGGACTTGCCCGTCACCGGGTCGAGCTGGTCTCGACCGGCGGAACCGCCGCCAGGATCCGCGAACTTGGGGCAGAAGTCCGTGACATTAGCGACCTTACGGGCTTTCCGGAGATGATGGACGGCAGGGTGAAGACGCTGCACCCAAAGGTCCACGGCGGCCTGTTGGCGGTGCGCGGCAATGCCGAGCACGAAGCATCGATGGCCGACCATGAAATCGCGCCGATCGACCTTGTCATCGTCAACCTTTACCCGTTCCTGCAGACGGTGATGAGCGGCGCCGACCGCGACACGATTATCGAGAACATCGACATCGGTGGCCCGTCGATGGTGCGGTCCGCGGCCAAGAACCACGCGGCGGTGGCGATCGTCACCGATCCATTGGACTATGCAGCGCTGCTTGCCGAGCTCGACGACAAGGGCGGAACGACGATGGAGCTGCGCAAACGCCTTGCCGCCAAGGCCTATGCGTTGACAGCTGCTTACGACTCCACGATCTCGCAATGGTTCGCCTTCGCCGACCAGGGCGAGCGCTGGCCGCACACGTGGACTCGCGCCAGTACGCTCAAGATGCCGCTCCGCTACGGCGAAAATCCGCACCAGCAAGCCGCCCTTTACCTTCCGCTGGGCCCGGCGGCACGCGGTATCGCCCAGGCCGAACAGGTGCAGGGCAAGGAGCTCAGCTACAACAATCTGAACGACGCCAATGCAGCGCTCGACCTTGTCAGCGAATTTCGCGACGGTCCGCCGGCAATCGTCATCGTCAAGCACGCCAACCCTTGCGGAGTCGCCACGCGCGACCATTTGCTCGATGCTTGGAAAGAGGCCCTCGCCTGCGACAGCGTCTCCGCATTCGGCGGCATCGTCGCCAGCAACCGCCCGCTGGACGCGGCGACGGCCGAAGCAATCACGGCAATTTTTACTGAAGTGGTCGTTGCCCCGGACGCCGACGAGGAAGCCCGCGCTATTTTTGCCCGCAAGAAGAACCTCCGCTTGTTGCTGACAGGGGAGTTGCCCGACCCGGCGCGCGGCGGACAGACCATGGCCATTATCGCCGGCGGCATTCTCGTTCAGGATCGCGACAATGGCCACGTACGGCGGGACGACCTCAAGCTCGTCACAAAGCGAGCGCCCACCGAGCAGGAACTGTCCGACTGCCTGTTCGCCTGGACCGTCGCCAAGCACGTCAAGTCGAACGCCATCGTCTACGCCAAGGACGGCGTCACCGCGGGCATCGGCGCCGGCCAAATGAATCGCCGTGATAGCTCGCGGATCGCCGCCATCCGCGCGGCGGAAGCTGCCCAAGCCAATGGATGGCAGCAGCCGCGGACGGTCGGCTCAGCCGTCGCCTCCGACGCATTCTTCCCTTTCGCGGACGGCCTTCTCGCTGCCGCCGAAGCAGGTGCGACAGCGGTCATCCAGCCCGGCGGTTCGATCCGCGACGACGACGTCATCGCTGCGGCCGACGATGCCGGCCTGGCGATGCTCTTCACTGGAATGCGGCACTTCCGGCACTAGGCTGAGGCTGGGATTCTGGGTGCGCAGCCAGGCGTCACCGCGGCGCGCCGCCTCCGACGCTTGGGTCGGGAAGACTCAATTCCTCGATTTCTTCCTTGCGCATGCGGAAGAGCTCGCGGTCTTCGGCGCCAAAGCCCTTGGTCCAGACCACCAAGCCGAAGGCAAGCAGGATGGCGGGGATGCCTCCGATCAACTCGAGCCACTCGAAGCGCGGCGGCAGCAAGGTGAACAGCGAACCAATCGCGATTCCCGCGGCGCTCGCCCAGATCAGGGCCCAGCGCCAGCCAGAGACCCGCGCTTGTAATATTCGTCCAAGCAGGCGCGACTTGATAATCGCGGCAAGCCCCAACGACAGCAGCAAGGCGGTGGCGGGTCCCGTCGCCTGAATGATCTCCGGCCAGTGTCGAGCCTCCATGAGCTTGATGAGAACGACGCTCATCACTGCCTGGAAGGCAATCATGGAAAGGCTGATGACCATGTTGCGATGCCGAGCGACATAGATCAGGGCAGCTTCGCTGACCGCGGCTGTAGCGGCGATGACCTCGGCGAACAGCAGGAATGCCAGTGCCGCGCTGCCGGCGACGAAAGCTGGGCCGACCAGGCCCATGACCGCTTCGCCGGGGATGGCCAGCGCCAGGGCGACGCCGAGCTGCGCGGCGATGACCCAGAAGCCGACCTGCCGAACTTGCCTGGCGACTGCGGACTTGTCTCCGGCGGCAATGTTGCGGGCGATGACGGGGCCAAGGATCGGGTCGAAGCTCGTCTTCAGCTTGGCCGGCAGCGAAGCGACGTTCTGCGCGACATAGTAGATGCCGACGATCTCCGGCCGGAAGAACAGGCCGAGTATGGCAATGTCGACACGGCGTGAACCCCATTCGACGGCGTCGGCGGCGGCAACGGGCAGGTTTCGCCGAGCCATGCGCCACAGTCCCGCCGGATCCGGGCTCCAGCCGCGCGGCAATCCGTAGCTCTTCAGGAACGGGATCATCGATGCGATCAGGGCCCCGACCATCGACAGCACATAGGCAATGATCAGCCCGTCGCGGGTCGAAATGAACGACCAGGCGAAGGCAGCGATGCTGATCGTCCAAGGTTCGACAATGGCCCGTGCCCGAACCGTCGCTCCGACGTCGTGCCGATAGGCCAGGGCTGCAAGGCTGATGTCCGACCAGGCGAGCGCGAAGATGGTTACCGGCAAGAGCCACTCGAGCCCGGTGATCTCGCTGTTCGGAAACATAGCCTGCGGGAACAGCATCAAGATCGCCATGGCGACGCCCGATCCGACAGCGGCGACAATCAGCGAATCCCATACGACACAGACATGCGGCTTGTCGTTGCGGGCCAGTTGCTGGGCGAGGCCGCGCTTGAGGCCCAATGTCGCCAACTGCGCCGCGAATTCAACGATCAGTACCGCATAGGCAAAGCGGCCGAGCTGCTCGGCCCCGTAGATGCGGCCGGCGATGAACAGGAACGGCAGGCGCGCAGCGAGGCGCAGCACGAAGCCGAAGAAATTGATCCGGCCGCCGCGCGCCAGCGCCGCGAGGTCCGCCGTGTCCCCAACCCCCTTTTCAGCCGCCGTGGTCAATGCGCGGCGCCCCAATTGGCGCCCCAGCCGACTTCGACGTCCAGTGGAACGTCGAGCTTCATGGCCGGCTCGGCGGCCTTGGCCATGACCTCGCGCACAACCGCAGCAGCCTCCTGTTCGCGTCCGTCCGGCACCTCGAACAATAGTTCGTCGTGGACCTGTAACAGCATGCGCACGCCTTCGAGGCCCGCCTTTTCCAGCGCTCCGTCCATGCGATTCATGGCGCGCTTGATGAGGTCGGCGCTGGTCCCCTGAATCGGGGCATTGATGGCGGCGCGCTCCGCGCCGGCGCGGTGGTTGGGATTGCCGGCACGGATGTTCGGAAAATGCGTCTTTCGGCCGAACAAAGTGCGGGTGAAGCCGTTCGTCCGGACAGAGGCCAAGGTCTCGTCCATGTAGGAGCGGATACCGGGGAAGCGTTCGAAATAGCGGGCGATGATCGCCGCTCCTTCTTCCCTGGGCACGCCCAGCCGCCCTGCCAGTCCCCAGGACGAAATGCCGTAGAGGATGGCGAAATTGACCGTCTTCGCCTTACCGCGCGTGTCGCGGTCGACGGTGCCGAACAACTCCTCGGCGGTCATATTGTGGATATCCTCATGCGCGGCGAAGGCGGCCTTGAGTTGGGGCACGTCGGCCATGTGGGCAGCGATGCGAAGCTCGATCTGCGAATAATCGGCGCTCATCAGCGAATAGCCCGGCTCGGCGACAAAGGCGTCGCGGATCTTCCGGCCGATCTCGGTGCGGATCGGGATATTCTGCAAATTGGGCTCGGTCGAACTCAGTCGTCCGGTCTGCGCGCCGGCCAGGCTGAAGCTCGTGTGCACGCGCCCTGTCTCGGGATTGATCTGCGCCTGCAGTGCATCGGTGTAGGTGGAGCGAAGCTTGGTCAGCTGACGCCAGTCGAGCACCAGCCGCGCGCAGTCGACGCCTTCGCCGGCCAGCCGCTCAAGCTCGGTGACGTCGGTCGAATAGGTACCGCTCTTGCCCTTGCGACCGCCTTTGAGGCCCAGCCGGTCGTAAAGCACCGAGCCGAGCTGCTGGGGACTGCCGATGGTGAAAGGCCCGCCTGCGGCTTCGTAGACCTTCTCCTCAAGCGCCGCGATTTCCTTGGAAAAGGTACTCGACAGGCTGGCGAGATAGTCGCGGTCGACCTTGATACCGCGCCGCTCCATGCGGCCGACGGTCGCAACCAGCCGGCGGTCGACCATTTCGTATACACGCGTGACATTCTCCGCCGCCAGGCGTGGCTTAAGCGCCTGCCAGATGCGCAAAGTGATATCCGCGTCCTCGGCGGCATATTCCGTCGCCTGCGCCAGCGGCACCTTGTCGAACGTAATCGCTTTCTGGCCGGCCCCGCAGAGCTGCTTGAAGGGGATGCATTCATGATTGAACATCGACTTGGCGAGCTCGTCGAGGCCATGACCGCCTAACCCTCGCCCCGCATCGAGGTCGAAGCTCATGACCATCGTGTCGTCATAGGGCGCGACGTCAATGTCCTGCTTGGCGAACATTACCCAATCATATTTGAGGTTATGGCCGATCTTCAGGACGGCCGGGTCCTCCAACAGCGGCTTCAGGCGCGCCAGCACATCGGCCATCGGCATCTGGCTCGGCGCATCCGATAACAGGTCGGCCGATACGTGGCCGACCGGAATGTAGCAGGCCTTGTTGGGAGCGATCGCCAGGCTGATTCCGACGAGCCGCGCAATGACGCAGTCGATGCAGTCGGTCTCGGTATCGATTGCGACGAAGCCGTTCGACGTCGCCTCGGCGATCCAGCGGTCGAGCGCGTCCATGGTCGTCACCGTCTCATAGGCGGAGCGGTCGACCGCAATGTCCTGCGCTTCCGGCGGCATGGGCGCCGCGGCCAAGGGCTTTGACGCCATGACGTCAGTAGGCCGCGCTCCGCCCGAAGACGCTCCGCCGCCGCCGACACGGTTGAGCAGCGACTTGAACCCCTGGTCCTCGAGGAATTCTTTCAGCGGTTCGGGCGGAATGCCGGTCAGTACCAGGTCTTCCAACGGCTCGGGCAAGGGCGCGTCGCAGACCAGTCGCACCAATTCGCGGGACAGTCGCGCCGCGTCGGCATGCTCCACCAAATTCTGCTTCAGCTTCGGCTTGGTGATTTCGTGCGTCGACGCCAGCACCGTGTCGAGGTCGCCATATTGCTGGATCAGCTGGCTCGCGGTCTTGGGGCCAATGCCCGGTACGCCCGGCACATTGTCGACGCTGTCGCCCATCAGCGCCAGCACGTCGCCGACTTTCTCCGGACCGACACCGAACTTCTCGATCACCTGATCGCGGCCGATGCGGCGATCGTTCATCGTGTCGAGCATGTCGACCTTGCCGTCCTCAATGAGCTGCATCAGGTCCTTGTCGGAACTGACGATCGTCACCTTCCACCCGGCCTTGCTCGCCGCCATCACGTAGCAGGCGATGATATCGTCCGCTTCCAACCCGTTCTGCTCGATGCAGGGAATGGAGAAAGCGCGGGTGGCGACACGTATCAGCGGGAATTGCGGGACCAGGTCTTCGGGCGGCGGCGGCCGGTTCGCCTTATACTGGTCATACATCTCGTTGCGGTGAGTGGATTCCGA
>Ga0207701_10007020_pt1 | contig 11209 bp, 13 predicted proteins | sample KBSSwiSSwithPhiX_FD_184294 | JGI IMG/M metagenome (GOLD analysis project Ga0207701, IMG submission 184294) | Switchgrass rhizosphere bulk soil microbial communities from Kellogg Biological Station, Michigan, USA, with PhiX - S5 (SPAdes) (version 2) | ecosystem: Environmental > Terrestrial >...
CCCCTGCCGCTGCATCGCCCCGTCCCTCGGTCCCCCCGGAGCGGCAGATTCTATCCCAGGCTGGCGGCCAACACGCCGCTTACTTCAGCGTTTCCCTAAATCGGAGTTGCGCCTTCTCCTGGAGTGGATGGAAACGCACCCCTGGACATCACGAAGGCACGTTCCAGGCCAAGACGCCGGTAGAACGAGGCGCCGCTCGCTACCTCCATGGCGCGCTCAACGCTGCGAATGGCCGCCTGACCGGCAAGCGTCCGTCCGATCAAGGCGCGGTTCGTCGTCTCCGTCCCGGGATTACCGGTCTCGGCATTATGGATCAGTTGATCCAGGGCCATTCTCGCGGCAGCGAACGCGTTCTCCATCTCACCGACAACATAAGCGAGATTGCCGTCCTCTGGCCGCTTGCGCGCGTGCCCAAGTGCCTTGGCGCGGGTGCCCGCGGCGATTGCAGCAACGGTGCATCAATGCGCATGGCCAGCATGGCTTGGTGCCGCCACCGCGCCACGTGCGATGTGTGCGGTAGCAGCGATAAGGGTGTCGAGATCCGGCAGGCTGTCGGACGTCCAACGCGCGCGGACATCGCCGTTCTTATCGAGTATCAGCTCGGTTTCGTTGCCATCGGTAGGCGCCCGGAACAGGGCAAGGGCCGCCCTGACATCGCCAGACACGCGGACGATGAGCGGCAGGTTGGCGGCGTCGACGTGCGCTGCCTCGCCGGCACCTTCGCCGAGTTCAACAGCGAGGACCTGGAGCCCGGCAGCAATGACGCGCTGGCGCACCGCGGCAAGTTCTTGAAGCCGCGTCGATGGAGCAGACGGCCCACAGAGCACAAGCAGCACCGGTCCTCGTGCGAGCATGCGGCGCAACGTGCCCTGGACGCCATCGACCTCGAAAGCGAACTGGGGAATGGGGTAACCAACGGCGGTGATCTCTCCACCGAGCTCGCGCACCAGGACGCCCGCGGCGCGGGCGCGGATGAAGCTGATCACGTCCCAGCGCTGACCCGGGGTAAGTGCGGCGGCAAAGCCCGGCATAGCCCCATTGGCGCGGCCCCGGCTGACCCATCGGAACAGATCGGCGGGGCTGTGGGCGAACAGGTGCCGTTCGGTCAGATTGGCTGGCCGAATACGCAGGCGCACGGCGGCAGGGCCGTCGCCACGTCCGCTCAAACCATGGCACGAGACACAATTTTCGCTATAGAGAGCGTTGCCGCGGGCGACCGAAGCTGCCGAATAAGGCTCTGCCGAAGCGTACAAGCTTGTAGCGTACGCCGGCTCCAGAAAAGACGCCGGCAGCAGGCTTCCGACCGCGCCACAAAGCAGCACGCCTACCGCTGCAGTAGCCGCTCGCCTAGAGAGTCGGCAGGCTGTGGTGGTTAACGCGGCGACAGCATACCAGCCCAATGAACCATTCTCCAGGTGATTGGGGCCCATGCGCTCACCGAGTCCTCTCCAGAAGTGCTCGCCAGAGAGGATCAGCTTGCATCCGGCTGCGTCTCAGGCTTCAATAGCCACACCCTCAGACTGGAGCCGGCTACCTCACCCAAACGCCGTTCTCTCCAGCGTCCAGTACAACGTTCGTATCCGGCACATTGGAGGTTTTTTCAATGACGAACAGGTTGGCAGCCTCAATTTTCATCCTTTTGATGAGCGTCACGACTGCGAAAGCCGCGGATGACATCGTCGGCCCCTTGCGCACGCAGTGGGGTATCACACGCGATCTGGTTGTTAATCTTGTCCAGATCATGCCCGAAGAAAAATACGACTTCAAGCCGACGCCTGCGATCCGCTCGTTTCGCGAAGTCGTCGGTCACCTCATTCTCGAGAACTACACCTTCATGAGCATGGTCACAGGAGACCCAGCTCCAGACAAGGCAAAGTTCGAGGTTCTGAAGTCGCGGGATGAGTTAACAAAAGCGCTATCGGAGAGCTACGCCTTCGGTGAACGCACGCTTGCCGCATTGACGGACGCTAAGGCGGTCGAAAAGATCACGATGCGCGGCCAATCGGTGGTGCGCTGGTACCCAGTGCTTTACAATCTTCAAGACAGCATGAACCATTATGGCAATCTCGTTGTCTACATCCGGCTGAACGGCCTGGTTCCTCCGCGGACCGCCGCAGCCAGCAAAGCAAAGTCACAATAGCCCTCCGCCCAAGCTAGTTTCGTCGCGCTGGGAAATCACCGATCGACCCGGAGAGTGGCGGCCCACCCTAGTCGGGCGAGGTTTGGCGGCGTAGCTGATCGATCGATCGGTAGAGACGAGTATCGATCCATCGATCTACCGGGCACCAAGCATCGCTTAACGCGGGCGCAATATCCTTTGGGTGATGCCGGCATGGCATCGATCCAAAATCGCCATGCCGCATGGGAGACGGGACAATGGATAAATCCGCGTCTGAAGGTCGGCCGGCCCGGCGGACCTTGGGAATGCTTGCGATGGCCGTGAGCGCAGCCATCGTGATCGGTTTTTCCGGGCTCGGTCGCGCCGACGAGCGACCGACCGGCCCCGAGATCCTGCAACAACTGCACAGTTTTGCGACGATCGGCAGCGTGCTCTACGTCGCAGCCCATCCGGACGACGAGAACACCCGTGTCATCACCTACCTCGCGCGCGGCCGTGGATACCGGACAGCCTATCTGTCGCTAACCCGCGGCGACGGCGGCCAGAACCTGCTCGGGCCCCAGTTTGGTGAGCAGTTGGGCGTGGCCCGCACCCAGGAATTGCTTGCAGCGCGGCGACTGGATGGGGGAGGACAGTACTTCACGCGCGCCAAAGACTTCGGGTTTTCGAAGGATTACCGGGAGACACTGAGAATCTGGGATCGGCAGGAAATCCTGGCCGACATCGTCCGCGTAATCCGCTCCTTCCGACCGGACGTGATGGTGACGCGCTTCTCTCCGCAGCCGGGCGGCACTCACGGCCATCACACTGCTTCCACCGTGCTCGCCATTGAGGCTTTCAAGCTCGCCGGCGACCCGCGGGCATTTCCGGAGCAGCTCGGCGAACTGACCCCGTGGCAGCCGCTGCGGATTGTCTACAATGCCAGCATGGCCGGCACGGCAGCCGCGGTGTCCCTCGATGAAGGAACCGGCGTCGTAAAGATGGACGTCGGTGGCATCGACCCGGCGCTGGGCGAATCGTTTGCCTCGATCGCCGTCCGCAGCCGGGCGAGGCACAAGACGCAGGGCTTCGACATTGGCTACGGCCCGGTGGCTGCCGGTTCGACGATCGAGTCGTTTTTGCCGCTCGCCGGCGAACCCGCAAAACAAGACATCCTCGACGGGGTGGACACCACTTGGAACCGCGTGCCGGGCGGTGCAGAGATCGGCCTTTTGACCGAGGAAGCGATCGCGCAGTTCAAGCCGGCAGATCCGGTCGCGAGCGCGCCGGCTTTGTTGGCGATCCGCAGCCGATTATCCAGGCTGCCGGTGGACCCCCTGATCAGCGATAAGCGTCAGCAACTGGACCGCATCATCGAGGCGCTGATCGGTCTCGAGGTGGCAACCGTCGTGGATCAACCCGAGGCCGTGCCGGGCGAAAGGTTGAAGATGCGCCACACCGCGACAACGCGATCAAATCTGCCGGTTCGCTGGACCGCGGTGCGTTACCCCAGTATCCAGCGCCAGCTCCTGACGGCGCTCGACCTGCGTCCGGACCAACCGTCGGTGCGTGACGATGCCCAGACCCTGCCCGCCTCGACGCCGCCAAGCCAGCCGTATTGGCTGCGCCAGCCAGGTACGGCAGGCATGTTTCACGTCGACGACCCTTCTCTCATCGGGCGTCCGGAAAACCCGCCGGCATTCCCGATCGAATACGTCTTTGAAATCGGCGGTCAGACCCTGGTGATATCGGGTGAGCCGATGCAGGCCGGAGATTCGGTAGACGCGGCCACGCGCCGCCGATTGAATGTGATTCCGCCGGTCTCGCTCCGGTTCGTGCCGAGCGTGCAGCTGTTCGCGCCCGGTACCGAGCGCCCGGTGATGGTGGAGCTTACTGCGGCCCGCGCGGACGTCTCTGGGATCGTGCAGTTAGAAGTCCCGAACGGTTGGAGGATCTCCACCGGCTCCGAACGCTTTCATCTCGACCAGGCGGGACAGCGCGCCACCTATACGTTCCACGTGACCGCACCAGCGCAGCCCGTCACGGCAACTCTGGAGGGGAGCGTGGAGGTCAACGGCGCGCGGTTCAATACCGAGCGCATCGAGTTTCGCTACAACCACATTCCGGTTCAGCTTCTCCAGCCGGTCGCGCGCCTGAAGGCCGTTTCGCTAGACCTCGCGATTCGAGGTCATACCGTCGGCTACCTAGCCGGGGCGGGCGACGAAATAGCCAGATCCTTGGAGAGCATGGGATATACGGTCACGCAGTTGACTGGGGCTGATTTAATCCCGGAAAAGCTGCGTTCGCTGGATGCCGTCGTGATCGGCATACGGGCTTTCAATACCCGGAAGGATCTGGCGGACCATGTACCGGCATTGTTCGAGTATGTCGAGGACGGCGGAAATGTCATCGCACAGTACAATCTCCCGACCGGCCTGAGCGCAAACTGGCTGGCGCCCTTCCAGCTTCACATTTCGCGTGATCGTGTCACCGACGAAGAAGCGCCCGTCACGTTCCTGGCACCCGATCACCCGGCGTTGAGCCGTCCAAATCGCATCACTACAGCAGATTTCGACGGCTGGGTGCAGGAGCGTGGCCTGTATTTCCCGGATAAATGGGATGAGGGTTTCTCCCCGATCCTGGCGTTCGGCGATCCAGGGGAAGTACCCCTCCGCGGCGGTTTGCTCGTGGCACGGCACGGCAAGGGGTATTTCGTCTACACCAGCCTTGCGTGGTTTCGGCAACTTCCGGAGGGTGTGCCCGGAGCGTATCGGTTATTTGCCAATCTGATATCTTTGGGTAAATGACCCATCCACTACCGCCTGATCGGCAGTCCACTGCCGAATTGCCCGACCTGCCTGGATTCCATGCGTGGCGCGGTGTGTACCTGTTCGTATTCGGTTGGTTCGTCGTCGTCGTGGTCCTACTCGCGGTGTTCGGCCGGATCTATTCATGAACATCGCGGATTGGCTGGTGTTCCTCGGTACGCTGGGCGGGATCGCCGCGTACGGTTCGTGGCGCACGCGTCAAATCCGGAGCCTTAACACCTACCTGAAGGGCCGCCGGTCGACGGGATGGGCGACGATCGGCCTGTCGGTGATGGCCACACAGGCCAGCGCGATTACCTTCCTTTCGATCCCGGGACAGGGGTTCGAGAGCGGCATCGGATTCGTCCAGAATTATTTCGGATTGCCGCTCGCGCTCATCATCGTGTCCGGTGTGTTTCTGCCGATGTACCGGCGCTTCGGCGTCTTTACCGCCTACGAGTTCCTGGGCAGGCGCTTTGACTGGAAGACTCGCCTCCTCGGGGCCGGGTTGTTTCTGCTGCAACGCGGCTTCTCCGCGGGAATAACCATCTACGCACCAGCCATTATTCTCTCGACGATGCTGGGCTGGCGGCTGGATCTGATCATCGTGTTCATCGGGTTCGTAGTCATTGTGTACACCGTGACGGGCGGCAGTGAAGCGGTCAGTCTGACGCAGAAGTGGCAGTTCGCGGTGATCTTCGTCGGCATGGTGGCGGCCTTCATCGTCCTGCTGATCGAGCTCCCCGTGGACGTCGGGTTCGATGATGCCCTGCACATTGCCGGTGCTCTGGGCAAATTGCAGGCGGTGGATCCTTCGATCGACCCGAGTCGACGCTACACGCTCTGGACCGGTCTCCTGGGCGGACTGTTCCTTGCGCTCTCGTATTTCGGCACCGACCAATCGCAGGTGCAGCGCTATCTTGGTGGCGACTCACTGCGCGAAAGCCGGCTCGGTCTGATGTTTAATGCGCTTCTGAAGATTCCGATGCAGTTTCTCATCCTTCTGCTCGGGGCCTTGTTGTTCGTTTTCTATCAATTCGAACGTCCGCCGCTGTTCTTCAATCAGCCCGAATGGCAGCGTTACGCGCAAGGCCCGGCAGGCGAAACATTCAGCGCCCTCGAAAAACGATATGTCGTCGCCGTGGGAGACAGTGAGAAAGCGATCCGAGCCTGGCTCCAAGCCAGAACGTACCAGGATCGTGCCATGGAGCCGATCGCCCGTACGACCATGCTCGAGGCTAACCAGCAGACCGCTGCCGTTCGTTCCGAGGCCAAGGCGGCGCTGCTGGCAGCCGATCCGCGTGCCAAGACGAAGGACTCCGACTACGTCTTCATCACGTTCATTCTCGCCAAGCTTCCGCACGGTCTTATCGGCCTGCTGATTGCGGTGATATTCGCCGCGGCGCTGAACTCCCTGGCGGCCGAGCTCAATGCGCTGAGCACGACGACGACGATCGACTTCTGGCGGTATCTGCACCCGCTCGCCGCCGCGGATGAAGTGCGCAACGTGCGAGCGGCGAGGTGGTTTACCGCCCTCTGGGGCTTCGCCGGCATAGCGTTCGCGCTGTTGGCCGGTTTTGCCGAGAACCTCATCGAGGCGGTCAACATTGTTGGGTCAATCTTCTACGGTGTCGTGCTCGGGATCTTTCTGGTCGCGTTTTTCTTGCGACGAGTGGGTGGAAGTGCAGTCTTCTTCGCGGCGGTGGCGGCCCAGTCCCTTGTGATCACGATGTTCCTGTCTCTCAACATCGGTTATCTCTGGTACAATCTCATCGGCTGCGCAGCGTGCATCGCCTTCAGTATGCTGCTGCAGACGGTTTTGGGACCTTGTGCTCCCGCCGATCCGGGCCGTGCGGCATGAGCGTCGAGCCGATCATTGCTTTTGGTCAGCAGCCTTGCGGGTTCTTCCCCCGGCGTTTTCTCGTTGCCAAGATTCGAACCGCGCGCCGGCTGCAGGCGGAAATGGGCGGACGGATCGTGTTCTTTTGCCACGACAGCGACCACGACCCGCGCGAGACGCGTACCATCCTGCGGCGTCGCACAACGGGTGAAGCCGAAAACTTCAACTTTGCGGTTGTCACAAAGCTTCAGCGAAAGTTCTCGCCGCTCTACGTGAAGCGCATCTCGGCGGACTGGCACGCCAAGACGTTGCGGCGGCTTCCAAACTACCTTGACCGCGAGGCAGTCGACCTCTTCCGCAAAACATCCGCGGAGACGGTCGCGGACTTCTGTCTCGAGATGTACATAAACATGGGGTTGCTCGACCGGATTGACGTCGTGCGTTCGAGCGATCCGGCGCTGCGACGCCGGGCGTGCGAGGTGAGCGATTACTTCGTGGACGTGCCATACGAAGGCGAAATCGTGCGTGCGCGCGCAAAGGACGGCGCGCTCCGTCTGCACGAAGGCGGAGAGTCCTTTGTCACCCTTCCGGCGACCGCTTGCATTAAGGAGCAAATAAGTCCTACGCGAGATACTCGGCTTCTCTGGATGCAGTCGGTGATCGGGTGTACGCACTATGTAACCGGTGCCGGCGAGCAAGCCTATCTTCACCAGGAGGAAGCGCCGGACGTCACGTTCATCCGCCGGGACGAGATCGAAAACTCAGATGAAGCCTACACCGATCTGCCCCTCTGACACTCTGCCTGTGCTTGCCTTCGGCGCACATCCAGATGACATCGAGTTCGGTTGCGGCGGGGTGATCGTGCAGGAGACGCTTGCCGGGCGGGCGGCGCATTTGGTCGTGTGCTCACGCGGCGAAGCGGCGACGCACGGCCAGCCGGAGCAACGCCTCACAGAGGCGCAGCAAGCCGCGGCGCTCCTCGGCGCAACGATCGAGTTCGTCGAACTCGACGGAGACTCCCACCTCGAAGTCCGGGCGGCACATGCCATCGTGCTAGCGGGCGTTCTGCGGCGGGTGCGACCGGGCATCGTTCTCGCCCCGAGCGTCGTCGAAAACCAGCATCCGGATCATTGGAGACTCGGCCGTCTCGTGTGCGACGCAGCCCGGCTAGCGTGTTTCGGCGGCTTGCGAGAACTGGCGACCCTACCACCTCACCGGGTTTCACAATTGCTGTTTTATGCGATCACGCGCGAGGCAGAACCGGACAACATCTCGCCGGTGCTCATCGACATCTCCAGGCCGGAGATCGTCGCGGCGTGGGTCGCCGCGATGGAGGCGCATGCTTCTCAAACCAGTGCCCGCAATTACGTGGAAGTGCAGCTCACCCGGGCGCGGCTCCACGGACTTGGCGGGGGGATGGAGTACGCCACAGCGCTGTTTCCGGCCGATCCTCTGGTCTTCGCTTCGCTATCGGCATTGGGCCGCGGGGGGCGCGGTACTTAACATGGCGTCGAAAGATGCTCTTTGCATTGGCATCACCTGTTATCCGTCCGTTGGCGGAAGCGGCATTCTGGCAACGGCGTTGGGCGAGGATTTGGCGCGCCGGGGACACGAAGTACATTTTATTTGCTACGAGCGGCCGTTTCGTCTGTCAGCAGATGGGCCGCGACTTCATTTCCATCACGTCGCGATCAACGATTACGGACTGTTCAAGTATCCCGACTACACCTTGCCGCTTTCGGTTCGCATGGCCGAAGTCAGCCGCGATCATCGGCTGGACGTGCTTCATGTGCACTATGCCGTGCCGCACGCCACGGCTGCAATCCTCGCCCGCTCAATGCTGCCGCGGAAACAACAGCCTCGCGTGGTCACGACATTGCACGGCACGGACACGACGCTGCTTGGATATGATTCAGGTTATGCCCCCGCGATCCGGCACGCCCTGATCAATTCGGATGCCGTCACGACCGTGTCGGCGTCCCTAAAGCGGGAGACCCAGCGGGTGTTCGATTTCGACAACCCGATCGAGGTCATCCACAATTTCTTCGTTCCACGCCCGCCACGCCGCTCGCGCGAGGAGGTACGCCACGAGCTCGGCTTGGGGGACGAAGTCGTCGTTCTCCACTCCTCCAATCTCCGCCCCGGAAAACGAATCGACCTCCTGCTCGAAACTGTCGCGCGGGTCTCTCCGCTCAACACCTTCAAGCTCCTCGTCTTGGCTGGGGAGTCGTTCGCGCCGTTCGTCGAACAGGTGCGGCGGCTCGGCCTGGCTGACTGCGTGATCGTCCGCGAGAAGGTCACCTATATCGAGGACTATCTTCAGGTTGCTGACATCGGGCTATATACCTCTGAAACGGAGAGTTTCTGTCTGAGCATTTTGGAAGCCATGTGTTTCGCGTGCCCGAGCGTTTCGACCCGTGTTGGTGGGATTCCCGAGGTGGTCGATGATAATCAGAGCAGCCTCCTGGTTCCATTTGGCGATGTCGACGCGCTTGCCGGTGCGCTGGAGGGCTTGATCAACGACAAAATCCGGCGGATCGCTCTTGGCCGAGCCGCGCAGGCTCGCGCGCGTGAACGGTTCTCCGCGGAGGTCATCGTGCCGCGCTATGAAGCACTCTACCGCCGGCTATGTCGACGCTCTTCTGGGATCCCGGGAGGGGGCAGGTAAGAACCGGACTGAGGATCTGCTCGCCGGGCTCTGGGAAGAGTGGCGATCCGGGGATCGGCCCATTGAACGCCACCGCGCTCGTCGCGGCGGCCGGGATGCGGCGACGTTCATGCGCGGCCGTGCTGCTGACTTTAAAGGAGCTTTCGGCGCCCGCCGCAAGGGCCAGGATGCGAGAACTTCGGATGCGCCCTGGCCAAAAGCCCGCTCGGACTCATCCGGACGAGGCTTCCAGCCAAAGGTGCTCAGCTAGCTTCGTCTCTCGCGAAAAGGCACGTGGCACCCCCCGCACGCGTTCGTTGCGTCCCAAAGGCCGCCCTTAATCATAGCATCAAAGGCCAGAGCAACGGCCGCTTTGTCGTTTGTCTTCAGGGATTCTGATAACGCGGCCGCTTTGGAATTAGCATTTTTTTGGGCCTCAGCGAACTTGTTAGGATCAGTCCAGATTGTCGGCTTCGCCGCTGATTTGTCGGGCAATTCGGCCATCCCTGTTCCTTTGGGGAACAAGTTGGGGATACTTGCCGTCGTTTGAACAAGATCGGCTGCGCCCGCCTGGGCAGCAGCAACATCGCCCTTGGCGTCAAGAAAGTTCTTTACAGCTGCCAGATCTCGTCCCTGACGTTTCATAAGATCTTGGCGCCTATTAATAACTTCTGTAGAATCCTGTGCCCAAACTGAGCCGGCGGCCAAAACTACACTTAGCCCCAAAAACATCGCTGTAAATTTCCGCGACATACATCACATCCCTCGTAAACATCCCGGATCTCCCCGGGTTGGAAACGGATTTTTGGATGAAACGGCCCGCCGGTCAATGGCTTTCACACGGACGTCCTAGGCAACGCCTCTTCCAACTCACCATCGAGCCGTGCTTACGGTTTAGCCGATGAGGATTTGTAGTCCAAGGCGCCCTTGGTCAACTCCGATAAGAGGTGTTTGCACATCAAAGCGGCCTGTGTACTATTTATTTCTGACAGTCGCGATTGTTTTTTTAATGCCTCTTTTAGTGAATTGTAGAGATACAGAATGGCGGCTCCAGCTGGAGTCTCCATAATTTTTGTAGTGGATTCGACAGCTTTCGTCACCTCTTTGTTCCGTAACTGCCAATCGCGCCAACCTGTCGCAAACGCGTCGGCGAGTTCGGGGCTGGCCGCAGCGCAGGATTGCACCATCTGCTCCGCAATTGCCGCCTGCTCAAGCATTTCACCAAGATCTGATGGGAGGGTTTCTGCACGGCAGATCGAATTGGCCATTCCAACCAAGAGTAATCCGGCGAGTAGGAACGAACAACGCATTCTACGACCCGGTTAGATCCAGCCTGTGCGCGTCAAAAGGATTCGGCAAGTTCGGCACGGATTCTCTGTGCCGTCTCCTCTCGGATGCGTATCAAATCCTGTACACATTCAGCATATTCCGTGGTGGCGCGAGGCACCCGCCACTTCTCGCAGTATCGATTATTCTCGGCCGCGATGTTTTTCGCCAACATCGTCTTTGCCTCATCCCGGGCCGCACGCTCCGAAGGATAGCTGAATAGCAGAAATACCGGTAACATTATACCGAAGACCCACAAAGCGCGGTTCACCGTCCCATAGAGCGACCAGTCTCTCCCAAAAAGTTCACCGTTCTTCCAACCGGAGTCCATCTGATCAGCGCCCCGAGCGCATGGCTGCCCTAGTTTAACCCCACACACGATGTTGCCGATTGATCTCCCATACCGACCTCACCGTCGGTCTGGGTTTACAAAATCGCTGCGATCTTTGCATCCTTCTTCAGTTGTTGAAAGCGGTGTATTTGCGGGCAAG
>Ga0207701_10007025_pt1 | contig 11206 bp, 3 predicted proteins | sample KBSSwiSSwithPhiX_FD_184294 | JGI IMG/M metagenome (GOLD analysis project Ga0207701, IMG submission 184294) | Switchgrass rhizosphere bulk soil microbial communities from Kellogg Biological Station, Michigan, USA, with PhiX - S5 (SPAdes) (version 2) | ecosystem: Environmental > Terrestrial > Soil...
TTCAAAGTTTTCTATGTAGGGGAATGTGGTGATCAATGGAGCATTAAAAATATGTAAGGTTAATGTATCATTATCTTTAAAATTATCTGTCCCGTATTGTACATTGATCAGGATATTATGGTCTCCCAAAGCTGATAGATCTGCCTTCGCTGTAAATGTATATTGAGTACTTGCATTCGGACCAAGGGGAATACTCATAGTTTCGATGACGGGCGTGCCGCCGTCAATAACCATTCTTATCGGAATATTGCTGATCGAATTTGTTGAAGCGTTCCTAATCGTAACCTTTACGGTTTCTGCATTCGTTAAGCTACACCTATTAGTTGATGGTTCATCAATTGTTTTAACTTGAATATCATCAATGGCTTCGTAAATTCTGATGTCATCAATATTATGTCCCTGGTATAACTCGTTATCATTAATCCTGGTATATCCAAATTGCCCCCACCGTACCTGGAAACTACTACTGAAATTTTGTCCATGCGATTGAAGAAGTTTACCTACTTCCAAACTTGGCGTTCTTTTGAAAACTCCGCGAATATTTCCATTTGCAGAAAGTGTAAATGCATCGATCCATGTTTCAGAATCGCTACCCCTTATCCAGACCTTATTATTTGCATTAGCAACACTATCGCCATGCATTTTAAGTTGAAAATCCAGACGTATATCCCTTGCAATAGCATCCACACCACTAAGGTTATAAGTTCCATATATGAAATTGGTATTCCCTGAAGCTAAATATCTATCAAGGTCAGTCAATAAAGATTTTGTTCCTGAATACGCCATGCCAGAGGATAAGAATGTACTCAATCTTCCGGGAAAGTATGTATTTGTATAATCGTAACGTTCTATTCCCTGAACTCCAAATGTTGCTTTGTAATACTTTCTGGATACAGCGGTTTCAAGATCATCTATAAAAGGAAGTGTAATAGGAGCATTACTTAATTGACGAATAGTATCAATAATGAAGTTGTTACCAGGAACGGGGTCAACTCCTGAAGTATTTTCTACCTCAACTTTTAAAATATAATTCCCTGCAACTGAAAAATTGTATGGGACAGAAAATGTATGTGTAAATGTAGAGCCAGCAGTAATGGGTCCTACAATATCTTCTACTACTTGAGAGCCACCAATATAATATCTCAATTTGAAATTTGCTATATCTGCATCGTCGAGATTTTTAATTCTTGCTATAACTGAGGTGTTGTTGGTAAGAGCAGTCGATGTTAGCAATCTTCCGGAAAGTGGCGCAATGACAGAATCCATACGCAGATCATTATCAGAAATAGTACCACTACAAGTTCCATTATTTGGTTGTCGGCTACCAGCCACAGCCCTCCTACTAGCTCCACCATTTATCCTTGCACGAACTGAAACCCAATAGACCGAATCAGGTGATAAACCGCTAAATGTATAAGTAAGAGCAGTAGTTGTACCTACAGAAACCATTTCGGTGCCTTTCAACATAAACAGTTCATAATCTGTTGCCCCCATTATCGCCGTCCAATCTATAGAAAAATAACCCTCGCATTGGATAGCAGATAATGAAATGACAGGTATATCAAGAATAGTGAATGTGGAACTTGTGCTGATATAACCTGTTCCATTCCTGGTAACACGAACCTTTGCCTGTTCGGTCTGGGCATTGGGAACTATCCAGCTCAACTGACGAAGATTTGCAGGCACAGAATTATTGATTATGGTCCAATTTGATCCATTGTCAATAGAATATTCAACAGTAAAAGTATTGGCAGGATCGCCATACGATTCCCACTGAATAGTGGCAGTTTCACCGGGCTTTAGGCCCTCTCCTCCGATGGGAAAAACAATTTTTGTTTCAACTGGTATTATATCGTAGACTACGAAATATTCCTGGGAAGACAGTGGCACATTTGTTCCTTGTATTCTTATTGTATATGTTCCTGCAGTAGGATTTGTAATAATTGCCTGTTCGATATTATTCATATGATCAACTCCTGTAGTAGCTGAGTTATTTACATTGCCGGGAATTGTGTCCAATAAAAATGGCATCACATGAGAAGGTGAAGTAATATCCAGATCAAGGTCGTTCACCAAAGTTTGGGATGCAAAAACAGCGGCTGCAGGATCATGCCAGTATAACATTACTTTTAACTGTGCTGTGCCTGCAGGAATAGATATTGTGTGTGTGTTCATCCCTCCATTATTGATAGTTGAGATAAAATATCTTCCGTTATTGAGCATGTCTACAGATCGCAAAAGATTCATCCTGCCAAATCCATTTGTAAAATCAGGACCCGTATTTCCCTGGTCAGTTGCTCCATTACAAACTAATGCTTTCATTAAACCACTTTTAGGATTTACGCCAGTGATTTGTTTGTAGCGTTGGTTTAATAAAACTAATCCTCCTGCTACTGCCGGGCTTGACATACTTGTACCTGGACTTACGCCATAACCATATGTATAAATAGTAGAAGTGGTATAAACACCATCTGCCGTTACTTCAGGTTTTGTTCTGCCATCCTTCACCGGACCTCTGCTAGAAAATGATGCAATGCTGCCGTCTCTGTTGGTGGCACCAACCACTATTCCATTTTTTGCAGTCTGAAATCCACCAACAACTGTTTTGAATGAACCGGGAAATGGTGAACAGGTTAACCCCCCATCATTCCCTGCAGCAAAGACATTCTGTAATTGAGGATAATTCATTGCCATTAAATCTAATACCCGGCTTTCAAGATCGTAGGTTCCGGCATAATCACAATCACCTACTATTGAAGTATAAGAATTATTTGTAATGACCATCCCATAATCATTAACATATACCGGTGCATTTTTTAGTATTCCCGAAGTTTCCTGCGAAACTATTGTTGCTTTAGGAGCATATCCCCGAAATTCCTCCATTAATATCCCAGCTCCTGCAACTGTTCCATGTACATGTGAACCATGATAAGCGATTGTAGGTGTGCTGAAGTTTATTACCCTGCCTGTAAAATCGACATGATAATGCACATCTGCGTTATCCCCTACGCCTACTACCACTCCTTCGCCATTCAGATCAAAACCTCCTACACCCGAAGCTGCGTTTAAAACATTTGCTCTGGAATCGTTTCTGCTCTCATAATTCAGCATCTGTTCTTTATGTGGCGCCGGTTCTATATAATCAACAAAAGGAAGTGACGCCAGATCATTAATACGTGAAATTGCTATTTTTAAACCAACAACATGAAACTCTTTATAATCGGAAGTGGTAATCTGGAAATTTCTTTCGCTTAATAATTTTTGTAAATCTTCAAAACTTAATGATTTCGGAAAGCTGATCCATACATCAACCATACCAGGTGTTTTTATCGCCCATGATGGAAATATTCCTTTTGCCATTGCGGGGTGCATCTTTTGAACAGGAGACAATTCAAAAATTGATCTTGCACCAGCTCTCTGCAAAATTGTGTAGTCGATATTTTTTGTAATACAAATTGTATATGCATTTCCGGAAATGTATTCAAGCAATTGGATCCCTGAAGCGGCGAGTTCTTGTTTCTTTGATTCGGATGGTATTTGCTCAAACTGTAAAACAGCAAATGACTTTCCGTTTATTTTTTGCAATTGTTCTGTAAAGTTTTTTACATTCTCTTGTGTAATATTTTTTTCTGTAAAAATTTTACCGCTACGAAGTTGCAGCGCAGAGCTTGTATCTTTCTGAGAAAAAGAAAAAAATGAAAAAAGACAAAGCAGGATGGTGAAAGGAATTGGATGGATTCTCATAGCCAGATTTATGCTTTTAAAATTAACACATTCGCTTAAATAAAACAGGTATGTTTTACTCACCTGTCGTTAGTAAATCACAATTTTAACTTTCACAGCAGTCGCCTCTAAAGGCAAAACCAGTGCATTTTTTCCAGGAACCGGTGCATCTCTTCCATTGATTTTACATTATCAACTATCATAATGAACAATTTGCCGCTTTGTTTGAGTTTAGCTTTGTTTGTTCCTGTTTGTATAAACGAAAGAATCTGCTGAAAAGTTTGCGATTCAAAATAAGGAGAATCAGGTCTATTTATAAAATAACAACGAAGCGTTTCATCCTTCAAGCTCATTTTTTCAAAGCCAAGTTCAACGGCCAGCTTACGGCAACGAACAGTGACAAAGAGGTCATTCACCGGCTGTGGCAAAGCGCCAAAGCGATCTTTCATTTCTTCAGCCATTAAATGCAATTCTTCTTCAGTTTCCGAATTATCCAATCGTTGGTATAACGATAACCTTTCTGTGATGCTTTCCACATAATCATCAGGTATCAAGATCTCAAGATCCGTATCAATAGTACAATCCTGCACAAAATCGTCCTGCTTTGAAATTTCTTCTTTGAATAAATCTTTAAATTCTGTTCTTTTTAATTCACGTATTGCTTCATCCAATATCTTTTGGTAGGTTTCAAAACCTATATCTGCCATAAAACCACTTTGTTCTCCACCAAGCATGTTACCAGCTCCCCGTATATCAAGGTCACGCATTGCAATTTGAAAACCGCTACCGAGTTCACTATGTTGTTCCAATGTTTGCAATCTTTTTCTTGAATCATCCGGCAATGTGCTCATTGGCGGCGACAACAAATAACAAAACGCTTTCTTATTGCTGCGCCCTACCCTTCCTCTTAATTGGTGCAGATCGCTTAATCCAAACTGATGAGCATTGTTCACAATAATTGTATTTACGTTGGGAATATCAACACCGCTTTCGACGATATTGGTGCAAACAAGTACATCATACTTTCTATCAATAAAATCAAGAATATGTTTTTCCAGTTCATGTCCTTCCATTTGACCATGCGCAATACCAATATTCAGATCAGGACACAGTGCCTGGATAATATTGGCCATTTCAGGTAAACTCTGCACACGATTATAAATAAAAAAGACCTGGCCGCCTCTTTCGGTTTCATAATAGATCGCATCACGGATCAGGTCCTCATTATAAGCATGCAATTCAGTTTGGATTGGTTGCCGGTTAGGTGGCGGAGTATTAATGATGCTCAGGTCTCTCGCCCCCATTAATGAAAACTGCAGTGTTCTAGGAATTGGTGTTGCAGTTAATGTCAAACAATCAACTGTGGTTTTAATAGTTTTTATTTTTTCTTTGTGACTAACTCCAAACTTCTGCTCTTCATCAATAACCAACAAACCCAGGTCTTTATATTTCACTTCTTTTCCAAGTAATGCATGTGTGCCGATGATTATTTCGATCTTTCCTTCTTCTAATTTTTTTAATGTTTCTTTTTTCTCTTTTGCTGATTTGAATCGATTGATATAATCAACGTTTACAGGAAAATCTTTAAGTCGCTCACTAAAAGTTTTATAATGCTGAAAAGCAAGAATGGTTGTTGGCACTAATATAGCCGCCTGTTTACCATCAACACATGTTTTAAATGCTGCACGAATCGCAATTTCTGTTTTCCCAAAACCCACATCGCCGCAAACCAATCTATCCATCGGTGAAGATGATTCCATATCTTTTTTTACATCAGCGGTTGCTTTGCCTTGGTCCGGAGTGTCTTCATAAATAAACGAGGCTTCCAATTCAGTTTGCAGGTAATTATCGGGTGTGTGCTGAAAACCCTGTTGGGCTTTTCGGCTGGCATAGAGTTTTATCAGGTCAAATGCGATCTCTTTAACCTTTGCTTTCGTTTTATCTTTTAATTTGTTCCATACGTCACTTCCAAGCTTATTTACTTTCGGTACTGTTCCCTCTTTGCCAGTGTACTTTGCAATTTTATGTAGTGAGTTGATATTGACGTAAAGTATATCACTGTCTTTGTAAATAATTCTTACTGCTTCCTGCAATCTTCCATTCACTTCAATTTTCTGTAAGCCGCTAAAAGTGCCTACGCCATGATCGATATGCGTTACAAAATCCCCGGGTTGTAATTCACGAAGTGTTCTTAATGTTAACGCTTTGCTTTTATTGTAGGCCTGTTTTACACGATACTTATGATATCGTTGAAATATTTCATGGTCGGTATAGCAAACGATCTTCAGGTCCTCATTTATAAATCCTTCGTGAATAGAAGCTGTAATTGGATTAAAAACAATATCCGATTTCAGGTCTTCAAAAATGATCCGCAATCTTTCCAATTGTTTTGGATTTTCAGCAAACAAGTAAACATCAAATCCTTTTTGTTCCCAATTTTTCAGATCCTGTATCAGCAGATCAAACCGGCGATTGAATGCCGGCTGAATGAGAGTATTTGATTGTAAAGTGAAAACAGAAGGTCGGTTGACTGGTTCGTCACCAAAGAAAATACAGGAACGATTTTCAATTTGGTTTTCAAGATCAATGGATGAAATAAAATCTGCTTTAGTAAAATTTACCTGTGATGATTGTTCTGAGTTATCTTTTGCTTTTTCGTTGGAATTCTTGTTTGCAAAAAAATATTCTAGTTCTTCTTCACAATCTTTCAGTTTTTTATACACCAGTTCTTCTTCTCGTATCCAGACAATCGTATTCCCCGGTAAAAAATTCAAGAGCGAAATTTTTTCCTTGTCAACAAATTGTGTTTCGATATTTGGGATAATACTTACCTGCAATAGTTTTCTTTCACTCAATTGAGTTTCCGGATCAATGATCCTGACAGAATCAACTTCATTTCCAAAAAGTTCGACACGATAAGGTTTTTCATTTCCGAAAGAATAAATATCAAGTATGCCGCCGCGGATGGCAAACTGACCCGGTTCATACACAAAATCAGTTCTTTCAAAACCAAAGTCCGCAAGTTTTAAAAGCAATTTACCCGTATCAAGCGTATCACCGTTTTTTATAAAAATAATATTAGAAGAAAGCGTATTTGAAACCACTACTTTTTCAAACAAGGCTTCCGGGTAGGTAACAAGCACCTTTTTATTTACAGAACCAGAGGCATTCATTTGCGAAGCTATTTTTGTCAAAGCTTCAGTTCTTAGCATCACATGGCTGCTATTAAGCAGGCTGAAATTCTTTCTTTGCTTAAATGAAGCGGGGAAATAAAAAATGTCCAGCGCCCCGGTCAGATTTTCCAGTGTGTTATGAAAATAAGCGGCATCTTCGGCGTCATTTAATACGATAAGGTGATTAAACTGTGAGCAGGAAGGATGTTCAAATACGGCGGCGCTGAAAAATTCGGGGGAGCTTCCCCGGAGGTTTTCAAGATATATTTTTTGAGTTTGGGAAAAAGAAAGCCTGTCCGCCAATTGAAAAAGGCGGGGGGAGTTAATGAAATTATTCAGCAAAGCCTTTACACTCATCCGAAAAACAAAAATATAAAATTTGTAACTGAGTTTTACACGAAAGTCATTAGAACCGTATATTTAGTAAATTGCAATTTTGTAAATGTGAAATAATGAAAATTAAGGTTATTGTATCTGTTAGTTTTATTTTGTTGGCAACAGCAGGTTTCCTGTTTTTTTTAAAAAAACACAAGGGTGATCAAAAGCCTGGTAACGAACTCTACGAGGAAAACGAAGAACATGAAGCTGCTTATCAGTATTTGCGCTGGAAATACGAGGCCGACATGATCAAAGACCCTACGACGGGTGAGGCATTATTTGGTTTGCGTGACCAGGAAATTGAATTGGCAGCTACTATCCCTCAAAGAAATAACTCATTTTCTGCGGCACGACTAACTACCCAAAATAATTATATACCTGCCGGTCCTAACAACAATGGTGGCAGAACAAGAGCTATTGTGTATGATGTTCGTTATAATAATACAACTAATAAAGTCTTGCTGGCTGGCGGTATCAGCGGAGGAATATTCCGATCAATAGATGCCGGTGCCAACTGGACAAGGGTAACTCCTGCAAATGAAGTGCATAATGTTTCCTGTATTGCACAAGATCCTCGTCCGGGAAACCAGGATACATGGTATGCAGGCGGTGGGGAATATATAGGTAGTTCCACTGATGCTACTGGTGCAGGCTATCTTGCCTATGGGCTTTTAAAATCCATTGATAATGGCGCTACATGGACAAGGTTGCCATTAACTAATATTACAGATTTCAATGGTTCCACTATTGGAGGTGGTGTTCCTGAAAGATTTGATCATCCATTTGATTATGTTCATAAGATCTCCATTAATCCGGCAAATGGTGATGTGTATGTTGCCTGTCACAGAAGGATTGTTCGTTCCTCGAACGGCGGTAATACGTTTCAAACAGTATTCGGAAGCGCTGTTTCCGGGTTTGCTGCAGGGGGACAAGGTGATGTTGTTATTTCACTTACAGGGATAGTATATGTCGCAGTGACGGGGGCTGCATCTGATCTTACTTTAAGAGGCATTTGGAAATCGGCAACTGGTAACTTTAATTCTTATACAAGATTGGCTGGTGGATCTATTTTAGGTGTTGACTCAGTTGATGGTTGGCGTGGAAATTCTTACAACTTCGTTGATGTAGGTGGCTCAAATTTTTACGATACTAGAAGGACGTTGCTCGCATTGGCTCCTTCAAATGAAAATATACTTTATGTTTTGTATGAAAATGGACTTACTAATACAAGTTCAGGCCGTAACAAAGAAGCAGATCTGTTTAAATTAAACATGACTTCTGGAAATGTTTGGACAAATCTTTCCGCAAACCTTCCTGATTTTCCCGGCGGTGATCATGATGCTACTGATCCATTTACTATACAAGGAGGTTATGATCTTTTTATAACTGTAAAACCTAATGATCCGAATTTTGTACTGCTTGGTGGAACAAGTTTATATCGTTCAACAAATGGTTTTATATCCACTGCCGCCACTTCCTGGATTGGAGGCTATGGAAACACTTTACCAACATTGACTTTTTACCCAAACAGTCATCCGGATATTCATAATGTTGCTTTTAATCCGGCAAATTCCAATGAAGCAATTTGCTCGAATGATGGCGGTATGCAAATAACTACTGATATAACCGCACCGGGTTCTACAGTTGTATGGACAAATATTAATAATTATCAAACGCTCCAATATTACAGAGTTGCAATTGATCCCAATATTGGTAATAACAATTTTGCAGGCGGAGCACAGGATAATGGAACACAATTCAGAGATAAAACAGGTATATCAGGGGTAGCTGTTGCTGATAGTAACAACCATCGGCGGCTGATCGGGGGTGATGGCGGCTCGGTTGGCATTTCGAAAACGAATGGAGGGCCCAAATTTTTATATGGCTCCGTTCAATTAGGAAGTTTGAGACGCGGAACATTACAGGCATCATTTAATGCGGTTGAAATTCGTCCTAATGGATTAACATCATCTACCCCTGGGTCAACAACAGAGTTTGGTGAGTTTGTTACCAATTTTAAACTCAATCCTGATAATACGGAAGATCTATATTATATAAATTTCAATCGTATGTTCCGTACTACGAATGCATCCACAGTTACTTCTTCCAGCTGGACTGAGCTAACTGGAGTAGCCAGCGCAGTTAACCCAGGTGATCCAACCAGTGGAAGAAATATTGCGATCAGGTCAATTGCTTTCAGTCGTGGGAACTATGGATCATTACATTCAATGTATTTTGGTACAACCGATGGAAGAATATTTCGCTTAGATGATCCAAGAAATTCTGCAGCAGCAGCTACGCCTGTAAATATTACACCAACAGTTACAGATATGTCAGGATTGAATGTCCAGGATATTGCCGTAAATCCAAATAACGATAATGAAATAATTGCAGTAGTATCAAATTATGGAAGAACTGTTGGCGCGAATCTTAATAATGTAACTAATATTCTTTGGACCAATAATGCCAAAAGCGCTACACCCACTTGGAGAGTTGCGGAAGGAAATCTTACCGGGAACAACACTTCAGGTTATATTTCTGCACGAAGCTGCATGATCACCGTAAAAAAAGACGGATCGGGTAATCCTGTTACAGAATATTATGTAGGAACCGCAGCTGGTTTATTTGCAGTAGAAAATTTGGGAACAACATTAATAGGAGGCGGTTCGCCTACCTGGCAGCGAGAAGGATCATCAACACTGAATTTTGCAGTGATAAATTCTCTTGCTTACAGACCTGATGATAATGTATTGCTTGTTGGTACACATGGCAATGGTCTTTATTATACTTTTTTAGGTACAGCGAATCTTGTTACAGGAATTACTAACCCGGTAATAAACGATAAGGATTTTATTACATCGGTTTATCCAACAATCAGTGAAAACATAGTTCAATACCGTATCGGTAATAAACCAGATGTAAAAAAGATATCAGTTCAATTATTCAATATGCAGGGCCAGGAAATGTACAAACAGGAATTAGGTTATCAAAACGGTAGCCTTAATATCAGTCGATTTTCAAAAGGCGCCTATATTCTAAGCATTTACAGCGATAACAAAAAATATCGTCACGTTCAGAAAATTATCAGGTAGTAAAAAGCCCTCTTCAGAGGGCTTTTTCTTAACAGTTTTTTTGGTGTTAAATAGTTCATTCCTGCATCTTCATTACATGGATAAAAAAATATTTATACCCCTATTTCTTTTGATCGTTATTGTTTCAGGTTTTACACAAGCAAAACCTCCTGTGAAAAAAGTTTATGGGTATAAGCAGGCAAGTATTCCGGGTATTTTACCAAACTATTCAGAAGAAACCGACATACAATCATCGGGCAAAACCAAACACAAACAAAATTATAATTACTGGTTTTATCTTGAGTTCCCCAAAACTGAAAAAATAAATATAACAGGGCTTTGGATCTCCGGCATTCGTCACGATATAAAAACAGATACAATTACTGATCTGCCAGTAAGAAAGATCATTCTTACAGGTATGCAAAAAAATGATACAACGATCATGGTACCAGTCACAAAAAATAAAATAATTCTTGTTTACCCTTCTGGTGAAAGCAAAATCGATGATTCAAAATATGCATTAAACCTTGCCAGTTTAAATGAATTAGTTGTCCGATATGTTTGGAAAAATAAGATCTATTATACAACTATGAAGAAACTGAAAGAGCTAGATCCTGATGTTCGTCAATAAAATATATTTGTCACTATCATATTTTTTTTTACTTTTAAAAGTTCGATTGCTTGCCATAAGCAAAAAAGCGGTGTTTCGGCGCCGCTTTTATTTTGTCCTTCCTTTAATTTCCATTTTTATATCATTTTGTAATTCCCGTTTGTTTTGTACTTTGAATAAATTTTTTTTATGGCCCTGCAACCATGGCGCACAGGTAAAGTAATAAATATCATCCAGGAAACGCATAATAC
>Ga0207701_10007027_pt1 | contig 11201 bp, 9 predicted proteins | sample KBSSwiSSwithPhiX_FD_184294 | JGI IMG/M metagenome (GOLD analysis project Ga0207701, IMG submission 184294) | Switchgrass rhizosphere bulk soil microbial communities from Kellogg Biological Station, Michigan, USA, with PhiX - S5 (SPAdes) (version 2) | ecosystem: Environmental > Terrestrial > Soil...
AAAGCTATATTGCTTTTCCATCCAGGTCACTTGTAATGTTTGATCCTGGTTGCGGGCCTGGTCGTAATAACCATACTTCCACAAAATGCCGATTCCGATAAGGTTTTGTTTGAGTTCAAATGCACTTCTGAGGTGTGAACCTGCGAGAAATCCCAATCCTCCGCTATATATTTTTAAAGGCTGATGGATGGCGAACTCCATCGAAAAATATGCTGACTTAGTTGTGTATCTGGGATCAATGGGATAGGGAACGTTGTAATGACGAAAATGGGTCATATCACAATTGCTTGCTTTAGGAAATGAGGGCGCAATATAAACGGAAAAAAGGAATTCAGATTGTAACTATGTAAAAATTACGCAAAGTCACTTGGTTGAGGGTTGGGGTTGGGAGTTGGAGGTTGGGAGTTGACGGTTAGTTAATTGTTGGAAGTTGGAGGTAAATTTACAGACTCGAGCGAGGAGAGACCACCTAAACTCTTATCTCCAGCCTCTCTTCTCCCAGCTATTTTTTAGCTTTGGCTTTAGCTTTCACTACTTTCTTGGGGTAGCTGCCCTCAAAAAAGCATTTAATGCCCCGGTAATTACCGCAACCCTGTAATTCTCTGATACTCAACTTGTTACTCGCAAAAACAAACTCCAGGGAACAGGGGTCGCCGGAGGCAGAATATTGGGCTAAATTGGGTTTTACGAATACAGCCTCTCCTTTCAACTCCCCTACGCATTCACCATTATTCTTTTCAAAGTGGATGAAAAATAGCATCCTGCCCGTTTTGGATCCATCGCGGATACTGATCAGGTTCTTTCTGTCCTTTACATAGTCTGCCGATAACTTATGTGTTCGGGCAAATGAATCGATGGGATTGAATACTTCTTTCACTTCTAATTCCTCATTGGATTCTGTCAGGATCAGGCTGAAAATTCCTGCTGTATTATAGACATACACACTTTTATTGTAATAGGTCTGTCCGTCTGATGCCCGCTTCGTCTTATTCCGTGAAATCGTAAATTTTTTATCGAGTCCACCCTGGTAATGGGTATTCCTGTCTGAACTATTTGTCACCAGCAACATACCTGTTTTATAAACATTATCCTTATCCAGGCAAACGATATATCCAGCCTGCCGGCTTGGTGTAGCCGCTTTGATGAGCAGATAATTGTCTTCGTTTTTATCCATAGCCCTTCCAATGATATAATACTTGGGCTTTGTTGATTTGCCAAACTCCTTACTGAATACACTATCGGGAATAAAATCTTTCAACAGCTTAGCTGTGATCAATGCAGAGTCACCGAGTTTATTATTTATCGTTGTATCCGACAACACAATTGGCAGTTCGATCAGTGGGAAAGATTCAACAAATTCTTCAGCAGTAACAGTATCCTCCCCGCTCAACATTTTCTTCTTTCCCTTGCAGGAAAAAATGGCGATGCAGCAAATCAGGACCCAAAACATTCGGTTCATGCGATCAAGATAGAAAAAAAGGTTGAATAGCCCAGATTTAGGATGATTATTAACGGTACAATTAAGCTACAAGGAGCATTTGATATATATACGATCAGGACTTACATTTGTAGCCCTTAAAAACCATTAATCAAAACACGAATGCCAGCAAAAATTAAAGTAGCCAATCCCGTTGTTGAACTGGATGGAGATGAAATGACACGGATCATCTGGACCTTTATCAAGCAAAAGCTCATTCTGCCATACCTCGATATCGATATTAAATACTATGATCTTGGTGTAGAATACAGAGACCAGACAAACGACCAGGTAACGGTTGACGCAGCAAATGCCATCCGCCAATATGGTGTCGGTATTAAATGCGCAACTATTACCCCTGACGAGGAAAGGGTGAAAGAATTCAACCTCAAACAAATGTGGAAAAGCCCTAACGGCACAATCCGGAATATCCTTGACGGGACCGTTTTCAGGGAACCCATCGTCATAAAAAATATACCCCGACTAGTGACCACATGGGATAAGCCGATTATTGTGGGACGTCACGCTTTTGGCGACCAATACCGGGCAACTGATTTTGTGGTGCCGGGTAAAGGTAAACTGACGGTAAAATTTGAAGGTGAAGATGGAAAAGTAATTGAGCATGAAGTATATCAGTACAAAGCTGGCGGTGTTGCATTGGCAATGTATAATACTGACGAGAGCATCCGCGGGTTTGCACGTAGCTGTATGAATATGGCATTACAGAAAGCATGGCCTTTATACCTCAGTACTAAGAATACCATCCTTAAAAAATATGATGGAAGATTCAAAGACATTTTCCAGGAAGTATTTGATGCTGAGTTTGCAACCAAGTTTGCTGCTGCAGGAATCACTTATGAACACAGGCTCATTGATGATATGGTAGCCAGTGCAATGAAATGGAACGGCGCATTTATCTGGGCTTGTAAGAATTATGATGGCGATGTACAAAGCGATTCAGTTGCGCAGGGATACGGATCACTCGGTCTGATGACTTCTGTTTTGGTTACTCCTGATGGAAATACAATGGAAGCTGAAGCTGCACATGGTACCGTCACCCGGCATTACCGTGAACATCAGAAAGGAAAGCCTACCAGTACCAATCCTATCGCATCAATTTTTGCGTGGACAAGAGGTCTTGCATTCCGTGGAAAATTAGATAATAACCAGGCTTTAATTGATTTCGCAAATGCTCTTGAAGCGGTTTGTATTGAAACTGTTGAATCCGGCAAAATGACCAAAGATCTTGCAGTTTGTATCCATGGTAATAAAGTTAATCATGGTGAACATTACCAGTATACAGAAGAATTTCTTGATGCCATTGATGAAAACCTCAAGAAAAAATTAGGATAATACTATACAAGCATTCATAAAAAAAACCGAAATAAATTATTTCGGTTTTTTTTGTGGACCGCACTGGGCTCGAACCAGTGACCCCTACGTTGTCGACGTAGTGCTCTGAACCAACTGAGCTAGCGATCCGGGACTGCAAATTTACAATCTTCAGCTGTTCGGATAAACTATTTTTATAAATTATATCTTTATGCGGTAATGAAATTCATTCTCACGATTGCTGTGATCCTGATCCTGCCCGCACTCTATGGTCAGAAGATCAATAAGGATTATCGAATTAATATCCATCGAACTGAACTTCCCATAAAGGTGGATGGTAAAACTGATGACCCTGCCTGGACAACCGCAGAACTGGCAGATAATTTTTTTATGGTATTGCCCATGGATACCAGCAAATCAATAGCACGCACCACTGTTCAGTTTTGTTATGATGATAAAAACTTATACCTGGTCGCCGTATGTTATAAAGCACGAGCCGGAGAAAATATGGTTGAATCGCTTCGGAGGGATTTTAATTTTGGTAAGAACGATAACTTCCTGATTTTCCTGGACACTTTTGATGACCTTACCAGTGGGCTAAGTTTTGGTGCAAACGCAGAAGGTGCTCAATGGGATGGTTTGATGTATGAAGGAGGAAAAGTAGACCTGAACTGGGACAATAAATGGACCTCGTCTGTTAAAAACGATGATGAAAAATGGATATTCGAAGCAGCATTTCCATTTAAGACGCTCAGGTATAAAAAAGGTATCCGCGAATGGGGTATAAACCTCAGTAGAAATGACCTGAAACTTCCTGAGAAATCAAGCTGGGCACCTGTTCCCCGACAATTCCCAACAGCCGCATTAGCGTATACCGGTACTCTGGTCTGGGATGAAGAACCTCCTCCCCCCGGTCCAAATATTTCTATAATACCATACGTACTTGGAAACGTAAGTAAAGATTATGAGAATGATAAGACGGTAGTGTATAAAGGAGATATTGGCGGAGACGTAAAAATAGGTGTGACGTCTTCACTTAATCTTGATCTCACTATTAATCCGGATTTTTCCCAGGTAGAAGTGGACAGACAGGTTACCAACCTCGACAGGTTTGAATTATTCTTTCCCGAAAGACGACAATTTTTCCTGGAGAACGCAGACATATTTGCAAATTTCGGTTATGCGACACTGAGACCTTTTTTCTCCCGTCGCATCGGACTGGAAGTGCCGATATTGGCAGGTGCACGCTTCAGTGGAAAGTTAAACAAGGACTGGAGAGTAGGTGCAATGACCATGCAAACAAGACAGGACGATGAAGCGGGACTACCGGGACAAAATTTTACGGTTTTGTCATTACAAAGGAGGCTATTTGCGCGATCTAATATTGGTGTAATTGCCGTCAACAAAGAATCTCCATCCGGATTCTCAGACACGCTTCCTGGTAAACCCGTCAATAAATACAATCGAAACCTGGGTCTTGAATATAACCTTGCTTCTTCCAATAATAAATGGACGGGCAAACTGATGATGATGAAATCATGGACTCCTGGTGTAACTAAAGACGATTGGGTTCATGCCGGAAACATTTTATATACGGGCAAAAGACTATCTGTTGGATGGCAGCATGAATTTGTAGGAAATAATTTCAATGCTGAGACCGGATATGTTCCAAGGCGGGGATATATTAAACTTAATCCATCAGCAGGTTACTTATTTTTTCCAAAAAGCGGCAAGATTCTATCACATGGTATAAGATTTAATAGTGTTTACTTTTTCAATGAGCAATGGAAGAATACTGACTACCAGAATATTATTCCTTATACGATCACATTTAGAAACAGTACTATTGTTACGGTTGCCCTTGCTCAGGACTATGTTTTGTTGACTGCCCCCTTTGATCCCACCAATACCGGCAAGGATTCGCTTCCCATAGGGACAGAGAATTATGCAAACACAGCAGGCATTGAATTCTATTCACCGCCACAAAAGAAATTTTCTTATAGCCTGAACACAAAAATCGGGGGATATTATGCAAACGGCCATAGGTTCAATCTCGGGGGGGAAATGAGTTACAGGTTTCAGCCTTATGCAGTGATCAGCCTGGCTGTCACTTATAATGACCTCAGGCTGCCCGCACCCTGGTACAATACCAAACTCTGGATCGTGAGTCCGCGCATCGACATAACGTTAACGAATACCCTATATTTTACAACTTTCTTCCAGTTCAACAACCAGACAAACAATATCAATATCAATACACGGTTGCAATGGAGGTATAGACCTGCTTCAGATGTTTTCCTCGTATTTACGGATAATTATTTGCCCAATCCTTTCGGCATTAAAAATCGAGCACTGGTGCTGAAGCTTACTTATTGGTGGAACACGTAGAATGCTGCGCATTAATTTGATAATTTGATTAGTGTGGGGGTGTGGTAGTACAAATTATTAATTATTCTTTTTCAGCTAGTTATTCGTTAACATATATTTTAATTCAGAATTCGAATGATATTAGAAAACATAAATGCGAAATTTGATCCGGAAGAAAGCTGGAATGATATTTTTCTGAAGATTGTTGCTAGAAATGAAGATATAGATTCGATCTTTTACACAGCAAAGGGAATGTACGAAGGAAAGGTAGTAGGTCTAAAAGTGGAGGTTAAGAAAGGGATGGTTGCTGGATTTCTTCCCTCTGGAGAGGTTAATCAAGATGCCTTTTATCGGGATGGAATTCGATTTTACTCAGTTGGCAATGAAAGTAACGAGTTACTTAAGGCATTATCTAGTCTTTATCGATTTCCGACAGACAAACCATTCTCGAAATCTGTTACTGGTGCATTATCGTTTTCTCTAAATGAGATTCCGTTAGATTTTAACAGTAAGTATTATTTTAAGTTTAAGTTGTTCTTTCACGACGATTCCGAAGATTTATACTGCGAATTGTTTTGCAATATCGATTTGAAAAATGACATAATTGAACTACATGAAAAAGATGAGGGCTATAGGGAAAATATAATTAAAACATTTTCGAACTAAATTCAATAGAAAAAATCCGCTAACGTTTTCCATGTCCTGGCAATAATTTCCACACTACCCAATTTTACTATCACATTAACCACATTAATCAAATTATCAAATTAGCGTCCTACGCTTAAGCTCCTTCTTAATTAAAAGTAGCTCTCTACTGGTTTGTCCCGCTACTGATGAGTTCTCCTGCGCTCTTCTCATCAAATAAGGCACCACATCTTTCAATGGTCCGAAAGGAAGGTATTTGCTCACGCTGCAACCTGCTTTGGCGAGGTTGAAAGTGATATTATCACTCATTCCATAGAGCTGTGAAAAATGAATGTGCGGGTGGTTTAAAGGCAGTTGTTTTTCCTGCAATAATTTTGTTGTGAGATAATTACTTTCTTCATTGTGCGAGGCCACGATCAAAGAAACTTTTTTGAGATGCTCAATGCAATGTGCAAGGGCTGTATTGAAATCACGATCCGAAGAAGATTTGTCTGGTTGTATCGGAGATGGATAATTTTTTTCCCTGGCTCTCTCCCTCTCCTTTTCCATATATGCACCGCGCACAATTTTGACCCCCAGGATAAAATTTCTTTTTTCTGCAGCTTCAATTGAATCATCTAAAAAACTCAGTCTGTCATGCCGGTAAAACTGTAAGGTATTGAACACAACAGCTTTTTCCTTATTGAATATATCCATCATCAACATCGTCAATACATCAACCGGGTCCTGAATCCATGTTTCTTCGGCATCTACTAAAACCCCAATATTTTTTGCAGAAGCTGCAGTACAAATTTTTCTCATCCTTTCATGAACTCTCTGCCATTCTGCTTTTTCTCCTTCTGTCAGGCTTTCCACTGCCTGAGAAAAACGTTTCATCAAAGTCCCGGGATTTGATTCTACTGAATGATCAAGTTTTTCCAGCAAACCAAATCTTGCTATTCCGGTAACCTTGATACTCATGAAAGGAATATTATTTTGCGTTGCTGCATAATCTATGACCCTGATAAATTCATCACAGGCATGGTCATAAAGATGCTCGTCATCATCCCCTCCTTCTACCCCATAATCCAAAATAACTTTCACGTCGTATTCACCAAGCTTTTTTGCAACAGGCGCTGTCTCTGTCAATGTTTCCCCTCCTACAAACTGTGGAAAAATCGTGCTCCTGATCAGCCATCCTACTGGAAGTCCAACATTTATGGCCCAGGGTGTAAGTTTTGTTCCCCATTTCACCAGGAATGGATAGCGCATAGCCGAAAAAAGAAAATTGGCCTTCTTAAGTTGGCCATTGGTTTTATAGGCAAAAGCATTCTCTGTATTGTCAAAAGAAATCGAGGTCATTTTGGATAATTAAGTCGCTAATATAGTCAAATATCAAAACCAGACTGGCAAACCACGGTCATGCTCTAAGGTGATTTTAGATAAAATATTGGTTATCTGATGAGAGGAAATAGGTATTCGTGCTGCAAAAATTTATCTTCGTGGCCATCTTTTGCTATATGAAAATTACACATACTGAGATCTTTAAGCTGACGATAAAAATGGAGCCTTTTGTTATTGCAACTGAGGTATCCTACTTTACACAGAATATTTTTATCCGCATTCATACTGATACTGGTTTAACAGGAATGGGCGAATGTTCTGCGTTTCCAATGTTAGTAGGTGAAACACAAAATACCTGTTTCGAAGTGGCTAAAGATTTTGCAAGGATCACACTTAACAAGGACCCATTGCAGATCGAAGAGCGAATGAAAGAACTACATCAGTACATCGCATTCAACAGCACAATAAAAAGTGCTTGGGATATGGCTCTCCATGACCTTGCTGCAAAAAATGCCGGCCTTCCTTTATATGCTTTTTTGGGCGGACAAAAAACAGATATCTATACCGACCTCACGATTGGAATTGATACACCTGCAGCAATGGCAGAAAAAGCCCGGGAATTCATTAAAAACGGAGTCACAATCATTAAAGTAAAACTGGGCAAGAAAGGAACTGAAGATGTTGAGCGAATCAGATTGATCAGGGAAGCAGTAGGCCCTCACATCACGCTGAGAATTGATGCTAACCAGGGTTGGGATTTTGATACAGCGCTGACAACACTCCAGGCACTGGAACCTTTCAATATTGAATTTTGTGAGCAACCCATCCCCCATCAATATGATCATTTGTTGCCTTCTCTGAGACATCAATCACCTATTGCGATAATGGCAGATGAAAGTGTTTTTGATCACTACGATGCCATTAGATTGATGGAGGCCGGTGCCTGCGATTTTATCAATATCAAACTGGCAAAATCAGGTGGAATGCTGGAAGCTAAAAAAATTGCAGATGAAGCAGCAGCCAGGGGTATTAAATGTATGTTAGGTGGAATGTTGGAAAGTCGACTCGCTCTGACAGCTAAAGTTCATTTTGCAATGTCGAACAGTAATATAGTTTTTTATGATCTCGATACCTGCCTGCTTGGCCAACTGGAAGATCCGGTCACAGGCGGTGCAGTATATAATAATTTTCATCTTGAATTGCCTGATGGTCCTGGTATAGCGGCAGATATTGATGAAGCATTTCTAGCTAACTGTGAAAAAATAACCATTTAAAAATCTTGACGGATATGATAACTAAAAACCCGGATGAATCATTGGTGATCATGACAGAACTTGTTCTGCCAAATGATACAAATCTATTTGGAAACCTGATGGGAGGGCGTCTAATGTACTGGATGGATATTGCTTCTGCATTGTCGGCCAGCAAACATTGTTCTTCACCTGTTGTTACTGCCTCCGTGGATAATATTTCATTTGAATCTCCTATCAAATTGGGAAATGTTGTACATATAGAAGCCAAAGTAACCAGGGCATTTACCACTTCAATGGAAGTTCATTTAAGCGTATGGGGAGAAGATATTGTTCATCAGCACCGATATAAAAGCAATGAGGCCTACTATACATTTGTGTCACTTGATTCAAAAGGCAAGCCAACACCGGTTCCACAGCTGGCACCCGTAACCGAAAGTGAAAAGAAATTATTTGATAGTGCTTTACGACGCAGGCAATTGAGACTTATCCTCGGTGGTAAAATGAAACCGGACGATGCTTTAGAATTAAAAGCATTATTTGTAAAAGAATGATCAGTCTCCGGGTTTATAGTTAACCGGTAACATATTGGCCAATCTTTCGTAACCCCAGAATCCATCATACTGAACAGCAAGTGGATTTTCGAGGAGTCCATTGGCATCAAGATAAGCAGGGGCGTCCAGCATCGTAATCTTCGTCTGGATGCCTTTAGGTAAGGATCCGCTTACTAAAAATTTTCTGGCCAGCGCTCGTTTATGGTAAGGGTCCTGATTATACTGAATGACGACCTCACCTTTCCAATCCAGGTATTGTTTATGTAATCCTGAATCGAGATAAACTAAACTGTCAGCACTGATCCTGGACATGGTCTTGCCCATTTTTCCTTTCCCATCCATATCTGTATTATATACCTTGTAAAAAATGAAACCCTGTTGTTCCGCATTTCCAATTGTCATAGACTGATAGAGATGCATTGTACTTCCCTGGTAATATCTATTCCTGTTTCTTTGAAATTTTTCGGGCTTTTTCTTATCCAGATCTTCGTATCGCGTAAATCCATAAAAATAAGTTCTGCCTGAATTCATATCGATAAAAAATTCCTTCAATTCAAAACTGATTCGGTATCCAAGTTCTTTATTGATGATAATCAGTGGTGTTTCAGAAAATGCTTTAAATGCGGAAGGGCTTTCATCGCCTTCGAAAAGTACATCTTCTTCGTTTGAAATAATTGAATTATCTGCCGCCTGGGTTTGTCCAAGAAATTGCTCCCTGAAGATTTTCATTTTGGCCTTTCGCTGATCCTTTGTCTGAATCAATATATCGCGCATGACCTTTACTTTGGACTGCAGCCGGAAAGTAAATCGTAAATCAGAAGTTTTAATTTCCACCCGGTGAACAATAGGTTCATAGGCAACATGTGAAACGATGATTTCATAAGTACCTGGTAAAACTCCTCCCAGTCGATACTCTCCGGTGCTTCCTGAACTTGCACCGATGGTAGAATTATTAATATAGACTGATGCACCGGTAACTGGTTCACCTGACTCATCGCTAAGTATTTTACCAGTAATGGATATTTGTGCCGATAATTGAAAATGAAACAACAATAAAAAAAAGAAAAAATACCGCATCAATATTTATTTATCAAGCTTGGGATGTGGGGGGACTGGAATTGTCATGCTTGTTTACGAGATAGTTATTTATTTATCAAGCTTGCTCATCAGGTGATGCTTGCTCTTCATCATGTATTTTCGGCTTTGCTCGATGGCGTCCATGACTTTTTCAAGTATATTATCGACAGTATCATTATAATCTATCTGTAATGGCTCTTTGAACCTGACAGACAGCAGAGATCCTTTTTTCTTGAAATGCAAACCTTTCTTGTTAAATGCTCTCCAGAACCCGTTTATTACAACGGGCACAACCACAGGTTTATTTTGTTTAATAATATGGGCGGTTCCTTTTCTTCCCGGGGCAAATGGTTTTGTAGTTCCCTGCGGAAAAGTGATCACCCAACTTTTTGAAAGCGCATTATCTATTTTTTTGGTATCAGACAAATCAACTTCACGTTTTACTTCTTCACCATTAGCACGCCATGTACGCTTAACAGTTAGTGCTCCTGCCATAGCAAATAACCTGGTTAGCCAACTCCCCTTCATTGTTTCTTCCGCTGCTACGTAATAGACATTTGTAAAAGGATTTAAGAGGTAGAAAGGAATACCAAGTTTATTTTCCTTCCTCCATTTCACTGCACCAAAAATATGTATGAAGGTCATAACATCAGCGAAATAGGTCTGATGGTTCGATACAAAAAGCACGTTACGTCCTGGAAGGGACTTGAGATGTTCGGTTCCTGATATTTCAATATGATTTACCATTGCAAGTCCTGGATAAGATGCAGCCCCCACAAGTGCATACAGCAATTTCCTTATGGGTTTGAAATCCTTTAGTTGTTCTATCCACGAACTCATGAATGGAAAATTTGGCCATCAATCGGTACACAATATAAGCATTGTCTAAATAATTGAAGTCTAACCGAATCTTACCAAATGGTTGCGAGTATAATTGTCATTTCTAACTAACTTACCAACCGAAATTTTGATTAAATAATAATCAGATGAATAAGCGGGCAGCAATTTTTGATATGGATGGTGTTTTAATTGATTCCGAGCCGCTATGGTACGAAGCTGCCGTCGAGGTTTTTACACCCCTTGGCATTCCCCTCACACCTGAAACATATGCCAGTTCAATTGGTCTGAGGACAAGGGAATTTGTAGCATGGTGGTTTAAACAATATACTATTGATC
>Ga0207701_10007029_pt1 | contig 11198 bp, 7 predicted proteins | sample KBSSwiSSwithPhiX_FD_184294 | JGI IMG/M metagenome (GOLD analysis project Ga0207701, IMG submission 184294) | Switchgrass rhizosphere bulk soil microbial communities from Kellogg Biological Station, Michigan, USA, with PhiX - S5 (SPAdes) (version 2) | ecosystem: Environmental > Terrestrial > Soil...
GCCCGATGCCGCCCTCGGAGCGGTAGACGTCGTTGTGGAAGAACACGTCGCCCGGCTGCATGTCGTTGATCGGGAAGTCGCGGGCGACCGGGTGCACCAGGGCGGAGTACGACCGGCCGGTGAGCTTGCGCAGCAGCCGGTCGTGGATGCCGGCGCGGAAGTCGTGGGCGTCGCGGATCATCGGGCTGCGCGAGGTGCGCGCGATCGCGGTCTCCACCTCCATCTCCACGCTGGCCAGCGACCCCTGCACGATCTCGACCAGCACCGGGTCCGCGGAGGCGCCCGCGTCGTCGGTAAGCGAGCCGAACGGGAAGTCGGTCGGCGCACGCCGGCTCATCGGGCGCTCCTCTCGACGATCACGTTGCGGTAGTCGTCGATCCGCGCCGTGAAGCCCGGGTGCAGCGGCACCGTCGACCCGAACTCCTCGAGGATCGCCGGCCCCTCGACGACGGTGCGCGGGGCCAGGTCGGCACGCCACAGCACCGGCGTGTCGACGTACCCGTCGTCGGCGTCGAAGCAGACGGGTCTCGTGGACCGGGGTTTCGAGGCAGGTGCCGGCTCCGCGCTGCTCGAGTCCACGTTGGTGGAGCCTGTCGAGTCCCCGTTGGTCGAGCCTGTCGAGACCCCGTTGGTCGAGCCTGTCGAGACCCCGTTGGTCGAGCCTGTCGAGACCCGGATCTCCGGCCGCGTGATCGGCCCGATCCCCGACACCCGCAGGTTCACCCACTCCACCTGCTGGGTCCGGTCGCCGGAGAAGTCGTAGCCGTAGAGCGCCCGGTGCTCGGCGTGGAACAGGTCGGCGACAGCGGCCAGCGTGCCCGCGTCGATGTCCCCCTCGGGCACCGGCACCCGCACCTCGAAGGCCTGGCCGAAGTAGCGCAGGTCGGCCGTGCGCGCGAACTGGCGCCGCTCCTCCGCGAAGCCCTCCTTGGCCAGCGCCGCATGGGCATCGCCGGTGAGCGCGTCGAGCACCGCCTGCACGCCGGCCGGCTGCGGGTCGAGCGAGACGTGCGTCCGCACGTAGTCGTTCTTGACGTCGACGGTGAGCAGCCCGAACGCCGACACGTTGCCGGGGTCGGGCGGCACCAGCACCCGCGGGATGCCGAGCACGTCCATCAGCCGGCACAGCAGGAGCGAGCCGGACCCGCCGAACGTGGTCAGCGTGAAGTCCCGGACGTCGAGTCCGCGCTTCACCGTGACCTGCCGCAGCGCGTTGGCCTGGTTCCAGGCGGAGATCTCGAGCACGCCCGTGGCGCAGGCCTCCGGGGTCAGCCCGAGCTTGCCGGCGAGTGCCTCCACGCCGGCGCGCGCCGCGTCGACATCGAGCGGGATCTCGCCGCCGAGCAGGTGCGGCGGGATGCGGCCGAGCACCACGTGCGCGTCCGTGATCGTGACCTCCGCGCCACCCTTGCCGTAGCAGAGGGGACCGGGGTCGGCGCCCGCCGACTGCGGTCCGACCTTGAGCGTCCCCTCGGGCGACAGCCACGCGATGGACCCGCCCCCGGCGCCCACAGTGACCACGTCGATCATCGGGATCTTGCTCGGGTAGACACCGACCGAGCCCTCGGTGGTCAGCGTCGGCTCGCCGTCGATGACCACGCTCACGTCGGTCGACGTGCCACCGCCGTCGCTGGTCAGGACGCGGTCGAAGCCGGCCACCTTCGCGATCAGCGCCGCGCCCAGCGCACCGGCCGCCGGACCCGAGAGCACGGTCGTGATCGGCTGGTGCACCACCTCGTCGGCGCTGAGCACGCCGCCGTTGGACTTCATCACGTAGAACGGGACGCTCTGCCCGTCTGGTCCGGCGTACGCCGCGAGCCGGTCCTTGATGTTGTCGACGTACCTGCTCACGCGTGGCTTGACGGCCGCGTCGACGAGCGTGGTCATCGCGCGCTCGTACTCGCGGTACTCGCGCAGCACCTGGCTCGACAGCGACACGACGGCGCCGGGGTGCTCCTCGGCCAGCACCGCGCGCATCCGCTCCTCGTGGTCGGGGTTGGCGTAGGAGTGGAGGAAGCAGACGCCCAACGTGTCGATGCCGCGCTCGCGGAACCAGCGGGCCACCGCGCGCGCACCGTCCTCGTCGAACGGGCGCACCTCGGCGCCGGTGAAGTCCAGACGCCCCTCGACGCCCCTGACCAGGTCGCGCGGGACGATCCGGTCCGGCTTCACCCAGAAGTACGAGTTGCCGTAGCCGTCCGGCACCGACTGCCGCGCGATCTCGAGCATCGCCTCGTAGCCGGTGTTGGTCACGAACCCCAGCTTCTCGACCTTGCCCTCGAGCAGCTGGTTCGTGGCCACCGTCGTCCCGTGCGAGACCGCCGCGATCCGCCCGCCACCGACCAGGCCGAGCACCTTGTCGATGCCGGCCATGAACCCGTCGGCCGGGTTCCCCGGCGTCGACGGGGTCTTGGTGGTGACCAGCTCGCCGCTCGACTCGTCGAACGCGACGACGTCGGTGAACGTGCCTCCGGTGTCGATGCCGATCCGGATCGTGCGCTCGTCGGTCATGCCGTCGATTCAAGCGGTACGACGCCGCAGCGGCCACGGCAGGATGTGCCAAACGGGAGCGCCGTCGGTGATGACGCCCGCACCCCCGGGTCTCGACAAGCTCGACCACCGGGCGTCGAGACCTCCTCGCTCCGCAGGTCTCGACAAGCTCGACCACCGTGGGTCGAGACCTCCTCGCTCCGCAGGTCTCGACAGGCTCGAGCACCGGTGTTGGCTCAGGCGTCGGGGGCCCGGTCGTTGTAGACGCCGGCCTGCTCCTGGCCGCTGAGCCGCTGGATCGCGGTCATGATCTCGTCGGTGGCCACGCGGCGCGCGCGGCCGGCGGGGACGCCGTCGAAGCGGCCGCTGAAGTCGATCGGCTCGCCGAAGGCGACGGTCACCTTGGCCAGCTTGGGGAAGCGGGCACCGACCGGCTGGAGGGCCTGGGTGCCCTGCAGCCCGACGGGTACGACGGGCACGCCCGCGGTGAGCGCGAGGTGGGCCACGCCGGTGCGGCCGCGGTACAGCCGACCGTCGCGGGAGCGGCTCCCCTCGGGGTAGATCCCGAACGCCTCGCCCCGGCCGAGCACCTCCAGCGCGAGCTCCAGGCTGGTGATCGCGGCACGGGTGTCGTCGCGGTCGATCGGCAGCATGTTGAGCCCCTCGAACCAGCCGCGCTGGAGCGCGCCCTTGATCCCGGTGCCCTGGAAGTACTCCTGCTTGGCCAGGAACGCCACGTTGCGCGGCGCGCACACCGGGATCACCACGCTGTCGGCGAAGCTCAGGTGGTTGCTGGCCAGCAGCACCCCGCCCGAGCTGGGGACGTTGTCGCGGCCGACCACGATCGGCCGCCAGATCGCGCGGGCGACCGGCGGGACGACGGACTCCAGGATCCGGAACAGCATGGGCTCATCCTCCCGGTTACCCATGGGTCGCCCGAACCGCGTCCACTGCGTGCCGACGGCAGGTTCCCCGAGGCTGCAGCACGGGGAAGAGGAAAGGCCATCGCGAGTATGAGTCGCAAGGCGATCCCCGACTTTTCTCGAACTTTTGCTTGATCCCGTTTTATCCACAGGGAATCGCACCACCGTCCACAGCGGAATCCACATTTCCACAGGCTGGCGCGCCCGCCTGTGGACAACCCGGGGAATGGGTCGCCCGGAGGGTGCATCGGGGCAGGAGACGTTTCGGGAAAGGCGAAGGGCCCTCGCAAGTATGAGTTGCAAGGGCCCTTCTGTTGACCGGTCCTGTAACGCTTCCGGTCGATCTGGCATTGCGTCCGGTCCCAGCGGCCCCGTCACCGGGCACTGCGGCGAGTTGCCCCGCCGTGCAGACCTTCTTCTCTGCCAGATCCGCACCCCCGAAGGAGTGCGTAGGAGATTTCTATGCCCTGGGGATGCGGCAAGGCAAGAGCTATTCGAAAACTTTCCCTTGATTTCTCGGTTCTCGGCGTGTCGTCCACAGAACGGTGGTCGCACTCCACAGGATTACCCACAGAATTATCGGACGGTGGATATTCCTGTGGATTCATACCGCCGGTCGGTCGCGCAGCCCGGCGGCGCCCTCGAACGCCGCGGCCGCCGCGAGCAGCCGCCGCTCGCTGCCGTGCGGGCCGACCAGCTGGAGGCCGACCGGCAGTCCGTCCTCGGTGGTGCCGGCCGGCACCGAGATCGCCGGGCAGCCGGTGACCGTGATCAGGTACGCCGAGCGCATCCAGTCCAGGTAGGTCTTCATGGGCCGGCCGTTGATCGCCGCCGGGAACTCGTGGTCGGCCGGGAACGGCGGCACCTGCGAGACCGGCAGTGCCAGCACGTCGTACGACGTGAAGAAGGCGCGCATCGTCTCCGACAGCGCGGTGCGCTGGGCGTAGGCGCGAGCGACGTCCATGCCGGTCAGCGACTCCCCCGCCCGGATGTTGTCCGCCAGCGAGGACTTGAAGGCGTCGGGGTGCTCGGCCAGCAGCTCGCCGAAGGCGTCTTGGAACAGCCAGGCGCGCAGCGTACGGAAGGTGTCCTCGCCGAGCGACAGGTCCGGCCATGCCGACGCCACCGTCGCACCGGCCTGGCTCAGGATGGCGGCGGAGGCCTCGACCACCGACGCCACCTGCTCGTCCACCTCGAACGCGCCGCCGAGGTCGACCGACAGCGCGACCCTGATCCCGACCATCGATCCCTGCACCGGCCCCGCGAACACGTGCCCCGGCTCCCCGAGCGCCGTCGGCACCCGGGGGTCAGGCCCGGCGATCACGGACAGCAGCAGCGCCACGTCGTCCACGGTGCGCGCGAGCGGGCCGCTGGTGGCCGTGGTCTCCCAGAGGTTGGTCGTCGGCCACGACGGGACCCGGCCGAGCGTGGGCCGCAGCCCGACGACGCCGCAGAACGACGCCGGGTTGCGCAGCGACCCACCCATGTCGGAGCCGTCCGCGAGCGGCACCATGTCCGCGGCCAGCGCGCACGCGGCGCCACCACTGGAGCCGCCGGCCGAGCGGGTCGGGTCGACCGGGTTGAGCGTGGTGCCGAAGATCGTGTTGAACGTGTGCGAGCCGGCCGCGAACTCCGGCACGTTCGTCTTCCCCAGAGGTACGGCACCCGCGGCCCGGATGCGTGCGACGACGAGCTCGTCGTCCTCGGGCACATGCTCGGCGAACAGCGGCGAGCCGTACGTGGTGCGCCATCCGGCGACGTCGTGGGTGTCCTTGAACGCGAAGGGCAGTCCGTGCAACGGACCTCGCTGGTCTGCCGGCACCCGGTCGGCCGCGGCGGCCCCATCGCGGGCCCGCTCCTCGTCGAGCGAGACGACCGCGTTGAGCTGCGGGTTGCGCTCGGCGATCCGGGCCAGGTGCAGGTCCATCAGCTCGGCGGCGGAGATCGTGCCGCTGGCGACGGCCGCGACCATCGACCGGGCCGACGACGCGACGGTGAGGTCGCTCCCGCCGCTCATGGTCGCGCGGAGACCCGGCCGGCGAGCACGCCGAGCAGCACCAGGCCGGCGCCCACAGCGACGCCCTTGAGGAAGGACTGCTCGTCGAGGCCGCGGGCGGTGCGCGGCGGCGCGGTGAAGACCTGGGCACCGGACTCGGAGACCTCCGGTCTCGTCGCTCCCGCCTCCGCGACCTCCGGCTCCGAGATCGCGCGCTCGACGTTGCCGAAGAACTCCCCGGCCATCCGCTTCGAGACGCTGCTCAGCATCCGCTGGCCGACGCCGCCGATCATGCCGCCGACCACCGCGTCGGCGTCGTACCTCAGGAGCGTCGTGCCGTCACCGTTGTCGTCGAAGCTGACCGAGACCGTGGCGCCGATCGTTCCCGGCGCGCCGGCGCCCTGGACCTTCATTGTCAGCGAGGCCGGCTCCTGGAGGTCCGAGAGCGCGCAGGTGCCGTCGTACGTGCCCTTGATCGCGGCCACGCCGGCCGAGACAGTCATCGCGTAGGTGTGGTCGCCGGTCTCCTCGAGCCGCTCGCAGCCGGGGATCGTGCGCACCAGCACGGCCGGGTCGAGGAGCGCGTCCCACACCTGCTGGACCGGGGCGGCGACGGTGTTCTGGCCGCTGATCTTCATCGGGTCTCCTCACGTCGTTCCGACTCCGCATTTGCGTGGTTGTGGGGGTCGGCTCGGCCGTCCGAACCCCCAGAACCACGCAAATGCGGGCTTCCCGGGCCCGCCGCCGCCCACTTCCCCCGCAGCTCGAACAGGTCGCTCGGGCTGATCGGCATCGCGGTGATCGGGAAGCCCTCGGCGTCCTCGATCGCGGAGGCGAAGAGCGCGGCCGACGGGATCACGCCGGCTTCCCCCGCGCCCTTGATGCCGAGCGGGTTGAGCGGCGATGGGGTCTCCAGGTGGTCGATCTCGATGCTGGTGGGCACCTCGGTGACGTAGGGCATCAGGAAGTCCATGAAGGAGGCGTTCTGGAGCTGGCCGTGCTCGTCGTAGGCCATCCGCTCGTAGAGCGCGCCGCCGACGCCCTGCGCGACGCCGCCGTGGATCTGTCCCTCCACGATCATCGGGTTGATCAGGTGTCCGCAGTCGTGCACGACGGCGTACTTGAGGATCGTGATCTCCGCGGTCTGCGGGTCGGTCTCGACGATCACCGCGTGCATCCCGCTGGCGAAGGTGGACCTCTCGGGCGAGTAGAAGTCGGTGCCTTCGAGACCCGGTTGCTCACCCTCGGCGACCGGCGGCTTGCCGGGGTCGCCCACGGCGAACTGGGTGGCGGACTTCGACGCCTCGTCGAACGCGTAGCGCAGCGGGTTGGACAGGACCGCGATCGTGCCCAGGCTGATCTCGCTGCCGGGCGCGCCCCTGACCGAGACCACGCCGTCGGCGATCTCGAGGTCGTCGACGTCGGCCTCCAGCGCCTCGGCGGCGATCCGCAGCGCCTTCTCGCGGGTGCGCAGGGCGGCCTTGTGGATCGCCGACCCGCTCATGACGGCTGCCCGGGACGCGAACGTACCCACGGCGTACGGCATCCGCCGGGTGTCGCCGGTGACCACCTCGACGTCCTCGAACCGCACCCCGAGCACGTCGGCGACGAGCTGCGCGAAGACCGTCTGGTGACCCTGCCCCTGGCTGGTCAGGCCGGTCGCGACCTTGACCTTGCCGGAGGTCTCGACGTGCACGTGGGCGCCCTCGTAGGGGCCGACGCCGGTGCCCTCGACGTAGCAGGCGAGCCCGATCCCGACCTGTCGCCCCTGCTCCGCCATCTCGCCGCGGAGCTGCTCGAACTCGTCCCAGCCGACCAGCGCCTTGAGCCTGTCCAGCGACGCCGGGTAGTCGCCGGAGTCGTAGGTGAGCGGCCGGCCGTCCTGGAAGACCAGGCCGTGTTCGTAGGGGAACTCGTCGGGCTGGATGAAGTTCGTCGAGCGGACGTCGGCGCGGTCCTTGCCGAGAAAGGCGGCGATCGCGTCCATGGTGCGTTCCATCGTGTAGACGCCCTGCGGCCGACCCGCGCCGCGGTAGGGCGTGACCATCACGGTGTTGGTGTAGACGCTGTCGAAGACGACCGAGTAGCTGCGCGGCTTGTACGGCCCCAGCAGCTGGGTCGAGGTGATGATCGGGACGATCAGCCCGTACGGCGTGTACGCGCCGTGGTCGTGCCAGAACCGCACGCTCAGCCCGAGCAGCCGGCCCTCGTCGTCGAAGCCGACCTCCACGTGGTGCTGCTGGCCGCGCTCGTGCGCGCTGGAGATGAAGTGCTCACGTCGGTCCTCGACGAACTTGACCGGCCGGCCGAGTGCCCGCGCCGCCAGCGGCACCAGCAGCTCCTCGGGCCAGGGGTGGTTGATCTTCACCCCGAAGCCGCCGCCGACGTCGGGAGTGATCACGTCGACGGTGCGCAGGTCGAGGCCGAGCTTGGCGGCGACGGCCGCGCGCACGCCGGTCGCGGTCTGGGTCGAGGTCCAGACCTGGAGCCGGCCCTGGTCGGGGTCCCAGCGTGCGACCGTGCCGCGACCCTCCATCGGCTGGCAGGCGCTGCGCTCGATGTCCAGGTCGAGCGAGAGCCGGTGCGGCGCCTGCTCGATCGCGGCTGCGGCGTCACCGACGTGCTGCTCCATGTGTGCGCCGACGTTGCCGGGCACGTCGTCGTGCACGAGATGCGTCGCCTCGCGTGCGGCCGGGATGCCCACGACGGCCGGCAGCGGCTCGTACGTCACCCGGATCCGGTCCAGTGCGTCCTCGGCGACGTAACGGTCGACCGCGACGACGAACGCCACCGCCTCGCCGACGTAGTTCACCTCGTCCTTCGCCAGCGCGTACTGCGTGCGGCCGTGGGTGAGGGTCGGGTGCGGGATCAGCAGCGGCAACGGTTCGGCCATCGGGCCGTCGAGGTCGTCGTAGGTGTAGACCGCGACAACGCCCTCGACGTCGAGCACGGCGTCGACGTCGATTCCGGTGATCCGGGCGTGGGCGTGCGGGCTGCGCAGCACCGCGGCGTGGAGGGCGTCGGGTGCAAGGTCGTCGAGGTAGCGGCCGTCTCCCCGCAGCAGCCGGTCGTCCTCGACCCGGGGAACCTTGGTGCCGAACAGCTTGGTGGTCATGCGTCGCCGCCGTCAGCGGTTCCTGAGGGGGGCGGGCTGTTGCGCCCGTCTCGAAGGGCAGCCGCCCGGCCGACGGCCTTCACGATGTTCTGGTAGCCGGTGCAGCGGCACAGGTTGCCGGCGACCATGTCGCGGGCCTCGTCCTCGGTCGGATCGGGGTTGTGCTCCAGCCCGGCGGTGATCGTGGTCAGGAAGCCCGGCGTGCAGAAGCCACACTGGAGCGCGTGGCAGTCCTGGAACGCCTGCTGCACCGGACCGAGCGTGCCGTCGGCATTGGTGAGCCCCTCGACGGTGGTGATCCGCGCGTCGACCGCGGAGACGGCGAACATCAGGCAGGACCGCATCGGCTGACCGTCGACCAGCACCGTGCAGGCGCCGCAGACGCCGTGCTCGCAGCCCACGTGGGTGCCGGTCAGGCCGAGGTCGTGGCGCAGCGCGTCGGAGAGCAGCCGGCGCGCAGGCACGCTCACGTCGTACGTCGCGCCGTTGACGTGGAGCCGGACGTCGAAGAGGTCCTCGCCGCTGCTGTACTCGTTCATGTTGTCGGGGTCCCCGCGGAATCGGGAGCGTGCGAGCGATTTCGTGGGGTGTTCATGTCGCACGCTCCTGTGCGTCGTCGTAGGCCCGCCGGAGCACGCGGGCGGTCAGCACCCGCACCAGCTGCTCGCGGTAGGCGCGCGTGGCGTGGATGTCGGCCGCGGGCTCGAGCTCGGCGAGCGCCGCGTCGGCTGCACGGGTGAGGGAGTCGTCGTCGACGGTTTCGTCGAGCGCGTCCGTCAGGTCGACCACCGTCGGCACGTCGGAGACGGACAGGTAGCCGGCGCGGGCAGACGTCACGCGTCCGTCGTCGACGGCCACCAGGGCGGCGACGCCGACCAGGGCGTAGTCACCATGCCGGCGGGCGACCTCGTCAAAGGCCACGCCGGTGCCGGTCCCGAGCGCCGGGAAGAACGCCTCCACCGCGATCTCGCCCGTGGCGAGCGTGCACTCCATCGGTCCCGCGAACAGGTCGTCGGCCCCGATCGTGCGCCGTCCGTCGGGCCCGACCACGTCGAGCGAGCCGCCGAGCAGGCGCAGCACCACCGGCATCTCCGCCGCGGCGTCGGCATGGGCGAGCGAGCCGACGGTGGTGCCGCGGTTGCGGATGGTGGCATGGGCGACGTGGGCCAGCGCGAGCGCGAGCAGCGGCTGGACCCGGCGGGCGTCGGCGTCGGCGAGCACCGCGGAGTGCCGGGCGAGCGCGCCGACTCGGACCCCGTCGCTGTCGCAGGTGACGTGGTCGAGGTCGGGCAGCGCGTTGATGTCCACGAGCATCGACGGCGCGGCCAGCCGCATCGAGAGCAGCGGCACCAGGCTCTGTCCACCGGCGAGCACCTTCGCGTCCGCCGTCCCCGAGAGCAGCCCGACGGCTTCGTCGAGCGATCGCGGGCGGGCGAACGCGAAGGGTGCCGGCTTCACCTGTCGATTCTCACAGGTCGGGTCACATGACCCTCGTGGCTTCGCCGGCGCCGAGCTCCTCGCGGCGACCTTTCACCAGGTGGAAGTAGACGATCACCATGATCGTGCCGAGTGCGATGCCGCTCAGCGAGAAGTTGTCGGTGATCTGGAGCGTCACGCCGCCGATGCCGGCGATCAGGCCGGCGGCGAGGCCGACCAGGTTGACCGGGTTGCCGAAGTCGACTCCGTTCTCGACCCAGATCTTGGCGCCGACCAGCCCGATCATGCCGTAGAGCACGACCGTGATCCCGCCGAGCACGCCGCCCGGGGTGGCACTCACGACCGCGCCGAACTTCGGGCACAGGCCGAGCAGGATCGCGACCACAGCCGCGACGTAGTAGGCCGCCGTCGAGTACACCCGCGTGGCACCCATGACGCCGATGTTCTCGGCGTACGTCGTCGTGGGCGAACCACCGAACGCACTCGCCAGCGCGGTCGCGGCGCCGTCTGCGGCGATCGCGCGGCCCATGTAGGGGTCGAGGTCGTCACCGGTCATCTCGGCGACCGCCTTGACGTGCCCGGTGTTCTCCGCGATCAGGGCGATCACGCCCGGCAGCACGAGCAGGATGAAGGTCAGGGAAAGGCTCGGCCCGTGCACCACGGAGACGCCGTCGGCGAGCTTGCCGGAGGGAAAGCCGATCCAGTCCGCGACCTTGACCCCGGCCCAGCTGACCCGGTCGTGGTCGACCTGCTTGGTGACGTCGGCGCCGGTGATGGAGTGGATCGGGCCGAAGAGGACGTCGCAGACCCACGACAGCACATAACCGAAGATCAGCGCCAGGAACACCGCGATCCGGGACCAGAAGCCGGGCAGCATCACGGCGGCGAGAACCATGAAGGTCGTGGTGGCGAGCGCGATCCACTGGTCCTGGGGCCAGTAGATGCCGGCGACGACCGGCGCGAGGTTGAAGCCGATCAGCATCACGACCGCGCCGGTGACGGCCGGCGGCAGCACGGCATGGATCAGCCGTGCCCCGGCGAAGTGGACGAGCACGCCGACCAGTGCGAGCACGAGGCCGGCGACCATGATCGAGCCGGTGACGTCGGCCGAGTCGCCGCCCTGCGCCCGGATCGCGGCGACGCTGGCCACGAACGAGGCGCTGGTGCCCAGATAGCTCGGCACCCGGTTGGACACGATCAGCAGGAACATGATCGTGCAGATGCCCGAGAACAGGAT
>Ga0207701_10007030_pt1 | contig 11197 bp, 6 predicted proteins | sample KBSSwiSSwithPhiX_FD_184294 | JGI IMG/M metagenome (GOLD analysis project Ga0207701, IMG submission 184294) | Switchgrass rhizosphere bulk soil microbial communities from Kellogg Biological Station, Michigan, USA, with PhiX - S5 (SPAdes) (version 2) | ecosystem: Environmental > Terrestrial > Soil...
CACTCGCGCTTGGTGGCTTCTTCCCACCACCAGCGGCCGGCGCGCTCGTGCTCGCCGGGCAGCGGCGCGCGGGTGCAGGGCTCGCAGCCGATCGAGACGAATCCGCGGTTGTGCAGCTCGTTGAAGGGCACGTCGTTCTCGCGGATGTGTCGCCACACCTCGGCCAGCGACCAGCGCGCCAGCGGATTGCACTTGAGCAACAAGCCGCCGCCGCGGCCGGCGAAGTTGAGATCGGTCTGGACCTCCGGCACGCCCGAGCGGGTCGCCGGGCTCTGGTCGGCGCGCTGGCCGCTGACCCAGGCGCCGTACTTGGCCAGCTGGTTCTTCAACGGGTCGACCTTGCGGATCTGGCAGCACTCCTTGTGGCCGTCCTCGTAGAAGCTGAACAACCCCTTGCGGCGAACCAGATCCTCCACGGCGGGGGCGCTGGGGAACGCGGTCTCGATCACCACCCCGTAGTGCTTGCGCACCCGATCGAGAAAGCGATAGGTCTCGGGGTGCAAGCGTCCGGTGTCCAGGCAGAAGACGCTGAACGGATGGCCGGTCTTCATGGCGAGATCGATCAGCACCACGTCCTCGGCGCCGCTGAAGGCGATCGCGCAGCCGCTGCCGAACACCTCCAGCACGCCTTGCAGGATGCCGGCGGGATCGCGGCCGGCCAGCCGGCTGGCCAGCGCGTCGGTCCTGGCCTGGGTCCAGGGCTCTCCGGCGGCGGCGGCGCCGCCGCCGCCGGACGCGTCCGGCGCCGCTCCGGCTTGCAGGCCCTCCTTCAGCAGGGTCAGCACGCTCTCGAAGATCCGGGGCCGGCCCGCCCCGTCGCTGACGATGAAGAACGGCGCCGTCGCCATCCCGAACTCGCGCGCCAGACGCATGCCTTCACTGTCCGCGTTGCTCTCGTCGGCGATCACCACCCGATCGATGCGATCCCACATCCCGCGCCGGCGCAGCACCTCCTCGGCCTGCGCGCACTTCTTACAAGGCTCCCCTGACAGCAGGACCTTCTTGACCATGGTGACGTTCATCGTGGGTTCCTCATCTCATCGTGCAGTTTGTCAGCCTAGCCCGGACCGAGCCCGGCTTCATGCCGGACCATGTCGATGCCGGACGCCGCCCCCCGGTCACAGCGACGCCGCCCCGACCTGGGAATGGATGACGGGCAAGCCGGCCCCCCGCCAGGCGATCATGCCGCCCGAAAGGTTGGCCACGCGCGAGAACCCGGCCGCCTCCAGGATCAGCGCCGCCTGGGCCGAACGCGCGCCCGAGCGGCACACCACCACCAGCGACGCGCCGCGGTCCCAGGCGGCCAGCGCGCCGCGCAACCCGCCCAGCGGCAGCAGCTCGGCGCCCTCGATGTGCCCGAGCTCGCCGTCGAACTCAGCCGGCTCGCGCACGTCGACCAGCCGCACCTCGCGCCGGTGCTCGACCAGCCAGGCCAGCGGCACCTCGGGGACGCCGGCGTAGGTTCGCGCCACCGGCGCCCAGGAGCTGGCCATGGCCGACAGCGCGTCGCCGCTAGGCTCGCCGACCCTGAGGTTCGCGGGCACGGCGATCGCCATGCGCTGCGGAGGCGGCAGGTCCAGGTTGCTCATGAAGCCGACGAAGTCGCCCTCGCTGCGCGTCCCGCCCAGGCGCGGATTGAAAGTCTTCTCCTCGGCGACGCTGGTGCCGGTGCGCCCGGCGTAATCGTGGGCGGGGTACAGCAGCGTGTGGTCGGGCAAGGTGAAGATCCGCTGGCGCACCGACGCGAACAGCGCGCGCGGGTCGCCGTCCTGAAAGTCGGTGCGCCCGGCGCCGCGGATCAGCAGCGCGTCGCCGGTGAAGGCCATGGATTGGTCGTCCATCACGTAGGTGAGGCAGCCGCCGGTGTGGCCGGGCGTGGCGCGCACGGTCAGCCAGCGGGTACCGAACGGCACCCGATCGCCCTCGTCCAGCAGCAGGTCGTGCCCGGTGGTGCCGGCGTGACGCCCGATGGCGATGCGGCTGCCGCAGCGGTGGCGGAACAGCCAGGCCGCGGTGACGTGGTCGGCGTGCACGTGGGTATCCAGCGTGAAGCGCAGCGCCAGGCCCAGCTCGTCGATCAGCGCGGCGTCGCGCTGGAACTGCTCGTACACGGCGTCGATCAGCACCGCTTCCCGCGTGGCCTCGTCGGCCAGCAGGTAGCTGTAGGCGGAAGCCTTGGCGTCGAAGAGCTGACGAAAAATCATCGGGTGTCCCCCGCGTCGAGGCGACCGCCTCGAGCCTCTACCCTGGAGATACCAGCGCGGCTCAGAAGATCAACCAGGTCGAGAACTGGACCCGCTGGTTGTGCGGGCTCACGCCATCGCCGCGCGTCTGGCGGAAGTACGCGTACTCCAGGCCCAGGCGCACCGCGGGCGTCAGGTCGTAGAACAGGTTTCCGTCGATCCAGTCCGATTTGGTGAACACCGCCCCGGGCGCGGCCACGAACTGCACGATGTTCTTCGAGCTCATGTGTGAGTAGTTGGCGGCCAGCCACAGCGTCCCGGACGGCGGCAGGTAGTACTGAATCCCCACGATGTAGCTGGTCCAGTCGATGGTGTGCGGCACGCCGGCGGCGTCGAACGCCACCAGCCCGGGATCGATCGGCGCGGCGATGGCCGCGCCCATGGCAGGCGCCGGGTAGGCCGGCGCCCCGATGCCGCCGGTCAGGCCGGTGTACAGATCGGCGATCCCGCTGCCCACCACGTACGATCCGGTCACGGTCAGGGCGTTGGCGCGATCATCGAGCGTGGCCGGGATCAGCGGCAGCAGACCGTCGATCGAGAGGCCCCAGCCGCGGGCGCTGCGCGTGGCCACCGGAGCGGCGACCAGCTCGGGCAGGACAAACTGCCGCACCACGCCCGAGACGCCGAGGCCGAACGGATCGACCGAGGTCCCGGTGCCGCCGACGGTATGCAGCGCCTTGCGCCCGGTGTACATCAGGCGCAGGCCGCCCTGCCCGTCGGGGATGCCCGAGTCGCGCTGGGGCGGACGGGCGGCGGCGATGGCCGCCTCGACGATGACCGCGCCGCTCTTGAAGGCGTGCGACAGGCGCAGCTGGGGGGTGCGCGAGAAGATCTGGGCGGGCAGACCCTGGATCTCGACGGCGGCCGGGTGATACGAGCTCTGCCAGCCGAATAGCTGCCAGTACTGCCCCGCCATGAAATCGACGTAGTCCGACTCGACCTTCACCATGTAGTGCCGCACCCGGAAGGTGGGGTTGGCGAAGAAGGCGACCTCGGTGATGCCGGGCGGGTTGGCGGGCTGATTGCCGAGGAAGTCCATCTCCAGCTGACCGCTGACCTTGATGCCCTCGAACTCCGGCGCGCTCAACCGGAACCCCAGGCGCGAGTTGCGCACCCCGAACATGGTGCGCGGGTGGCTGCCGGCGTAGGTCTCCGGCCTCTGGATGGCGCCATTGCCCGCCGGCTCTTGCAGGCTCTGGGTCGAGTCGCGGATGGCGTCCATCTCGACGAAGCCGTACAGGACCGGGCTCCACTTTCCCTTGACCGGCACCGGCGCGTTGGCGGGCGGCGGCGCGGGAGGGGGCACCGGCGCCGGCGCTACCTCGACCGGGGGCGGCGGTGCCGGCGGCGGCGCGGGTGGCGGCGGCGCGGGCGTGGGCGTGGGCGTGGCGGTCGCGGCGCTCTCGCTGGCGGCGCCGGCGGGCTCCGGAGTGGGCGGCGGCGCCGGCGCGTCGGGCTCGGCGGGAGCCGCGCTGGTCTCCGCGGGCGCCGGCCGGGCCTTGCCGTGGCGGTGGTGGCGGCGGCGCTTGGCCGCTTCCGAGGTTCCGGCGCAGAGGAGGAGGACCGAGGCAGCGAGCGTGACAGCGGACAGTCTGCGCAAGATCATCCCCCGCTGTTGGACAGAATGGGCTCCGACACCTCCGATTGCGCGGCGGCCGCGGCCAGCCGGCTGGCCCTGTGCGCGGCCGTCACCGACAAGGTGAGCGCCAGCAGCGTCATCAGCGCCGCGACCGCCCCGACCACCATGGTGTCGACCCCCAGCAGCTTCAACGCCGACGCCGTCAACACCACCACCAGCGCGGGCCGGATCACGTAGTCGGGCGCGCGCGCCGAGAATCGCGCGCCGATGAACACGCCCGGGATGCTGCCGACCAGGATCGACGCGGTCAGCGCGAAGTGGAACTCACCGAAGATCATGTGCGCCAGCGCCGCCGATGCCACCAGGGGGATGGCCTGCACCAGGTCGGTCCCCACCAGCTCGGACAGACGCATGCGCGGGTACAGCATCAACAACATGATGATGATCAGCGATCCCGATCCGACCGAGGTGATGCCCACCACCAGCCCGCCGATCACCCCGATCAGCAAGGTGCGCACGCGGTGCACCTTGAGCGGCAGCGGCAGCTCGGGGCGCCGCTTGCGCTGCAGGAACGGACGCACGATCAGGCCGCCGGCCACCACCAGCAGCGCGATGCCGAGCGCGGCCTTGACCACGCCCTGGATCGACCTCTCCGAGCCGAAGTGGCGCAAGATGATCACGCCCAGGAACGCCGACGGGATGGATCCCAGCATCAGCCACAGCACCAGCGGGCGATGCACGGTGCCGTGGCGCCAGTGCACGGCGCCGCCGACCGGCTTCATGATCACCGCCGCGACGATGTCGCTCGACACCGCCATCAAGGGCTCGACCTTGAACAGCAGCACCAGGATCGGCGTCATCAGCGCGCCGCCCCCCATCCCGGTGAGCCCGACGACGAATCCAACCAGGAGTCCCGCGAGCGCGACGATGGGGTCCATAAGCGGACAATAACAACATGCCCGGCGAATTGGGCACTAAATCCGTCGATTGAGCGCCTGATTGTCGACCACCAATCGTCACGCCAATTGTTACATCGGCGTCACATGAATCCCGATTGCCCGACGGACCTGCGGCTTTCGCGACGTGCGCGGATTTCGCATTGAGCGAAACGCCGACGCGCGTTGATCGGGCGAATACACCAGGGCCGAACGGAAATAACCCGCACAATCATCGACCGTGATTTGGGGGTTCGGGACCGCCTCGGGGTCCAGAACAAGGTGTCGCGTTCAGATCAATTCGCGACCGCGGGCAAGAAGCTCTGGTCGACCAGCAATTGAATGACGGCGTCCGCGGTCGCGGCCTGGCCCGCGTCCAGGTCGACGTCCACCACCCGTTCGCGGCCCACCGCGGCCAGCAAGGCCTCGCGATCGGTGCGCAGGGGGAACGCGCCGGCCAGGACCACGATCAGTCCGAGCTCGACGCACGTGCGGACGATCTCGGCGGCTGGCCCACCGATGGCCGGCTCGGCGGCGGCGCCGGTCGCCGGGTCCGCGAGGCGCTCGTCCAGATCGACGACCATCGCCATGCGGCGCAGGTCGAACAGCCGGCGCTCCAGCGCGTAGGCCGCCTCGCTGTTGCCGGCGGCGCTGCCGCCCGCCAGCCAGACCACGCACCCCTTTTGCCCCATCCGCTCCCAGCGCTCGCGCGCGGTCACCTGCGAGCGCGCGCGCAGCGACTGCGACGATCGTGACGACCGACCTTCGGCCGCCTGACCGGCGCCCCCGGCCTCCCCGGCGGCGTCGACGATCATGCCGGCGGCGACGGTGCCGTTGCTGAGGGTGTCGATGAGGATGAACGCGCCGGTCGCGCGGTTCAGCCGGTACGGGTCGCAGTACAGCGGCCGGTGACAGGACAGGGTGACGCGCCCGATGTCGTTCAGCTCCAGTCGGGAGGCGGGCCGCTCCGCCAGGGTCTCCAGATCCACGGTGTAGCCCACCTGCGCCACCTCGGCGCGCACCATCTGCGTGGTGTGCTTCAGCAAGTAGCTGCGCCGCGGGTCGAGCGGCTTCTCACTCATCCACACCATCATCGCGTCCAGACGGCGCGCCACCAGCGGGCGGTTGTCGGGGTGGACCAGCATGTCGCCGCGGCTGATGTCGATCTCGTCGGCCAGGCGCAGGGTCACGCTCATCGGCGCGTGCGCGCTCTCCACCTCGCCCTCGAAGGTGTCGATGGAAGAAACGCGGGTCACCTTGCCCGACGACAGGACCATGATGGGATCGCCGCGCCGCACGCGGCCCGAGGCGATGGCGCCCGAGAAGCCGCGATAGTCCAGATCGGGGCGCATCACGTACTGCACCGGATAACGGAGGTCGGCCTGATTGAACCCTTGAGTCGCCGGAACGTTCTCCAGGTGCTGCAACAACGTGGGCCCGCGATACCAATCCATGTTGGCGCTGGGATGGACCACGTTGTCGCCCTTGAGCGCGCTGACCGGGATGAAGGTCGTGCCCCGGAAGCCGAGCTTCTCCGAGAACCCGGAGAACTCGGCGCGGATGCGCTCGAAGACCTCCTGCCGGTGTCCCTCGAGATCCATCTTGTTGATGCACACCGCGAGCTGCGGAATGCCCAGCAGCGAGGCGATATAGGCGTGCCGGCGCGACTGCTGCAAGACGCCCAGCCGGGCGTCGATCAAGATGATCACCACGTCGGCGGTCGACGCGCCGGTCGCCATGTTGCGGGTGTACTGCACGTGGCCCGGCGTGTCGGCGATGATGAACTTGCGCTTGGCCGTGGAAAAATAGCGGTAGGCGACGTCGATGGTGATCCCCTGCTCGCGCTCGGCCTTGAGACCGTCGGTGAACAGCGAGAAGTCGATCTCCAGCCCGGCCTTCACCGACGCGGTCTTCACCGCCTTGAGCTGGTCCTCATAGACCCCGTGGGTGTCGTGCAGCAGGCGCCCGATCAGCGTCGACTTTCCGTCATCGACCGAGCCAACCGCGACGAATCGCAACAACTCCTTCTTCTGGTGCTGCTCGAGATACCCCAGGATGTCCTGATTGATGAGCTCGGTTTCTTGCATCACTTCGTTGCCTTCGCGCGAGTTGCTTGCCGGACGCGGCGGGACCAGCCCGCGACGCGTGGGAGACAAGTTTCAAGCGAGTCTAAGAAGAAAGCACTCCCAGACGAAGGCGCGCGGTGTCGATTAGACGCGCCTTCGCGACACCCTAGAAGTAGCCCTCTCGCTTCTTCACTTCCATCGACGCCTCTTCATCGTGATCGATGAGGCGCCCCTGCCGTTCGGAGTGCTTGGTCAGCAGCATCTCCTTGATGATCTCCGGAAGCGTGGTGGCGCTGGAGCGCATGGCGCCCGTCAGCGGGTAGCAGCCCAGGGTGCGGAACCGCACCAGCTGCTTGCTCGGCACCTCGCCGGGGTGAAGGCGCATGCGGGCGTCGTCGACCATGACCAGCGTGCCGTCACGGTTGACCACCGGCCGCTCGGCGGCGAAGTACAGCGGGACGATGGGGATCTGCTCCAGGTAGATGTAGAGCCAGATGTCGAGCTCGGTCCAGTTCGACAGCGGAAAGGCACGGATGCTCTCGCCGCGGTTGATCTTCGCGTTGTAGACGTTCCACAGCTCGGGCCGCTGGTTCTTGGGATCCCACTGGCCGTGGCGATCGCGGAACGAATAGATGCGCTCCTTGGCGCGCGAGCGTTCCTCGTCGCGGCGCGCGCCGCCGAAGGCAGCGTCGAATCCGCCCTCGCGCAGGGCCTCGAGCAGGGCCTGGGTCTTCATCACCGTGGTGTACTTCGAGCTGCCGTGATCGAAGGGGTTGATGCCCTCCTCCAGCGCCTTCCGATTGGTGCCGACGCGCAGGTCGAAGCCGTGCTTGGCGCAGAACTCATCGCGGAAGGTGATCATCTCGCGAAACTTCCAGGTGGTGTCGATGTGCAACAGCGGGAACGGCAGGCGGCCGTGATGGAACGCCTTGCGCGCCAGATGCACCATCACGCTGGAGTCCTTGCCGATCGAGTAGAGCATCACCGGACGCTCGAACTCGGCGACCACTTCACGCATGACGTGAATGCTCTCGGCCTCCAGTCGTCGCAGGTGGCTGAGACGCAAATCCAACATCGGTTCGTCGTTGATGGCTGCTAGCGACATGACCGGGTGATCGTTAGCACAAAAAAGAAGCCGACCGGAACGGTAAATCGTGAGCCGCGGGCGAGAAAGTCGTCTGTCATGTCCTCACGCTCTCCTTTTACTTCGCCTTCTGGTCGGGCGTTGATTGTGGAACAACGTCAATCCACCGTTCGCGTTGATTATCAATGAACGTGGCGCAGACCCTTCCGATGTTTGACGGCTGAGCTCCGCTTCCGGTGCGTGCGGGCCGCAGGCTTGGTGGCGCTGCCGGCGGCCGCCGGGTTCACGCTGTCGCCGTCGCCGTCGCCCTTTGCCGTCGCTGCGGGCTCGACCGCCGCCGCCGCTGCGGCGGGCTCCGTCGCGGACTTCGCCGTCGCTGCGGGCGGGGTCGGCGCCGTCTGCGTCGAGGCCGGCGCGGGCGCCGCAGCCACGCTGGCGGCGGCCGCGGCCTTGTTGCTGCCGAGGCGCGCGTCGATGCGGGGGCCAATCAGCGCTGCCAGCATCAATGCCACGCCGCCCACCAGGATGGCGGACATTGCACCCACGTAAAGTGGTTTGAGGCCAAGGACCCTGAACGTCGTCAAACTAGTTGTCAGGCCGACGCCCGCCATTGCCGTGCCCAGCGCCCCGTAGGAGATGGTTTCGCCCACGGTCTTGGTGAACACCTTCCAGCTCTCCGAATTCCAGAGGCCGAACGCGCGCGCCGAGTGCCCGCCCAGGCCGGCGTCGCCGAGCGATCGCACCACCGCCATCGCCGCGAAGCCCAGCACGAAGAGCGGGAAGAGCTTGGCCAGGTTAACCTGCTTGCGCTCGGTGCCCTGCCGTCGCGCCGCCTGAAAGGCCAGCAGCGGCACCACCCCGACCAGGAAGACGTTGCGGGTCAACTTGGTCATGGTGGCCACCTTCATGGCCAGCTCGTCGCCGAACACCTGGGAGTACGACAGCGCGGCCGCCATGACCTGCGAGGTGTCGTGGATCGCGGTTCCCAGGAAGAGCCCGGCCGCCCCCGATTGTTTCGCAAACAAGAAATGCGCGAGGTACGGATAGACAAACATCGCCAGCATCCCGAACAATGTGACGTTGGCAACCGTGTAAGCCACCTCGCGGTCGTCAGCATCAATGGTCGGTGCCACCGCCAGCGCGGCCGTGACGCCGCAGATTGCGGTCGAGGCCGCCGCCAGCGTACCGAGCCGCGTGCCCAGGCCAAGGCGGCGCGCAAACCAGGTGGTCAGCACCAGTGCCGAGACGATCACCACCAGCACAACCGGAATGCCCCACAGCCCCAGGCGCAGGACGTCCACCAGCGACAGCTTGATCCCGACGAGGATGATGCCGAGGCGGAGCAGCTTGCGCACGCTGAATTCGAGCCCGGGACGAAACGACGGTCGAACCTCCAGGACATTGGCCAGCAACAGGCCGATCAGGATCGAGCAGGTCATCGCCGAGATGCCGCCGGGCCGGCCGGCCGGATCCAGCCCCTGCGCGCGCAGGATGAGGTGGCCAGCCCACACGCTGACCCGATCGGCGATGAACATGACTGTCAGCGCGAGCGCGACGCCCGGAAGCAGCCGGTGCGCTTTACGCCATGAAGTACCAATCAGCAGCTGCTCCCAAATCGAGAGTGATTTCGGCGGCGGGACGCGAGGATTCAAAGTCGGCTCCGCTGACTGCACGAGGGCGTATGTAACACAGTTCTCGACCCGTCCAGCTTTCCTAATGAACGCCCCGAGAGCGTCATTGTTCCCGCCATTTATTTATTGCCGGCCAGGCCGTTGTGCAGCACCAACAGGCGGGACCTGGTTGCGAAAAAAACAACCGGGATTGGAAGGGCGATTGCCAAACGAGGTCGGGCGGCGCACGCGTCCGGTCAAATCGCGCGGCGGCGGCCGGACAGCGCCGCGCGCCGATCCGAAGCTGCGGACAAGTGTCTGGTATCAGAGGCGTCCCGCGGGACCGGCGTGCCCCCGCCCCGCGCGCCGCGCGCGGACAGGGCGCCGCGCTGGCTGGTGCCGGGCGCCCTGCCCGGTCGCAGCCAGCACCGGCGAAATGCCCTGCATTCGAGGCTGGGCGCCGTCGAGACTGGCCACGCCGACGCCAGCGCGCCGGCCGCGCCCGCCGGGACGTTCGCGCCCTCGCGACGCGCTGGGCCACCAGTTGCTCATTGCGAACGTCTGTCCTTTTTGGTAGACAGAGGAGACTGCGCCTCCGAGAATCCTCTGCCATGTCATCCCTCGATGTTTTCTCCTCGCACCGCCGCCTGACCGGCACACCCGGCCGGCGCGGCGCGCGCGACCGTCGACCCGCGGCGGCGTCCGGAATGCGAGGCCCCGGCGGAAGATCCCGGAACGGCGACAATGCCCCTCACTGGCGATGGTGAAGACGATGATCCAGACCAACCTGAGCGCGCGCGAAGCTGTCCCGAATGGGTTCTTGGACCGGTCCGATCGACCCGGGGAGCCCTCGGTCAGCGATGGCCCCACGGTGTCGGCGATCGCCTTCCGGATGGGATGGGCGGGTGAGTCGAGCGCGCTCGGCGACCTGGTCACCGGGCGGCGTCCGCTGCTGGGCGAGCGAACCAGCGCGTCGGAACGGCTGGACGATCTGTGCCGCAATGTCCGCGAGACCGGCAACGTGCGCCCCATCCAGGCGCGCGCCGAAGGCGAAGACACGGCGGTGGTCGCGCTCACCTGGCTCGACGAGGAGCAGGCGGTCTACGCGCGCGCGGACTCCGGCATCACCGGCCCACAGGGTCTGCGCGGCAAGCGGCTGGCGCTGCCGCTGCGTGATGCGCTGTCGTCGCCGATCGCGCTGCGCGGCCTGTTGACCGCGCTCGAGCTGGGCGGCGTTCGCGCGCGCCAGGCCGAGCTGGTCGACTCCGGCCGCGAGGGTGGCGCGTCGGATCTGGACGCGCTGCTGACGGGAACCGCCGACGCCGTGTTCGCGCGCGGCACGGCGGCAGAGCTGGCCAATCTGGACCCGCGCTTCCGACGGGTGGTCGACCTGAACGCGCACCCCGATCCCCTGGTGCGGCTCAATCACACCACGCTGCGCCCGCTGACCGTGCGCCGCTCTTTCTTGCACGCCCACCCCGAGGTGGTCGTCGAGCACCTCGCGATCCTGCTGCGCACCGCGACCTGGGCCCAGCATCACCACGACGACGTGGTGCATCTGCTGTCCTGCCGCACCGGCGATCCCGACGCGGACGATCTGCTGGTGGCGCACGGGCCCGACCTGCACCGGGCCCTGGCGCCGACGCTGGACCCGGTCTACGTCGCCGCGCTGGAGCGGCA
>Ga0207701_10007035_pt1 | contig 11195 bp, 10 predicted proteins | sample KBSSwiSSwithPhiX_FD_184294 | JGI IMG/M metagenome (GOLD analysis project Ga0207701, IMG submission 184294) | Switchgrass rhizosphere bulk soil microbial communities from Kellogg Biological Station, Michigan, USA, with PhiX - S5 (SPAdes) (version 2) | ecosystem: Environmental > Terrestrial >...
GGAAAAATCGGTGGCCGCCTCCGTAGGAACCACCTTTACCGTCATCAGCAACACCGCAACCACACCCTATCGCCGAGACCTTTGCCAATCGCCCCGATGGCTCGATAATAACAATCCACGGCCATAACTTCCAAGCGAATTACGAAGGTGGCGATGGCAACGATCTTACGCTTACCCGTAGTGCCGTAACCGTTAGTCGAAGCTTCCAAGTCCCACCTCGCTAGATCAATCCTAGCGAGCGCACGGTCGCTTCGTCGACGACACCCGTAGAATCCAATCCGTAGTCTTGTTGGTAAGCGGTTAGCGCCTGTCGGGTGGCAACTCCTAGAGAACCATTCAGATCTCCAGTGTAATAGCCGAGCTGTTGGAGCACGCGCTGCACGTTAATGATTACCTGGTCTGGCAACAGATTGCCATAGGTGTAAATCGGCCCGTCGTAATCGTACCGCTCATAATTGAGATCGTATCCCCACGCCGGATACCAATATCCCGCGTCGTGATAATAGTATCCACCTCCGACCAGCACGATAACGACATAGTGCTGTTTCCACCAATCGCAGTCATGCCGTTCATGCCGATAACGGCGCATAGCGTCCGCATAACTGTCGCGACTGCCGTTGATATTTTTCCTATGCCCGCCATTGGTAACCGTCGTGTTACCATTCCCAGGACTGTTACCGGGTGGTTTGCTATTTCCAGCATCGTTAACTGCTGGTTTTTGATGGCTGGGATTGTTGGGAGTCTTTTTATTGTTATTTGCTGTTGTGGCCTGTGTCGGCTGAACCTCGGGCTGCGGAAGAGGTCGCATCGCTGTTGGCTTCGGCTTCGAGGTTTGTTGCGTCGTCGTGGTCTGGCTGGGCAACGCCTGCTGAGCGTTTAATGTCGGCATCGCGGCCACGGCCATCCAAATCAATGAAAGAATAATTGTTTTCATACTCGTTAGACCACAATAAAAAGGCACCGCTCAGCAATATCCAAGACTTTGTGCGTCTGGCCGGCATAGGCTCCGACTCATGGCTAGTAACAATTCTGTTACTTTCTGGTGACGCCTCGCGCCACGAAGCGCGCTCGGCTTACGAGGCATGGAGGCGCCTGACCCAATGGCGCGGGTCACGTCTTTGTTGATCTTCGTTCTGACTCTTTTTACTTCATAATTGAAACTCACTCGCTGCCCAATGCTCATTGGTTGCTACCCTTACAACTTTTACCTTCTATGTTGCTCCTCCCGTTCGCTCCGTTCTTACTTCTTAATTGAAACTCGCTCGCTGCTACCCTTGCAGCTTCACCTTCTATGTCGCTCATCCCACTCGCTCCATTCCTACTTCGTTCATGGGATCCGCCGCCGCATACTTTCAGTCAATGATCCACTCCAACGGTCTCGGCTGAAAATTCAGTTCGCGTTTTGCCTTGGCATTCGATACGCCTCGCATCTTAGTCCCGTAGTAAACCGCATCCGCACCACCATCCTTTTTCAGAGCATCCTCGACTGCTACCTGCGGCGGTGGTGGAGCATTCAGCCATCGAGCAAACGCGGGGAGCCATTCGCGCACCGCTAAAGGTTGATCAGTCGCAATCAGATAAATCCCAGGATTGCCTTGCTCTGCTGCTGCAATGGTGCCAAGCGCCGCGTCCTCAATGTGTAACCAGGACCAAACGCCTTCACCATTCCCGATGATCGGAAACTGCTGCTGTCGCACCTGTTGGGCAACATCGCCATCGGGGTTGAACCAGGTGCCAGGTCCATAGAAGAAACCATAACGCAGGACGATGCCTTCTATGTTGGGATTTCCTAGTAAGCGATGCTCAAGCTCAGTTATCTCGCGGGCACCTGCTGCAACCGCAGGCGAGGCATCAAATGCCAGGGGCGTTTCTTCATTTGCCAATCCAGGACCGGGAATCGCATAGAATGCGACTGACTGCCTCAGGTAACGCCGCACACCCGCTGCTTGCGCGGCTGCCAGCACATTGGCGCCGCCTTGCAAACGGATGCGATTGTTGAGGGCGGCGGCGGCGTGCATTGACTCACGGGTGTAGGTTCTGGGTAAGGCAGTAAGTTGTTCAATCATGATCTCCGGCTGAGCACGACTGATAACCGCCTTGACCGCGTCGGCATCGAATACATCGGCGATTGCAGGTTCTATGCCCCGTTCCACCAAAGCCTGAGCTTTCTCTTGAGAACGGGTCAGAGCAACTAGAGCGTGCCCTTTGGCAAGCAATTTCGCGATCAGCGGACGACCGATCGCTCCCGTTCCGCCTGCAACAAAAATCTTCATCTGTGAACCTCCTGTTGAAGTATAGAACCATTGATGAATAAGACACACATTAGCGCCGGGAGATTTCTTCCTGCTTCTTAATTCTCACTTCGTTTATGAGATCCGAAGTCGGGCAGTTTCGGTTAACCGATTCGCTCCTTTAAAAATGACCGATGTCTGGGACCAAAACACTATTCCGAATCATCGAATCCTTGCCGGCGTTGGTGCGCTCACTCCCGTCGCCGGGGCACCCGCTTGCTGTAGCCACACACCACGAAAAGCCTTTTTACCGTTCCGACCCGGATACTTTCCGTTGTCGCTAAGAATCAAAATCCTGGCCTTGTCGCCCTCGCCCATAATCATGATTGCCTCCGGATTGAGATCGCCGAAATCAACCCCGATGTCCTTTGGCTCAGTGCCGGGCTTCCACGAAAAAACGCGCGAGGGCTTCGCGCCCGGTGCGAATCGATCAACGAAATCCCCGCCAATAATCAGGAAACCATCGTTCCAGGCAACCATATCTCGCACGCCCAACCCGCCGAGATTAAGGAGCAGTGGATCGCCGAGTTTAGCAAGGGCACCTTTCTTAATTATCTCCGTGGGGTTAAGCAGCGGAACGAGCAACGCGTCTTTGGCTTTGCTTTGCGGATTTCGAAATCCGATCCATAGCTTGCCGCGATCGGTGGCGAGCGATTCAATATTCAATCCTCCCTCGGCCTTTGGTGCCAGCGTGGCGGCTTTGGCCAAATCGAACGGTGCGAGAGTCGAATCTTTTAGCAAATCATCGACAAGCTGAGTGTAAACCTCCCCCGCAATCTCCAGCTTCGCGGCTCTGCCAACGCCAGTAAGTTTGGTTGCGAACAGGACCTGCCGCTCTTTCTTCTCCTTCGCATGTTCGTTTCGCCCGTGCGAACCGATCCAGAAGATGAGGTCTCCAATTTTAGCCGCACCCTCGAGGTCGCATTCCTTAACCTTTTTTAGCCCAAGCGCGCTTTTAACAGCCGCGTCTACTCCGACGTCTAACGTCTGGCGCGAATGCCCCCCTTTAACATCGTAGAGACGAAGTTTGTTATTCTCGTCCGTTGCGCCGACAAAGAAGCCGCCGCCGACATCAGCGCCGGCGGAACCGTCGACAGCCCCTTCGAACAGGACCTGCGTAGCATTGAGCGAGAACTCCGCTGCCGAGACGGCGACGCAGGCTGAGAAAGTTATTACTAATACGAGCGTCATTGTCGCAGCCGAGGACAAAAATCCCCATTGGTTGCCGGATACACGAGGAGGGCGGTTGACAGTTTTTCGCGCTAAATTTTTCAATGCTCTTGCCTCGGTACAAAGGAAGGCGAATTCATGGTGCGGCCAAGGCGAGAAATTTAGGACAGCATCGACAAAGTTTACTCGACGAAAGGAACGCGCTTTTCTAAACACGTCGTCGAGTTTTGTCGCGTTCACTGCGAAACTCGGGCGTTAGCCAAGACTTCCTCGCTGCTACCGTCGGAGTTTCACGCGCTATGTCGTTCGTCCCATTTGCTCCATTTGAAGCGATAGGAACGAGTGTTCCTCAGCCGTTCAGCCTATCGGCTGCACTGGTTCGGAACTGGTCGTCCTGGTTTTTGAACAGGATGTTGAATGTGGTGAGCGACCCGTAACAGCGCGTCATGTACTGTTGCAGGTCGAACGTGTCCGCTTCGCTCAGTTTGCTTGGCACGCCGTAGCCTCGGCGAAGGAAGGTCGCTCGCGTTTACCTTCTACTCAAGAACTCGGGGATTATTCCGAATCATGACGATTTTGTGGTGGTGGAACGTGTTGTCCTCAACCTAAAATCAAATGTTAGACGGGATCGAGGTTGCGGCCTAGAATTTTTGGCAAGGCCCCGTGTTCTATCGAACCCTCGATGTCGAAGCGATCCTGGAAACCGTGCGCCGGCTCGAACGGCGCATCAGTGAACGGTTCCCCAGCTCTAGTCTGCTCTCGATTTGCCATGAGCTTGTCACGCTCGCCCAGGACGTGCAGCAGCGCGCAAAAGCCATCGCGGCACCCAATGTCGCGCTGCGGGCGTCGGTCTACATTCTAATCTCAGCCGGTGTCGTAGGGCTGTTAATCATCGCATTCAGCGTCAAATTTCAAATTGGCAGCGCGGAGCTTCTCAGCGTGTTACAAGCTGTGGAAGCCGCCGCGAACATTGTGGTGCTATTGGGCGCGGCGCTTTTCTTTCTCATCTCACTGGAGACCCGCTTTAAGCGCAATCGCTCGCTGCGCGACCTGAACGTCTTCCGCTCGATCGCGCATGTTATCGACATGCATCAGCTCACCAAAGATCCAAGCAGCGTCCTTGCCAGCGACCATGCGACCGCATCATCGCCAGAACGGACGATGACTCCCTTCGAGCTTACGCGATATCTCGACTATTGCAGCGAGATGCTGTCGTTGACGAGCAAACTCGCGGCGGTCTATGCGCAAAACCTGCCAGATCCGGTTGTGATCGACGCGGTGTATGACATCGAATCGCTGACCACGGATCTGAGCCAAAAAATCTGGCAGAAGATCACGATTGTGGACGCGAGCTAAGCCGGACCAGTTTTCGCTGCGTCGCGGGCGAAGCACCGTAACTGAATACTACATGCCGATACTACGGCCGCTCTGGGCAATATTGGTGACTAAAGAAAAGACCGCCGGGTGATCGAAAATAACAGTGTTAGCCAAGGCTTCGAGCGCTGCAGCGATGTCTCCAAATTCGGCCAATCTGCTCTCGGGATCTTCACCTGTGACAATCTTCTTCAGGTCATGCGCGAGTTCCTGCGCGATCTGCTTGCGAGTCGCACTGGTCGCTTCGCTGCGTAGATATTCACTGATAGAATCAAATTCGCTCCGATCAAGCCAGATACCCTGGCAATCAGGGCACCAATCGATCACAACACCGGAGTGACCGAACATAACGGAACGCAGTTTACTCGAAGGGCATTTCGGGCAGATACGGGACGACGAGATCATGCTCGTCTTCTCGATATCATTTACCTCCCGGTTGAGCCAATGTAACTGGCCATCATTCACCTTATTCTTGAGCTTCCGCAGTTCGTCCTTGTCTAGCCACATTCCGTGGCATGTCGGGCAACCTTCAAATTTAATTCGTGAAAGCGCATAAAGATCGAGCGCAGCACCGTCGGCCGGACATCTCTTATCTGTTGTCCCTTTGCGCCTGGCCCCCGGAATAGGAGTCACAACCACCTCGAAGTCAGTTTCACTGCTCGGTCGCCTGATGCGTTTGAACCAAAACGGGACGTGCACGTTGTTGACGAAATCAGCGAAACCATGACCACTTACCGGCATGATCTTGGCGAGCTCGCGATCAACGAGATTCAATTCTCCACCGTCGAGCCAAAAGCCGCCGCAGTTGTGACAACGATCGAGATTGATATCACTCACACCTAGAAATTTCACTGGTGTCAAATCAACTTCGATGCAGCGGGGACATCTTCTCATTGGCGGCCGCGTTTTGTCTTCCTCCTCGGAACAAAATTCGATGCTGCCTGCAACTTGGAAGGCAAGCTTATCCAGCTCTCCCGCGTCGAGCCAAAGACTGCCGCACTGCTCACAGGCGTCGTAGGACAGCTGAGCATGTTTCGTGGTCACATCGTAATTGAACATTTCAATCTTACAGTTCAGGCACTGCATGCGCGAAATCTCTCCTGTTCTCGGTTTGCACGCATAGAATAACAGTTCCAGGTGTCTTGTCAGCTTTTCTGGAGCTCGCAGCGATTTATATGGTCAGCGCATCCGACTTGCGTTCTTCGCAATGAACGCACCTGACGTTTAATCGCAGAGAGCGCTGAGATGTATTCGATGAAGAACTCGCCGCGCTCGCTCCAAGGCTTTCGCCAATTTTCCGGGCATTCACCCTTTCAGGTGAGTGATGAACTGCCCTAGGAGCTGGTTCGGAACTGGTCGTCCTTGTTTTTGAACAGGATGTTGAACGTGGTGAGCGATCCGTAACAACGCGTGATGTACTGTTGCAGCTCGAACTTATCCGCTTCGCTCAGTGTGTCGCTGGCGTTCACCTTCTGCTCGAGAACTCGCAGATTATTCCGGATCATGACGATCTTGTGGAAGAATGTCTCGAGCGGAACTTCTTTCGGCTGAAGCGAACTGTCCGCGGGCTGCATAAACAGCGTCCCCTGCTGCCATCGAGTCGCCAGACCTTCTACGAGCGCGTCCTGTGGTTCCAGGCCGAGGGACTCGACCACGGCCTGAGCAGTATCGCGGATCAGATTCGCAAGCGGCATTTCTAACTGGCTCAAGGTAGCGGTCGGTTCCGCCGGTTGGAGATCGCTGGACGCCGGCGCAATTGTCCGCTGCGCGTCGTCAAACGCGATCTCGGCGGTTTGCCCGGCCAGCGATTTCACCACTCCGACGCCGTATTGCGGATGGCGCACTTTCATACCGATATAGAGCGTTTCGATAGTCATGACTTCTGAGGTTTGAGGTTCGATGTTTGATGTGAGCGCGAAGCGCTGTGATTCGGTAAATCGTTACATCGTTCCATCGAAGAACCAAATCACGATTCACGGTGGAACCCGCCTCGCCCTGAGCAACCACGTTACGGCTCAGTTCCTACCCGAACCGTCTTGCTTTTGCCCACATCGCGCGCCAATCGCCACGTAGATGCCGGCATAAAAAGATGTCCGGATGGCGTGTCGTCTCCTCGTTAGGCACGCCTTCGCGATTCGTGATGTGACCGACCAGCTCGCACGAGTCGAATTTGTCTTTCAAATCCTCACGCGAAGAACCGAGAACGATGAGCACCTCGGGAGGCGGATCGCCGTATCCGCGCTCCCAGAAAGAATTCACAGGGCAAATCACGGGCGGCAATCCCAAAGCCGGCCCATACAAATTAATCGCCCCTGCTTCTCCATAATTGCTCGCCAGGATGCGCACTCGCGCTCGATCTTCCGGTGGAAGCGTATCGCGGATTTGTCGCACGGTTTCCGCTAATTCCTGCCAGCCGATCTCCTCCTTCACGTCGTCATTTGTTGCAGCCATTCGATGCCACCATCGTGAATTCACCGGCGCGATCGGCAGAAAGAGAGCACCGAAAAGGATGATGTTTGTCGCTAGCGCCGCCCATCCGATGGCGCCGGTCAGCATACGCCAGGGCCGCTCCAGATGGCTGAGCCATGCGGCCAGCAAAACCGCTCCGCCCGCATACAAAATCGGATACCCCGCCGCCATGTAATAACCGCGACCTTTTCCCAAAACGAAAAGCGCGAATGGCACTACAAACATCATCCCCAGCGCTCGGAATTGGCGTCCGCCGTAGTTCGAGAAATAGAAAAACAACCCGCACAGTGCCACCGGCAGGGCAAAAAAAGTAAGCGTCAATTGGTCCGGCAAAAAATCTTTCGTCCGGCCGATGCGCACATCGCGCGCGTGGATGTGCTGGAGGAATTGCAGCGAAATAAAATCGTGCCGCCATTGCCAGAACAGGTTCGGGAGAAAAATCAAAATCGCGAGGGTGGCACCGAGCCAAAGCCATTTACTGCACAGGTGCGCGCGCAGCTCGCCGCCGATTACACCCACCGCGATACCCGCGACCAGAAATACCATACTGTATTTGCTGAGCATGCCGAAGCCGACCGCCGCGCCCACCGCCAGCCACCAGCGCGCATCGTTGGTGCGGCAAAGACGCGCCATGAAAAACGCAACGGCCACCCAGGCCAAGTAATCGAACGAGACGTATTGCATCAGCGTGCCCGTCGCGATCACCATCGGCGCCACCCCACAAGCTGCGAAAAGCTGAGCCCAGCGCCCCCCACCGAGCTCGCGCGCCATCAGCCCAGTGAGCACGATCGCCACCCCGCCCGCGAGCGAAGCAAAAAATCGAAACCCGGACAGTGACGTCCCAAAGACATGAAGCGACAACCATCCAAAAAACGGCGTCACAGGCGGATAAGCGACATAACCCCAGGCCAGATGCCGCGCATCATCCAGCGTCGCCAGTTCATCGCGATGAAACCCATAACGTCCGCCCACCAGCGCGTGGACAAACACCGTTAGCCCCGCCAGCGCCAGCAACAACCCAATAGAGGCTCGTTTCGGCGCATTGCGCCCGATCTTATCAGTCGTCACCATCCGATACTCTTTGATGAAATTGGCCTAACGAACGATGACACAATCCGGATCGTTAGGCACTTCCGATATGTTCTCATCGGCAACCTTCTTGAATTCAAACCGTCCACCCGCTGCATCCATTCAACAGAACGCCATGGGTGGGTCGCTATCGCATGCGCTCCCCAGAATCAGACCACGGGAACGACGGTAGCCGCTTCGACGACAGGCGTCTCGGCTTTGTCGGTGATGAGCTTGCGCAGGAACGGAATCAGCACGACGAGCGCGATACCTACCACAACGCTGCCGGCGCCAAGCTCCGCGAAGGACTTCGCGTACCCGGGATTCGTGGCGACGGCCGTGGTGCCGGTCGGGTTCGGGATCATTCCCGAAAAGTCAATCATGCGCCGAGAAACTCGAGAATCCAAAGTCGCTCCATCTGCGGTCCCCATTGTCGTCGAAAAAGCCGATGCCGGGACTCCCCGTCGTCCACGGCCCCCAGCCGGCTTGCCCGCTGTCCTCGGCCGACATGACTGGGTCGCCGTTGATGTAGGCGGTGATCGTAACGGGGTTCGTGCCCGTCACGACGCCCATGAGGACGTCGCCATCCCTGACGTAGGGATTCCTGTTGCGGCCGATGTAGTGGCCAATTCTTGCATTAAAAATGCCGTTCGGCCCACCCCACGTCGCTATGTTGCAATAGGCCCAGGTGGGCATGACGCTGCAGAAGACCTCGTAGCCCGTGATCGTATGGTCGACCGGGTTGATGGTGGTTCGCAAGCGAAGCTCCACCTCGTGGCAGCAGCGGCCAAACGGGACCTGACTCACTCTGACGACCCCCTGTGCGGTTTGATCCGGCCCCCAAGGCCCCGTGAGGATGGCCGTCGGATCTCCATACGCGGTTGGCAAGCTGACGCCGAAGGCGATGGTCCCATTGGTCTGGATATCGCCCCAGAGGTTATTTCCGGCGGATTGTCCTGCGACCCAATTGCCGCCTTCCGAGATCGGGTTCTCGGTGAGCGGGAAGTTGGTGCTGTAGGTCCGACCTGGGACGACGACCACGTTGTACATGCTCGATCTGTGGTTCGTCGACCCATTCCCTCTGAGGGTCACGGTCGCACCAGCTGCAAACGTCTTCTTTCGAACCTTGCGAGCGGCCTCGGCGCCCGGGAAGGTGGTTGGCACGGTATAGTCCTCGAGCGACCACCCGTTTGCGTCTGTGAGCCAGGTGCTCTCTAACGTGGTGCTGACCGTTGTGTACAACACGTACACAGTGCTGGCCTGGTTGACCGTGAACGAGACGTGGGTGGCGTTGGCGCTGCTGAACTTGTCATCGTTGGCAGTGCGGAGCGTGAACTGTCCATTGATGGAAGAGGGAGTGGGTGAACCGAACCACCTATGCGTCCGATCGATATACATCTTTTGTCTAGACGCCAGATTGAACCATTGATAAGCCCTGCCGGACGCGACCACGAGATCGCTCACCAGAGTCCTAGCTGTTTGTATGGCCATAATCTCGCTATCTGACAACGCCGTATTCCAAATCGCGGCGTGTTGGATGCTACCCTTAGCGTATGCAGTCGTTCCGCGGGTCAGCATGTGCATCAAGGACGTTCGATTGCACGTGCTCCCGGTGGCGAGGGTAGCAGTAGTCGAAGCGACCCTGGTGCCATCAACAAATAAATCGAACGCAGTTTCGTTGCGCCTAAATGCAATAGAATGCCAGTTTCCGTCGAACGCCGTCCCACCGAAAAAGCCACTTGCCATGACGGTGCTATTGCCTCGGGCTCGACCAAAAGCCTGCGACGTTGTCGAGAACTCGCCTATTTGCGCCCGGTCGTTGTTTGTTGTCGAATTAGTGATAGCCAGAGCACCCTGGACGTTGAAGTCAGTGCTGCCCTTGAAGAGGGCGAAAAGAGTGAAATTCGTGTTATCCAGGCTCGGTATTACTGAGTCGTTTCTGCTGGCGTAACCTGCTACTCCATCGGTTCGGAAGCATCTGCCCTGCTCGCCGATCTCGCCCAGCCAATAATTGGTGTTGATCGCTCCAGTGATAGTGAGGTCTTTAGAGTTACCAGAGGAATCGGCTAGGGTTGTTCCACTCGTTTCATCGCATTTCCAGTAGCCTTTGAGATTAGGAGGTTCGGTAGCCAAAATTACTGCGGCAAAACTACCCGGAGTAGGCGTCGGCGTAGGATTAATATTCCTAGCTGTTTGTATGGCCATAATCTCGCTGTCTGACAACGCTCTATTCCAAATCGCGGCGTGTTGGATGCTACCCTTAGCGTATGGAGTCGTTCCGATGAATAGAAGGTGCATCAAGGACGTTCGATTGAACGTGCTCCCGGTGGCGAGGGTAGCGGTAGTCGAAGCGACCCTGGTGCCATCAACAAATAATTCGAACGCAGTTCCGTTGCGCCTGAATGCAACAGAATGCCAGTTTCCGTCGAACGCCGTTCCACCGGAAAAGCTACTTGCCATGACGCTGCTATGGCCTCGGGCTTGAGCAACAGCCTGCGACGTTGTCGAGAACTCGCCTATGTGCGCCCGGTCGTTGTCTGTTAACGAACTAGAGATAGCCAGGGCCGACGCGGACCCAAAGTCAGTGCTGCCCTTAAGTAGGGCGAAAAGAGTGAAATTCGTGTTGTCCAGGCTCGGTATTACGGCGTCGTTTCTGCTCGCGTAACCTGCTACTCCATCGGTTCGGAAGCATGTGCCCTGTTCGCCGGTCTCGCCCAGCCAGTAATTGGTGTTGATCGCACCAGTGATAGTGAGGTCTTCAGAGTTACCAGAAGAATCGGCCAGGGTTGTTCCACTCGTTTCGTCGCATTTCCAGTAGCCTTT
>Ga0207701_10007037_pt1 | contig 11195 bp, 10 predicted proteins | sample KBSSwiSSwithPhiX_FD_184294 | JGI IMG/M metagenome (GOLD analysis project Ga0207701, IMG submission 184294) | Switchgrass rhizosphere bulk soil microbial communities from Kellogg Biological Station, Michigan, USA, with PhiX - S5 (SPAdes) (version 2) | ecosystem: Environmental > Terrestrial >...
CTCTTCGGCGGCGAGGGCCTGTTCTTCGCCAAGGTCACCGGGCCGGGCACGGTCTGGCTGCAGAGCCTGCCGTTCTCGCGCCTCGCCTCGCGGGTGTTCGCGGCGGCGCCGCAGCGCGGCGGCTCGCGCGAGGAAGGCTCGGTGCTCGGCGCCGGCGCGCTCGGCGGGGTGCTGGGCGGAATCTTCGGCGGCGACGACGAGTAGGCCGGCGCGCACAGTCGGCGCGCCGTCGGCCGCGGCTCAAGCGGCGCGGCTCGCCCGGTGCGCCGGCCAGGCCCGCGCCGAGGCGACGAACATCGCCGCGCCGAGCAGCAGCGCGGTCGCCGCGACCAGCAGCGCGCGCTGGAACGCTGCATGGACATCGCCGTCGCTCAGTCGCAACAGCCCGGACACCATCGGCGGGCCGAGCGCCTGGCCCAGGGCCCAGAGGGTGGTGATGAGGCCCATCGTGCTGGTCGCGGCGTGCGGCCGGATGCGCCGCGCCTCCTGCATGGCGAACAAGGTGAGGGTGGTGAAGGGAAAGCCGAGCAGCAGGCTGCCGATCGCGAAGCCGGCCTCCGTCGGCCACGCCACGCCGAGGCCGATGCCGACGGCCTGTATCACGTAGGCGCCGGCGAGCAGCCGGCGTCGGTCGATCGCGGCGCTGAGGCGTGCCGAGAGCAGTGCGCCGCAGACGACGCCGCCGCCGAAGATCGGCCAGAACAGGTCGATCAGCGGCGAGCCCGGGATCGCCGCGCGGGCGATCACCGGCAGGAAGGTGGCGGTGACGATGTAGCCGAACCCGGAAATGCCGTAGGCCAGGGCGAGCATGCCGACCTCGGCCTTGCCATGCACCTCCTGCGGCGAAGCGGGCGCGGACGGCGAAGGCGCTGCCATCGTGGGCGTGCCCTGCGGCAACGGCGCCTCGTGCTCGCGCCGGAACACCTGCCAGACCGCTGCCGTCAGCAGCGACGCCAGCAGGCCGAAGACCATCCAGGCGGCGCTCGCGCGCCATTGCCACGCGACCATGGCGCCGCCGAGCAGGCCGCTGCCGACGATGCCCACGCCCGGGCCGGCGAACATCACGCCACCGAGCGAGGGCGCGCCGCGCGCCGCGAGCTGCGCCAGGCACCAGCCCGACGAGTGCAGCAGCACGTAGGCGCTGACGACCCCGGCGACGAAGCGCAGCGTCGGCCAGCCCGCAGGCCAGGGCAGCGCCATCGCCAAGGTGAGCAGGGCGGTGGCGACGAGGCCGTGGCGCACGATCGCCGGCCCGTCGGCGGGCTTGCGCTGGCCGAGCCGGCGGCGCAGCCACGGGTCGCAGGTGCAGAGCACCGCGCCGAGGAGATAGCCGAGATAGTTCGTGCTCGCCAGCCAGCTCGCATGCTGCAGGTCGATGACGCCGTCGTGCAGCATCATCGGCATGATCGGCGTGAAGGCGAAGCGGCCGATGCCCATCGCGACGGCGAGGGCGGCCAGTCCGGCGAGGGCGATGCGCAGCGGGGTCAAGTCCGAGGCGCGAGAAACTCGCACAGCAGCCGATGGAAGTGGTGCACCCCGCGCTCGTGCGACGGCGAATAGCGGCCGCTGCGATAGAGACGCGAGCGCAGGCCGCGTTGAACCGCCTCGACAGCCGCTTCGTCCTCCATCTCCACCTGGTCGAGCGCGGCGCCGGCGCCGCTTCCGAGACGGTCGGCATCGAGCACGTAGCCGCGAAAGCTCACCCGCGTGCGATCGGGCGCGAGCGGCTGCACCAGGTTCAGCGACAGCCCCCACGGATAGAAGTTGAGCATCAGGTTCGGAAACACCCACCAGTAGTAGGCGGCGATCCGCCGGCCGTGGTCGGGCGAGTTCGACGTCAGCTCGAAGGCGGCGTCGCCGTCGCGGGCCTCCGCGAGCTGCAGGCTGCCGTAGCGCCCGAGGTGGTACCCGTAGCGGTCCATGTCGAGCACCTGGTTCAGCCCGGGATGGAGGAAGGGGATGTGCAGGCCCTCGAGGTAGTTCTCGACGTAGAGGGCCCAGTGCCCGGCGATCTCGAAATCGCGGTCGCGCGACGGGTCGTGGCGGAAGTCGTCGAACCGCAGCCACGCCAGGCGCGCGGCGATGTCGGCGAAGAAGGCGTCGAACGGGGCCGCTGGCGCGAGCGAGGCGAACGCCTGGCCGGCGAAGCTGCCGAACGGCACGCGCGGCAGGTGGTCGGAAGGGCTGGGGAAATCCTGTGCCTGCTCGAAGCCGGGCATGAAGGTCATGCGTCCGCCGAGGTCGAAACGGCGCGAGTGGTAGCCGCAGCGGATCTGCTCGGCCCGGCAGGGCGCACGCACCAGGAGGTTGCCGCGGTGGGTGCAGACGTTGGACAGGCAACGCAGCTCGCCGGCGGCGTCGCGCGCGAGCAGCAGCGGCTCGTCGAGGTGGCCGGCGAGCATCTCGCGCGGCGAGAGCGAGCCCGGCGCGGCGACGTCGCCGAGGTCGCCGAGCCATTGCCAGGTGCGGGCGAAGACGCGCTCGCGGCTCAGGGCGTGGAGGGCGGGATCGAGGTAGAAGGCGCTCGGCAGGGTACGCGCGCGGGTGACGTCGGGGTCGACGGTGAAGGCGAAATCCATGGCCGCTTTAGTTTCGGCGATCAGGGGGTGTGGAGCGGATCGCCGAACGCATCATGGTCAGGATATTCCGTGAGAGCTCGCCCTGCGGGAAGACGGGATTGTTGGGGGTTGCCCTCTTTACGACCCTCGTCGATTTCGATTCACTCAGTGGGCCCTAGCGAAGCGCCTGGAGACCACCGATGAATCCACTGCCTGTCGTTCTCAACGCCACCCATCGCCTGCGCCGGTCCACACTGTGGACGCTGGCCGCGGTGGGCGCAACGCTCGGCCTCGGCCTGGCTGCCGTCGAGGCCGCCGCGCAAGCAAAGGCCATCCGCATCGGCGTGCCGACCGCGATGCAGCTGCAGGTGGGCCGGGACACGCAGGACGCGATGAAGATGGCCATCGACGAGGTCAACGCCAAGGGCGGTGTGCTCGGCCGCAAGCTCGAGATGGTGGTGGCCGACGAGACCGAGAACCCCGAGACCGGCATCAGCGCGATCAAGAAGCTCACCGCCGATGAAAAGGTCGACGTGCTGATCGGCGGCTACACCAGCGGCGTGACACTGGCCCAGTTGCCGCACATCTCGGCGGCCAAGACGATCTACCTCAACGTCGGCTCGGCTTCGCCGTCGACTAACGCCAAGGTCAAGACCGACTACGACAACTACAAGTACATCTTCCGCGTCGGACCGATCAACGCCGCCCACCAGGCGCGGCAGATGACGGGCTTCGTTTCCGTCTTCGTCAAGGGCGAGCTGGGCTTGTCGAAGATCGCCATCGTCGGCGAGAACGCCAAATGGGTGCAGGATCTCGTGCCGCTCTTGAAGAAGGGCGCTACCGACGCCGGTGCCGACGTGCGCGCGACCGAGTTCTTCGACTCGCAGACCTCCGACTTCTCGCCGCTGTTTAGCAAGGTCAAGGATTCGGGCGCCCAGTACATGGTGGTGATCCTGTCGCACGCGTCCAGCGACATCTTCGCCAAGCAGTGGCACGACGCGCGCTTCCCCATGCCCTACGGCGGCATCGACGTGAAGAGCATGGACGGCGATTTCTGCGAGCGCATCGGTGCCAAGTCGGTGGGCGAGATGGCGGCCAACTTCGCGGTGCGCGCGCCGCTGACGCCCAAGACCATTCCGTTCTTCGACGAGTTTCGCAAGCGCACCAACCGGGCGCCGGTTTACACGGCGTTCGGCGCCTACGATGCGGTGCACATCTATGCCGAGGCCGTCACGCGCGCCGGCAGCACCGACACCGAAGCGGTGATCAAGCAGCTCGAGAAGACCAGCTACATAGGCATTCCCGGCACCATCGAGTTCGACGACACGCACGACGTCAAGCCCGGCACGGCCACCTATAAGGGGCCGTCGTTCCTGTTCGCACAGTGGCGAGACGGCTGCAAGCGCGAGGTCGTGCACCCGAAGGAGCTGCGCACGGCCGACTTCGTCTACCCGTCGTGGATCAAGAAGTAAGCCCCGGCTGAACCCGGCCGCGCCGCCCTTCACGGGCGGCTCTTTTTGATCCGACAGGGGCCGCTTTGCTGGAAATCCTGATCGTCGGCGCGGTGAGCAGCGCCATCTACGCCATGCTCGCGGTGGGTTTCACGCTGATCTTCGGCGTCGCCCGGATCCTCAACCTGGCACACGGCACGTTCTACGCGCTGGGTGCCTACGGCGCCTACTTCTTCACCTCGATCTTCAAGCTGCCCCTGCTGCCGGCCGCGCTGCTGGCCGTGGCGCTGGTGGCGGTGTTCGGTATCGCGGTCGAACGGGTGCTGATCCGGCCGATGCGCAAGAGCCAGCTCGCGATGCTGATGATCACGCTGGCGGTGGCGCTGGTGGTCGAGCAGGCGCTGTTCCTGACCTTCGGCTCCGAATACCGCAACGTCCCGGCCTTCGTTGACGCCAAGTTCACGATCGGCGGCGTCAGCATCGGCGGCGCGCGGCTGCTGGCGCTCGGCGTGGGCGTGGTGCTGATCGGCGCGCTGTGGCTCTTCATCCAGCACACCCGCATGGGCTCGGCGATCCTCGCGATCTCGCAGGATGCCGAGGCCGCCCAGTACATGGGCATTCCCAGCGACCGCATCTTCACGCTGGTGATGGGCATCTCGGCCGCGCTCGCCGCCGCGGCAGGCGTACTGGCCGGGCCGTTTCTCACCGTGCAGCCGACGATGTGGCTGCTGCCGATCGTGAAGGCGTTCGCCATCGTCGTGGTCGGCGGGCTGGGCTCGATCCCGGGCAGCATCCTCGCCGCACTGATGCTGGGTTATGCCGAAACCATCGTCGGCTACCTGATCTCTACCTCCTGGACCGAGATCGTCTCGGTGGCGGCCACCTTGCTGATGCTGGTGGTGCGGCCCGCCGGCTTTTTCGGTCGGCGCGCAAGCTTCTAGAGCCATGTTCAGCAAACCCGTCGACCTCGTCGGTGCGGCCGCGTTCCTGGCCTTTATGGCGGCGTTGCCGCTGGTGTTCCAGAGCAACTATCTGATCGGCGTGCTGACCGTCAGCGTGATCTACGGCATCTGGGCGGTGACCTGGGACTTCATGTCGGGCCTCACCGGCCGCGAGAACTTCGGCCACAGCCTTTTCATCGGCGTCGGCGCCTATACCGCCGGCTTCATGAATACCAGCTTCGGCATGCCGGGCTGGTGGAGCTTGCCCGCGGCGATGGTCATGGCCGTGTTGTTCGCGCTCTTGATCGGTCTGCCCACGCTGCGGCTGAAAGGACCCTACTTCGCGCTGGCGATGCTGTCGGGCGCAGTGATCATGCAACGGCTAATGCTGATCTTCTGGGAGCACACCGGCGGCGAGGAAGGCATCAACGGTCTGACGCCGTTGATCAGGAACCAGCTCGGCTTCTACTACTTCGCGCTCGCCACGCTGGCGGCCATCACCGTGCTGTTGCTGGCGCTGGCGCGCTCGCACTGGGGACTGATCCTGCGCGCCATCCGCGGCGACGAGGCCACCTGCCAGGCCGCCGGCATCAACGTGACCTTCTACAAGATCGCGTCGCTGATGATCAGCGCGGCCTTTGCCGGCGCCGGCGGCGCGATGTACGCGCACTACCAGTTGCAGGTGAGCCCGCAGCTGTTCGCCGTGGTCACGTCGATCACCATCATCACGATGGTCTACGTCGGCGGCATGGCCAGCATCTACGGCCCGGTGGGCGGCGCGATCCTGCTGGTGCTGCTGACCGAGCTGCTGCGCAACTTCGGCGAATGGCGGTTGATGGTGTACAGCTGCGTGCTGATCGCCATCCTCTTCTTCGTGCCGGGCGGGCTGGTGGCCCCGACCTGGCGGCGTATCAAGGCGGCGCGGGGCTGGGGGCCATGAGTGCCGTGAGCGCAGCCGCCCCGCTGCTGGAGGTGAGCCAGCTCAACAAGCATTTCGGCGGCCTGCACGCGGTGAAGAACGTGTCGTTCAGGGTGCAGCGCGGCGAGATCGTGGGCGTGCTCGGTCCCAATGGCGCCGGAAAGACCACGCTGTACAACCTGTTGACCGGCTTCATCTCGCCCGACGCCGGCGCCAGCATCCGCTTCGCAGGCCGCTCGCTGCTCGGCCTTGCGCCGCATCGCATCGCCGGGCTCGGCATCTCGCGCACTTTCCAGCTGTGCCGCCCGTTCGTCGGCATGAGCGTGGCCGAGAACGTGATCGTCGGTGCGCTCGGTTCGCGCCGCCACGGCGTCACCGACCACGAGGCCTTGGCCGCCGGGCTGCTGGGGCGCGTGGGTCTGGCCGGCAAGGACAAGCTGCCGGTGGAGGTGCTGTCGTACGGCGACCAGCGTCGGCTCGAGATCGCGCGCGCGCTGGCCGCGCGCCCGGCGCTGCTGCTGCTCGACGAACCGTTCGCCGGCCTGGGCAGCGGCGAGATCGAAGACCTGTCGACGCTGATCCGGCAGGTGCATGCCGAAGAGGGCCTGACGGTGGTGCTGATCGAGCACAAGCTGCGCGAGTTCATGCGTCTGGTCAGTCGCGTGATCGCCCTCGATTTCGGCGAGGTGATCGCCGAGGGAACGCCCGAGGCGATCGTGCAGCACCCGGCGGTGATCGAGGCCTACATCGGCCGCGGCAACGTCGACCCGCTGGAGGCCGGCCGTGCTGCTTGAGTTGCGCGATCTGTCGGTGAGCTACGGCAAGGCCGTGGCGCTGGAGAACGTGACGATGCAGGTCGACGCCGGCGAGTTCGTCGCCGTGCTGGGCCCCAACGGCGCCGGCAAGAGCACGCTGCTGAAGGCGATCTCGCGCGCGCAGCCGTCGATCGGGGTGCTGAAGCTGCGCGGCGAGTCGTTGCAGGGCCTGCCGGCGCACGCGGTGGTCGGCAAGGGCATCAGCCACTGCCCTGAGGGCCGCCGATTGTTCCCCGAGCTGACGGTGTTGAAGAACGTGATGCTGGGCGCCTACCTGCGGCGCGATACGGCCGCGGTGGCGGCCGACCTGGAGCAGGTCTACGGCCTGTTCCCGATCCTGCGCGACCGCGAGCAACAGGTCGTGAGCACGCTGTCGGGCGGCCAGCAGCAGATGGTGGCGATCGGGCGCGCGCTGATGGGCAAGCCGGCCCTGCTGCTGCTCGACGAGCCGTCGGTGGGCATCGCGCACCGCCTGAAGGTCGAGATCTTCGACGTCATCAAGCGCATCCAACGCAACGGCACGGCGATCCTGATGGCCGAGCAGGACGCGCAGTCGGCGCTTCGCATCGCCGACCGGGTCTACGTGTTGGAGCATGGCCACATTGGCCGCGAAGGGACCGCCGCCGAGCTGGGCGCCGACGACTACATCCGGCAGGCCTACCTCGGGGTGGACTGAGCGAGGTCACCCTAAGCTGTCGTCGGCGCTCCCCGCTTGATCGATTCGAGCAGCGGCGCGACGATGTCCATCGGCAGCGGAAAGACGATGGTCGAGTTCTTGTCCGCGGCAATCACCGTCAGCGTCTCCAGATAGCGCAGCTGGATCGCCTGCGGCTGGCGCGCCAGGATCTCCGCCGCCTGGGCGAGCTTCTCGGAGGCCTGCAGCTCGCCCTCGGCATGGATCACCTTGGCACGGCGCTCTCGCTCGGCCTCGGCTTGGCGCGCGATCGCGCGGATCATGCTTTCGTTGAGGTCGACATGCTTGATCTCGACGTTGGCGACCTTGATGCCCCAGGCATCGGTCTGGCTGTCGAGGATCTTCTGCAGGTCCAGGTTGAGCCGCTCGCGTTCGCTCAGCATCTCGTCCAGGGTGTGCTTGCCGAGCACCGTGCGCAAGGTGGTCTGTGCGAGCTGGCTGGTCGCGGCGAAGAAGTTCTCGACCTGGATCACCGCCAGCTGGGCATCGACGACCCGGAAGTACAGAACCGCGTTGACCTTCAAGGTCACGTTGTCGCGCGAGATCACGTCCTGGCTCGGGACGTCGACGACGACGATGCGCAGGTCGACGCGGACCATCTGCTGGACGCCGGGAATGAGAATGACCAGGCCGGGGCCCTTGACGCGCCAGAAGCGCCCGAGCTGGAACACGACGGCGCGCTCGTACTCGCGCAGGATGCGCAGCGAGCTGGCCACGAGCAGCAGCAGGATGACGAGGATGATCGAGCCTGGAATCATCGCGAGACTCCTTGTGTTGCGGGGGCTTCGGCGACCGTGCTCACTTCCAGCGTCAGGCCGTCGACGCGCGTGACGCGCACGCGCTCGCCGGTGCGCAGCGGCCCTGGGGCGCGAATCTTCCAGCGCTCGCCGTCGACTTCGGCCCAGCCTTCCTCGCCGGTGCACTCGATCACCTCGCCCGACGCGCCGATCATGTGCGGCGCACCGCTGACCACCGGCCGCCGGCGCGCCTTCGCCGCCATGCCGGCGACACCGATGACGAACGCGGCCGAGACCAGCGTCAAGGTGCCGATCAGGGCCAGCGGAATGCCGAAGCCGGGCGCGTCGCTATCGATCAGGAGCAAGGCGCCGAAGGCGAAGGCGGCGACGCCGCCGATACCCAGCGCGCCGTAGCTCGGCACGAAGGCCTCGGCGACGAAGAAGGCGATGCCCAGCAGGATCAGGCCGACCCCGGCGTAGTTGACCGGAAGCATCTGCAGCCCCCACAGCGCGAGGAGCAGCGCCACGCCGCCGATCACGCCGGGCAGCACGTAGCCCGGGTTCATGAATTCGAACAGCAGGCCGTAGACGCCGAGCATCAGCAGCATCAGCACCAGGCTCGGATCGCTGATGACGGCGAGGAGCCGGCCGCGCCAGTCGGCCTCCAGCGCGACGACGCTGGCGTTCGCCGTGGCCAGCTTGACGCTGCCGGCGCCCGACTCGCCGATGGCGATCACGCGACCGTCGAGCTGGCGCAGCAGGTCGTTCAGGTCGACGGCGACGAGATCGATCACCTTGCGCGCGAGCGCGTCGCTCGCCGACAGGCTGACCGATTCGCGCACCGCCTGCTCGGCCCAGGCGGTGTCGCGGCCGCGCAGCTGGGCGAGGCTGCGGATGTAGGCGGCGGCGTCGTTGACGCGCTTGGCGGCCATCGCGTCGTGGCCCGGCGCGGCGGCGGCCGACGCCGCGCTGCCGGCCCGGCCGACGGGATCGGCGCCCCCTCCCGGCATCGGCATGCCGATCTCGACCGGCGTCGCGGCGCCGAGGTTGGTCGCCGGTGCCATCGCCGCGACGTGCGCGGCGTAGAGGATGTAGGTGCCGGCGCTCGCCGCTCGGGCGCCCTGCGGCGCCACGTAGGCGGCGACCGGGATCGGCGAGGCCAGGATGACCTTGATGATGGTGCGCATCGAGGTGTCGAGCCCGCCCGGGGTGTCCATCTGCAGGACGACGAGCTGGGCGTGCTCTTGCGCCGCCTTTTCCAGCGAGCGGGCGACGTGCTGCGCCGTCGCCGGGCCGATGGCGCCATCGATGCGCAGCACGACCACCGGCGGCGGGGCCGCAGCGTGCGCATCGCGCATCCCGGCCAGCGCTGCGAGCAGCGCGAGCGAGCATCCGAGCCAGATACCGGGTTTCACAGTGGCCTGCGACGCGCCCGATCCTCGAGAGGAATCCACCTACTGGAGACCCACGGGTCCGGCGAACAAGCAAAGCGTACACCCGCAAGTCGGGCGAAGGGCAAGTCGCCGTTTTCGGGCATCCGTTGCTATTCGATGACCTCGTCTGCAGAAAGCAGGAGTTCCCGCGGCAACGCAACCCCGAGCGCTTTGGCCGCCCTCTTGTCGATCACCAGTTCGAGCTTGGTCGACTGCTCGAACGGGATCGCGCCCGCTTTCTCGCCCTTGAGGATCTTGTCGACCAGCGCCGCCGACCGCCTGAGCATCGCCGGGAAGTCCGACTGGTACGAGGCCACCGCACCACCGGTCAGGAAGTCGCGGCCGCCCCACACCGACGGCATGCGCCGCTGCAGGCACAGGTCGTTGAGCACGACCCGATGGACGTAGGTGTTGGCGTCGGCGAGGACGACCAGGCCACCGACCTGGTCACGGGCCAATGCCGCAAAGACGTTCTCGAAGTCGGCCGGTCCGCGCGCATCGTACGCAAGGATCTCGATGCCAAGCGCACGTTTCCAGATGACCATTCCCTGCTCCAAGCCGGCCCGGCTGACCCCGGCGTTGGGATTGAACAGGAGCCCGATTCGACGTGCGGTCGGCACGAGCTGATGCATGAGGTCCAGGCGCTTGGCGAGGAGTTCCTCCGCAAACCCGCTGATGCCGGTGATGTTGCCGCCGGGGCGCGCCATCGTTGCCGCGAGGCCCATGGCGACGGGGTTGTCGACGGCGGCGGCAACGACCGGCACGGTGCGCGTCGCGTTCTTGGCAGCCAGCGCCGGTGCAGGAAATACCGCGACCAGAACATCGGGTTGGAGCTGCAACAGCTCCTTGGCCAGCTGCGGCAGACGCTCGTGCCTGCCCTCGGCCGAACGCAGGTCGATGACGATGCTCTGGCCTTCGACGTACCCGAGCTCGCGCAGTCCTCGACGAAACGGCTCGAGGACGGCGTTCTGAATGAAGCGATCCAGTTGCGTCTCGACCAGGAACCCGACACGAGCCGGGCGACCCACGACCTGGGCCCGGATGGCCTGCGGCGACGCCAACAGAGCAAACACCGCCATGAACGCCGTTCGACGATTCATGACCGGGATTCTGCGTCGACAGCCCTTGCGTCGCACCGACAATTTCCGCAGGCAGCAGACCCCGGGCAACGGCTTCGCTCACTTGGCGCGCAGCAGCCGCTTCATGACTTTGCCGTTGGCGTTGCGCGGCAGCGGCTCGCTGCGCCAGGCGATCGTTTCGGGCACCTTGTAGTCGGCGAGCAGGGCCGCGCAGTGGGCGCGCAATGCCGCGTCGTCGGCTGCGACGCCGGGCGCATAGATGGCCGCATGCACCCGCTCGCCGAGCACCGGGCAGGGCACGCCGACCACTGCCGCCTCGACCACGCCCGGCCAGGCCATCAGCGCGTTCTCCACCTCGACCGAATAGACCTTGTAGCCGCCGCGATTGAGCATGTCCTTCTTGCGATCGACGATGCGGACGTAGCCCTCGGCGTCGATCGAGCCGAGGTCGCCGGAATGCCAGTAGCCGGCGGTGAACGACGTCGCCGTCGCCTCCGGGTTGGCCCAGTAGCCGGGCACGACCATCGGCCCGCCGATCCAGAGCTCGCCGGTCTCGCCCGGCGGCAGC
>Ga0207701_10007038_pt1 | contig 11193 bp, 8 predicted proteins | sample KBSSwiSSwithPhiX_FD_184294 | JGI IMG/M metagenome (GOLD analysis project Ga0207701, IMG submission 184294) | Switchgrass rhizosphere bulk soil microbial communities from Kellogg Biological Station, Michigan, USA, with PhiX - S5 (SPAdes) (version 2) | ecosystem: Environmental > Terrestrial > Soil...
TGGTGGTGATCCGCAACTCGCAGATGGCGGCCGAGCGGAACGCCGCCGCCGCGACGATCGCCAAGGGCGAGGCGCAGCGCCGCCTGCAAGAGGTCGAGTCCAAGGAGCGCGAGCGGTCGCGCGAGGAGTCGCAGAAACGCGTCGCCCAGACCGAGGCGGCCACCGCCAAGGGCGAGGTGGAGAAGACCAACGAGGAGCTGGCCAAGACCAACGACGAGCTCAAGGACGCGCTGGGCCGCGCCAAGGAGCAGCGCCAGCGCGCCGAGGGCGCCCAGGTGGTCGCCGAGAAGAACGAGAAGAGCGCCCGCGAGGCCGAGGAACGCGCCCGCCAGTCGGCGCAGCAACTGGAGATCCTGCTCAAGAAAGAGCGCGACCGCGCCGACCGCCTGAACTCCCAGCTAGGCCAGCTGGTCGAACGCCTGCGCTAGCCGGATCGTCCGCCCGCCCTCCGATCCCCTGGCCCCCGTCCTCGGGGGCTCGATCACGCAGGCCCCCCGTTGTTTGGAGATCCGCTCCGGGTTCGATATCGTTTGCGCCATCGTGAGAGCGTCCATCCTCGGTGATCGTGTCGCTGGCATGGGTCTGCTCGCAGCGACGGTGCTGGCCGTGGCCTGCGGCGGATCCGGCAACAACCACCCCGCGGGCGACGGTGGCCTGGGCGGCGCGGGCGACGGCCCCAGCGACGGTGGCCTGGGCGGTGCGGGCGACGGCGGGCTGCGCAGCGTCGGCGGCCTGGTGTCCGGCATGCTGGGCGGCGGGCTGGTGCTGGCCAACAACGGCGCCGGCAACCTGACGATCGCCGGGAATGGGCGCTTTGCCTTCGCCGCGCCGGTGGCCGAGGGCGCGGCCTACGCGGTCACGGTGGCGACCCAGCCGTCCGCGCCGGCCCAGAGCTGCGTCGTGCGCAACGGCGCGGGCAGCGCCGGCGCCCGCGACGTCACCGACGTCATCGTGTCGTGCGCCCCCGAGCAACCCCGGTACCTGCTGGTCGCCGACGACGGCGACGACAGCGTATCCAGCTACGCGATCGACGCCGCCAGCGGGCGGGTGACCTTTGTCGGCAAGGCAGCGACCGGCCGAGACCCCGGCGCGGTCGCGGTGACCCCCGGCGGCCAGTTCGCCTACGCGGCCAACAGCGGGGATGGCACGGTCTCGCAGTGGTCGATCGCGCCCAGCGGCGAGCTGACCCCTCTGTCCCCGGCCACGGTCGCGGCGGGCGGTGGCCCGCGCGGCATCGCGGTCGATCCCACCGGAAAGCTGGTCTTCGTCGCCAATGCCACCAGCGGCAGCGTGTCCGCCTACACCGTCGGCGCGACCGGTGCGCTGACCCCGGCCGGCAGCACCGTGACCGGCGAGGGCCCGGGCCCAGGCGCGCTGGCGGTCGACCCCACGGGCGCGTTCCTCTTCGTGCTCAACCTCGGCAACGCCACCCAGGGGACCATCTCGGGCTACGCGATCGGGCCGGCAGGCGCGCTGACGCCGCTGTCGCCGCCCACCACCACGGTGCCACCGGGGCCCAGCGCGCTGGCCTTCGACCCGGCGGGACGATTCCTTTACCAGACCAGCGACGGCGACGGACAGGGGGACGGCCGGCTCACCCAGCTCAGCATCGATGCCACCGGCCTGCTCGGCGGCAGCGGCGGCGGCATCGGCATCGGCATGCGACCGTCCGGGATCGCGATCGACCCCACCGGAAAGAACGTCTACGTCACCAGCCGCAGCGCCGGTACCGTCGCGCACTACAACGTCGCAGCCCAGGGCAACCTGACCCCTGCCCTCCCCACCATGACCACCACCGAGGCCGGCCCGTCCGCCGTGGCGGTCGATCGCACCGGCAAGCTGGCCTATGTCGCCAACGCAACCGGCAACAGCTTGTCGCTGTTCCAGCTCGGCGCCGGTGGGGCGCTGGCGGCCAATCCGCTGTCGCGCGTACCAGCCCAGGTGTCACCGTCCGCCGTCGCGCTGGTGTCGGGCGACGCGCTGGTGCAGGCCGTGCCCAAGTATGTCTACGTAGGCAACGGCGGTGGCACCCTGTCGCTGTACACCGTGGGCACGACCGGGGCGCTGGCGCCGCTGGCGACCGTCGCGGTGACCGGGACCGGCCCACAAGCGATCGCGGTCGATCCCGCGGCGCACTACGCCTACGTGGCCAACAGCAACAGCAACACCCTCTCGCAGTACGCGATCGGCGCCGACGGCCGCCTGACCGCGCTGACCCCGGACACGGTCCCCTCGGGCGGCGCGCTGCCGCTGGGCCTGGCCATCCACCCGTCCGGACGCTACGCCTACGCCGCCAACCAGTTCGGACGCAACCTGGCCCAGTTCCAGGTCGCCCGCGACGGCACGCTGGCGGCTCTGACGCCGGCCACGGTGATGCTGCCCGCGGGAACGGCGCAGCCCACCAACATGGCGCTCGATCCGTCCGGGCGTTACCTCTACCTGACCCTGATGGGCGCGCGTCTGGCGCTGTTCTCCGTGGGGACCACGGGCGCGCTCACCCTGGTCTCGGACAACGCGGCGCCGCTGGACATGAGCGGCAGCGCCCTGGCCGTGGCGCCCAGCGGGCGGGCTCTTTACGTGGCGTCCGGCCTCGCCGACAGCGTGGCGACGTTCCTGATCGGCGCCGCGGGCGCATTGACGCCGGCGACCCCGGCGACGATCGGGGCCGGCGACTTTCCCGCGGCGCTGGCCATCGATCCGGCCGGGCAGAACCTCTACACCGCCAACTACAACGGGGCGGACGTATCTCAGTTTGGCCTGGCCGCGGGCGGGACGTTGAGCGCGCTCGGCCCGCCATCGGTCCCCGCCGGGGTGACCGGTGGCGACAATCCGCAGGGAATCGCGGTCGACCCTTCGGGCCGGTTCGTCTACGTCGTCGATGCCATCGATCCGGTCGGGCCGGTCCTGCAGTACGGCCGGGCCGCCGATGGCACCCTGCACGCCCTGACGCCGCCTTCGGTCGCCGGCGGCGACACTCCTCGGATCATCACCGTCGTGGGAAGCCGCCAGTAAACCGGCGCGCGCGGCTCACAGGCAAATGCGGGAGGTGCCGGCGTCGACCGCGCCGCCGTCCCCCGGAGGCGGCGGCACGCCACAAAGACCCGACTGACAGTCGCCGTTGGCCCTGCAGGTCCTGGCGTTGGCGCACGGGGAGCAACCGCCGCCGCAATCAGTGTCGGTCTCGGTGCCGTTCTGGGCACCGTCGCTGCAGGTGGTCACACAGCTGCCGCCGCTGCACTTGCTGTTCGCTCCGCAGTCCGAGTCCAGGATGCAGCCATCACCATCCAGGCATCGCGGGCACGACCCGCTGCCACCACAGTCGGTGTCGGACTCAGCGCCGTTGAGCACGCTGTCCGTGCAGGCGGCCGCCAGACAGGCGTGCGAGGCGCTGCACACCCCGCTCAGGCAATCGCGACCGTCCTTGCACCCCACCCCCGTCGCGCAATCGTAGCCGACGCCGCCCGACATGCCGCCGACCACGAAGTCGGTGTCCGCCACCGTGTCGTTGACCGCCTGGTCGCCGAACGATCCCGGGTTGCTGTTGACCAGCACCACCTGGCGAGAATTCTGCGGGTTGACCCCGGCGTTGATGGCCAGCGCGCGCCCCACCCCGTTGATGGCGTTGGCGATCTTGCTGGCCATCGCGGGGCCGCCGGTGTTGCTGCCGATGTCGATGGCCACGATGCCCGCGGGCGCCGCCGCGCTGGTGAACCGGAAGGTCACCCGGAGGTGGATACCGTCGGACAGGCTGAAGGTCTCGGTGTTGTTGCTGTTGAAGTTGACGCCGTTGCCGTTGCTGCCCACGGTGATGGTCCCGGTCGCGGCGCCCGGCGTCTGCGCGGCCCGGCAGCTGCCGTTGCAGGTACCGCAGCCATCGGTGTTGTAGTCGTCGCAGGCCTCGCCGGTCACCTGGACGCCGTCGCCGCACACGGCGGTGCAGGCGACGCCCGGGGCCGGGCAGGTGAATCCTGCTTCCTTCTTGCAGATCGTGCTGCAGCCGTCCCCGGCGCTGGCGTTGCGATCGTCGCACTCTTCACCGGCGCCGGCGTTGATGTAACCGTCGCCGCACGAAGGCACCTTGCAGCGTAGAGCGAGCGCGCCATTGCCGTTGCAGCTCGCTGAATCGCTGCCGTTCGAATCGTCGCAGGTCTCGCCCGCGGCGCCGTTGGCGTAGCCATCACCGCAGCTCACGTCGTGGCACTGGATCGCCGCCGGCGCGCTGGTCCCGTTGCAGGTGCCGGTGTTGGCGCCGCTGGTCGGAACCTCGCAGGTCTCGACCACCGGGTTCAGATAACCATCGGAGCAGCGCCGCAGCTTGCAGCTGACCCCGCCGGCGTTCTTGCCGTTGCAGGTCGCGGTGTCGGCGCCACCGGGCGGCTCGCAGGCCTCGCCGGCCATGCTGTTGATGTAGGTGTCGCCGCACGAAGACAGCGTGCACTTCAGCGTCCCGGCCAGGAAGCCGTTGCACAGCGCCGTGTCGGAGCCGTCGGCCGGCACCTCGCAGCTCTCGCCCGCCGCGCGATTGATGTAACCGTCGCCGCACGCCGCGGCCAGGCAGGCCTTGTTGGTGGCCGGGGTCGGCGTCGCCGCCGCCGCCCCGTTGCAGTCCCTGGTGTCACCGCCGCCCAGCACGTCGCAGCTCTCGCCCGCGGCCTGGTTCACGTAGCCGTCGCCGCAATGGGAGAAGTGGCAGGCGGTACCCTGCGCCAGCTTCCCGTTGCATTCCCGGGTGTCGGCGCCGCCCAGCACGTCGCACTCCTCACCGGCGGCCAGGTTGACGTAACCGTCGCCGCACTCCGACAGGTGGCACGCGACCCCGGCGCCGCGGGCCAGCGGACCGGCTCCGATGCAGTTGCGGGTATCGGCGCCGCCGGGGATGTCGCAGGCCTCCCCCGCCGTGGGGTTGACCTTGCCATCACCGCAGGTGGCGACCGTGCAGTCCAGGTTGCAGTCCCGGGATTCACCCCCGTCGTCGCAGGCTTCGCCGGCGGCCCGGTTGATCTTGCGATCGCCGCAGCGCCGCTCGCTGCAGTCGTGGTTGCAAGTGCGCGACTCGTAGCGCCCGCACACCGAATTGTTGCTGGAGCCGGCATCGCTGGCGCCGGCGTCGTCGGGCCCGGCGCCATCGTCGGCTCCGTCCAGGGCCGCGTCCAGCGCGGCGTCGCCCGCGGGACCGTCGGTGGGCCCCTCGTCCGCGCAGTAGTCGCAGCTCTCGCCGTTCTCGCGATAGCCGTTGCCGCACAGGCCGTTCGACTTGCAGTCGGCGGTGCAGTGCATCGGCTGGCCGTTCAGATCACGCCCCTCGTCGCACATCTCGTTGCGGGTGGCGTCGTCGAAGGTGTCGACGCGACCGTTGCCGCACTCGTTGTTCGACTTGCAGTCGCGGCTGCAGTCATCGTCGTTGACCAGGTTGCCGTCGTCGCACACCTCGTTCTTGTCGACCGCGCCGTTCCCGCACGAGTTAGCCAGCGGGATGCAGATGTCCTGGTGGGCCGCGCAGTAGAAGTTCTTGGGGCAGATCCGCCCCGAAGAGCAGACCACGCTCTCGGGCTGCGCACAGCCGGCCAGCGCCAGCAGCGACAGGCTCAGCGTCAGGAGGATCTGCCTCCCGAGCGCGCCCAGGACCACGACTCCCCGCGCGGGCGACGCCACCGTCAAAACCTGCCCGTGCTGACCAGGCCGGCCAATCCCGGGCCCAGGATCGGGCTCAGGGACGGCCAGGTACTGGCCAGGTCGCGCCGCTCGCCCTCGGGGTCGACCCGGTAGGGAACCGAGCGATCCAGCACCAGGAACAGCACCCCGGCCGCGGCGATCGCGCCGCCCGCGATGTAGGACACCGTGGCCAGCCGCTGGTAGCTGTCGCCCCGGTCTTTCAGCCGCTTGAGCGCCGGGTAGTTGGGATCATCGGGCGCGCAGCCGGGGACGCCCGCGGTCCCGACGCGGCACACGTTGAGCGCCGAGTTGTCGTAAGCGTCGAAGTTGTTGCGCGACTGAACGCTGAACACCACCCCGGTCACCAGCAGCGCGCCGCCCAGGGCGGCCACCGCCGCCGGTCGCCAGATGGGATAACGGCGGCGATACTCGATGAGGTCACCCGCGGTGTAGAGCTTGAGGTTGACGGTGGTGCGCTTGTCGTAGGCCAGGTATTCGGTGCGCGAGGTGGTGGTGAACCCGGCCTTGGACGCGGTGATGGTGTGGGTGCCCGCGCGCACCAGGCCCTGGTGGTGGCCCGGGGCGCGGAACAGCGGCTGGCCGTCCAGAGTCACCTCGGCCCCCTCGATGTCACACCGCACGTCGATCGAGGCGACCTGCTTCTCGATGATGCGCAGGTAGCTCTTGGCGTGTTCCAGCTTCTCCGGATCCAGCGGGTCGGCGCCGAATCGAATGGCGGCCTCCAGGTGTTGATAGACCTCCACCGGTTGATCCAGGTTCAGCAGGGCCAGCGCCAGGTTGTAGTGGATCCCGGGATGGTCCCATTCGGTGAGCGCCTGGCGGTAGACCTTGGCGGCGGCGACGAACAGCGACTCCTTGAGCAGGCCGTTGCCCTCCTGAAGGTGCTTGAGCGCGGCTTCTTGCCGGTCGGCGGCCACCCCGACCGCCCAGGGACGCTCGGAGACCTGCAGCCGCGCGGTGGCGTCGCTGACCGGCTCGTTGCCGCCGGGGGTCGTCGATGGATCCACCGCGGGACCGGCGCCGGCCGCCGAGTGGCCCGACTTGACTGGCGGTGGCGCGGTCTCGGCGGCGGCAGCCAGGCTGGCGCGCCCACCAGGTCCAGGCACGACGCCGGTCACGACGGCGGTCATCGCGATGGCGACGCTCAGCGCGCGCAACCAGCTCCCGCTCCCGAGCCGGACGCTTGCAGGGCGACGAACGCTCATGAGACCGAGGCATCATACAGACGCCAGCCGACGCGGGTCGAGAGAAAACGCCGCGAGGGCGGTCGACGGTGGCGGGGCGGTCAGGACGCCAGCGAGGCGAGGAAACTATGAAAGGCGGCGTTGGCGCGCTCGACGGAGACCACGAACTCGTCGCCGGCCGCCAGCTGATCGGGCGCTTCGCCACCCGCTGATCCGGCGGCTGCTTCTGAAGCTGCGTCCGAGGCTGCTTCTGATGCTGCGTCCGAGGCTGCTTCCGATGCTGCGTCCGAGGCTGCGCGGGAAGCCTCGGACGCGGATCCCTGGGCGGCGACGCGCAGGACCCGGCCATGGGCGACGCAGATATGTTGTTCGCGGCTGACGAACCCGAACGAGGCCTCGTCGAGGAGCCGGACGCGGGAGGCAGCGCCGGTCCCCGCCCGACCGTCGCGGTTGCCCTGGCTGTCGCGGTAGCCCTGGCTGTCGCGGTAGCCCTGGCTGTCGCTGTAGCCCTGGCTGGCGCGGCCCGCCGAACCGCCGGGCACACCCAGAGACGCACCTGCGGGCGACCGGAACCGCACCCCCCGTGCGGCAATGTCGACGATCTCGACCGTCACCGGTTCCGGCCGCCCGCCCAGGTGAACGTTTACCGACAGCTCCAGGCGAAACCGACGGTACCGCCGCCGTTCCCCGCCGCTGGCCCCCTCACGGTCGCCCCGTCGCTCGGCCCAGGAATCGGCCAAGGACACCTCATCACCGAGAACCATTGATTGCGCCTGTACTGTTAACGAACATTCGGTGCGGTGTTCCCGGCAAAAAATGGCGGCGGCCGTCAAATGCGGCGCGTCGGATCGTGCGCCGGACATCGGTATTTGAACGACGCGTCGGGCGTAGACGGGCTTGCCCGTCGGAGCCCATCGCGGGGGGGCCGGGACCCTTTGAGGGTCCCGGATCAAGTCAACGCGACGCTCGACATTGACAATGTCGAACAGAAGTCGGAGCTTTCCTAGGGCGGGCGGCGCTTCGAGAGGTGCCGCCACTGGTCGTTCCCCCCGCGACAGCTCAACCGTCGATTCACATCGCCGCCTCTCGCCTCGCCACAAATCGCCGCCTGGAGGGCTCCCATGTCGGAACTCCGCACGACGTCCCCTGGTCTCGGTCTTCTCAGCAAGGAGCGGACCGTCGCCGGTCCGGGGTTCAACCGCTGGTTGATCCCACCTTGCGCGCTGGCCACCCACCTCTGCATCGGCCAGGCCTACGCCATCAGCGTGTTCAACCTGCCGCTCACCCGCGAGCTGGGCATCAGCAAGTCGATCCCCGGTGACTGGAAGCTGACCCAGCTGGGATGGATCTTCACCATCGCGATCTTCGTGCTGGGGACCTCGGCGGCGCTGTTCGGCAAGTGGGTGCAGGCCCAGGGCCCGCGCAAGAGCGGTCTGGTCGCGGCCCTGTGCTGGAGCAGCGGATTCCTGGTCGGTGCGCTCGGCATCAAGCTGCACCAGCTGTGGCTGGTCTACCTCGGCTACGGGGTCCTCGGCGGCTGCGGCCTGGGCATCGGCTACATCACCCCGGTCTCGACGCTGATCGCCTGGTTCCCCGACCGGCGCGGCATGTCGACCGGCATGGCGATCATGGGTTTCGGCGGCGGCGCGCTGATCGCCTCCCCGCTCTCGGTCGCGCTGATGAAGTACTTCGAAACCCCGACCTCGACCGGCGTCGCCGCCACCTGGGTGGTGCTGGGCCTGATCTACCTGGTCTACATGTCGCTGGGGGCCTTCGGCTACCGGGTCCCGGCGCCGGGCTGGAAGCCGGCGGGCTGGGTGGAACCGGCGACCAACGGCAACACCATGATCACCCGCCACAACGTCACGCCCACCGAGGCGTTGCGCACGCCGCAGTTCTGGTTGCTGTGGATCGTGCTGTGCTTCAACGTGACCGCCGGCATCGGCGTGCTGGGGCAGGCCTCTGCGATGATCCAGGAGGTGTTCCGCGGCAGCATCACCGCCGGGGCCGCCGCGGGCTTCGTCGGTCTGCTCAGCCTGTTCAACATGGGCGGACGGTTCTTCTGGGCGTCGCTGTCCGACCGCATCGGCCGCAAGGCGACCTATGCCATCTTCTTCACGCTGGGTCCGGCGCTGTACGCGCTGGTCCCGCTGACCGGCAAGCTGTCCAGCGTGGTCCTCTTCGTGAGCGCGTTCTGCATCATCTTGACCATGTACGGCGGTGGCTTCGCCACCATCCCGGCCTACCTGGCCGACGTGTTCGGCACCAAGTACGTCAGCGCGGTGCACGGACGACTGCTGACCGCCTGGTCGGTGGCGGGCGTCCTGGGACCGGTGCTGGTCAACTACATCCGCGAGGCCCAGATCGAGCACGGCGTGCCCAAGTACCAGGCCTACAACGTCACCATGTACATCATGGCCGGTCTGCTGGTGATCGCGTTCTTCGCCAACATCCGGGTCAAGCCGGTGGCGGAGAAGCACGTCGAAGCAGCGTCGGCGGTCGCCAGCCCGCAAGCCGCCACCACCTAGCGCTGGAGAAAGGCCCCCACCATGAGCAGCGAAGCCTCAACCAAGTCCACCAACCCGGTCATCGTGATCCTGGCCTGGGTAGCGGTCGGCGTCCCTCTGTTGTTCGGTGTCCTACAGACCGTCACCAAGGCCGCCGCCCTGTTCAAATAATTGATCTGGTCCGGAATGCGGCTCAGGGTCGCGCGGCGTGTAGGGAAGCCAGGAAGGCGACGAAGGAGTCGGCGACCGCGTAGACGTTGGTGAAGCCGAGCGGCCGCGGGCGCTGCTGGGGAAAAAGCGCCTCCCAGCGGCGCAGGATCTGGTTCTCGTCCTCGTCGACGATGTCCTGGCCCTCGGCCTCCAGGTCGCGGACCATGTCGTCGATCAGCCGATCCAGGCCCCGGCACTCGCGGTCCCAGAACCAGACCCGATCCCGGGCCGCGCCCGCGACCCCCAGCAGGACCAGGTTCTCGCTGGAATCGGAGGCGATCGGGACCGTCCCTTCGGGTAGCAGGCCGGGAAAGACCTCGCTGACCAGGAAGGCCAGGTCGCGACGGATCTCCGAGGAGAAGCCCAGGAACGAGGAGATCTGCGCGCGCCGGCCCCAGGGCGCTGGCTCGGCCAGCGGAAAGAGCATGGGCTCCGCGAACCGACACCAGCCGTGAGTGCGCAGGAACTGGCGGTACTCCGCCGGCAGGGTGGCAGCGATCTCTTCCTCCAGCCACCCGAGGTCGCTCTCGCTGGGGTCGCGCCGGGTGAGCGGAGCGATGGGCCGCCAGGTCCAGCGGCCCAGCAGGTCGCTGGTGACCTGCGAATCATCCGTCGGGATCTTGGCGCTGGGCACGGTCCCCTGACGCTGTGGTCGCGGGGCTGGCGGACCCTTCAACTGCCGATTTTTGCGGCGCACGGGCCCAAGGCCCGCGGCCAGCCCGTCCCAGGGCTCGATCAACTCCGAAATTCCAAATATCCGCTTCACGCTGCCCCCATGACGGTCCAGGAAGAGGCAAGTCGTGTGCCGCGAGCTGGTGGCGGCTGGTCCAGCTCCGCCCGCCCGGGCAATTTCTGCAGTCCGTCACCAAGTTACGTAGTTCTATCGTGGACGAAACCCCGGCGTTACACGCTGGGGAGCAGAGTGTTCGCGGACTTGGCCAGGCAATCACCATGCGACAAACCGCGACCGGGACCGGGACGGGAATCACTGTGAGCACCGCCGCCAAACCCGATAGCTCCGCCCCCCACGTCACGCCCCCCATCAGCACCGCCGACCGCGCCGTCGTGGTCAGCGCCGGCAAGCGGTCCAGCCTGCAGAGCGCCGACTTCAAGAAGGCCGTGCTGGAGCACCTGATCCACACCTGCGCCAAGGAGCTGCGCGAAGCCTCGGCGATGGACCTTTACACCGCCTTCGCCCACACGGTGCGCGATCGGCTGGTGCATCGCTGGCTGGCCACCCAGCGCACCCACCTGGAGCGCGACGTCAAGCGCGCCTGCTACTTCTCGTCGGAGTTCCTGACCGGGCGCAGCCTGGGGCTGTGTCTGATGAACCTGGGCATCTACGAGATCGCCGAGGGCCTGGCCGCCGAGCGCGGCTTCGATCTGGGGGCGATCCTGGAGCAGGAGGGCGACCCCGGCCTGGGCAACGGCGGCCTGGGACGCCTGGCCGCCTGCTTCATGGACTCGCTGGCCACCCTGGAGCTGCCAGCGGCCGGCTACGGGATCCGCTACGAGTTCGGGATCTTCGACCAGGCCATTCGCAACGGATGGCAGGTGGAGATGACCGACAAGTGGCTGCGACTCGGTTACCCGTGGGAGATCGCACGTCCGGAAATCTC
>Ga0207701_10007041_pt1 | contig 11191 bp, 8 predicted proteins | sample KBSSwiSSwithPhiX_FD_184294 | JGI IMG/M metagenome (GOLD analysis project Ga0207701, IMG submission 184294) | Switchgrass rhizosphere bulk soil microbial communities from Kellogg Biological Station, Michigan, USA, with PhiX - S5 (SPAdes) (version 2) | ecosystem: Environmental > Terrestrial > Soil...
GAGCCTCGCCGCGCCCGGACTCGAGCCGATCGCATACACCGCGCGGCCGGCGGCAAGATTCGCCAGGCCCCACGTAAACGCGGCTTGAAGGCCGGCCACCACTGCCAGCACCATCAACGGATAGGCGCGCGGTCCCAGACCCAGCCACTGATAGCTGGCCGGAAGATCCTGGATCCATGCACCTTCGGTCGCCCAGCGCAGCCCTTCGCGCAGCGCAATCATCGTGGCGAGCGTGACGACGATCGAGGGAATGCGCAGGAACGCGACCAGGGCCCCGTTCGCGATCGAGAGCGCGACGCCAATCGCGCACGCCGCAGCCACCACGAGCGGCATCGGGAGCCCTGCCTTCGCCAGAACCCCTGAGCTCACCGCGCAGACGGCGAACAGCGATCCGACCGAGATGTCGATGTGCCCGGTGAGGATGACCAGGGTCATGCCGAGCGCGATGATCAGCACCGGCATGTTCGCGAGGAACAGATCCGAGAGATTGTCGCGGGCGAAGAAGCCCGGCGTCACCACGGCCAGCACCAGGCCGAGCGCGATCACCGCACCCGCGACCGACGCTTCACGCCGTCCGAGGCCAGCCATGTCAGTGAGTCGAGGGCTGGGCCAGGGCCAGCGCCATGATCGTCGATTGTGTCGCGTCGGCGCGATCGAGCACCCCGCGGACGGTGCCGCGGTGCATCACCGCGATGCGATCGCTCATGCCGAGAATTTCGGGCAGCTCCGACGAGATCATGATGATGGCGAGGCCGCGCGCGGCGAGCGTCTGCATGAGTGCGTGGATCTCCGCCTTGGACCCGACGTCGACGCCCTGCGTGGGCTCGTCGAGGACGATGACGGCCGGGCTGGTCGACAACCAGCGGGCGAGCGCGACCTTCTGCTGGTTGCCTCCCGACAGCGTGCCCGCTTCGGCGAATACCGACGGGGTCTTGATCCGCAGCCGATCCACGTACTCCTGCGCCGACGCACGCTCACGTGCGCGATCGATCAACCCATGGCGGGACACGGCATCGAGACTGGCCAGGCTCGTGTTGGCGGCAATCGACATGTCGAGGACCACGCCGTGCTGCCGCCGGTCCTCGGGCACGTAGGCGATGCCGGCGCGGATGGCGTCGGCAGGTGACGCGATCCGGAGCGCGGTCCCATTCAGCCGGATCGTCCCGGCCTCGGCCGGGGTCAACCCGAAGAGCGTACGCGCAAGCTCGGTCCGGCCGGAGCCGACCAGCCCCGCGATCCCCAGGATCTCGCCGCGCCGGACCGTCAGTGTGACCTCCCGGATACCGGCGGCGGCGCTCGTGAGCCCTTCGATTTCGAGCACCGGTTCGCCGATCTCGATCGCTTCCTTGGGGAACACGGCCGAGATCTCGCGGCCGACCATCAGGCGAATCAGCTCGCCCCGCTCCACCTCCGCGGCTGCCCGCGTCTCCACGGTCAGGCCATCGCGAAGCACCGTGATCCGATCCGCGACCGCGAAGATCTCCTCGAGCCGGTGCGAGATGTAGATCACGCCGACCTGCGACTCACGAAGCCGGCTGATCACCTGAAAAAGCCGCTCGACCTCCTGGGTGGTGAGCGACGCCGTGGGCTCGTCCATCACGACGATGCGCGCATCGGCGCCAATCGCCTTGGCGATCTCGACGATCTGCTGCTCGGGCATGCTCAGGGTATCCACGGTCCGCGCCGGATCGATCGTCGATCCGACCCTCGCGAGCAGCGCCGCCGCGTCCTCGCGGCGCCGCCGCCAGTTCACTGTCTGCCAGAGGCCGCCTCCCTCGAGGGCCAGCGCGACGTTCTCGGCGACGGAAAGGTGGGGGAACAGGGCCGGCTGCTGGTAGATGGCCGCGATGCCGAGCGCATGCGACGTGGCGGGATCCATGTGCGGCACGTTCTGGCCAGCCACGCGCAGGGTCCCCGCATCAGGCCGTTCGGCGCCCGTGATGATCTTGATCAGCGTGGACTTTCCCGCGCCGTTCTCCCCGACCAGGGCATGCACTTCGCCCGCCCGGAGGTCGAAGGACACCCCCTTGAGGGCGCGAACGCCGGCATACGCCTTGGCAATGCCCGCGGCATCGAGCAGCAGAGTCGGATTCACGGGGCAACGATGTTACACGCAGGCGATTGACAATCGCGATTGGCGGTTGCAATCCTCGCGAAAATTTCGCATTATAGAACGCCATCCGGGACGCTTCCGGATCGGAAGTTCGGGGCAATCGCGCGGTTTTGCCTCGAAAAGTGTCAATTCACGGGTTTCGAGCCACCGGGCCGTGAGTTGCGCAGCCCGCAATGCCAAGAACGCTGACAGGACACGCATGAGTGCCAAGACCACCGCGGCTCGTGATCCCTACCTGGTCAAGTCCGTCGTCCACTCCTCGCAGCTGCTCTCGGCCTTCCGGACCTCCGGCGAGGCCCTGCCGCTGCGGGAGATTTCCGCGCGCAGCGGCCTGCCGAAGAGCATGGCCTTCCGCCTGCTCTACACCCTCGAGCGCTGCGGCATGATCGAGAAGGTCGGTGAGAACCTCTACCGATCGCATATCCGCCCGTTCAAGCAGAAGCCCTTCCGACTGGGGTACGCCGCCCAGGGCACCGACTATCAGTTCTCGAAGGAAGTCTCGGTCGGTCTGCAGCGGGCTGCCGCCACGCACGGCGTCGAGCTCATCTGCGTGGACAACCGGTACAACCCCAAAATCGCCCAGCGCAACGCCGAGGTCCTGGTGCGCGAGAAGGTGGACCTCGTCATCGAATTCCAGACCGACGAGCACGTTGCGGCAACCGTCGCGGCCAAATACCGCGACGCGGAGATTCCGCTCATCGCGCTCGAAGTGCCGCATCCGGGGGCGACCTACTTCGGCGCCAACAACTACGAGGCCGGGCTGATTGGCGGCCGGCACCTCGGCCGCTGGGCGAAGCAGTGCTGGCACAGCGAGGTCGACGAAATCATCATGATCGCGCTCGAGCGCGCCGGCAGCCTGCCGAAGATGCGGCTCACCGGGATGCTGGTCGGCATGAAGGAGATCTGCCCGCAGCTCGAGAACTGCCGCGTCACCTACGTGGATGGCGACGGCAAGCTCGGTGAGAGCTTCGAGGCGATCCGTCGGCACCTCCGGGTCAGCAAGGCCCGCCGGCTGCTGGTCGGCGCCATCAACGATCCGAGCGCGCTCGGTGCGCTGCGCGCCTTTCAGGAAGCAGGCCGCAGCGATTCCTGCGCCGTCATGGGACAGAACGCCGCGCCCGAGGGCCGCGCCGAGCTCCGCCAGCCCGGAACCCGCCTGATCGGCTCGGTCGCCTACTTCCCCGAGAAGTACGGCGCAGAGATTCTCGCGCTGGCCCTCGACATCCTGCACCGCCGCCCGGTGCCGCCGGCGATCTTCGTCAAGCACCAGCTCGTCACGCCGGAGAACGTCGACCATATCTATCCGAACGATCGGCTGCTCCAGCTGTCGGGCGGGTTCTAGGAGAAGGGAGAAGGGAGAAGGCAAAAGGGAGAACGGAAAACCCCTCTCGAAATCCGTTCAGTTGTCCCTTTTCCCTTCTCCCTTCTCCCTTGACTCTTTTCTCTTGTCATTCCCCCATCGCATATCCTGAGGACTGATGTCCGCGAAGGTCAGCGTTCGGGATCTCAGAAAACACTATGACGGCGTCGAGGCCGCGCGTGGTGTCAGCTTCGATATCGAGGACGGCGAGATCTTCGGCCTGATCGGTCCGAACGGCGCCGGCAAGACGACGACGCTCGAGTGCGTGATCGGCCTGCGGGAACCGGACGCGGGCAGCATCGAGGTCTGCGGCATCGACGCGCGACAGCGGCCGCTCGACGTCAAGCAGCGGATCGGCGCCGCGCTCCAGACCACGTCCCTCCAGGACAAGATCACGCCGCGCGAGGCGCTGGCGCTCTTCGCCTCGTTCTATCGCGAGCACGCGCCGGCGGCGGAGCTGCTCGACCGCTTCGGGTTGACGTCGAAGGCCGATGCGCACTTCGACACGCTGTCGGGCGGCCAGCGTCAGCGCCTCGCGCTGGCGCTCGCGTTCGTCAATCGCCCCGAGCTCGTGTTCCTCGACGAGCCCACGTCGGCGCTCGACGCCCAGTCCCGCCGCGACCTGCATGCGGAAATCCTGCGCATGAAGGCCGACGGCCACACCGTCCTGCTCACCACGCACTTCATCGACGAAGCGGAAGCGCTGTGCGATCGCGTCGCCGTGATCCACAAGGGCACGATCGTTGCCAGCGGCGCGACGCGCGAGCTCATGGGGCGCTCGTCCGCCCTGCCGGCGGTGTTCGTTGCCGCGACCAGGCCGATCGAGCCCGCGGCCCTCGGATCGATCGCCGGCGCAAGCGCTGTCGTCTGCGAAGGCCACACCGCCCGCTTTCACACCGCTGACACGAATCGCACGATTGCGCAGCTGGTCGAGGCCCTGAGCGCGCGCGGCATCGAGATCACCGAGCTGCACGTTCAGAAGGCGTCGCTCGAAGACGTCTTCCTCGAGCTCACCGGCCCCGACGCGACCCCGCCGGACCCGCAGTGATGGACGCCTTCCTCCACCAGTTCCGCGTCAGCCTGAACCTGCACTTCCGGAACCGGATGGCGCTGATCTACAGCTATCTGTTTCCAACGATCTTTTTGATCGCGTTCTGGGTGCTCTACCGCTACGACCGCGTGCCGCTGGCGCGCCACATGGGCGAGTTGCTGACGGTGACCGCGCTCGGCGGCGCCTGTTTCGGCCTGCCGACGACGATGGTGAGCGAGCGGGAGAGAGGCGTGTGGCGCCGGTACCGCCTGGCGCCGGTCGGGACCGGCACGCTGCTGGCGAGCACGGTCGCCGCCCGCTACGTCCTGCTCGTGCTCGCGGGGCTCCTGCAGGTCGCGCTGGCGATGGCGATCGGCATGCCGCTGCCGAACCATCCGATCGATCTCTGGATCGCCTTCACGTTCGTGGCGTTCGCGCTGCTCGGCCTCGGCCTCGTGATCGCCACGCTCGCCGACAACGTACCGGCGGTGCAGGCGCTGGGCCAATGCATCTTCCTGCCGATGCTGATCATCGGCGGCGTGGCGGTACAGCTGTCGAGCCTGCCGGACTGGGCGCAGCACGTCTCGGCCTTCTTCCCCGGCCGCTACGCGGTGGAGGCCATGCAGACGGCGGTGACCGGCCAGGGTCTCCGGGTGATGGGCTTCAGCCTGCTGGCGCTGCTGCTGATCGGCCTCGCCGGGTTCGTGGCGGGCATCCGGCAGTTCCGCTGGGACGCGGAACAACGCTTCGCGCAGCGCAGCGGCAAGGGCTGGGTCGCGATGGCACTCGTCGCATGGGCCGCCGTCGGCCTGCTCGCCGAGTCGCGCGGCCGGATCGGTCCGATCGACATCGTTCCCGAGTACGCGACACCCCTCTCGCCGCCACGAACGACAATCGCGGCGGCGACGTCCTCATCGTCTTCGTCGGTGCCATCGTCAACCACGACAACGATCCCCCCTGAGCCTCCGGCGCCCGAACCGAAGGCATCGGCACCGGCGGCGCCTCCGCCGCCAACCACCAGCAGCGAGCGCAGCACGAGCACGGTGCCGGGAAAGCCCTCCACCGAGAAGGCGGTGAAGGAGCCGGCGACACCGTCCACGAGCGGGCCGCCCCCGCTCCTGCCGGAGCCCGCCTCCTGGCGGGCCGTCACGCCGGCACACATCGACGAGATCGTGTTTCCACGGCTGCCGTCCGATTCCGGCGTGGTGTCACCCATCGCCCGGCTCGACGAGCCGATCGATCCCGAGGTGGAGACCGATCTCGAGGAAATCCGCACCAAGCTCGCGACCTGGGGACCCGGACAGGTCGCCGATCCCGTGCAGCGCGTGCGCAACGTGCTCTACGTCGCCGCCGTCCCCGACGTGTTCCAGGTGCCTCTGGAACGCTACGTGCCGCACGTTGTCTTCGAACGCCTGCAGGCCGACGTCCCGAAAGACGATCTGATCAAAGTGCTGTACTGGGTCGCGACGCACCCGAATGGCGGCGACGACAGCGCCGTCGACGATCTCCGATCTGCGGGACTGAAGGTGAACGGTCCGAGCGACATGGATCAGACGCGGGAGCGCGTGATGCTGTACGCGTTGAAGCTGCTGGGCAGGCTGGTGGGGAAGATTCCGCAGTAGCCGGCTCAAATCGTTACTGCTGCTCCTGCTGCCAGGCCAGCGCCTCTTCATCCGTCTCGAAAAAGCGCGCCCACTCCTCGTCGGCGGCGAGCTCCTCGTCTGGCGGCAGCAGCGCCTGTGACGCGGCGACGCGGACGCGGACCTGGAGCTCGGTCTCGGTGCGTCCTTTCATCGTGCCGATGGTCGGCGGCACGTCGGCGTAATCGCGGCCGATGGCGGTCTTGATGTGGCGGCTGCTGGCGATCACGCCGTTGGTCGGATCGAAACCCACCCAGCCGAGGCCCGGCAACAGGGCTTCGACCCACGCATGCGTCGCGCCTTCCGCCGATCGATCGTGATGCAGCTCGTCGTGATAGAGGTATCCACTCACGTAGCGGCACGGAATCCCGAGGTTGCGGACGACGGCGATCATGATGTGCGAGAAGTCCTGGCACACACCCTGTCGTGAGCCCAGGCTCACCTCGATTGGCGAGTTCGCGTGGGTGCTCTTCTTGACGTAGTCGAACGCGCCGTTGATGCCGCTGGCGACGTGATTGAGGAGCGTCAGCGGATCGCGTCCATCCCGTCCCACCAGGTTCAGCTCGCGCGCGAAGTCTTCGAGCTGCGGCGACGATCGGGCGTACTGGCTCGGCATGAGCATCGGCCAGTAGTCGTTCCCGGCGACCATCCGATCGAGCTCGTCCCAGGCCTCGACTGGCAGCGACGCCGGCAGCGACGCCGGTTCATCGAGGTTCACCAGCGCATCGGCGACGATCGTCAAGGCCCGGTGGTGGGCCGGCAGATCGAAGTGGTGGACGTGGTTGCCGAGGTGATCCGTGAACGAGAAGATGCGCGCCCGCGGGTTGACCGACAGCTGAAACGTGAAGCACCGCTGCGCCTGATCCGTGCATGGGTGCATGCGCACTTCCATGATGCTCTGCCAGACCGGGCGGCTGTAGCGATACCGGGTGACGTGTCTGATGGCATAAAACATTTCAACACTCTGACGAGATCAACATGTCCGGGCCCTAGCTCTCGAACGCGATCTCGATCGGATAGTCGATATAGGCGTCGTGCACCGCCGCGTGAATCGCCCGGCACTGATCGAGCACGCCGTTCAGGAACGCGTGCAGATCGCCGGCGCGCAGCTCGCTGACCGTGGCGAAGGCCAGCGACGATCGCAGCCGTCCGATGATGCGGCCGATCTGGGCGCGCGGGCGGCTGGCGCCCTGGGCGGTTATCGCCTTCAACGAGACATACATGCGCTCGACTGAATAGCGCACCGAGTAGGGAAACTCGGGATAAACCAGCAGCAGCTCGGCGACCCGATCCGGCTGCAGCTCCGCGGTGAAAACTTTCGTGTACGAATCGAACGCGCCGCAGCTGGCGAGCAGCGCGATCCAGTCGAGATCGTCGGCCTGCGTGTGCGCGCCGAAGTAGGCGTCGAGGAGGACCGACACCGCGCACGCGCGTTCCGTGTACTTCCCGAGCTGCACGAATCGCCAGCCCTCACCGTGCGTCATCGTGGTCTCGCTCACGCCGGCAAACGCGTACGATCCCTCGCGGACCGCGGTCACCAGCCGCACCACCGATTCGTCGTCTGCGACCTCGGCGCTCAGCGCGACGGCCTGGTGGTAGAGGCGATTGAGCTGCTCCCACATCTCCGAGCTGATCTCTTCACGGACCTGGGAGGCGTTTTCACGGGCCGCCGCCAGGCACGAGATCATCGACGTCCGGAGCGTGGGGTCCGCGGCGAGCCGGCGGAGTGCATTCTGCGGATCGGGGTTGGCGGCCTCGAGCTGCAGCCCCATCGCCGTCAGCGCGTGATACCAGCGCTCGCCGGCCGCCGCCTCGACGCGGCTCAGCATGAGGCTGTGGGTCGCGTCGATCGCCCGCGCGATGTTGTCGGCGCGCTCGAAGTAGCGGCTCATCCAGTACAAGCTGTCGGCGACTCGGGAAAGCATCTCAGTTACCAGCTGCCAGCTTCCAGCTGCCAGCTGGTAACGGGCTCCATCGGATTGCTGGACGCTCGAACCTGGAAGCTGGAAGCTGGCGGCTCCTCATGTCTGCAGCACCCACGTATCCTTCGATCCGCCACCCTGCGACGAGTTCACGACCAGCGATCCCCGGCGAAGCGCCACGCGGGTCAGCCCTCCGGGCGCGATCGTCACCTTCTCGCCGTGAAGCACGTAGGGACGCAGGTCGACGTGCCGCGGCTCGATGTTGCCTTCGATCAGGCAGGGGGCCGTCGACAGCGCGAGCACCGGCTGCGCGATGTAATTGCGCGGATCGGCGACGATGCAGTCGCGCATCGTGCGGCGCTGCTCCTCGGTGCTGTGGGGACCGATCAGCATGCCGTAGCCGCCCGACTCCCCTACCGCCTTCACCACGAACTCGTGCAGGCGATCGAGCACGTGCGCGCGCTCGGTGTCGTCGGTCATCAGCAGCGTGTCGACGTTGTCGAGGATCGGATCCTCGCCAAGGTAGTACTTGATGATGCGCGGCACGTAGGCATAGATCGCCTTGTCGTCGGCGACGCCGGTGCCGAGCGCGTTCGCCAGCGTGACGTTGCCGGCGCGATACGCGCTGAACAGGCCGGGCACGCCGAGCGCCGAGTCGACCCTGAACGCCAGGGGATCGAGGAAATCGTCGTCCACGCGGCGGTAGATCACGTGCACGCGCTTGAACCCCCGCGTCGTCCGCATGTAGACGACGTTGTCGTGGACGACCAGGTCGCGCCCCTCGACGAGCTCGATGCCCATCTGGCGCGCGAGGAATGAGTGTTCGTAGTAGGCGGAGTTGTAGACGCCGGGCGTCAGCAGCGCGACAGTCGGATCGGGACGCCCGTCGGGCGCGAGCGCACGGAGCGTCGAGAGCAGCGCCTGGCTGTAGTGCTCGATCGGCCGCACGCCGCACTTGCGGAAGAGCGTGGGGAAGATCTGCTTCATCACCTTGCGGCTCGAGAGCATGTACGAGACGCCGCTCGGCACCCGCAGGTTGTCCTCCAGCACGACGAACCGCCCGTCGGGCAGGCGCACCAGATCCGTGCCCATCACGTTGACGTAGACGTCGCGCGGCACTTTGACGCCGCTCATCTGCCGGCGGAAGTGACGGCACGTATACACGACGCTGCCCGGGATCACCCGGTCGCTCAGGATCTTGCGCTCGTGATAGATGTCCTTCAGAAACAGGTTGAGGGCGGTGATCCGCTGCGTCAATCCGCGTTCGATGACGTCCCAGTCGGCCGCCGACACGATGCGCGGCAGCAGGTCGTGCGGAAAGATGCGCTCGGTGGCTTCGTTCCGGCCGTAGACCGTGAACGTGATTCCCTGGTTGAAGAACGTGAGATCCGCCTGCTGCTTGCTGCGAAGCAGCTCCTCCGGGCTCAGCTTGAGCAGCTCCTTGTGCAGCTTGCGATAAGGGCGGCGGGGCTGCGCCTTGCCGTCGAACATCTCATCGAAGGCGTCGGACAGGGTGTAGCCCGAAAATACGTCGGCCGCGGATTGAATCGTCACTGGCTCGTTCGAACGTTGACGCGAGGGTTTGCTATGCAACGGTCGAGCCGGAATCCGCGAGTGCTGTGGTTTTACCGCCGGACGGCGGCTTGAGGCTGGTCCTCGCCGATCGACGCCGGCCGTGCCGACTCTGAGTCCGTCGAGGTATCAGTCTGCGCCGGCGGGGGCTCGTCGAACTGGATCTCCGGTAACTGCTCGACCGCCCGGCGCAGGGACTTCTCCCACGATTCGTGAATCAGATTGAGGTCGGGATCCGAGGCGCCCAGGCGCCTGTAGCGGGTGACGCGGAAGCTGTCGCGCTTGTAGAGAAGCAGGTCGATCGGCGGGCCGACGGTCACGTTCGATCGCATGGTGGCGTCGAACGACAGCAGCGCGTACTTGGCCGCGACCTCGAGCGACGTCGCGCTCTGGATACCCCGATCGAGAATCGGACGCCCGTATTTCACTTCGCCCAGCTGCAGGTAGGGCGAGTCCTCGGTCGCCTGTAACGGATTGCCTTGCGGGTAAATGAGATAGAGCGTTGGCGGCTCGCCCCGGACCTGCCCGCCGAGCAGCAGGTTCACATTGAAGCTGAAGTTGTCGCGTTCGAGCGAGGCTCGATCTATCTCGGACACCTGCCGCACCGTTTCACCGACGATGCGGGCAGCGTGATAGATGGAGGGGGCCTTCGCCAGCCCGAGTCCGGCGTCGAAATCCACCCGGAGCAGCGAAATCACCGACTGGCTGATCGACAGGCTGCCGCTCGTGAGGATCACGAAGACACGCTCGTCCTCGATGACGAAGCGGTACATCTTGCGGCAGACGTTGACCTGGTCGAAGCCGGCGTTCGATCTCGAATCCGACGCCATCACGAGGCCGTCGTCAGTCACAATCCCGAGGCAGTAAGTCACGGTTCCTCGCGAGCGAACACGCTGACGGCGCGCGCCGGGCGTGAATCGCCTCATCATACACGGTGCCCGCCGGGCGGCCATCGCGGTCCCAGCGGCATGGATCCTGCCTTCATCCACAATTGGCCATGCTGATTCGTCTCGGCTACGACATCCGCTTCGACATCCCGGCGCCGGTTCCGATGACGGCGCTGCTGAACGTGCACCCTTCCCGGCGCCACGACCTGCGCGAACCCGATCGCATGTCTCTGGAGCCCGAGGTGCCGGTCGAGGAGTACGAGGATCTGTTCGGGAACCTGAGCACCAGGTTGGTCGCACCGCAGGGGACCATCCGCCTGACGAGCTCGACGGTTCTTGAAGACTCTGGCCTGCCGGATCCGGTGTGCCCGGCTGCACGCGAGGTGCCGGCCGGCGAATTGCCACCCGAGACGCTGCGCTACTTGATGGGAAGCCGGTTCTGCGAAGTCGATCTGCTCTCGGCGGTGGCGGTCGAGCTGTTCGGCGATGTCCCCCGGGGCTGGCCGCGCGTGCAGGCCATCTGCGACTGGGTGCAGTCGAAGGTCACGTTCAGCTACGCCCAGGCACGCTCCACCCGCACCGCGCTCGACGTCTTCACCGAGCGCGTCGGCGTCTGCCGCGACTTTCAGCACCTGGCGATCACCTTCTGCCGCGCCCTCAACATCCC
>Ga0207701_10007043_pt1 | contig 11190 bp, 9 predicted proteins | sample KBSSwiSSwithPhiX_FD_184294 | JGI IMG/M metagenome (GOLD analysis project Ga0207701, IMG submission 184294) | Switchgrass rhizosphere bulk soil microbial communities from Kellogg Biological Station, Michigan, USA, with PhiX - S5 (SPAdes) (version 2) | ecosystem: Environmental > Terrestrial > Soil...
GAATTCAATTAAATCGCTGGGTAATCATAAAGATACTGCTGTTGATCGCAGGGTTGATGCTGATCTATTCTTTATTCCTATCTACAGTGCTGCAAAATGTTACAGGCATTAATATGGCCTGGAAGATTTTCATATCATTGATTATTATCGCTGTTCCAGCTGTGTTGATGGGGATGCCATTTCCCATGTGTTTAAGATGGTTATCACGCATTGAAGAAAATAATATTCCCTGGGCGTGGGCTATTAATGGCTGCATGTCTGTAATTAGTGCCGCGCTTGCTGCATTGCTGACAGTGGAGCTGGGGTTTTCAATAATGATCATATTTGCTGCCATTGCTTATGTTATATCATTGATGGCGATATGTTTTAACTTTTCAGAGCACAAAAATGCTTGATGCGGAATATGAGTCGGAGAGGTGAGATTACAAGTAAATAAGCATTAGTTATAAATGTTTTCACTTACGCAAAATAATAAAAACGGGTACCTGGTTGTATATCTTTTGCATACTCAACATATGATAGTAGATTCAATATGTACTTAGGTAACCTCCAGGTTATATCCAGTAAACCGTTTTGAAGCATCCTTAATTTCCAATCTTATCTAATCCAATTCTGGGGGAAAGAGTGATTATACCTATTCAAATGATAGTAAGGTTTCGATAATTTTTAAGAAGACTGTTTATGAAAATTAAGAATCTAATTAGGTATAGTGCAATTACACTATTGTATTTTATTTCATGCACGAAGACTGAAATACAGCCTGTGCCCCATCCCGGTACAGGAAATGGTACTGTTTCAGGCATTATAACCGATTTGAACAATACCCCCCTGAGTAACACTACTGTAGCTGGTGGAACGGACACAACAATCACAGATGCGAATGGAAAGTTTATGCTTACAAAAGTTCAGTTCACTGCCGACACGGTAGTAGTGAATGTTACTAAAAGCGGATTTTTTCAAGGTTCAAAAAATTTTGTATCAAACAACAACCTGGTTAATGATGCAAATATTCAGTTGATCCCTAAACCTGCTTCCTCTACTATTACTGCATCCTCAGGCGGCAATGTATCTGTTTCTGGTGGAGGTGCTATTGACTTCACCGGCGGATTTGTAAATTTATCTACAGGTGAAGCATACACAGGAAATGTTTCCGTTTCAACATTTTACCTTAACGCTACTGATCAAAATTTCAGCGCAAGTGCTCCCGGCGATTTAAAAGGCGTAAGTGCTTCAAATCCGCAGGGAATTCTTCAATCGTATGGCGTGGTAGCAGTAGAACTGAATGATGCATCCGGCAATAAGCTGCAATTGGCTCAAGGGGAAACGGCTACCATTACCTTGCCCATTCCTGCCGCATTGCAGGGAAATGCACCTGCCTCTATACCACTCTGGTATTTTGATGATACGAAAGGTTGGTGGAAAAAAGAAGGAACAGCAACCAGGCAGGGCAATGATTATGTGGGTGCGGTAAAACATTTTTCATTTTGGAATGTGGGTGATATTTCGGGCGCGGCTATTAATCTTAAGGTAATTGTTTCAATAGATACTGGAATTGTATACTGGAATAAGTTAGTTACCATAACCCAGCCCGATTCCACATCAACTAACGGATATACTGACAGCACTGGAACTGTATATGGATTAGTTCCTGCCAACGAAGTACTGACAGTTAAAGTGTTTAATGATTGTGGTAAAAATGTTTTCGCTAAAAATATAGGCCCCTTTAGCAGCGATGCAACTGTTAATGTGAAAATAACAAATGACGATTGCCTTTCTGGAGATACCACCCAGTATTTAAGAGTGACCCTTAATGGCAATAGAAATTACTCCTGGCCATCTTCCCGCATAAGGCAATCTTATGAAGCCGGCTCCCATACATTCATAGTGGGCGGTCAACTGTCGAATTCCGATACCACTATTGAAGGATTGATATTCGGGGGGATCGCTTCACCTGGAAGTTATCCCATGTCCCTTCTCATAGTTGAACAAGGAAATTATAATTATCAGGCAGGTGGGCAGGCTTATGATCCCGGTTATCCATATCCTACTACTGTGATTACAAGATATGATGCTGTCGGAGGCTATATTGAAGGAACTATTTCTGGCTGGATTAAAACTTTCCCATCAACTGCTACAGCAGATTCTTTTCAGCTTTCTGGTAGTTACAGAGTAAAACGTATTCAATAATAAGGCTTAGCGGTAATAGGTTTTCCGATCCACTGCAAAATGTGAATTCGGGAAATATTGACAATCTTTCGGGAAGGAAAAGCATTTCCTGAAAATCTCGAACCGGGTACTTTTGCTGATTCCAGCGTAACACTTATGAAAATTATCCATCTCAATGCGTCATATGTCCATTTATTTCACTCCGGAGTTGCTTCAATTTTGCGTGATCATAAATAATTAAAATTAAAAAAAAATGACACGTTTAAAAGCATTGAATCCTGATCAAGCAACGGGAAAAACAAAAGAGTTGTTTAATATTATCCAGTCAAAACTAGGTGTAGTTCCGAATATGATGAGAACTATGGGAAATTCACCACAGCTCCTTGAGGGTTATTTACATTTCGGAAATGCGCTCAGCACCGGATCAATAGGCGCAAAAACTGGCGAGCTCATTGCTCTTACGGTAGCTGAGACTAACCTATGCAATTATTGTTTGTCGGTGCATACGTATCTTGGCCTTAATCTTTTCAGAATGGATGCGGCTACATTGGATGCGGCAAGAGATGCTAACTCTACCGCCCCAAAGATTGAAGGAGTGTTACGATTTGCAAAGGCGCTGGTTACAAAGGGAGGATTGGTGAGCGATGACGATGTGCAGGCGGTAAAAGATGCAGGTGCCACGGAAGGTGAAATAGGAGAAATTGTAGGTCATGTAGCAATAAACATCCTGACCAACTATTTTAACAACACCGCCAAAACAGAAATAGATTTTCCGGTTGTAGAAGCAAACACAATAGCACAAATTTAAAGTCAATGTTAAAAAAGGTAGTTGTTATGAAAGTTGCAGCTACCTCAATTTAAATAATATGGAAAATAAGACACTATTGGTGCCACCGTTCTCGCTTGAAACGGCACTGGAAAAGGTTAAGGCTGCTGAAGATGCCTGGAATTCAAAGGACCCCGAAAGAGTGTGCCTTGCTTATACTATTGACACAGAATGGAGGAACAGAACGGAATTTATCAACGGCAGAGAGGAAGTAAGACGATTTTTGATCAGGAAATGGGAAAAAGAGCTGGACTACCGCTTGAAAAAGGAATTGTGGGGCTTTCGGGAAAACAGGATGGCGGTAAGATTTGAATATGAATGGCACGATACCTCCGGGAAATGGTTCCGCAGCTATGGCAATGAAATGTGGGAGTTTGACGAAAGTGGATTAATGCGTAAACGCTTTGCCAGTATTAACGATCTCTCAATTGAAGAGGCCGAACGGAAAATTACATAAGCAGGAATTAGAGATTATGAATCCGCTTACATTGGTTAATCCAATAAATGGCAATCTGGCGTTCAGGTTAATTACATTTGACGATGGTAATTACTTTGATTTCGCGCAAAGGAATAACTATTACTCTTTGATTTGGATAGGCCGGGGCAGCGGGCAGCTTAGGTGTGATTTTTCCAATTATTCTTTCAAAGGGAACACCCTGTTTTCTTTTTCTCCTTATCAGGCTTTTATGTTTTTAAGTACGCAGGGTGTAATGGGTGTTGTCATACAATTTCATCCGGATTTTTTCTGCATACACAAACACCAAAGGGAAGTGGCATGTAACGGGGTATTGTTCAATAATATTTATCAACCACCGTTTGTCGTTCCTGATCAACTTGCCACTTCGAAATTGAAACTCGTGGTTGAGCAGATACAAGCGGAATTGATTAATCCAGGACTGGCCCAATATGAATTGTTAGTTTCTTACCTAAAGATATTTCTGATTACCGCATCCAGACTGAAAACAGAGCAGCAGCCTAAATCATGGCAATCTATAACGCGAAATAAGGAGCCATTTGTATTGCAGGATCTTAAGGATTCTATCGAAAAAAACTTTAAAGCAAAACATTCACCAGGTGATTATGCCAGGAGTCTGAATATTTCTGTAAAAGCACTGGCAAAATTGACAAAGTCTCATTTTAATAAGACGATCACTGAATTAATATCGGAAAGAATAATAATTGAGGCGAAAAGAGAGTTGTATTTAACAAATAAGGCAATAAAGGAAATCGCTTATGAGTTGGGATATGAGGATGAATATTATTTCAGCAGATTCTTTAAAATTCATGCAGAGGTCTCTCCTCAGTTATATCGGGAAACGGTGGGATTTGACAGATCATCTGAATAATACAACGTTTTTTATAAGTTCAAATAGCCCAAAATAAATCAGTTCGTTACAAAAAATTTTAAAGCATCTTGATGTTACTGAATTTGTTTTCTTTTATTTCTAATTCATCACAATGACGTGTGGTGACACTCTTTCTTCTGATATCTCTGAAGTATTTGCATTCTTTAAATAAGCGAACCTCCTTTTAAATTCAGAGGGATTCTGTCCGGTTTGATTTTTGAAAAACCGGCTAAAGTGTGATGCATCTTCAAAACCGAGTTCTTCTGCGATTTCTTTTGAAGTTTTATCTGTATAATAGAATAAACGTTTGATTTCTAAAATAATTCTATCCTGTATCACTTGTAAAGGAGTTTTCTTGCCGTAAAGTGCAAAAACATTCGAAAGCGTTTTTGGAGATCTATTGAGTTCCGCGGCATAAAACTGTACATCATGATGCTTCTTATAATTGATTTCTACTGATAAGTTAAAATGACGGTAAAGGTGAAACTTTGAGTTATTATCCAACAAAGGATTAATACATTGTTGTTTTGCAAGCCTTGTGATGGTAATAATTAAACGAACTAAAAACATCCGAAGCATTTCTCCTTGTGCCTCATCTTTATTTTCAAACTCATCTTTGAATTCCTGAAGAAGTAAATCTATTTTATGGCTATCCTTATCAGATAGTTTTATTATTATAGATTGTGAAGAACCATAAAATAAGAAACCGACACATCCAACTTCTTCGTCATGGTTTACAATACAATAAAAGTCTTTATTAAACTGCCAGGCTACTAAAGTTTGTGGATTTTCAAAATGAAACGTTTGATTAACCATCAAAGGTAAAATAGAGTTTTCGTTAAAATCATATTCTATTTCATCTATTATTGCCTTTTGAATATTCCCCCTGTTCCATACAATCGTTAACAATTTATCTTTCCTGTCTTTTCCATAAAAACTTCTATCAAACATATCTTCCCGAAACAGTAATCTTAGTTCTGCATTCGTTTTTATGTCTCTATATCTAAATAGCATTATATATCCAGCATTAAAATTACTTCAGATAAAAAATAACCTATGTGAATTCATAGGAGGAAAGCAAAGTAGCATTATTGTATTTAAACCCGAGATGCTATTTCACTTCTTCAACTTTTATTAACATATTTTATATGCTGATGAAGTGAAAAAGGGAAAAATTGGCAAGTATTCAGGAAATCATACTATTTTTTTGTAATCCCTGAAAATAGAATTTTGAAAATTATTTAGTAAAAGAAAGAACTGGAGTTTATAGAAAGTGATAAGCTCTATTTTATTCTTTCAATTATCTATACTCATAAAAGTTTAATGTTAAAATTTAAAATGGATTACATGAAGATGAGAACAACGAAATGGATTCTAATTGGTTTAGTAGTATTCGGCTCTTGTAAGAAAGATGATGATTCTAAAACCTGGAGAGATCCCAACACTGCTGAAACAGCAGTAATTGACAGATTTAGTGCTGCAGCTGGGCATTTACAAGTTCGTAATGGATCTAATTTATTGCCTGGTCCTAATCAAGCAGTAGATTTTGACCAAAGTCCTTTTATTACAACTGGCCTTACACCAGGTGGACAGCCTGTTCAATATTATAATTTTGATGTTCAGCCTCTACATCCAGCTCCAATTTGGGCTTTTTTCAAAAATGGACAGCCAGTATCGGGTCAATTGAATATAATTAATGTGATACCAGGGGATTCTGGATATAATGATTTTTGGCAGGTTTATAAAGTTAACGTGCCGAATGATTATACTGCAAACACAATAACGAGCTATGATGAATTGATCGGTAGTGGTTATGCAATTGAAAAAACCTCGGATCTTGTAAACTGTCCAGTAGTTCCCAAAGGATCTACAGCAACTAAACGATTAAATGGTGGTGATGCAACATTAACACGAGGATGGTATAAAAGTAAAATTGTTCATTATTTTAATTTTTCAGAAAAACCTTTAATGACAACCAGCAGTGGTATGGTACCCGCTATACCTATATATGTAACCTTTAATTTAAATCCTGATCAACCTGGTGGTGGTCCTGAGTCGGGATTTAAAACAGAATCAAGTACTAGTCTTCAAACGCACAATGTAATTGCCGCGCTTCCGTCTCAGTCTGGTTATACACCTTTGTGGACTGTAATGGTATATGATAATGCTTCGTTTGGAAATGTTACGAATTTGATGACTGCAGCAGCTGCGCCTCTATTGAATCCTCAAGCAGGAACTGTTAATTGTCCTGTAGTTACAATACTATAAGTGCTGTTTTGATTTATAGTTCGGGGGAAGATGGTATTTTCATTACCTACTTCCCCTTTTCAATAAAGGCGGTATTTTGTAATATGGCCATTTTCATGTTTCGGTACGAGGGGCAACAAACGATCCAAAACGAAACAATAACTTGCATCATGATAAATTCACGGGTAGCTCCGATTGAAGTTAGTAAAGAAGACTTCAGGAAAACAGGCTATCAGTTAATCGATGCGATCGCTGATTTCATACATAATATCAGGGAAAGACCTGTAACAACCGGTGAATCTCCCAAACAAATTCAGACTGTATTGGGAGCTTCCCCACTTCCCGAAGAGGGTGCACCGGTGGAAGAAATCGTGATGAAGGCTGCCAGTCTTCTAATGAACCATTCGTTGCTTAACGGCCATCCTAAATTTTATGGATATATCACATCGTCGGCGGCGCCTATCGGAGCACTCGCCGACTTATTAGCTTCAGCGGTAAATCCAAATGTGGGCGCCAATATATTAAGTCCGATGGCTACTGAAATCGAGAAACAAACAATAAGGTGGCTTGCTGAATTTATAGGCGTTTCTCCAACTTATGGGGGAATACTGGTAAGCGGTGGTAATATGGCGAACTTCACTTGCTTTCTTAACGCCCGGATTATAAAGGGTCCAAAAGGCAGCAGGGCCAATGGCATTTCCAATGAAAACCAAAGATTGATGGTTTATTGTTCAAAAGCCACCCATACATGGGTTGAAAAGGCAGCTGTGTTGTTTGGTCTTGGCACTAACTCTATTCGATGGATCGAGTTAGAAAATTCAGGTAAAATGAACAAAGACCTTTTGGAAGAGGCAATAAAAGAAGATATCGATAAAGGCAACCATCCTCTTATGGCGATAGGAAACGCAGGAGATGTGAGCACCGGGGCGGTGGATGATTTGAAGGGCATTGCGAGTATTTGCAGGAAGTACAACATTTGGTTTCATATCGACGGCGCATATGGTATTCCGGCAGCTGTTATACCACATTTGCGGTTGATGTTTGAAGGTATTGAAGAAGCAGATTCTATTGCTCTTGATCCACATAAGTGGCTTTATAGTCCGCTTGAAGCCGGTTGTGTGCTTGTAAAAAATGCAAACCACCTACTCGAAGCATACAGCTCCCATCCCGAATATTACAATTTTGGAAGAAGCGAAGAAGCCGTAACGCATAACTTTTATGAATATGGATTGCAAAATTCACGGGGCTTCAGGGCGCTGAAAGTATGGTTAGGGTTACAGCAGGCGGGGCGGAAAGGTTATATCGAAATGATCAGTGAGGATATCCGGTTATCGAGACTAATGTATGCGAAGGCGATGGAACATCCAGAGTTACAAGCTATCACACAAAACCTAAGCATAACGACATTTAGGTACGTTCCACAAAGTCGTAATAATGACGAGACTTATTTAAATAAGCTCAATGAAACATTGCTGAATGCATTGCAGGAAAGTGGAAAAGTATTTTTGTCAAATGCTGTAGTACGGGGTAAATACTGTTTGCGTGCCTGCATTGTGAATTTCAGGACTACGGAAAAAGACATTGAAGAGGTGATAAATGTCATTACCGTCGAGGGAAAGAAAGCCCATGAACAATTAAAAGCATCTTCTTAGGCAGGCGCACACATCCGATATCTATTTACTACATTGGACTGTGAATAAAAATATTAACTGCAATAATTATCACTTAGTGCGCATGAAAGAAAAAAAGACCAGTTACGTTTACCTTATTTCGTTTCTCTTTATGTTTTTGACAACAGGAGTTCTTTTCGCCCAGAAGGATTCTACAAGAAATAAAGTGAAAGTTGATTCCACAAAAAGGGAAGAAGAAAATCTAAATGTTTTTCAGCAATGGATTAAATGGAATAACCCCGGGAGCCTGGTGCTTAACCATCTTAACAAACAGGCAGAGGATTATTATAAGATAAGAGACAATGAGATAGCCAGATTAAAAACAAAAAATGATTGGATAAAGAGACAGCAAGTCGTAAAGAATAAACTTAACGAACTAATCGGCACCTTCCCCAGAAAGGAAGCCTTGAATCCGGAAATTACCGGCATCACACAAAAAGAAGGTTACAGGATAGAGAAAATCATTTATGAGCCAGTGCCGGGATTTTATGAAACAGGTTGCCTTTATATACCTGATAAAATAAATGGCAAAGCTCCGGCAATCCTGAATGTTTTTGGACATGACCAGGCATCATTCAGGGAAGAATACTATCAGGTCATTATAACAAATCTTGTAAAGAAGGGAATGATTGTATTTGCAATAGATCCGTTAGGGCAGGGTGAGCATGTGCAATATTATGATCCAAAAATAAAATTCTCTGCAATTGGGTATTCAGTCATAGAGCATTCTTATATGGGAAATGTTTGTTTTATATCAGGTAGTTCTTCAGCAAAATATTTTATCTGGGACGGCATCAGGGCTATCGATTATCTGCTCACCCGTAAAGAGGTGGATCCTGAAAATATTGGAGTAACAGGCTTTTCCGGGGGCGGAACCGTATCTGCATATTTAGGCGCATATGACGACAGGGTGAAAGTGGCGGTACCATGCAGCTGGCCTCTCACATACAGAACACAGCTTGAAACGAAAGGAATACAGGATGCTGAAAACACATTGATTCGTGGCCTTGCAAAAGGTATAACCTTTGAAGATCTGATAGAAGTGAGATCACCAAAGCCGACATTGATGGCATTTACAACACGTGACGAAAATATGGCTTTTAAAGGAGCACGTGATGCACTGAGAGAAGCCAAAAAAACGTACGCAGCTTTCGGTAAAGAAAATAATTTACAATTGGTCGAAGATGATGCTAAACATTCGATGACCCCGAAAATAAGATTGGCTATTTATGCTTTTTTCCAGAAACATTTTAACATGCCCGGTAATCCTGCAGAAGAAAAGACTGATTTACCTGCAGTAGAAGAATTGACCGTAACTCCAACAGGCCAGATTGCTACATCCAAAGGTGGAAAAATGATTTTTGACCTTAATAAAACGGAATCCGAAAAGCTAATCAACAATATTGAGCAGTCGCGGAAAAATATTGTGAACCATCTTAACAAGGTTAAAATAAAGGCAAAAGAAATTTCGGGTTATAAAACTCCTTCCCCGAATAAAGAAGGATCATTTATTAATGGCAGGTACCAGAGAGATGGCTACACTGTGCAACTGGATGCTATTGCGGGAGAAAGCGATGAGTATGCCATTCCTATTCTCTTATTTAAACCTGATGACAACCTGGTGAAACATTCTGCAATACTTTATCTTCATTCAAAAGGGAAAGTTACTGATGCGGAACCAGGAGGGGAGATAGAAAAGCTGGTCAAAAAAGGATATATAGTTGCTGCTGCTGATGTTTTGGGTGTTGGTGAAACCACAAATACCGCGGGAAGGGGTTTTACCGATGGCTATACTGCTCTTTTAATTGGTAGGAGTATGGTTGGCATTCGGGCGGGGGACATAGTAAGGGTAGCTAATTATTTAAAAAGCCAAAGTGATGTTGATCCCCAAAAAATTGGTGCGATTGCTTTTGATGAGATGTGTCTTTCACTTATCCATGCTGCAGCATTTGATTCTTCAATTAAAAACATTACACTCATACGGTCCCTGATATCTTATCAGTCAATTGTAATGAACAGGTTTCATAAAATTGGCATAACAAAAAGACCAAATTCAAATTACTGGCATCCTGTTGAGGTTGATTTTACATGGGGTATTGCTTCAGTATTGACAGCATATGATTTGCCGGACTTAATCGGTTCCATTGCTCCCAGAAAAATTGTATTGGCAGATCTAAGAGACCAAATGCTCGAGCCTGCTTCAACAGAATTAATTAATAAGGAACTTGAATTTCCCCGGGCTGTATATTCTTCTAAGAAAGTGCCGGGTAATTTGAAAGTTATAGAGAAAATGGATAGTCTTGATTCAATCATAGATTGGGTTTTTTGAATAATTTCAGACTTCTGACCTGCTGGATATCTCAAATGAACAGGGTTTAATTTTCTAAACAAAAGGTGTGTATGATTGTGAAAAGACCCTAAAAAAGCTAAAAAACAAGGCAAAAAATATTTGCTAAATACCAATATTTAGTAATTTTATTGTGGCTTTTACCTATAACACGCTTACGTTATAGTGCGCTGATACAGTGGTCTCTTTTCTTTCAGGTATCACGATTCTATCAATCTTTAAAACTATTTGTTATGACAACCGAAATGGGTGACGTAATAACTATACGCATCCGTTTAAACGAACTGAAAACCAAATTTGATAGTTCTATGAACAAAGGAGAAGAGTTTGCTACCCTAAAGAAAATTTACATGGAAATCAAAGAACTGGAGTGTCATTTAAAAGTTATTGACTGGAGTGCAGATAATAAGGCAAGGATTAATAGCAGAAATTATAGCCAACTTAATAAACGGTCGCCCTTATTATAACATAATTAACGTTTTTTCGTCAAAAGTGTGGAGGAGAACAATATCTAACCAATTACTCAATTATTCCGTTTCCTACACCTCCGCACTTATTTAAACGAATCCGCCAAACCGCAAACCGGCA
>Ga0207701_10007044_pt1 | contig 11189 bp, 5 predicted proteins | sample KBSSwiSSwithPhiX_FD_184294 | JGI IMG/M metagenome (GOLD analysis project Ga0207701, IMG submission 184294) | Switchgrass rhizosphere bulk soil microbial communities from Kellogg Biological Station, Michigan, USA, with PhiX - S5 (SPAdes) (version 2) | ecosystem: Environmental > Terrestrial > Soil...
CAAAAACCCAGGCTTTGCGTGTGTAGTTGTAATCACCCTGGCCCTGGGAATTGGCGCTAACACTGCGATCTTCAGTTTCGTCAACGCGGTCATTCTCAATCCGCTGCCATTTCCGGACGCCGATCGACTCGTAGTGATCAATGAGATCTCCAAAGAGGGCGCGGAGATTGGCGTTTCGCTGCCTAACTTTCAAGACTGGCAAGTGCGTGCAAAATCGTTTGAGGAGATTGGGGGTTATCGATTCGATACATTCAACCTATCTGGCATGGGTAGTCCACAACGTTTGGTCGGACAAGAAGTCACGCTGAATTACTTCCGCATTCTCGGAGTTCAACCACAGTTGGGTCGAACCTTCACGGAGGAGGAGGGGAAGTTCACACCTGTGGGGACGGCCGTACTCATCAGTGATTCACTCTGGCGGACTACCTTCGGCTCGGATCCAAATATTTTGGGAAGGACCCTAAATCTCGGAGGCTACGACTATTGGGTAATCGGTGTAATGCCGCCTCGTTTTGAATTCGTTAGAAAGGCTGATCTTTGGGCGCCACTGGGCGGTTGGTTGGCACCCAACTCCGCATGGTTCCATCGCGAAAACTATATGGGACTCGAAGCAATTGCCAAACTGAAATCGGGAATTTCGGTAAGTCAGGGCGACGTTGAGATGCGTCAGCTCGCAGCTCAACTGTCGAAAGAGCATTCGGACACAAATAGCGGGGCCAGTGCATACGCGCGTTCACTTCAATCGATGATCGTTCACGAAGTGCGCTCGACGTTACTGGTCCTGATGGGTGCTGTTGGATTTGTCTTGCTCATCGCCTGTGTCAACGTCGCCAATCTGTCGATTGCACGTGCGCTCGTTCGGGAACAGGAAATGGGAATCAGAATGGCGCTGGGCGCTGGACGCCGTCGCCTGATTCGCCAGATGTTGAATGAAAGTCTTTTGCTGTCACTACTGGGAGGCTTGGCCGGAATCCTTTGTGCGCGCTGGCTATTGTCTGCATTGATTAAGTTGGCCCCACCGAATCTTGCCCGCATCGACGATGTGCAGTTGAATGGACGAGTATTGCTGTTCACAGCAGGAATCACTTTGTTGACTGGTTTGACGTTTGGACTTCTGCCTGCATGGTCTGCGACGCGCACTAAACCCGCCATAGTGTTTAGTCAACGATCGTCAACCTCCGGGCCTTTGCGTCGCCGTCTTTTTGACGGGTTGTTAGTGGCAGAGATCGCCCTTGCCCTAATGGTGGTAACTGGCGCCGTCCTGATGACCCGCACCATGTACAAGATTGCCCACGTCGATCCTGGGTTCCAATCGGATCACGTGCTCACCATGCGGCTCGATGTTCAGGATCCGAAATATAACGCTAGCAAACTAGAATCTTTCCGGCGCGACGTTCTAACTAACGTCAAGGCTATTCCGGGTGTCGAATCCGCAGCGTTGACGCTCTCTTTGCCGATCGAAGGATCGCATTGGGGGTCGATATTTATTGTGGGAGATCAGCCTGTACCTTCACGCGCGCAAATTCCGCACGCCCAATTCAATCCCATCAGCCCTGAATACATCAAAACAATGCGAATCCCGTTGTTGAAGGGCCGGGTTTTTACTGAAGCAGACACAGAGAACTCACCACAGGTGGTTTTAATCAATGAAACGATGGCGCGACGGTTCTGGCCTAACGAGAATCCAATTGGCAAACGACTGAAGCAAGGTTGGGCGGAACAGGATACACCGTGGCGTGAAGTAGTCGGGGTTGTTGGGGACGTCAAACTGCAAGGTGTCATTGAGCAGACTCCGCTTCATATTTACTTGCCAATCTCACAAAATTCCATCGGGAGTATGTATTTAGCTGTGCGAACGCAAGTTGAACCTCAGAGTTTAACCTTACCAATTCAAGGCGCAATCCATGCCGTCGATAGCGAGATCCCCTTGTATGAAGTTCGCACGATGGAAGATCGCATGCAACGCGCCGTCGTCTCGCAGCGAGCCGCCATGATCTTACTAAGCGCGTTCGCTCTGATCGCAATGTTACTTGCGATCGTCGGTATCTATGGCGTCATTTCCTGGGGAGTGGTCCAACGCACCCGCGAGATGGGTGTGCGAATGGCCCTGGGCGCCTTACGACGAGACGTCATGTGGTTGGTGCTGCGTCGATGCAGTGTGCTTGTTTTTGCGGGTGTATCGCTTGGCCTGTTGGGATCGTTCGCACTAACCCGTGTGCTCGGAGCTTCTCTATCAGAAGTTGGTCCAGGCAAGACTCCGTTGTTATTTGGAGTGAAGGCGCTGGATCCGATCACATTTATTGTTGCTCCGATTTTGTTGGGAGCGGTTGCTATTCTTGCGTGTTGTTTGCCGGCTCGACGGGCGACAAAGATCGATCCATTAGTGGCGCTGAGATACGAATGAAGTTGGGTCTTAGATCTTGGGCTTTTGCCTTTTGCAAAAACTCAAGACCAGCACAACGACTGTGAAGGTTGGTCTTTCAAGTCAACGGTATTTATTTACTTGGGAAACCGACCTTCCTCACTAGCTCCTTAAAACGTGGATCGTCGCGAAGGCTTTCCAACCTCGGATCGACTTGCAACAATTGCATTTGAAATGCTCGCTCTTCGAACCCTTTTTCCAGCCAGAACAAAGCCTCGTCCTTTTCTCTCAACCCAGCGCATATAGAGGCGAGATTTACGGCACTTATGTATTCGGTTTTTCGAAGGCTTTTAAGTTTCTCCAGCTCTTTCCTTGCATCGGAAGTGTGACCGGAAACCGCAAAAACATATCCGGGCACGCCAGTTATGTTTAGTGCCGCAGCTTCGGGGGCCTCCCGTATCTTCACGAGAGCTTCTTCGTACATTCCCTTTTGGACGTAGACCAGGGGGAGGTACTGATGTGCAGCAGGATAATCGGGATCCAGTTCCAAAGATCTTTGAAATTGTGCAAGAGCCTGATCGTAATTGCGGGCAAATAGGAAATTTTGTCCGAGCTCAAAAATGGTGGTAGTGGACAAGGGATCGAGTTCGAGAGCTAGCTTTCTTTCAGAAATCGCTTCGTTTAGGTGGCCTGTTCTTTCCAGATATCCGCCATACCACTGATGTGCGACGGCATAACGTGGATTCAATTCGAGGGCTCGTTTGTATTCCTTTTCAGCGTCGGTCCAGTTCCAGTCGTAAACCTGCAGTACGCGAGCTAGCGACGTATGGGCCTCGGCGAGCGTCTCGTCTATCGCCAGAGCCTGCAAGGCGGCCGTTTTTGCCTTTGGCATCGCAACGCGCGGCTCAAATCGATTCGCAGGTACTACGTAACTATCAGCAAGACCGGTATAAGCCAGCGCAAATCCAGGATCTTTTTGGATTGCCTGCTCAAAGTACTCAATTGCCTTTCTGATCGAATCGGGCGTTCGCTTATTCCAGAAGAACCGCCCTTTCAAGTAGAGCTGATAGGCCTCTGAGTTGTCCGTATAGTTCCTGGTCAAATGTTTCGCCTCTGCATTGGAGAGCCGTGCGCGTAGTTTTCGCGAAACATCGCTCGCTATATCCTTTTGCAGAACGGCGATGTCCTGCATCTTTCGGTCATACTGTTCTCCCCAAAGTGAGGCGCCCGTCTGAGCATCGACCAGCGAAAGATATAGTGTGACGTTATCGCCACGCTGAAGGACACGTCCAAGCAGCAACGCATCGACTGACAGCTCCTGACTGATTCGCTTTTCATCGATGCTTGAGCCCTTATAGCGGAAGACGGAATTTCTCGCTTTTACCGATAAGTTGGGCAAATTCGACAAACTGTTTATGAGCGATTCCGTCATACCGTCGGACAGATATTCGACATCAGGATTCCCGCTTTCGTTAACAAAGGGCAACACGGCTATAGAATCAATCTGATTTCCAGCTGCGCCTCGCATGGACCAATACCAATAGCCACTTCCAATCAAGGCAAGCAGCAGAACCGCGATGAACGCAGCGCCAAGTTTGTGCCTCGTAATCCCTCTAACCACATACTCCGCACTCGATGCAGGCTGGCTGACTGAGTGAGTGCTCTGCGCGGCAGCCACATCAGCAGTGCCAGGACCTGAGCTCACTGCGGTCGAAGGCGCCACTGACCGATCAATTTCAGTGACGCCTTTCAACTCCTCGATTACTTCTTCCAAATCATTCGCGGTGTCGCGAATCGACTGATATCTCTTCTCTGGTTCTTTGGTGAGGCACCGACGAATGATGCGCTGCAGTTCCGCAGGTGCGTTTGGGTTGTTGTCAGCAATGGCCGGCGCCGGCTCATGAATGATCTTGTGCAAAGTATCGACCACTGAGTCACCGGCAAATGGCTTCCGACCTGTAACTGCTTCGTAGAGGACGCAGCCAAAAGAAAAGATGTCTGAACGCTGATCAAGTGTCTTTGCTTTTGCTTGTTCCGGGGACATGTAACCAACCGTCCCCATGATTGCACCAGGTGAGGTGCGTTGCGGCAGTCCGACGGTTGCGACTTGACTGTCCACTCCCTCAGGACCAAGGCGCCGCTCTGTCGCCTCGACCAATTTTGCCAGGCCGAAGTCAAGAATCTTCGCGTGACCATCACGGGAGATCATGATGTTGTCGGGCTTCAGATCCCGATGGATGATACCGGCCGCATGCGCTTTGGAGAGGCCGTCTGTGACTTGATGGAGATACTGCAGCACCTTTAAAAGTGGGGTGTGTTCATGATGAATCTCCTCGCGCAACGTGTGACCGTCGATGAACTCCATCGCGATGAAGTGTACTGAGTCACCCTCGAGAGTCTGGTTACTGAGCCGGTTCTCGGCCTCTCCGATCTCGTAGATGTGTGCGATGTTGGGATGGTTCAGTGCAGCGGCACATTTTGCCTCCTGCACAAAACGACGCATGTGATCCTGATTGGCGGCGAAAGCTGAAGGGAGAATTTTCAGCGCTACTTTGCGATCGAGTCTCGTGTCTTGGGCCAAATACACTTCTCCCATCCCACCCGAGCCGAGCTTGGAAATGATCAAGTAATGCGAGATCGTGGTGTTAGGAGAAATTTCGCGCACAGGATCTGAGTCTGCTAGTTGAACAGCCTGGGGGGAAGCGCAAGCTCACGGCTTGGCATTTCGGCTCAGAAGAGTACGGTAAGGAAGGTTACAACTGCAATCCGGCGCATTACAACGCATTCAATTGTTTTGGCTTAAGAAAATCGCCTAGCTAGAACTGGGAGACATGGGTCAGGGGGTTCCCCTCGGCTCCACCAACATTTACAAGTTATCGAAAGTTATTTCGTCAGAGTCTTCCCGCTCCGCCCAACTCTTGTAAGGGCATCCTTGAGGTGGTATAAAACAGCCACACACTCTGTGCTGCCACTTTTGATAATCAGCCCCAGCTGATTTCCCCCGACTGTCTTTCTCAAATCGGAAGTAAACAACGTGTCTACAAGTTGTTCAAAGTTCATAGTTCGACCTGTTGTCTCTTCTTTAGCAATCTGCATCGTGTGGATCTCACCCGTACCAGGACAGAGGCAGACTAACGGAGGCGAAACAAAGCCACGCTCGACTGTTAGTTACCAGGAGCAGTCACCCGGCGGCGGCGACGAAACTAATCTCGAGGCTGGATCGCCACAAGCTCGGGCGGAGGCAAAGAAATTATACAAAGCGGGAGTGGATTACGGTAACGGTGGTTTCTTTCCTCAAGCGGCTGAACTTTTTCGCCGTGCACTACGATTGAATCCTCAGTATATAGATGCGCATTACAGTTTGGGCCGCGCCTATTCCGACATGCGAGAGTGGAATAAAGCTATCGAGTCGTTTGAACAGGTAGTCGCACTAGATCCCAAAGATAAAGACGCGCAGAAACGACTTAACCACGCTCGGTTGATGCTGGAGACGGAAAAACCTGAAGCGCAACAAAGCAGCCGCACACAAACGTCGATACCAACCATCGAAACGGCAAATGTCTCCGCTAACGAGACGCCGCTAACTAAGACTTATCGCGTTGGACCAGGCGACGTGTTGGATATCAGTTTCGATAGCGCTCAATCAAGAGAGCCGGCTCAATTTGCCGTTACTAGTTCCGGCTTCCTAAATCATCCAGTTCTTGCTGAACCCCTCTTGGTCCGCGGTCTTACCGTTGAAGAGATCAGCGCCCAGCTCGAAAGCGCCGCCAAAAGAGGTGGGGCGGTTGGCACTGGCAGCTTCTCTGTCGCAGTTCGCGAATACGTTAGTCACGCGATCCTGGTGAGCGGTCTCGTTAAAGATCCTGGAACGAAGATCTTGCGAAGAGAAGCGATCCCTCTCTCAGTCGTGCTTGCCGATGCTCAGCTGTTGCCGGACGCTGGCAGGGTGATTGTTGTGCGGAGCGAATCAAATGAAACCTTTACCGTCGACTTGGTAGAGACACCTAACGTGAATTTGCTGGTTCGTCCGGGTGATGTCCTCACGGTAAAGGCTAATCCTGCGCAATTCTTTTACGTCGCCGGTAGCGTGAAGGATCCCGGCGAGAAAACCTACCGGCGCGGTCTAACGCTTACTCAGGCAATCATTGTTGCCGGCGGCCTAACAGGAAAATCCAACGATGTGCGCCTGGCGAGAGATGATGGTAAGGGGTTCCTGATAGTGAATCGCTACAAGTTACAGGACATCGAGTCGGGAAAACTGAAGGATCCCCTAATCGAACCGGGCGACAGAATCACGATCAACGACTGAAGGTGAAATACCATGTCAGGAGCAAGCGAAGCAAAGTGTTCACAGGAAGCTGATGGTTTAAGTCAGACTTCGATTGAGGAAAGCGATTCGATCAAAGTTCCGGTTGTGAGGAAATTGAAACCTCCTCCTGAGATCTGGGAACTGGTCCATCCGGTGCCACCGAAGCAGTCCAGACTTGGACCCGCTTTTATTACCCGCATTGCGTCGAGCAGATCAATGTTCGTCCTACTAGTCGTTCTGATCCTTTGCGTCGGTGGTTACTTAGGCGTTCGGAATGGAAAACGACTGGTTGGGGGGCGAACTGCTCCGGTTGATAAAGCCACAGAGGTCAATTCGAGAAAGGCTGCAGCTGACAAGAAGTCTACTGAGGGATCCGATGTCCCGGCACCTGTTGTGACTTCAAGCGTCAATCAAACGACAGCTTTGGGTGAAACCGAATATCCGAAGCGGAAGGCATCTCACCGGCGCAGCAACTCCATCGGTGCGGTGACTGGCGTCAGCAATCGTTCGGCCGTGGGTGAAAGCGTTTCCTCTCCCGCAGGCTCGGAAGTATCACTGCCAGGTAATCAGAAGAGTCGGTCGTTAACAAAAACCACGGCGGCAGCCGGGGCTAATTCAGCTGACGCCACATCAACCCAAAAATCAAAAACATCTTTGAGCCCGCAACTGATTGACTCACCAAAAACCGACGCGCCACGAAAATCAAAAGTCATCCAGTGGCCTTAGACCTTGATGATATATGACTAGATGTGAGTCTGGAGTGCTAAGGACCAAAACCATTCAACGCCATTCGCCTTGCAACACAAATGAAGCCCAATAGTAAGGCGTCCTCCAACGCTTCTGCTTCCACATCTCAACCTGCGACACCCTTAATGCCGCTGCCGGAGAACGATGCTCCTTCAACACGCCCCGATACAATCGTACCATCATCTCTGAGGTGGCCTTATCACTAACGTTCCACAAGCTCACTATCACTCGTGGAGCGCCGGCGTACATGAAGCCACGCGTCAAACCAACTAACCCTTCACCTTTGACCTCCTTGCCGAGACCAGTTTGACACGCGCTCAGCACAATCATTTCTGCGGGTAAGTGTAGATTGAATACCTCGTCAGTAAGCAAGAATCCGTTCTGGGCCCGGCCTTCCCGATCGACCATCGAAAGAACGATACCGGATAGATCAGGACTGACGCTGTTGAGAAATCCATGAGTTGCAAAGTGCACATAGCGATATTCTGCAAGGTTCGTGCTGTGCGCCGCCTCCCGGCTTGCGTAAAAATCGAGGAGCTTCATGCTGGCCCTCGGAGCAAAGGCTGCGATCGTTTCGGCTTCTTGTCTCGTCCCAGGCAACCTTTGGATTCTTAAACCAGCGCCTGTAGTGCTTGTCTCAGCAGAGGCCCTTATAAAGCGAGTCTCTGCGACCGATCTCGTTGCTTCGTTGTCAATGGGTTTCGTATTTTCAGCCGCAGTTACACGCTCGTCGTCGGCACCAAAGACCGGATCGGCCAGCACCGCAACAGTCTTCAGTGCCATCTTACGCCCCGCGGTCTCCTGACGAAGTATGGCCAAGGTGGAAGCTGACGGGAGATTCACTACCTCATGGTCTAACATCAACGGTCTATATCCAGCGGCCGATTTAATGGTTTTCCGATTACGTGCGACTCGAGGCAAACTCAGCGCCGAGAATGGGACGTACATCAGAGCGCCGTCAGCGACAATCACCAGCCGCTTGTTTCCTAACTGAGAGGCGACTGGCGCAAGCAAGATTTCGCTTAAGGAAACAGTGGCGCCGGCCGGCTGCCTTCCATCGGAGCCGTCTATTTGAAGTCCGCGCTTCTCATTAACATTTCGCTGTTGCTGATTCGGTGTGGTCAGGCTCGCGTAAAACCGCTTTGCCGCTGTCTCGATCTCCGTGCGTTTCGGAAGTTCATAGCTCTTAATTGCATGTTGGCTCACTGCCCAGAGATAACTGCGTTCCTCCCCGAGCGCATATTCGAGGAGAAGCGTATTTTTGTCGAGCAAATGCTGAATCTGTTCAGCGCTGAGCGGCTGCGGTTGAGTCAACGCGGCGTAACGCGGACTGGTAGCTCTTATCTGTGCTTCGACTTGCTGGTAGTCGGTCTTCAAGGCTTCGAGCTCTTTAGTTGAGTCTGCGGCCTGTGCAGCAGTATGGCGTCCACTTAGCAGACGGATCTGGCGCTCGGTCTTGTCACGCAGCAACTGCTGTAATGAGCGTTCGCGCTCTAATAGTTTTGAATCAATACCTTGACGAATATCAGCGTGAGCTTCAGTGAGGAGTTCGAGCAAACTACGAGCGCGCGCCCTTTCGCTGGCTTGAAGCGCTGCAGTGTCGAAACCGTGGGAGGCTTGTTGCCTATGCATGCCCATAAGCAGGTCAATATAGAACTGATAATATTTCTGTACTGTGGAAACGTAGGAAGCGCGGAGCTCCTGGCTGGTTACGTTAGTACGCAGTTCCTCGACGATGTTTAGGCACTGTTCAATCTGCGTACGAGCGGCATTAAGATTACCCAAGTCTTTTTCGACGTGAGCCGACAAATAGAGGGTGGCGGCCTCTCCGTTGCGATCACCGATAGCTCGCCTAAGCGCCAATGCCTGATTGTAATAGTCCAGCGCTTTCTGCTTTTCGCCCAGCCGGTCGTAAACCAAGCCAATATTATTCAATGTAATGGCTTCTCCACGGCGATCTCCGACAGCTCGTCTAAGGGGCAAGGCTTTCTCGTAAATCTCCAGTGCTTTCTGTTTCTCACCCAGATCAAGGTACGCGTTGCCAATGTTCGTGAGCGTGCGGGCTTCGCTGAGGCGATTACCTACTGCCTGTGCGAGTGGCAATGCCTGATTGTAGTAGTCCAGCGCCTTTTGCTTCTCGCCCAGGTCGGAATAAGCCACGCCGATATTGTTGAGTGCAACGGCTTCATCCACCCGATTCCTTGTTGCGCGATAGAGGGAGAGGCTTTGATTGTAGTAATCCAACGAGGTTTGCTTCTCGCCCAGGCCACGGTAAACATTGCCGAGATTGCTGAGTGTGTTGGCTTCGGCTGCCTTGTCACCCACGGTGCGAGCGATGGGCAACGCTTGATTGTAATGGTCGAGTGCTTTCTGCGTTTGTCCCAGATCAAAATAAGCAAGCCCGATATTGTTGAGGGTAGCGCCCTCATTCGCCCGAAGCCCTGTCGCCCGATAGGTCGCCAACGCCTGATTTAAAGATTCCAGTGCCTTCGCCTTCTCCCCAAATGAATTGTAGACACCCCCGATGTTGTTGATTGTGGTGGCTTCAGCTATGCGATCACCGACTGCTTTGGAGATCGCCAGTGACTGATTGAAGTAGTCCAGCGCCTTCCGAAACTCACTCTGATCGAAGTAAAGATTACCCATGTTGTTGAGAATGTAGGCTTCGCTTCTGGAATCACCAGCAGCACGGATCAGCGACAGCGCATGATCGAAGGAGTCAAGCGCCTTCTGCACTTCACCCATTCGTGAATAGATGGCGGCGATGTTGGATAGTGTCCTACCTGCTGTTAAGCGATCTCCGATTGCTAACCGGAGCGGGAGGGCCTGATTGAAGTAGTCCAGCGCCTTTTGGGCGTCGCCAAGTTGAAAGTTGACACCGCCGATATTATTCAGAGCGCTCGCCTCTGATTCGCGGTCATCTGCCGCTCGATAATAGGGAAGAGACTCCTCGTACTTGGCGATTGCGCCACGCAACGACGCAGCTGTGCCTTGTGCCCGCAATAGCTCAGCTTCCGCAAAAGTGTTGTGTGCCAACACCCACTTTCTGTCCTTCTCTGTGCCTGCGCGCAGTTGTTCAATCTTGACTTCGTATCGTCCTGCAGCCGCAGCTTTTTCCAGCGAGCGCACCTCCAAGCGATACATTCCTGAAGCTTCAATCACAATCGCAAGTTGCTCAGGTCCTTTCTTTCCGTTCGGACTGTCCACTTCCGCAAGTTTCTTACCATCCGGCGCGAAGAGCGTCACCACTACATCAATGCCTTTCTGTTCAACGATGAGGAAAAGAAACTGACCGGCAGTCATTGAAATGCTGTACGAGTGCGACCCGTCTCCGGCGAGTTGCTGCTCAATGGGTTTGCTTGGTTCAAGCGGCGTTGATTCTGCTTTTTGCGGCGAAGATACTCTTGAATCAATGGTCGTCAGGGCAATGACGTTAGTGCAGCCGAACAGAACCAAAGTAAGTAATGTGATTAGAGATATTTGATTGTTCATGATGATTTCCCACGAATGCTGACGCTGTTTGTGCAGACGTTGTCCACAACAAGGAAAACCCGTTGTCTATGTGTCTGTTCGCGCCCGCATTCCTGCGACGCATTGAGATTGAAAGATTCGATCGAGTTTGCGATTAGGGCACTGTCAGTATTCCATTACTGATCATTGTTCGTGTTGGATCTGTTTCGCTTTCCGTTTGCAGCCTGAAGGAGAACGGAGCGCACTATATTCGAGACGCACTTCTGAGCGCAAGATTCTAACCCTCCTGATCCAATGGAT
>Ga0207701_10007045_pt1 | contig 11188 bp, 8 predicted proteins | sample KBSSwiSSwithPhiX_FD_184294 | JGI IMG/M metagenome (GOLD analysis project Ga0207701, IMG submission 184294) | Switchgrass rhizosphere bulk soil microbial communities from Kellogg Biological Station, Michigan, USA, with PhiX - S5 (SPAdes) (version 2) | ecosystem: Environmental > Terrestrial > Soil...
CGTCATCGAAATGAAGCGCAAAGCACCGGGCGAGCGGTTGCAGAAGCTTCGACGGCGGCAGCGCGAGGCGCTCGCGGCGTTGCCGCGGCGGTGCGCGCGCTGGGCGTCCGACAACCTTAAAGTGCTGACCGAACTCGAACCGGACCTGCCTGACGACCTCGACGATCGAGCCGCCGACAACTGGGAACCGCTGCTCGCGATCGCGGACCAGGCGGGCGGCCCGTGGCCGGCGCGCGCTCGTGCGACAGCGCTCCTCCTGTCGGGCGCACGAGCTGCTGCCATCGAGACCGGCGACAACGGCGTCCAGCTCCTCGCCGACGTGCACGCCGTGTTCGCGAACAACGGCATCGACAGGAGCACGACGAAGGCGCTGCTGTCCGCGCTGGCCGAGCTCGAAGGGCGTCCGTGGGCCGAATGGAACCGCGGCCGGCCGCTCAGCGCGCGCCAGCTCGGGTCCTTGCTCGGCCGCTTCGGAATCAAGCCAGGCACGATCCGCGTCGGGAACGCGACGCCGAAGGGCTACGTCCTGGCGGACCTGACCGACGCCTTCCGTCGCTACCTACCGGACGGCTCCGCCACATCCGCCACAACCTCGAATTCGCTCGACAAGTTCGTCGAATTCGATCCGCCACAGCCGGCCAGTGGCGACCCCGTCCAGATCGCTAGAAACCGTCTCGATTTCGCTGATGTGGCGGATGTTGCGGCGCCGCCCCCGGAGAGGGAGCCCGGGTGCGATGACGAGGTCCCGTTTTGATCCTCACGACCAACCCACACCGATGGAGGGCCTGATGAGCACTGATGCGCAATCAACCGAAGAGCTATGGGACGCCAACGACGTCGCCCGCTACCTGAAGGCCAGCCGCTCTTGGGTCTACCTCCAGGCCGAAGCGGGCAAGCTGCCTCACCTGCGGATTGGAGCACTGCTCCGATTCAACCCGGCACGGGTGAAAGCATTCGCTCACGGGGAGGCGGATCGTGGAGGTAGGGTCCTGTCGATGCGACCGCGCAACGACACGCAGAGGAAGTAGGGAGCCCAACATGGCGCAGCCATACCTTCGCGGGAAACGCTGGTACCTGAAGTACAAGGACGCGCGCGGGCGTTGGCAGGACCAGGTCTGCGACGCGCACACTAAGGGACGGGCGCTCGAGCTGCTGCGCGAGATCCAGGTCGCCGAGGACCGCGCGCGGCACGGGCTCGACATGCGTCCACCCGAGGACGGCGGCGGCACAGTCGACGACCTGATCGGGTGGTGGGCCGAGAAATTCCTGAAGCGCAAGGTCTCGTACGGGCCGTGCATCGGGACGATCCGTAAGCACCTCGTCGGCTCGGCACTCGGCGCTCGGCGCCTCGTCGACGTCACGGCGGGCGACGTCGAGGCGTTCCTCGAGGAGAAGTCGCACGAGCTGGCGGCCGAGACTTTGAACCACCTCCGCGGCTACCTCGGGCGCGCGTTCACCATGGCGCGACGGGCGAAGCGCTTCGTCGCGCCGAACCCGGTCGGGGACGTGCCGAAGCGGAAGGTTCCGCAACGGCTGCCCGACTACCTGCGCCCCGATGAAGCGGTCGCCGTGCTCGCCGAGATGGCGCCGAAGTGGAAGTGCCTGTTTGCGACGGCACTCTACACCCGGGATGCGGAAAGGCGAGCTGCTCGCACTTCGCAAAGCGGACGTTGATTTCTCCGCGCGGCTCATCACGGTCAGTCGATCGCACGATCGCAACACCACGAAAGGCAACCACGCGGACGCGATCCCGATTGCAGGCGAGCTGCTGCCATACCTGCGGACCGCGATCGAGGCGTCACCCTCCGAGCTGGTTTTTCCGCGGCCCGACGGCGGGATGATGTCGCGCCACATCCAGCTTGAGCTCATCTTGCGGCGGGCACTACGGCGCGCGAACATCCTGACCGGCTACCGCCACGTCTGCCGGCGGCGCGGGTGCGGGCACGCCGAGTTGGCGTCCGACGACGATCTCCGCCGGTGCCCGAAGTGCGAGATGAAACTCTGGCCGGCCCCGCAGTCCCGGCCGCTGCGCTTTCACGACATCCGCCACACGACGGCCTCGCTGCTCATCATGGCGGGCGCCGACCTCCCGGCGGTTCAGCGGATCATGCGGCACACCGACCCGCGCATCACGACGGAGTTCTACGCGCACCTCTCGCCGGGCTACCTGCGGAACGCGATCGACCGTCTGGCGATCAACCCGAGCACGCCCGACGATCTGCCCGTCGCGGCCTCAGCCACCGCCTCGACGCCCACGACGCGGACCCGCGAGACGGCCGAGCCGCCCGAGTTTGCTGCACCCTTGCTGCAGCCTTTCGAAAACGGCGATCTCAGCGCCCTCGGCGACTCCGAAAAAACGCGACCATTCGGCGACTTACCGCAGAGCGGGATATCGGGTTCGAACCGACGACATTCAGCTTGGGAAGCTGACGCTCTACCAACTGAGCTAATCCCGCGAGAGACGCTCTTATGTCTCCAATCTCCCACCAAGTCAAGGGGTTAGCCCCCCCTCGGCGAGGGGGACGACCCTCGGCGAGAGAGCGCCGCAGGGAACGCGGGCTCGGCGGCCTGCGGCCGATCGCGATGCCGGTCGAGGACGACGACGACGCCCATCGCCGCGGCGACTTTCTTGGATCCAACAGCTGGGCTGGCTGAACGACGCTCCATTGCGCTGACGTGTTGGTTGGCTGACGCCTCCGACGGTGCGTGAAGATTTCGCATTCCTGCGCACTAGAAAAGAATACGCGGGGAGTACAATCACCCGGCTTGGCCGCTGCGCTCAGCGACGGAGCGGCCTGCAGGGACCGGGGAAGGGAAGGAGGCACCATGCACGATCGGTCAAGGGGCGACGACGGAGTGGACGGGGCGAACGGCGTTCCGGGCGCCTATTCCTCTGCGCTTCACGCCGAGCCCCACGATGGAGATGTGGCGCGTGACGAGCAGGGATTCTCCGGCACCTGCACGGCCACGTTGATCGACTGGATCCAGCTGGTGCAACTGGGTCGCCGCGACGCCGTGCTCAGCGTCCTGAACCACGATGGCGGGCACGCGACGCTGTGGTGTCGAGAGGGCGACATCGTCGACGCCGAATGTGACGGCGCCGGCGGCGAGGACGCGGTTTTCCGCGCGCTGTCATGGAAGAGCGGCCGCGTGTACGTCGATCTCGACGGTAGCGTCGTGCGGCCGCCCCGGATCACCACCACCACCTCGGGGTTGTTGCTGCGGGCGGCATACCGGCGCGACTCGGGCGTCCACGAGATCGCCGCCGACCCGGAGGCTGTCGGCGGCGACGGTGCGACGCCGGTGTTCGACGTCGGCAACGACACGACGGAGGTATCCGGGCCCGCGGACCTGACGCCAGGCGCGGAGTCGCGGCTCGAAGAGCCACGCGCGAGCCGCGGTTCCCCGCTCTCGCTTCGCTTCGTTCTTGCGGGGAGCCTGTCGATGATCCTGCTCTTCCTCGCGCTGTTCGTTTTGTTCGTGCGGACGTGGGGCCCCCCCGCCCGTCCGGAGCAGGTCGCGGCCAGCTCGCCCGGACGCAGCCACCCCGGCGCCGCCGCCGCGACGCCGGCGCGTCCAGCGCGCGCCAGCGAGGTGGCGGCGAGCTCGGCGCCCGCCCCGGTGGTGGCACCAGCCCTCCGCAAACCTGCGCCAGCGCCGTCCCCAGGCGCGAAAAGCGTGCCCGCGCGTCGTCGCGCGCCGGTGGCCCTGGCGAAGAGAACGCTGGCGCCGCCGCCCGGCACGCCGCTTCCTGACCAGCCCCGTGCTCAGCGCGCACGCGCGCTCGCGCCAGCGCCGATCAAGATGGAGGTGATCGATCCGGTACCCGCCACGCCGCCGCGGGTCGAGATCATCGGCCGCACAGAGGTCCGGGCCCAGCCGCGGATCCAGATCATCGAGGACCGGAAGCCTCGCATCGAAAGGGTCGAGTGATGACCCGCCTGCGCAAGGTGATAGCCGGCCCCGCGTTGCTGGTGCTGGCCTGGTCCGCGGCACCCGCGCTCGCCGACGAGACGGCGGTCGGGGATGGGTCGTCTGTGAACCTGGCCGAACGCCGGGCCGCCGAGGCCTTCGCGGCCTACAACAAGAAGGAGTACGCCGCGGCCATCGCGCTGTACCTGGAGGCGTACGACGCCACGCCCAGCGGGGCGATCCTTTACAACATCGCGCGTATCTACGACTTGAAGCTGCACAATCGCCCGTCGGCGATCGCTTTTTATCGGCGCTATGTCGCCGATGCGGGAGCGCAACCCGACATGATCGACATCGCCAACCACCGCCTGCAGCAGCTGCGCAGCGCCGAGCTCGCGACCGCGATGGTGGCTGACGAAGCGTCGGGCGCCGCACCCACCGCCGACCGCGCCGCCGCGGCGCGCTCGCACGATCCGTCGCGGCGTGCGGCAGGCGACGACGCCCAGGAGCGCCACGGTGGCTGGTCGAACCTGCGCTGGGCCGGGGTCCTGATGGGCGCCGCCGGGCTGGCCGGCGTCGGCGTCGGCAGCGGCTTCGGTCTGGCCGCCATGTCCCGGGCGGGCACCGCCCACGATCAATGCGACGGAAATGCCTGCAGCTCGCAACAGGGCGTCGACGCCGCCAGGGCCGCGCGCAGCGACGCCGCCGTCGCCAACATCGGCTTCGCGGCCGGTGGCGCGTTGTTGCTCACCGGGGTGGCGCTGTATTTCCTGGGCGGCGACTCGGCCGGCGGGGAGTCGCACGTTCGCCTCGAGGCGCACCCGAACGACTCTGCGGTGTCTGTTCAGGTGGCCGGAAGGTGGTGAGGGAGGTGGCGGCGATGACGGCAGAAGGCACTCGGACGGTGTTGCGAGTGTGCGGCGCGCTGGCGTGGCTGGTCCCGCTGTCGTGCGCGCAGGTGCTGGATGTACCGAGTGATCCCAGGCTGGTCGCGACCGGTCCCTGGCGCTGCCTGGACCAGGCGCCCGCGGTGACGGCGACCGCAACCGCGGCCGGCGCGCAGGCCAAGGTGCGCGTCCAGGCCTGCAACTTCATAAGCGACTGCACCACCAGCGCCACCGGCCTGACCGCGCGTCTGTGCGACAAGCGCGACGTCGGTTGCATCAACCCGCGCCTGTCCGGCATCGCCGACACCAACGGGGAGTTCACCTTCCAGGTCCCCACGGCGGGCGGTGGCTTTGACGGCTATCTGCTGGTCGATTCGCAGGTCGCTTCGTGCGCGGACCCGGCGGCGTTTGGCGGCGTCGCCGGGAAGATGCTGTGCGACCTGGCCGCGCCGACCTGCGATCTGGCCGCGCCCGACGCACGCTGCGGCGTGAAGATCTATGCGCCCGCGATGTTGTTCTTCAATCCGCCCATCCTGGGCGACGTCGAAACGCCGCTACCGCTGCAATTGTTTCCGACCTCGGGTCTGCCCGCGGTCATCGGCGCGGCAGGCATCCAGGTCGACCCCGCGGCCGGCAACCTCTTCATCCAGGCGCTGGACTGTGACGGCCACCCGGCCGCGGGCGTCACTTATCAGATCGCGCAGTACGGGAGCCAGGTCAGCCCCCTTTACGTCAACAATGGCATCGTCAGCGAGGCGGTAACCCACACCGACGCCAGCGGAGTCGGCGGCTTCGTCGGCGTGCCGCCCGGGTTCGTGTCGGTCACCGGCTACAACAGCGACGGGGTGGCAATCGGCGAGATCGGGGTCCAGGCGGCGCCGTCGATCTTGACCTACAGCGCGCTCTTGCCGAAATAGGCGCGCGCTGCCGGCACGCACGAGACAACTGGCGGGCGAAGGCCTCAGCCGCCTCGTCCGCGCCGTACCGTCGCGGCCAGCGCCAGCCCGATTCCTACCGCCAGCCCCGGACCCAGCGGGTCGCGCCGCAGGGGCTGGTTGTCGACGACGCGCAGGCGCGGGACCTCGCCGCTGAAGGTCGCGTCGAAGGTCACGTCGTCGGTCAGGGCGGAGGCCGGGAGGATGGTGGTCAGGCGGGTGAGCTTGGCGGTCGGATCGATCAGCGCCTGGATGCGCGGCAGGTAGGAGGCGCCGAGCTCGGTCGACGACTGGGTGCTCTCGATGACGAAGGCCCGTCCGCCGTGCGCGTTGACGGCTTGCTGGACGGCGACGGCGTATCCGCCGCCGTCTCGCAAGGTGCTCGCATCCAGATCCTTCAGAGTCAGCGCCACGAAGGGCGCTGTGGGGGCGGCGACCTCACCGGAGGCGATGAACAGGGTGAAGGTCACTGTCGCGGCCGCGCCCAGGCGCGCGAAGCGCAGCGGCAGGGCGCGGGTCGCGACCGGCAGGCTGAAGTGGACGCCGACGCTGCTCGCGCCCCCGGTCGCGGCGGTGACGTTGCGCCGCAGGGCGATGAAGTACCGCCCGGCGCCGGCGTAGGTGTCGACGACCGAAGCCTGCGCGGCGGGAATCACGAAACCGTTGTCGGTCAGCCAGCTGTTGACGGCGGCACCGGTGTCCCCGGTCAGGACCACCGCGGTGAGCGGTCCGATGGTGACCGGCGGCTCTACCTGCACCCCGGCATCGCCGCGCGTCCCGCCCGCCTTGCTGGATCCCGCGCCGACGGGGCAGCCACAGCCGCCACCGCCGGAGTCGTTCACGGTCACCCGCGGCGCGGTGACCCGGTCCAGGCTGTCGATGTCGGCGGTGGTGACTGGCTCCGGGTCCAGCGTGGGCTGGGCCGGCAATGGCACCAGCACACCCCAGTCCGCGCTGGTGGCGGGGACGGCGACCTCGGTGATCACGTCGGTCTTGTCGCCCCTGACCGAGATGAAGATCCGCTGCGCGCCGATGGCGGCCCCACCGGTCTGCACGGTCACCCCACCGCCGCCACACGCATCCGCGGGCTGCGCCCACGCCACCACCATCAACACCCCGATCGTCGCCATCGTCAGCGCGCGCACGGCCACCACTATACGCCGATGGTCGCCGATCGGGGATGCCCGGAACCTTTCCTACGGCAGGTGCGCCATCACGTACTGGACGTCAGCGCTGGCGATGGCGGCGCCACGGGCGGTGATGTGCTTGCCCGACTGAGCGGCCAGCTCGTTGAGCAGCGCACCCAGCTGGTTGAGGGCCGCGGTGCGATTGCCGCGGGCTATCGACGCCGCCGCGGCCTGCGCCTTGGCCAGCAGGCTATTCATGACGCCGTCGGAGTCGATCTCGCCGCGACGCCGGAGCTCGCGAATCAGGTCTTGAACGCTGCCGATGGTGGCGATCAGCTGGAACGAGGCGCTGTTGGTGGTGCTCCAGCCGGCGACGTCCTTGGCGGTCGCCGACACGGTGTGGGCGCCCAGCGGGTAGAACAGCAGATCGATACTGTCCCCGTTGGATACGGTGGTGCCGTCCAGGTTTCCGGCCAGCTGGGCCAGGCCGGATCCTGGTACCGGATCGGTCGCGCTGAAGTGAACGGTGAAGGCCTGCACCCGGGTGTACTGCGCCTGGTCGGTCGAGACCGCGACCACCGGCTTGCGGGTGTCGATCTTGAATTCCCGGCTCTTGGCCAGTTCCTGGTCCTGGGCGTTGTCGCGGGCGCGGTAGAACAGCGTGGTCTGACCCTCGTTGGCGTACACGAACGGCATGCTGTAGACGGTCCAGTTCACGCTGTCGGTGCCGTACTCGATGGCGGCGATGCCCTGGCTGCTGAAGTCCTTCGCGGTCAGGGTGACCGTGACCGGCGCGATCAGCCAGCCGTTCTGGCCGAATACTTCGCCGCTCACGGTCAGGGTGGTGACCGGCAGCTGGAACTGCGTGGTGCTCTGACCGTTGGGAATCTGGATGGTCCCGACGGAGACCGGCGTTGCGTTCGGTCCGGCCTTCACGGTGAGATCGGCGGTGGTGGCCGGCCCGTTGTTGTCGAAGAACACGTGGTAACCGGCGTTCTCCAGACGGATGGCGATCTTCTGCCCGGGCGCCATCCCCAGGTTGGTCAGCTCCGCCCAGCGCTGCTTTTCTGAGCCCGCCACCGTGAAGGTGATGGGCTTGGGAGTCCCGCTCGCCGGCAGGGCGACCGCGATGTCTTTGGTGCCGGTCCCGATGTCGCGCGCCGTGATGGTGTCGGGCTTGTCGGTGGTGCCGGGAATCGAGAAGTACGCCGAGAGCCTTCCGGACTCGAACGTCGTCTCGATCGGGGTACCGTCGGTGGTCCCCGCCGCCGGCACCAGGTCATAGGCGTGCGTCGCGCCGGTCCCGCGCCCGGCGTACATCTGCACGGGCATGGTCGAGGTCAGCGCATCGGTGATCATGACCGGCGCCAGGTCGGGGACCCGGGTGGCGGTGTCCTGCCGGATCTGGTCCCAGCGCTGCGGCACACCCACCAGGCCGGGTTCGAAGAAGGTGCGCCCGCTGGCGTCGGTGATCTGCTTGGTTTTTCCGGTGCTGCCGACGACCAGGAGATAGCCGTCTTTCAGCAACTCAAGAGGGTTCGCGAACGGGGTGTACTGGGGGTGGCTGAACAGACGGAAGGGCTGGAAGAACATGCGGCCGCCCTCCCAGAAGCTGCCGCGGTAATCGCGGTAGTCGTACACATTGTTGAGCACGTCGATCTCGATGAAGTCGTCTTCGGCGCTGATGCCGGTTGGGAAGTTCGAGTCGGCGATATGGATCCGCACGCAGGCCGGGCCACCCAGCCGAGTGCACCCCTGTGGGATCGGATCCCACTTGTAGGGACGCACCGAGTGGCCATTGCCAAAGAAGAAGTCGTCGAAGATCGAGATCAGCGGGTAATCGCCCAGGGTGGACGTCAGCAGGCTGGCCGCGAAGTTACCCATCGGATCGTGGGTCTCACCCGAGACGAACATCCCGATGGTCCAACCGATCATGTTGACGCCCAGCTGATAGCCGGACTTGACGTTGATCTCGTTGTACAGCGAGGCGTGCGCACCGTCGACCTTGGTCAGCTTGCTGCCGTCCTGGGTGTCCGGGAAGTACTGGTGGATCGGCTCGGCGTACGGCGAGCGGCCGATCTGCGCGTAGATCGATTCCAGCGTCATACCAAAGCAGTTGCCGTTGCTGGCGATGCCCTTGTAGGCGATCTCGTAATAGAGCTTGTTGAACGGGTGCCGCCAGGTGGCTTCGTCGGGGGTCACATCGACGAAGGTCTGGGCGAACTGGTCATAGGTCAGCTTCGACGTCGAGAAGTTGTGAAAGGACCACCACATCTGGCCGCGGAAATCGTTGGAGTCGAAGGGGAAAGGAGTCTTGATGTTGAACTGAGCGAACCCGTCGCCATCCCGGTGGTCGCTGGTCTCGAGATAGCCCCACAGGTTGTTGATCGAATAGGTCTCGGACGGCGTGCCAAGGTGGTCGTCGTCGCTGCTGTCATCGTCGTCCCAGACATCTATCGCCGCGCTGACCGTGAACGCGCTGTTGGCGCGTCCGTTCAGCGCGATGTCGCGGTTGGGGTCGTCGGAGTCGCAGCCCTGGCAGATCGAGTCGCTGTCCGGCACCCGATCACCAGCGACGACCACACCGTTCGAGGTGCTGACGTTGACGTAGTAGTACAGGTCCTGCGCCCCGCAGGTGCCGCAGTCGTCGCCCAGCGCCACCACCCGCTGCAGGTGGAAGATCAGCTCGCCGAACGGAAAGATGGTCGGCGTCCCGTCGGCGTCGGTGCCGTGACCAACCAGCACGCCCCCCTGGAAGTCGACGAAGGGATCGCCGGCGCCCGAGGTGCCCTGCGCCCCGATCGGGAAGCCGAGCCAGCCGGCCGGGCCACCGAACCGCATCTCGTAGGCCGACAGGAACTTGCCGGTGAGCTCCCAGGCCCCGGAGGCCGCGCTCCAGAAGATGACGCCGTTTTCGAAGCGACCCATCTCCCCGATCACCGAAGTATCGGGCGCGACCACGTCGCTGGTGTCCGACTTGGGGAATCCCAGGGTACCGTTCGGCCCGCCCAGCACCGACCAGCGATCCAGGATCGGCCCGGAAACGGCGAACGCGCCCAGATCCTGCTTCCAGTGGATCTCGCCGTCTTCGAACACCTGATAGCGGCCGCCCGCCGACGAGCTCGCCTCCTCGGAGCGCGGCAAGCCGAGGTCGCTGGCCAGCGCCAGGTAGCGCAGGTAGATCTCGCCGTACACCACGCGCGCCACTGGCCCGGGCTCGACGATGATCATCCCACGTTCGAAGGTGCCGTCGTCGTGGGTGGCGACGTGGACCGAATCGCGGATCGGCACGCCGACGTAGTTGAACAGATTGGCGCCGTCCCCGGTGGTCGCCGTCCGCAGCGAAAACCACTTGTCGAAGATGGTCTGGGTGATGAAGACGGCGCCGAAATCGTTGGAATAGACGATCACGCCGTGGGTGAAGGTCTGATAGGTGGCCGCGCTGCCCAGAACTGCCTGCACCGGCCCGGTGGTGTCGCCGACCACGGCGAGGCCGCCCAACTTCTTCCACTTCTGCCCGATGGGAGTGGTTTCATCGGGGCCCAGCTTCCCCTGGACCAGCGCGATCCCCTCTCGATCGGTCTGTCCGCATCCTGCGACACTCACAGCCGCAAGCATGACGACCGCAATTCTCACCGCTAACGACATGGCAACCTCCGTCCAACACCAACCGGTTCGTGGAGCGCAGGGACTACCCCCGCGTTTCCGCACCGCGGCAAGGTTGTACCACAAGCGGATCCAGGATCGTCGAGCGACGACGGGAACCAGCGGTGGCCGGGCGCCCTAGCGGAGCAATCCGGGCAGCGCCCCGGTGTACTGCAGGTCTTTCAAACCCAGCGAGGGCAAGTCCACGCCGAAGACCGGCGCCAGGGCCAGCCACAGGTCGTTCATCGGGCGGTTGCCGCCGCCGGGGTCGACGCTGGCCAGCGGGCCGCCGGTGACCTTCAGGTACTGGCCGCCCTTGATGCCGGTGTTCTTGCCGCCGAAGACCAGCATGGGGATGTTGCGCTGGTCGTGATCGTAGGCGCGGCCGATCTCGCTCAGGTAGACCACCACGGTGTTGTCCAGCAGGGTGTTGCCGTCGAAGTCGATGGTGGTGTCCAGGGCCTGGATGGCCGCCGCCGACTGCTCCGAGTACCAGGTGTCCAGCTTCGACAGCCAGGTCATGGTGGGGGCCGAGGTGGTGTGGGACGGCGGGTGGTGGGGCACCCGGCCGGACACGAAAGGTCCGTATTTCAAGATCGTGACCTGGGAGCAGAGTCCGAAGATCTTGCAGGCACTGATGAAGGCGCTGCCCGCCGTCGACAAGGCGGTGCAGACCAGCCTG
>Ga0207701_10007046_pt1 | contig 11188 bp, 10 predicted proteins | sample KBSSwiSSwithPhiX_FD_184294 | JGI IMG/M metagenome (GOLD analysis project Ga0207701, IMG submission 184294) | Switchgrass rhizosphere bulk soil microbial communities from Kellogg Biological Station, Michigan, USA, with PhiX - S5 (SPAdes) (version 2) | ecosystem: Environmental > Terrestrial >...
CGCTCGGCCATCCGCTTCTCGCGGAAGTACTGGACCTGGAACTTCTGCACGTTGCGGTTGTGTTCGTCCAGCGTTCGCGCGAATGCGTGCGTCCCGTCATTGCGGCTGACGAAATACAGATAGTCGGCCTCCGCGGGTCGCGCGGCAGCTTCGAGCGAGCCCTTCCCCGGAGCCGCAATCGGGCCCGGCGGCAATCCCGGGTACTTGTAGGTGTTGTAGGGCGAATCGAACGCGAGATCGTCGCGACTGAGGTTGCCGTCGAACCTGCCGACCCGCTGCAGCGCGAAGATCACCGTCGGGTCGCACTGCAGCCCCATGCCGATCTTCAACCGGTTGCTGTACACAGCGGCGACCAGCGGACGCTCGTCTGCGGCACCGGTTTCCTTTTCGACGATCGACGCGAGCGTCACCAACTGCCGGACAGACAATCCGCGCGCCAGGGCGGCGTCGCGCAGTTCCTGCGTCAGGACGTGCGTGAAACGATCCACCATGGCGCGAACGAGTTGCTGCGGCATGACGTGGCGCGAAACGGCGTAGGTTTCCGGGAACAGGTACCCTTCGAGGTCCGTGGCCGAACGATCCAGGTCGCGCACGAGAGTGGCGTTGGACGCCGCCTCGCGAAACGAGGCGGCGGTGCCCAGGCCCTGCGCCTCGAAGATGGCGGCCATCTCGGCGATCGTCAGCCCCTCGCGGAACGTGACGTTGACCAGGTCCACCTCGCCGCGGGCAATCTTCGCAAGGGCATCCCGGGCGCTCATTGGTCTGTCGAAGCGGTACTCGCCGGCTTTCAGGTGCCGAGCATCGCCGCTCAGCCAGAGCGCCACGCGGTACGTTACCAGGTCCCGCACGATGCCGGCGGCCACGAGCTTCTCCCCGATTGCGCGTGTGCCGGATCCGGGCGCGATCTCCAGTTCCTGCGCCTCGCCCTCGTAACCGCGGAAGGGTTCGTCGACGCGTGAATAGAACACGAACGCCGCGGCGCCCGCCAACACCAGGATCATCACCACGAGCAGCGCCAGGATGCGCACGATCCTCTTCACGACCATTCCCCGCAATCAGAGTGCGACTTCAAATCGGCACGCTCCACTCCGAAATCTCGTACGTGGCGGCCACGCTCCACTATCGGTCCCGCCGATCGAGGTAGTCCTGCAGGATTACGGCCGCAGCAGCTGCATCGAGAATCGCCTTCCGTTTCCGCCAGTTCCGTTCACGGACCGCCAGTCGGCTCTCGGCTTCACGACTGCTCAACCGTTCGTCTTCGGACTCGACCGGAACATCCAGGCGCAACCGCAACGCCTCGATGAACGCCTGGACCGCAACGGTCTGTTCGCTGGGTGAGCCGTCAAGACGCCGGGGGAGTCCGACCACGACGGCGCCAACGCCATCGTCCTCCGCTGCCAGCCTGCGCACCTCGCTCGTGACCGCGTCGACGATGTCCGCGTCGGTAACTGGCAGCGTCTTCAGCGGACGGGCCAGCGTGGCCGACCCGTCGCTGATGGCAACGCCGACCCGCCGCCGTCCCACATCCAGCCCAAGTATCCGCATGGCGATGCTATATTCTGCCGCACACGGATGTTTCGCCATCTTCTCGCCGTGGCCACGGCAGTCGCTGTATCCCTGGCAGTGGCAGGGCTTGTCGCGCAGGATTCCGACCGGCAACAAACCGAGGCGCTCTCCCGTCACGCGGCGGACCGGCTGCAAACACTGCACGATGAAGCGGACAGCCTCGCGACCGAGGAGCGGACGCTGCTCGGTGATGTGCGGCGTCTTGAACTCGAGCGTGAAATACGCGCGGCGGAGCTGTCACAAGCACGCGAACAGGTCCGCACGGCTTCTGAGGAACTCGCCTCGCTCGACCAGCAGGTGCAATCGCTTACCGAGCAGTCCAGGGCGGCCCTCCCGGACCTGCGCGCGCGCCTCGTTACCCTGTACAAGCTTGGACGCGGACAGTACGCCCGCCTTCTCTTGTCAGCTTCAGATCTGCGTCAACTTGGCCAGGCCGTTCGGATCGTGTCGGCGCTGGCCGAACAGGATCGGCAGCGCATGGCTCAGCACCAGAAGCGGCTGGCCGACCTGAACGCGGTCCGCGCCAGGGCCCAGGAGCGCCAAATCGCCGTGCAGGGGCTGCAGACGACGGCTGAAAAGGCGCAGACGGCGGCCGAACAGGCACTGCAGGCGCATTCAGCGATGGTCCGCGACATCGACGCTCGTCGCGACCTCAACGCGCAGTACGCCAGCGAACTGCTCGGCGCGCAGCAGCGCCTGCAGGCGTCGCTCGCGGGACTGTCGACGTCGGCTGGTGCGGCGACCCTCCCGATCGCGCCATTCAAAGGCGAACTGGAATGTCCGGTTGCTGGAACCGTCCGGATGCGGTTCGGCGCAGCAGACGCGGGACGCCCGCCTTCGCGGGGCGTCGAGATCGACGCCGCGAGTGACACGCAGGTAACGGCGATTCACGACGGCACGGTTGCTTATGCTGACCCGTTCGCGGGCTACGGCCGCCTGGTCATTGTCGACCATGGCAACCAGACGTTCAGTCTTTACGGAAACCTCGGGCAGATTACCGTCGCAAAAGACGCCCGAGTACAACGCGGTACGGCGGTGGGAACCGTCGGGCTGTCGGATGCGGGCGTGCCGGGGCTCTATTTCGAGCTTCGCGTCGACGGTCGAGCGGTCGATCCCTTACAATGGCTGGCGAATAGGTAGCGCGAAAAGGTAGCTATGTCCTCAAACATCCGCCGCGTCGTGCTCTGGATTTCCGCTCCGGTCATCGCCTTCGCGATTGTCGGCGGATTCATCGGCAAGGTCACCGCCCGCGAGGACACCTATCCTCACCTCCGCGTCTTCTACGACGTCGTCAACCTGATTACGGACAGGTACGTCGAGAAGGCGGATACGGACAAGGTGATGACCGGTGCCATGCACGGTCTGGCCGAGAGCCTCGACCCGGACAGCGCGTTTCTCACCGCCGATCTCGTGAAGCAGATAGAGGCCAACGCCCCACTGCCGGCTGGCGACCTCGGCATCGATCTCACGCGCCAATACTGGCTGCGCATCATCGCAACCCGTGACGGCTCTCCCGCTGCGAAAGCCGGCCTGCGGACCGGCGACTACGTGCGGCTGATCGGCGAGACACCGACCCGCGAAATGTCGGTCTTCGAAGGCATGCGCCGGTTGCGCGGTCTCCCGGGCTCGAAGATCTCGTTGACCATCATTCGCGGTAACACGAACGACCCTCATGTGGTCGAACTCACACGCGAGGCGACCCCGACGACAGACGTCACCAACCGGATCGCGGCGCCGGGTGTCGGCTACGTGCGCATCGCGGCGTTCACGTCACGCACGACGGCACAGGCAAAGAGCGCTGTGGCTGAACTGACAAAGGCGGGTGCGGGCAAGCTGATTGTGGACGTTCGCCGCACGTCTGGCGGTTCGAACGACGCCGGGCTCGCTGTTGCGCGCCTGTTCGTGGGAAGCGGCACGCTGGCCAAACGCGAAAGCCGCGATGCAGCAGCAACAGCAATTGATGCCACGGCCGGCGATGGCTCGGTCACCTTGCCGGTCACGGTCCTTGCCGACAACGGCACCTCGGGTGCCGCTGAACTCATGGCATCCGCCCTGGTCGGCAACAAGCGCGCGGAAATGATCGGCGAGCACACCATCGGCCGTGCGGGCGAACAGAAGCTGGTAAAACTACCTGACGGCACCGGCCTCTGGCTCACCACGGTCAAGTACCTCACTCCTGCCGGTGAGCCGCTCCACGAGAAGGGCCTGACGCCGGCCGTCACCGTCGACACGCCCGACGTGGAGTTCGGCCAGCCTGAGCCGACCACCGATCCCACCCTCGAAAAAGCGCTGGAGCGTCTCGCCGAAAAGAAGGCGGCGTAACGCGTTCGACGCTGACACGAGCACGCCGAGACGACGCCGCAGCGCATCATTTCGTTGACGGCCCACTTCGGCGGTTGTTATACTGTCCGTTCGTCTAACGCCTTGATTTCAAAGCCGTAGGCGCGTAGCTCAGGGGTTAGAGCGCCTGCTTGACACGCAGGAGGTCGGTGGTTCGAATCCACCCGTGCCTACCATTCGACTCGCCCCCAAAATAATCGAGGGGCTCGCTCATGGCAGGCCCCGTCACGCGGCAAGTGGCGAGGCGAATGTCCCGAGCGCGCAATGCGAGTCGAGGGACAAACAACGTTTCGCAAGAGCGCCATCCTGAACGAACAATGAGCCAGGTGAACGTAACGCTTCCCGACGGATCGAGTCGCGCTGTGCCTCCCGGCACGCGTGTGCTCGACGTGGCCGAAGCGATCTCGCCGCGGCTCGCCAAGGCGGCCGTCGCAGGCATCGTGGACAGCCGGATGGTCGACCTGACGTTCCCGCTCACCGCTGACGCATCCGTCCGGATTCTCACGCAGGACAGTCCTGAATCGCTCCACGTCTACCGGCACAGCACGGCACACCTGCTCGCGGCCGCGGTGACGAACCTGTTCCCCGAGGTGCAGTGCGGCATTGGCCCCGCCACCGAGGAGGGCTTCTTCTACGACTTCGTCGTGCCCCGTCCGTTCGTGCCGGAGGACCTCGACGCCATCGAGAAAAAGATGCGCGAGCTGGCGGACCAGGACCTGGTCTACGAGCGCCAGATGTGGCCGCGCGAGGAGGCGAAGGCTTTCTTTGCCGGGCGCGGGGAGCCGTTGAAGGTCCAGTTGATCGACGAGAAGACGCAGGGTCAAACCGAAGTCTCCTGCTACACGATCAAGGACAAGGAAACGTTCATCGATTTCTGCGTCGGTCCACACGTGCCGACGACGGGCAGGTTGAAGGCGTTCAAGCTGCTCAGCACGTCGAACGCGTACTGGAAGGGCGATGCGCGCAACCAGCCGATGCAGCGCGTGTACGGCACCGCTTTCTTTTCCGATAAGGAACTGAAGGCCTACCTCACGCAAATCGAGGAAGCGAAGAAGCGCGACCACCGGAAGCTGGGTCGCGAGCTCGGGCTGTTCACGTTCCACCAGTGGGCGCCCGGCGCGGCGTTCTGGCTCGATAAGGGAACGACCGTCTACAACATCCTCGCGAACTACATGCGCGACGTGCTCTTCCCCGCCGGCTACGTCGAAGTGAAAACGCCGCTGGTCTTCAACAAGGGGCTGTGGGAAACGTCCGGCCACTGGTCGCACTACCGCCAGAACATGTTCCTCGTCGAGTCCGAAGGCGAGCAGATGGGCATGAAGGCGATGAACTGCCCGGGCCACATGCTTGTGTTCGGCAGCCAGGTGCGCAGCTACCGCGACCTGCCGATCCGCCTGCACGAGCAGACGCCGCTGCACCGCAATGAAGCGTCGGGTGTCCTGTCGGGCCTCACGCGCGTGCGCCAGTTCTCGCAGGATGATGCGCACTGTTTCGTGACGCAGGAACAGATCGGCGAAGAGGTGGAACGGCTCCTGGGCCTGGTCCAGCGCGTGTATGGCGACTTCGGCCTGCAGTACGAGGCCAAGCTGTCGACCAGGCCGGAAGAGTTCCTGGGCGAGATTGCCACGTGGGACTCGGCCGAAGCCCAGCTGAAGGCCGCGTTGGAACGCGCCGGACAGAAGTACACGCTGAACGCGGGCGACGGGGCGTTTTACGGGCCGAAGATCGACTTCGACGTCACCGATGCGATCGGCCGCAAGTGGCAGTGCGCCACGATTCAGCTCGACTACCAGCTGCCGGCCCGGTTCGGCCTGAAGTACATCGGCGCCGACAACGCCGAGCACATGCCGATCGTCATTCACCGGGCCATCTTCGGGAGCTTCGAGCGGTTCATTGCGATTCTGATCGAGCACTTCGCAGGAGCCTTCCCGCTGTGGCTCGCGCCCGTGCAGGCGGTCGTGCTGCCGATAGCCGACAGGCACCTCGACTACGCGCGGCGCGTCCTCGAAGAGCTGAGAACGGCGGGCCTGCGCGTCGATCTGGATGAGCGCCAGGAGAAGATCGGATATAAAATTCGTGAAGCCCAGCTGCAGAAGGTTCCCTACATGCTCGTCGTAGGCGATCGGGAAGCGGCCGAAGGGACAGTATCGGTGCGTACGCGCACCGGCGGTGACCAGGGTGCCGCAACGATTTCCGCGTTCGTGGACGCGGCGCGTGAAGAAGTGGCTAGCCGCGGACGGAACGTGGCGGACGTCGGCGTAGCCGGCGCATCCGCGTAACAAGTAGGAGGCCTTTATCGCTTTCGACAGAAGCCCTCGGCGGGACGATCGTGTTCGCGTGAACGAGCGTATCCGCGTTCGTGAGATTCGCGTTATCGACGACACGGGGCAGCAGCTTGGCATCATGCCGCCGCCGCAGGCCCTGGCCATCGCTAAGCAGAAGGGGCTCGACCTGGTCGAGATCTCACCGACGGCAGTGCCGCCGGTCTGCCGCATCATGGACTTCGGGAAGTACCAGTACCAGGAGCAGAAGCGCGCGCGCGAGGCCCGGAAGCACCAGAAGGTCATCGAGGTCAAAGAGATCAAGTTCCGTCCCAAGGTGGACGAACACGACTACCAGTTCAAGAAGAAGCACATCGAACGCTTCCTCGAAGAAGGCGACAAGGTGAAGGCCACCATCTTCTTCCGCGGGCGAGAGATGGCGCATCCCGAAATCGGCCGCCGCATTCTCGAACGGCTGGTGGAGGAACTGGGCGAGGTTGCGATCGCGGAATCGATGCCGCGGCTCGAAGGCAACCAGATGCACACGATTCTGAGCCGCAAGCCTTCGGGTGGCGGCAAGGGTCGCCCGGCAGCCGCCAAGCAGCCGGCACCGACACCAGCGACCTAGTCTCGACGAAGACGGGCTTTGGGCTTTCGGCTGTGGGCTTTCGGGCCCGTCGGCTCCAGCCCGTAGCCGACAAGGCCAAGAGCCTAGCGCCTAAAGCCTAGGGCCAACAAGGATCAGAGAGTATGCCGAAGCTGAAGACCCATCGCGGCGCTGCCAAGCGCTTCAAGAAGACCAAGAGTGGCAAGTTCCTGCGCGGAAGCGCATTCAAGCGCCACATCCTGAGCAGCAAGACCACCAAGCGGAAGCGCGGGCTCCGCGGCTTGACCGTCGTGGCGGACGCGGACGCGGCCAAGCTGGCGCGGATGCTCCCTTACAAATAGAAATCGCCGGACGTTTCACCGCTTTCGGCTGGCCACGCTGGCGCCAGCCAAAGCCAATAGGGCACCGGGTCCTGCCCGGAGCTCAAAGCCAGTGAGGAATTAGCAATGCCACGCGTAAAAAGAGGAACAGTTCGTCGCGCCAAACGGAAGAAGCTGCTCGGCCTGGCGAAGGGATACTACGCCACCAAGAGCAAGCTCTATCAGGCAGCGAAGGAGTCTGTCGACACAGCGCTGAAGTATGCGTTCGTCGGCCGCCGCAACAAGAAGCGCGACTTCCGCCGCCTGTGGGTGGTGCGCATCAACGCTGCCGCGCGCGAGAACGGGCTCACCTACTCGCAGCTGATTTGCGGGCTCAAGAACGCCGGCAACACCCTGGACCGCAAGAGCCTCGCAGAACTTGCGGCCACCAGCCCCGCCGCGTTTACGGCCGTGGCCGAACAAGCGAAGTCCGCACTCAAGACGGCGGCCGTCTGACGCTGGTCTGAAGTCAAAACTCAGAAGTCAGAAGTCAGAACTTCCGAACGCACGAAGGCAAAGGCGCCTGCCAGACTTGGGTCGGCGCCTTTGCCTTTTTTCTTTTCGTTTCCCGGTGTACCTTCTAACTTCAAACTTCCACTTCTAAGTTCTCAATTCTCAATTCTCACTTCCCCATGTCGCTACCGAATAGCGCTTCGGTCGCCGAACAACTGGCGACGTTCGAGCAGGAGCTCTCATCCGCCCCGACACCGCGCGACGCGCAGGCGGTCCGCGACCGCTTCCTCGGCCGCAAGAACAGCATTGTGGCGTCCTGGATGCAGTTGATCGCGACCGCGCCGGTCGATCAGAAGAAGCTGATTGGGCGCTACGCAAACGAGCTGAAACAGCAGATCGAAGCGCGCTGGACCACCTACCAGGAAGCCGTCGAGGCCAATGCGCGCCCTGCCGGCGCCGTCGACGTGACGCTCCCGGGGCGGACGCCGCGGCTCGGGCGCCGCCATCCCCTCACGGTCGTGCGCGACCGCATGGAAGCGATCTTCACGCGCATGGGGTTCGCCATCGTCGAAGGTCCGGAGATCGAGGACGAGTGGCACTGCTTCGACGCGCTCAACATGCCGGCCGAGCATCCCGCGCGCGACATGCAGGACACGCTGTACCTGGCCACGCCCGTGCGCGGCGAATCAGGCCAACCTGGCGACCTTCGGACGATGCTGCGGACGCACACCTCGTCGATCCAGATCCGCTATATGCAGGCGCACCAGCCGCCCATTCGGATCGTGGCACCTGGCCGCGTGTACCGCCGCGACGACCTCGACCTCACCCACACGCCGATGTTCACGCAGATGGAGGGGCTCGTCGTCGGCGAAGGAATTTCGCTCGCCGACCTCAAGGGGACGCTGCTCGCCTTCGCGCGTGACATGTTCTCCGAAGCCTCGCGCGTGCGTTTCCGTCCGAGCTTCTTCCCCTACACGGAGCCCAGTGCGGAGGTCGATATCTCGTGCTGGCAGTGCGACGGCAAGGGCTGCGCGATGTGCAAGCAGACCGGATGGGTGGAAATCGGTGGGTGCGGCATGGTGCATCCCGCGGTGTTCGAGGCCGTCAACATCGATGCGGAGCGGTACACGGGATTCGCCTTCGGCGTCGGGATCGAGCGGGTCGCCATTCTCCGGCACCAGGTGCAGGACATCCGGATGTTCTTCGAGAACGACCTCCGGTTCCTCGAACAGTTCCCGTACTGAGTTCGCGCGATGAAACTCCTTCTCTCCTGGGTGCGTGACTTCGTCGACATCACCGTTCCGGCTGGCGCGATCGCCGAGAAGATGGCACTGCGCGGCTTCGAGGTGGCGTCGGTCCAGCACCTCGACGGCAGCGACGCGGTGATCGACTTCGAGGTAACCGCAAACCGTCCCGATTGCCTGAGCGTCATCGGTCTCGCGCGCGAAATTGCCACCGCGTACGGCCTGCCGATGCGCGCGGTGTCCGACCTGCCGGGGGCCCTTGCCGACCTTCAGAGCGGATCGTCGACCGATGTTGTCGTGACGATCGAGGACGAGGAACTCTGTCCCCGCTACGCAGCGGCAGTGGCCGACCTGACGCCGACGACGTCGCCCGCCTGGCTGACGTCTCGCCTGCTTGGCGCCGGCGTGCGCCCCATCAGCCCGTTCGTGGATATCACCAACTACGTGCTGATGGAACTCGGTCATCCCATGCACGCGTTCGACCTCGACGCCCTCGCGGGACGGCACATTCGCGTTCGCCGCGCGAGTCCGGGCGAGGTGATCACGACGCTCGACGATGTGGAGCGCAAGCTGGAAGCGGACATGCTCGTCATTGCCGATGCGAACCGACCACAGGCCGTAGGGGGCGTGATGGGCGGCGGCGCGTCGGAGGTGTCCGGCTCCACGGAGCGCATCGTCTTCGAAAGCGCTTACTTCAAGCCGGCGTCGGTGCGCCGGACCAGCAAGCGGCTCGGCCTCAAGACCGAGGCCTCGTCACGATTCGAGCGGGGCACGGACGTGAACGGCGCGTTCACCGCGCTGAGGCGCGCGGTCGCCCTGATGCAGCAGATCGGCGCCGGCGTGCTTCGAGGGCCCGCCGTCGACGTGTATCCGAACCAATCCGCGCCGATCGACATCCATCTCCGCCGCGATCGCCTGTCGCGCGTCCTGGGACTCGCGGTGCCTGACGCTGACGTCGCGCGCATCCTGACGTCGCTGAACCTGCCGCCGACTGCCACTGGCGACGGCTGGGACGTATCGGTCCCGACCGTTCGTGTCGATCTTCTTCGTGAGGTCGATCTGATCGAGGAAGTCGGACGCCACTATGGGTTCGACCGGCTCGAGGCGGCCTTTCCGGTCATGACACAGGCCGCCGCGCCGCCAGACCCGCGGGTCGCGCGCGACCACCTGGTCCGCCGCGTGTGCGCTGCTGCGGGTCTCAACGAGGCCGTCACGTTCGGATTCATCGAGCGCCACGCGGCTGAGGCATTCGTCAACGGCGCGGGCGCATCGGACATCGTCGCGGTGGCCAATCCCCTTTCGGCCAAGTTCGACGTGCTGCGGCCGTCACTTCTGCCCGGTCTGGTCGATTCGGTTGCACACAACCGGCGGCACGGGCGACGCGACGTCGGTCTGTTCGAAATCGGATCGCGTTTCACGACCGCGTCGGGCGAGAGCCGCGGCCTGGCGTTCGCGTGGACCGGCGCTGTCAGCGAGCATTGGTCGGGCGGCTCGCGATCAGTCGACTTCTTCGACGCCAAGGGCGTCGTGGAGCTTCTCTGTTCCGCGCTCGGCGCCGTGCCGGCCTTCAACAGTGCCCGGCTGGCCTGGCTCGTGCCGGGCCAGAGCGCGTCGGTCGCGATCGGCTCCGAGGTCGTTGGCGTGCTCGGCCAGGTGTCGCCGGCAATCGCCGAACGGGCCGGGGCGCCTCGGCAGGACGCGATTGTCGTGGCCGAACTCGATCTGGACCGCATCGACCGCGTGCGCGCGAGCGCCGTTGAATGGGTCAAGCCGCTGCCGCGTCATCCGTTTGTCGTGCGCGATCTCTCGATCGTTGTCGCCGATGCCTTGCCTGCGGAGATCATTCGTGGCACCATTCAAGCGGCTGGTGACGGGCAGGCCGCTCCGCTCGCAGCCGTCACGTTTTTCGATCGTTACCAGGGCAAGGGCGTGCCCGAGGGCTCGATCAGCATCTCCATCCGGCTGACCTTCCAGGCGCCGGACCGCACGCTCACCGACTCTGAAGTGCAAACCACGTTCGACACGATTCTGGCGGCGCTGGTGCGGGAGCACGGCGCCGTGCAACGGTGATCCGCATGGCGAAAACATCTACCTCGGGCGTCGAGCTCGAACCTATCGACCGTCTCGAAGAGAAGCTGAAGCTTCTCGTGAACGTGGTCGAACGTCTCAAAGCCGACCAGGTCCGCATGACGGACGAGAACCACAAGCTGAGGATCGAAGCGGACGCGCTGCGCGGCCGCGTGGCCGCCGGTGAAACGCTTTCCACCGAGCTCTCTGCGCTCCGGGAGGAGCGCGACCTCATTCGCTCACGCGTCGGCGAGATGCTCGAGCAGCTCGACGCACTGGAAATCTAGGTGT